>Ga0187770_10001371_pt1 | contig 12864 bp, 17 predicted proteins | sample 0116_SJ02_MP02_2_FD_133154 | JGI IMG/M metagenome (GOLD analysis project Ga0187770, IMG submission 133154) | Tropical peat soil microbial communities from peatlands in Department of Meta, Colombia - 0116_SJ02_MP02_20_MG | ecosystem: Environmental > Terrestrial > Soil > Wetlands > Peat | place...
GTCTTTTTTGCTCAAGTGAAACTTTCCTGCTTTGCCAAAATTAAATTTGTACTGAATTATTAAAAGTTCTAGCTTTACAATTATCAAATACTACCAAAAACACTCTGAAAGAAGTTGAAAAAGACCAGTAGTCCCCAAATTGCACTCTTTAGTGTGCTTCAATTCCTTTCAGAGCAATCTTACTTGGGAGAACAGTTCGAACGCCAATGAAGCAATCAAAATGCAGCTCAGTACAAAAAGCGCTCAAGCACATGCATCCTAAGGGGCATATAAATGAACCGCCATGTGTGGTTTGATTATGGGCCGTTTTTTCGGGTTCTGATGTATGGCTGTCAGATATAGAATGCTAATATTTTCGGATGTAATAGAAAGCGGCTCGTTTTTCTACTTAAGAAACCGATTGAAATTGTGTATTTTGTTCGCAAAGCCTAAAAGAGTTAACATGCACATAAAAGCATTAACAGTTGGAAAAACCACAAAAATTCACGCAGGTTTAGAATTACCGTATGAGTGAAGAATCTGAAGAGCATAAGCAGACATCGCACGGCAGATCGTTGGGGAAGTTCGCTGCGACTGCTTCTTGCGAAGCGCCAGCCGAAATGTCTGGCAGAATGATCAAACCCATCATAGTCGCCGTTCTACCGACGTATCACCCTATATCAGAGGGCGCTATTTTACGGAGAGAAGCGAAAATGTTGGGGTATAGTTACATTTATCATCTTCATAAATAGGACGGCTTTAAATGAACTCAACACCCAGATGCTTGTGCGCTTTACTTTGCTACAATGATGGCGACATTTTAGAAGATGTCATTCTTCATATGTTGAAGAACCGGCACGATATTGTCGTTTGGAATCACGGTTCAGACGATAATACTGCTGCGATACTTGACAAGTATAGTTCAAAATTTGTGGAAAATAAGTATGTGCCAAGAACTTTTGACTTCTACAATTTATACCAAGAGATGTCGCGGAACCTTATTAAGAATTATATTAAACTTTACGATTGGATTTCTTTCCCAGATGACGATGAAATACTTGAAGGTTCAGATAGAACTAAAAGTTATTTCGAGCATCTTTGCACCGTATTTAACTCGCGATACAACTATATTCAATTCAACAACTTCAACTATTGGTTCACTGAAAAAGATGATAAAACTATTGCGTCTCCCACTCAAAGGATAAGATACTATTCAATATTTCCCGATTGTGCTCCAAGGATACGTTCATGGAGAGCTTCAGCTACTAACATAAGAACGTTGGGCAATCATAATCCTTTAGCAGGTGAAAAATATCCTGTCAACTTCAATCTGAGACATTATCCTATGAGGTCTTATGACCAGATGATCAGGCGAATCAAGAAAGACAGAGCAAACCTTCAGAGAGATGGAGCGAACTACCATTACAATAACATGAAAACGAATATAGCGAAAATGTTGCTAAAGCCTGAACAACTTTTGTATGATGATGGTATATCTGAACTGAACCCATATCCTAAATATAATTGGAGAGAACTATATGGTTACGGTGCCAGAAGTAGTAGATTGCGCTCATTGTCATCGGCTTTTTCAGCTCGCGTTAGAGCGGCAGCAAAAAGAGAAAAAACGCCGAATTTAGGAAGGTGACTTCGGCGCGCCGAACGTAGAAGAATCGTTCACGACCTTAAGAATGAAACAGAGCTTATTTTCGGAGTATTTTTAAAGGTGTCACATACTTTATTGCCAGAAGGCTGCGTGAGGCTGCAAATCGTTGATAAAGCATAAATTGCAAACTTTAATTTTTCATCCAAAGCGGGTAGTTAAGAAATACAACGATAAGATTTATTATTCACTTTTCAAGATTGCCAAGCCTCTTTTGAACGAAGATTATGGCAAACATTGGAATTTCACGACGTTTAAGGGGAAAACCGTTTTGGATTTAGGCGCGGATTATGGAAGCACGGCTTGGTACTTTAAGAGGAAAGGGGCGGCGTGTGTTATAGCCGTTGAAGGTGACCATCAGCGAGCTGAACTATTGAGAAAGAATTCTGAGAAATACAAATTTTGTAGCTACGAATTAATGGTTAAGTCGGCTGAAGATATCGAGTGGCTACTTAAACGTCATCCTCACGTAGACGTGGCTAAAGTTGACATTGAGGGAGCTGAAATCTTCCTGTCTAAATGCGACTCTCAGTTAATCAAGAATATTCCTTTTTGGATGATTGAAACTCATTCTGAAGACGTTAACAAAATTCTATCAAAGTGGTTTAACGATTTAGGCTATAACGTTTCGAGATATAGTGTAAGAACTTTAAAAGATGAAGAGATTGAGAAGAGATGCTCTCTCTTTACTGCTGATTACGTTGCCAAGCATGAGTAGATTTTGGAAAATGCGTCATTGCCACAACTTCAAAAAAACGAAAAAATCAACAGAGTGAAAGATTTTTAAGAGCGCACAACAAAAAGTGCGTGCTTACAAAAAAGTTATTGCAATACAAATTTTTTGAAAACTAGAAAAGCTAAATTGAAGCTAAGCGGTTCCATACCAGCCCTTTGCTAGACCAACGTAGTTCTCAAGCTGCAGTTTAGCAGCCGTGAAGTCCCTTGTCGCCGCAATTATCCATAGTGCCATGGGAACCGCTACTCCTACCCGAAGCAAGACTTGCCAGTCGGTGTAAGAGTGGACTTTTTTGGCTAGTGTGCCGCTTTCAACGAACTCTTGAAAGCTCATGCGCTCGTGGAAATAATGTAGGCAGCAGGGGTCACGGGTTTTAAGCCACTCATAACCTTTTGAAACGACGTGCTGACCAATGTAGTGGTCTTCCCAAATGTGCAGGTCGGGCGGTATCTTTATGTCTTTAACAGCCTCAGTTCGCAGCAGCGTGTCATGCGTCAGGTATCTCTTCAAGTTTTTCTGCTGCATAATCCAGTCTAAAACGTCCCTTCGGTAGAGTATCGCCATAGACTTGTTTCGGTTATAAACGTGCCTGTCGCCTGGTATTGTTACTCCCCACAAGGCCCCAACCTTTGGGTTAAGGTGCTTCTGGGCAGACTTAAACCAGTCTTTGCACAAAACAACATCAGAATCCACCTGCAAGTGCCAAGTTGTTTCAGCAGCTTCAATGCCTTTCTGACGGGCAGTTGCCCTGTTCCCACCTGAATCGTCAATTACCTCGGAATTCGCGTATTTCTGCACGAGATTCAGAGTTCCGTCAGTGCTGCCTCCGTCGACTACTAAAAGCCGCGCGACTGGAACGTTGGCATACACGGCGTCCAAACATTCCTTTAAGCATGGCTTCATGCTGTTCTTTGTTAGCAAGACAATGTCAACTTTTTCGGTCAACACCGCTCCCTTTGCGCTTGAGTTGATTCACTTATCAATGTGAGAGTTAATTTAGTTTTCTGGAATAGACGCGCGTCTTTAGAAATTGGGACTGGATACGTCAGGATTTATCCAGCTAACCAGCCTTTGAAAACCAAAACGTTGCTTATGAAGTTGCCTTTAGCTGCCTGAAAATCCCTTGTCACAATGTATATCCACGTTGATTTGGGAATCGCAAGCGCAACCCACCGAAAAACTTGACTGAACCGTGCATAATGGTACGTTTTCATCAGGTATCCTGTGGTAACGTAGCCTCGAGTCCGCTCGTAAGGGGTGGCGTTGTGCAGGCAGTAGGGGTCGGCGACCTTCAGAAAACGGTACCCCTTCCGAATTATGTGCCTTCCAATGTAGTCGTCTTCCCACATGTGCAGGTTCGAAGGGATCTTTATGTCCTTAACCGTGCTTGTCCTGATAAGCGTGTCATGCATCATGCAGCGCTCGCTGCGCATCTGTCTAACCATTAAGTCTTTAACGCTCATACGATACAGCTTAGCCATGGCGTAAGTAGCGTTAAAGTAATGTTCCTCGTTCGGAACTGCCACTCCCCAAACGGCTCCTACATCGTCTGTAATGTTTCCCCAAGCCTTCATAAACCAGTCTTCGCAGAGAATAACGTCTGAATCTACGTGGATGTGCCAGTCTGTCTCCACCGCGTCAATTCCCTTTTGCCGTGCGCTCGCCCTTGTGCCGTTCGGATCTTTAATGATTTTGACGTTAGGGTATCCTTGGAGGAGTTCGACAGTTCCGTCCGTGCTTCCTCCATCCACGACAAGAAGCCTATTAATGGGCACGTTGCGGTGAATCGACTGAACGCACTCGGACAAGGATGGTTTAAGGCTGTTTTTAGTCAGCAGAACAACGTCTACCTTCATTAGGTTCACGCGAGCATTTGGTCATCTATTGTATTTCTTTTCGTATTAATCTTATCTTCTTCATCGTGCGTTTCTGCCAAAAAAATTTGGTGAGGGGAGTATAGTTGCAAACGCGAGACTAGAGGGACAGAGGACTTCGAAAGGCAGCTACTGGAAATATTTTATCCGCATAGTTGAGGTTCAACCGATTCGTTCTTTTCCCCAGCAAGTTCCTTCTCTAACGCTACAGCCCTCGCTGCAACCTTTACAACTTCCGCTTGGACACCTTTGTCCTTGACCTCTTCCTTGCGCTTTTCATTGGACTTTAAAATCAAACGCAAAAACTCTGAGTCGTAAGCATTTAACAACAATTCAACGTTTGGTATCAAGCAGTGTCCGCCAATTACACCTGGAAACATGACAGGTCTATCAAACCGTAAACGATGGGTGTCCTCAAGAAAATCAACGGTTTCGTCAAAGTCAGCGCCGAAAGCTCTGGAAATCCTGTGCATCTCTTGGAAACAGGCAATCATCCAAGCACGGTAAGTCGTCTCAAAAAGCTTGGCCAGTTCCGTCTCTGTGCAGCTTTTGAGTACCTTCACTTTTAGACCCAACTTTTCAAAATGGGCTCGGGAAGCCTGAGCTGCAGTCGCGTCTGCACCGCCGACATACTTGGTCCATCGCTTCATTTCCCATATCATATGTTCCGCATTTTTGTGTACACCACGTGACGGTGAATGTGCAACTAGACACATGCATTTTGTTGCGACTTTCATGGTGGTTCCCGGAGGAACAGTGCTGTTGATGATTACGAGTTTTGGCTTAAACTCTTCAACGTAGCCAAAGACTATGTTGACGAACTTTCTCTGGCTACTACAGGGGAGACAAACGTGCATAGTGTCTATTTGACTTGGAATTTTTTTTCTGCTTTGACTAAGCTGACGCATCTTTGTCCCATCCAAATCCAATCCATAAACGCTAAAACTCTTTTTCTGCTCATTCAGCAATGCAAGAAGAGTATGCCCGATCTCGCCTAAACCTATAATCAGAACTGTTTCTTTGGCCAAATGCTTGCCTCCACCATTCGAAACTCAATGTTAAAGTTAAACTATTTAAATCTGGAGCTCGAAAGGAGAGTTTATGCTGAATCCAAAAAGAGGCATAGGCATAGTCACAGGCGCTAACGTGGAAATAGGCAGAAACGTGGAAGTCTGGAATTATGTAGTAATAGGCGATAACACAAAAATCGGCGACGAAACCATAATAGGAAGCTTCTGTGACATAGGCAAAAACGTGGATATAGGCAAAAACTGTAACATACAAGCGCACGTAACCATCTCAAACGGCTGCACACTAGGCAACAACGTGTTCATCGCCCCTAACAGTTCACTTCTAAATGACAAGTACCCAAAAAGCACTGTCATGACCCCGCCAGTTATCAAAGACGGCGCGGTAATCGGCGGAGGAGTCACCGTGCTTCCGGACGTAATAGTAGAAGAAAAGGCAGTGATTGGCAGCGGAAGCGTAGTAACCAAAAATGTGCCGCCTAGAACTGTCTCTTACGGTGTTCCAGCAACGGTCGTAATGAGTTTAGAGGAATATGAAGCCAAACGGAACGGTTTCATAGAGGCAAGGCGCAAGGTGAACAAATGAGAATTTGGTATGATGCTTGCACAGGAAAACACGTCAGGTACGGGTCAGCTGTCGGACAACGCTTAAGAAAAGCAGGGCACGAGTTTGTTTTTACTACGCGTGAGCATCCAGACACGTTGCCGTTGGCTGAGATTCTTGGAGAAAAACCCATCGTCGTAGGCAAATACGATCCGTCAACGCTTACCTCAAGGCTGGAAGAGAGCGCCGAACGTATAATAGGGTTTTCCAAGCTTTTCAAGGATAATCCACCAGACATTGCCATAGCCCATCAGTCGGTTGAGCTTTGCCGAACTGCCTTCGGTTTGGGAATCCCGATCATTTTAACCGCCGATACCCCATACGCAACAGCCGTCAATAGGCTAACAATACCTTTTGCGCACACGGTCGTCGTGTCAGAGGCTTTACCGAAAAGTTTTGTGACCCAGCACTGCGCCAAAAATGTCGTTCGCTTCAAAGGGGTAGATGAGGTTGCTTGGATCAAACGTTTTAAGCCCATAAAAATTGATGCTTTACAGAAACCTGTGATAATCATCAGGCAGATGGAAACTAAAGCAGTCTATGCGATAGGGAAGCAAGCCCCTCAAAGGTTCATGGCAGAAGAACTTGCCAAGTTGGGTAACGTTCATTTCATCGAAAGATACAACAACCGAGGCAGAACCTTCGGTCCTAAGGAAGGCTTTGTGGATTCAGCAAGCTTGGTGGCGAACGCTGATTTAGTCGTTAGCTACGGGGGAACGGTTGCGAGGGAAGCTGCGCTTCAAGGGGTGCCTAGTGTAGCTGTTTCGGATATGGCTAAGACTTGCGTTAACCGTTATCTGACTCAGAAGGGGTTCCCACTATTTGCCACAACCGAACGAGGAGCCCTGAGGTACGCAAAGCAGTATATTGGTAAGAAATTTGATGTAAAAAGTAAGCTTGCGCAGTTAGAGAACCCCGTTGATGTAATCGAAAAAGTTGTCGAAACTCTCAGGCAACCGTAACTTTGATTTTGTCTCCAGCTTTCACATGGAATTTTTCAGCTGCACTGGCTTGGTTTAGAGCGATTTCCAAAAAACCGTGACTGCCAATCAAAAGAATCGGGTCTTTGCGTTTAGCTTCAGCGTATGCTTTTCCAAACAAAAGTTTGAGCGAGGCGCTGGTTAATTCTACGTTGACTGTTTTGCCTTCTTTACAAAGCATATCTTTCTCGTTTATGTTTGTGATAATGTTGCCGAAGCCATCAATATTCAGGATCTCACCAGTTAAAGAACCGTTGCTATGTTTCACTTGAGCGAATGCAGGGATGATTGGGTCCATTATTTCGGGCCCAAATTCAGTGGGTTGAACACCTTTCTCTAAAAACGCAGCTGCAGGCGCAAAAACATCCCTTCCATGAAAAGTGTTGGAAACTTCAGGTAGCATAAACTTTGAGTTTGTCAAGTGATAAACGTGTTCGATGCCCAGATTTTGGGCAGCTAAAATCAAAAGACCATTGTCAGGGCCGACGAAAAAGCCTTTTCTTGCCTGTATCACTAGGGCGCGTCTTTGCGTGCCGACCCCTGGATCTACAACTGCCAAGTGAACAGTGCCGTCGGGAAAGTACGGTACAGCAGAAGCCAAAGTGAAAGCAGCCTTTCGAATGCTAAACTTTTCAATGTCATGCGTTATGTCGATTAGGATGGATTTGGGGTTTATGGTTAGAATCACCCCTTTCATTTCTGCAACGTAAGGATCTTTTAGCCCAAAATCGCTGGTCAGAGTTATCATAAAGAGTTAACCGCCGTGAACAACCGGGACGAAAACGATTTCGTCTCCATCGTTTAGTTTGGTTTCCAGACCGTCTAAGACGCTGATTTCCCTGCCGTTAACCAGTATCAAAGCGTTAAATCTTGAATCGTCAAGCTGTTGGTCACTTAACATTCTTTCTAGCTGTGGCACACCTTGAAGTATTTTTGCCATCAACTGTTTTAGCGACATTCCCTCTTCATAGTTGACGGTGAACTGTGTTTTGTCTGAAATGTGGCGTAACGCGCCGATGAATTTTATGGTCAACACCATTGTTTTTCCTTAAACTACAGAATTGTAGTTTATGTTAAAATTGTTTGCGCGCGCGAATTGAAAGATTGGAGTTTAGGAGTTTTGGAGTCTTTCCTCCGTTAATGTCTCCACGATGTCGGTTGCTATTCCAACGATTAAATCTGCCTGTTTCATCATTGCATCACCGTTCACTTCTTCTAGCTGGGACATTTGTTGAACGATGGCCTCGATTTCCATTAGAAAACGCAGGATTGAATCGTTCGTAGCCGGGTTTTTCATGACTTCTTCTCGGATGAGTATTTCAATGAAGGCAGGCTCGCCGAGGCTATAATATATGGCGTTTCTTGCTTTTCTGATCGCTTCTAAAACTAAACTTGGAGCCATGTAAGGGATTTTTCGTGCTGCTTCTAACTCGGCTTTTGCTTCTCGAAGGTATCTTAGTGCCCACCCTTTCCTATACTCATCCATCATCAGGTTTCTTTTCCCAGAGGTTTTTGTTTATTCTGAAGATTCTTCGCCTACGACGGGTTCGGTTCCGGAGTCAACTTTGGCTAGCGATTTTGTGCGCGTTATGTATCCTGCGATTTGGTTTCTCACCCGCGTGCTTGTTCCCTGCGTTAAAGTTTCAACTAAACGCTTGTTTTCTTCGAAGTTGGTTGTGAATTGATTTGGAAAGCGTTCCATTAATTCTTTGCCGACTCGTTTAATCTGTTCAGTCTTAATCTTTCCCAAATCTCTACTCCCCGTGTCATCCATGTTTTTGTGTTGGACGCTTGAAAGCGTAAGAGCAATTTCCAATAGATGAATGCTTTAATTTAAGTTTACGCTTAATAGCGCTCTTTTAACTGCCTAATAAGCTTTAGTGATCACCCAAGGCCTAGTTAGTTTAGTCTTATATTAAAGAAAACTTCAAAGTTCTCAGCTATCTGCTGGGCAACATCATAAACCTGCATCTCTTTGATTTCAGCCACGGCTTCAACGACGTTGCGAATTAACGAAGGCGTAGTTAATTGCCCGTTGTAAGGACGCTTCCAATAAGTTACTGGACCATCCGTTTCCGTTAAAAAGTGTGTTAGCGGCACCTTCTCTATGATTTCCCGTATGTCCTTGGAGTAAGTTGCCGGTGGCCCTTCCGTGATAAAGCATCCGTTATCCATGGCTTTGTGGAGTGTGCTGATTGAGTGGCTAAACCAGTGAAGCAGCACCCGCTTAAGACCGTAAGACGGAAGCATTTCAACTATTTTGTCGGTTGTCCCACGGGAATGGACAATTACGGGAAGATCAAGCGCTTCTGCAAGACGCAACATCTTGTCGAAAACCATCATTTGTTTTTCCCATACGGTTTCATACTTATGGTCTAAGCCGATTTCGCCTATTGCTTTGACCACGTTTTTTCGCTTCTGAATCAAATCGATAATTTCCTCAAGCTCGCCTTCTTTGAGGACATCTACGTTCCATGGATGAATACCTAAGGCGGGGTAAACAAGGTCGGGATATTTTTCCGCCAGTTTAAGATCGCTTTGGCACGTTTGTAGGTCCATTGAATTCGTCACCAAGGCTACCACGCCCGCAGCCTTTGCGTCTGCTATCAACTCATCAATGCGACCAGCGTATTCGGTATCCGACAGATGCACATGTGCGTCGATTAGCTTCATTTTTTACTACCACATATCATAGTTGAGTGTTTCTTTATAATTTTTTATCATAACCCAAGCTTAGGGTAGCAGCAATTTGGAGTAAAAATGTATAACAAAGGTTAAATATTGCTTTAAAAAGAAAAAGAAGCTGTGGAGAAGTCGATATGACTGAATTAGAAATAGCTGTAGCTCCCATGCATAGGTTATGTAAGAAAGCGGGCGCTGACAGAGTAAGTGAAGCAGCAGCAAAGGAACTTGCAAAAGCTCTTGAAGAGATCGGCATAAAAATTGCTAAAGAATCACTGGATTTTGCGATGCACGCTGGAAGAAAAACCATCAAGGCGGAAGATATCGAGATAGCCGCAAGAAAAGTCATGGGAAGATAGTAACCTAGTAACTAAATTTCTCCCTTTCTTCTTTTTTGTAAGCCGTCGGCATCCAATTTTGGGATAAACAAGCATTTCTGCTGAAAAGTGCAGTGCGATTCTAGGCGGTTGCTGATGAGTCCCAGAGGAACTGGAAGTATTCGCGGGCAAATCCGACTAAGCCTACATGGTTGCTCCATATTACTAGGCTGGGTTTGTCTTCACCTAGAAATAGAATGGCTTCTTTGCCGTCGGCGATTATGCCGCCACCGAACATGTGGTCGCGGATTCGCAGCTCGCTTAGGACAGGATATTTCTTTATGAAAAGCCAATCTTCCTTTTTGCCAGCAGCCATAAGCTTCACGCTGACAGTCTTCTTCAAGCCGCTACCCAGCAACGGTTCAGCTAGAATAATTACTGGTTTAGCAAATTCGGGGGCGGCAATCACGACTTCTTTGGTTGCTTTACTTAAAACCTCCTCAAGTTTACTCAGTACTCCTTGCTGTCCACGGAGAATAAGGATGTCAGGCCGTTCGACGAGTTCCCGTTTTTCGTAGAGAGACTGAAGATTTTCAGCAACAGTGTTTTCCCAATTCAAATACTTATCTTCCAGCCGCAATTTCGTGAATCTTGTCGCTTCGAGCGGCGGTACTGGGTAATATTTGAACGGTCGGCTTTCGCTGCTTTTTATCCAACCCTTTTCTTTGAGCGAGTTAAGAACTTCGTACATTTTGCTGTAGGGCACTTTAGCTTCTTGACTTATCTCCATAGCTGTCATTTGCCCAACTTCAAGCAGCGCTATGTAAGAGTCAATTTCATAGGCGTTTAAGCCCATTTCTCGCAGCGCGTTACGCGTGTTCTCGTTAATTGACATTTTTTTCCCCTCAATCACCTTAGGAAACTTCTGGAAACCTTATTATCGTCACATCTGCTCTTAAGCACTTCGTAAGCGCTTAGATGTTAGAAGGCAAAAAAATGAAGGATATCAAACCGACAAGAAGCATCTGCCCTGAATGCCTAAAGGCGATAGACGCAACAATCTATGAAGACGACGGAAAAGTCTTCATCAGAAAAGATTGCCCTGAACACGGACATTTTCAAGAACTCTACTGGTCAGACTACGATCAATACGTACGGGCTGAAAAATTCCGCTACGATGGTGAAGGCATAAGCAACCCGAGAACTGAGAAAAAGAACGGGTGCCCATACGACTGCGGCATCTGCCCAGAACACAAATCCCACACAGCGCTTGCTATAATCGACGTGACAAACAGGTGCAACCTAACCTGCCCAGTCTGCTTCGCGAACGCTGCAGCAGCAGGCTACGTTTACGAACCGAGCGAAGAGCAAATCACGGGCATGCTGGAGAACCTTCGAGCCAACAAGCCGGTAGCAGCCACGGCGCTCCAGTTCTCGGGCGGAGAACCGACAATACGCAAGGATCTTCTCGATTTTGTTCGGAAGGCGAAAGAGCTTGGTTTCGATCATGTGGAAGTTAATACGAATGGTCTTCGACTCTCGCAGAGCGTGGAATACTGCAGGCAACTCAAAGAGGCAGGAGTAAGCACTATTTACCTGCAGTTTGACGGGTTGACTCCTGAAGTTTACAGGTTTATTCGCGGGGTGGACCTTTTAGAGACGAAAATGAAGGCCCTCGAAAACCTCCGTGAGGCAGGCTGGGACAGCATCGTCCTCGTTGTCACACTGGTCAAAGGCGTAAACGATCATCAAATTGGCGACATAATCAATTTTGCCACAAGAAACTTTGACATAGTAAGATGCATAAATGTTCAACCTGTGAGCCTTTGCGGAAGGTTACCGCAGAAGCAACGGGAAAGCATGCGCATTACAATCCCGGACTTTATGAAGAAAGTCGAAGAGCAAACAAATGGAGCAGTCAAGGTGACAGACTTCTATCCGGTGCCCACGGTTGTGCCGGTTTCAAAAGCGGTTGGAGCGTTAAAGGACAGGAGATATCTAGAGTTCACTGCGCATCCTCACTGTGGCATGGCAACTTACCTTCTGATTGATAACGGTAAAATTGTTCCAATTACAAGGTACGGGAACATAGAGAAATTCATTGGAGTAATGAACAAGGTCTATGAGACCGCGGCGAAGGGAAGCAAGAACAAAGCCAAGTTACGCTTGATCGGTTCAGTGCGTTACATAAAATTCGGTTTCTTAAGAAAGTACGTTTTAGGCGTGTTAACTAAGGGCGACTACGACTCGCTGGGCGACCTGCAAAGACAGTCGATCCTTCTTTCCTCCATGCACTTCATGGACCCGTACAACTTTGACCTTGAAAGAGTGCAGCGCTGCCTAATCCACTATGCCGTACCAGACGGGCGCATAATTCCATTCTGCACCATGAACTCGATCCATAGGGCTGAGGTTGAAAAGAAACTCGGCGTTCCGATCAAAGAGTGGAAAGAGCAACATAAAGTTGAAATAAGCCAGCCATTCTAGATTTTGAGAACAAAAATATAGGTGAATAATTTATGGGTGGAAAAAAGAAACTTGGCATAAGTCAGATGGAGAAGCAGCAATCGCACCAAGACGAAGGGAAGCAAGACAAGAGGAAAGAGAAATCTGGACCCCCAAAAGAAAGAAAAGCCAGCAGCATAATGCCGCCAGACGCAAAAAATGACAAAATCGTCGCCGAAGTAAAGAAAATGAACGTTCTAACACCCTACGCGGTCGCGACAAGGTACAACATCCGAATCAGCACAGCCAAAGACTTCTTAGAACAACTGGAATCAAACGGCGCAGTACAACTCGTCTCCGGAAGTCACAACCTTAAGATCTACAAGCCTGCAGCAAGTTAAGCTTGCTCATATCTAATCCTTGGATTTTCTGAAAGCATAAAATTATTGGAGTTTAGTTTTCAGTTGACAAAATTTCCAGAAAGAGTTTACACAGCTGAAGAAGTAAAAACCGCTAAGACATTAATAGACGAAGGCTATAAACACAACTTGATAGTCGA
>Ga0187770_10001372_pt1 | contig 12860 bp, 16 predicted proteins | sample 0116_SJ02_MP02_2_FD_133154 | JGI IMG/M metagenome (GOLD analysis project Ga0187770, IMG submission 133154) | Tropical peat soil microbial communities from peatlands in Department of Meta, Colombia - 0116_SJ02_MP02_20_MG | ecosystem: Environmental > Terrestrial > Soil > Wetlands > Peat | place...
AGGCTGCGGCAGACAACGCCGGAGCCGGATGCCCAGAGGGCGCGGTGTGCTGACCCACCCGCGGCTCCGTTGACGTGGAAGGCCCCGGGGCGGTGATCCCCCCCGGGGCCTTCATCTTTTTCCGGCGATCCGCGTGACCCGGCGACGGGGCCGGGTGCCATCCGGACGGGTGGATGGGGCCGCGGATGCGCTTTGACGCAAGATCCTCCAGTGACTAGAGTGAGGCCAGGATTGGCTTGCAGTCCCCGGGGAGGAAGCTGTGCAGGTGAAGTGGTCGAACCTCCGGATCGCTCCGGTCGCACGCCTGGTCCGATCGGAGCCCCTGGAACGGCCGGCTGGCCACTATCGCGCCGAACTGTCCGTCACCGGGATGGTCTGCTCCCTCTGAGCGCTCAGGGTCCGGCGGGCCCTGGAGGGGCTGCGAGGGGCGTCTGCGGTCAACGTGAACCTGGAGCGGGAGCGCGCAAGCCTGGACTACGACCCGAATATCCTGACGGTCCCCACGATGGTGGAGGCAATCCAGCGCAGCGTGATTCTGTCCCGCTTCCGCCGGACGGTCGAGCGCGCTGCCCGAGGGCGCCGCGGCCAGCGCGCCTGATGACAGCGGCGCACAGGGCTGGGGGAGAAGGAGACGCCGTGGCCGGGTCGGCGCGGATTCCCGTCAGGGTCGAAGCCTACTCGGGCTACAAGGCGGATGAGTGGCCAGTCGCCTTCCACCTGGGGGGGCGGCGCATCGCCGTCCGGAAGATCCTCGACCGCTGGTACGGGGAGGACCACGCCTACTTCAAGTTGACCGGGGAGGACGGGACGGTGTACATCATCCGGCAGGATCGGTCCTCCGACATTTGGGAATTGATCCTCATGGAGGTTCCCACGCCACCCGGCACGCAGAGAGGCAACTGATGCGACGGCTCCGCCCGTTTCCCGTCGAGGATCTTCTGCTCGCCCAGGTCATCCCGGGCTTTCTCTTCACGGTGGCATGAACGGTCCTGTACGAGATCTATCACGAGGACGGCTCGTGCTATACGACACTGATCCAGGAGATCCTGGGGAGCGAGGGCCTGTTCCTGTACTTCCTCATCTCGACCGTGCGGATGGTCTTCCCCATGGGGATGGTGGTGGACAGCGTGCGCCACGTGGTGGGAGAGGTCTGGCTGGGCATGCCCCGCTTGCCGCGGGGCCGCGCCCCGGCCTCCCCCCTGCAGTGGATCGAGCAACTCGGCGCCCTCCCCGAGGATTTCGAGAAGCGGTACGTCCTGTACCGGCACGCGTGGGCCACGCTGCTCGCGCTGGCCAAGGCCGCGGGGAACCTGGCCCTGGTTCTTCTCACGCTCACCGTCTGGTCCGTCATCAAGATCGTCCGGATGGGAGGCTGGCGCGTCTTCTGCCCGGCGTTCGTCGTCGGGACGCCCCTCGTAGGATTGGGCCTGGTGATGGCACTTTCGATCCGGTACCCGAGCGGTGTGGCCGAGTTTCATCGCCGGGTTCAGGAATCCATCTTCCCTTCTAAGGAGGCCGCCCTGCCTGGGCCGACAGGCGAGGTTCCGATCTCCTCATCCTACCCCTCGCCAACCCTAAACGATCCCGCCACGGGAAAGTGAGCAGCCCAGAAGAACATCGCGTCTTTGCTTGACAATGAGGAATCATCGGTTCTAGCATCTGCCTCGCTCTCGGAGGTCCGGCCGGGGAGCCGCAGAGGGCACCGCTAGCGGTACCGGCTGCGGCTGGTTCCCTTTCGGGCCGCAATTTGATCCCGGAGACGAAGCCATGCGAGTCATCATCGTGGGATGCGGACGGGTTGGGTCAGAATTGGCCAATGCTCTCTCGGCCGAGCGGCACGAGGTGGTGATCATTGATCGCAGCCCGCTCTCCTTCGGGCGGCTGTCGCGGGATTTCAGCGGTCGAATGCTCACGGGAGTGGGATTCGACCGCGAGATCCTCCAGAAAGCCGACATCGAAGGGGCCGATGCCCTGGCCGCTACGACGGACAGCGACAACGTCAACATCGTCGTGGCCGTCGCCGCCAAGGAAACGTTCAAGGTCCCTCACGTGGTTGCCCGCATCTACAACCCCCAGGCTGCGGAGATCTATCGCCGGGAAGGCATTCCGACGGTCACCCCCACCCTGATGGCAGCCAATACCATGAAGACGATGATTTCCCATCCGCGGTTGGCCAAGCTCGCCACCTGCGGGAGCGGTGAGGTGGAGTTCATAACCATCCAGGTGCCGAAGGGCCTGGCGGGGCGCACCGTTCAGGATCTGATCATCCCGGGCGAATCGCTGGTGAGCGCACTGGTACGCCGGGGTCAGGCTTCAATCCCCAGCCCCGATACCTGCCTGGAGGCCGAGGATGAGCTCCATGTGGCGGTGGCAGCAAAGGCCCTTCCCAAGTTCGACAAACTCTTGGCCCACTGACGGCGAGGAGGCCGGTATGCTGGCCGTGATCATTGGCGGAGGCCGGGGGGGGTCGTACCTGGCACAAGATCTTCAAAGTCAGGGGTACCAGGTAAAGGTGGTGGACCGCCGTCCCGAGGTTGTGGCGAAGCTCCGCCAGGAGATCGGAGGCGACGTGGTCTGCGGCGATGGGTGCAGCCCCGAGATCCTGGAGCAGATCGGGACCGCCAAGGCGGACCTGGTGGTGGCCCTGACCCACAACGATGAGGACAACCTGGTGGTCTGTCGCTTGGCCAAGCACCACTTCCGCGTTCCCCGGGTGATCGCCCGCGTCAACAATCCCTTGAACGAGTGGTTGTATACGAAGGACTGGGGGGTGGACGTCCCCATCAGCCAGGTGCACCTCACTTCCAAGGTCATCGAGGAAGAGATCGGCATGGGCGAGTTGGTCACCCTCCTCAAGCTCAACCGGGGCGCGGCAGCCCTGGTGGAGGTGCGTTTGCCCGAGACATCCCCCTGCCGAGGCAGGGCCATCCGCGATCTCGCTTTCCCATCTGATGCTGTCATTGTGAGTGTGATACGCGGCGGCAAGCTTGTCATTCCCCGCGGCGACACCACGCTCGAGGCCGGGGACGAAATCCTGGCCGTGAGCACAGTGAAGGCTGAAAAACCCCTGAAGGATATCTTGGTCGGGCCTGCGTAACTAATCCGCCCGCGTGCGAGCGGAATGAATTTGACAGACCCTTAGGCTATCGGTCGGCGCGACCGTCCTTCTGGCCCTCCACTCAGACCATCATTGAATCCATTCCAAACCTGACGGTGTCGTGTGGGAAGCAACGAACCCCACCTCCTCGCATGTCCTATCCCCTTGTCCCTTCACTATCGGATTCTGCTAGGCCATAACCAGTCGGCTGGCTGTTCTCATTTACACTTCCTTGACGCGCTAGCCATTATTTCTGACGGCTTCTTGATTTGACCCTCTTGGGCACGTGCCCTACGTTGAAAGCGGAAGGGAAAACCGCGATGGGCGGCAGGCCGCAGGAGGTCAAAATGAACAGTCACGAACCTTTCGCGCCCGATGCCGGAGTGATTCGGTTCCCGGGTTCCGCGAGGGCTCGGAGCAGAGATCATTGGCATCGGCGTAACGCCGTGACGCGCCGCAGACATCGTTCGAAGCCTGCTTGGCATGTGCTCTACGGTATGGTTGCGGTGAGCATACTGCTCTTCGTGGTGGCAGAGGTGAAATCGCCGACGGGTGGTTGGCGCACGCTCACCGAGTGTCTTGCCACCCTGCTGATCATCGGTGTCATGGCGCTCTGGGTGCACGCGAACCGGGCGGTGCTGGCAGTCGCCGACGCCATTCCGTGCGACGGAGAAGCCCAGGAGAATCCTGTGGCCTACTCCCCCCAACAGTTGTCAGTGCTGCATCTCGATTCTCGAAAAATCGAATTCGGCCAAGGGTCGCAGGCTCAACCGGGGCCTGCGGAAGAGGAGGATGCAAAATGCTTCGCCAAGTAAGGTCGACCGTAATCCCCTTCATCGGCATCGCGTTGATCTTCAGCACTGCTGTGCTGCTTCGGTTCGGCCTGGCGTTGCATGCCCTGCGGTAGTCGCGGGCGTGGGTGCCCCCGACCCGTAGGACTCGCAAAGGAGGCCACCCGATGGAGAGCGTGACTCGCGGCGATCCCGCCATGGTACTGGCAGCAGAGGCGAGGACGGCGGTTGAGATCCGTTCCGATGCCGACCTCATGGCTGAGATGAAGGCGCGGCTCGCCCAGGAGGCCTGGGTCTCCAATCGTGGCATTTGGGTTGACGCGAGAGACGGGACCATAGCCCTCGTAGGCGTCGTGAACAGCGAGGAGGAGAAGGCCGCTCTTGCGATGATGGCCCGGGGGGTCGCTGGATGCAAAGGGGTGGAAAACCATTTGCTCGTGAAGTCAAAGGTTCGTGACTACGGGATAGCTTACTAGCCTTTAGAACTCGCCCTGCTGTGCTGCCCGCGGCCTTGCCGGGGGTTGGTCCGGAAGGAGGCGGTTGCGGACGCGATGGCGGGGATCAGAGGAGAACGCAGATGAAGGTCAGGGAATTCATGAGCCGAGAGGTTGTCACCTTGCGGCCCGAGGATCCGATCCAAGAGGGGGCGCGGCTGTTGATCAAGAACTGCACGAGCGCCCTCCCGGTGGTCAACGGTGATGGCTCCATCGTCGGCATGTTGACCGAGGACGATCTGCTCGTTCGGCTGAAGACACGGCACCGCCCCTGGTGGCGGACGGCGTTCGCAGATGGCGCAGAGCTTGCCCATGAGTATCAGAAGGCGGTCGGGACGAAGGTGAAGGACGTCATGCGCCCCACGCCTGCTCCGGTGGATCCCGAGGCTTCTATCGAGTCGGCCGCTGAGCGGCTGGAGCAGGGTGGTACCGGCGTGCTCCCTGTCCTGGCCGACGGCCAACTGATGGGCACGCTGAGTTACAGGGACCTGGTCACGGCCGTGGCGGAGACCGCGGAACAGACAGAAGCCTCCCGCACCGACGACGAACTGGTCGCCGAGATGAAGGCACGGCTCGCCCAGGAGGCCTGGGTCTCCAACCGCGGCATCTCGATTACGGCCAAGAACGGTGTGCTCACGCTGTTCGGCCTGATTGACACCCAGGAGGAGAAGAGCGCCCTGGGGCTGATGGCCCAGACGATTCCGGGATGCAAAGGGGTTGAGAACAACCTGCTCCTAAAGTCGGTACTTCGCGGCCAAGGTTGGGTATAGGTTCCTCAACCTTCACGGGTCAACATCACCTCGCGGACTTCGTGGGCTCACTTACTACTTTAGGCCTGGGCGGGGTAACCGGGACTTTGGGCGTGGACAAAGCGGCTAGAACGAACGGCCTGAAAGAAGAGAGAGGAAACGGGAGATGTTCCGCAAAGTACAAGTACTGGGAAGCCTGGCAGGCATGGTTGCTGGCCTGGTTATAGCGATGGGAATTGCAATTCTGCTACGACTCCCCTTGGGATTGGGGTTCTTGAGGTAACTCGGTCTCATGGAAAGCGTCAGGGAGATCCTCGCGCGGCTTGCAGAGGTCCTCTTCGTGGAAGGTGATCGCCTGGTGGTTAGTGCAAGTCGCGACGATCTCATCAGAGTCCCGGCGAAAGAACACACCCGGCCCGCTGCCCCGCATTCCGAGGCTGAAGAGCAGACCGAAATCAAGGCCCGGCTTGTGCAAGAAGCCTGGATCTCTGGCGGCGGGTTCTTGTATTGACGCCAAGGACGGTGTGGGCGCGGTCGATGGCGTCGTAAACAGCAAGGAAAAGGAAACATGACGAAGCTTGAGCCGAAGCGCAGCAGGTTGCATGCAACCGATGGAACGGAACGGCAAGGTCGGTCTGGGCCTGAGATGAATGCATCCATGACCATGCGGAGGATCACACCGAGACCCGCTTTCCGCCTCTTGACTTTGGTGCTCCTGATCTTCGCCCTCGCAGATCTGCTGCCAACAAGGGGCTCGTGGCGGATGGCTGTGAGTGGCTTCGCTGCCCTGATGCTCGCCGGGATGCTAGCCGCCTGGATCGGCCTGGCCCGTGTTCCAGGCAGAGCGGCTATGGGCTCTCCTCCTGATCGGTCCACTGCCACACCCTTCAAGTCGGCTCGCCCTTCGATCATCCGAGGGGGGATGGGTCCAGAGCAGCCATAGCATCAATGGCAATCGCACCCTTTACGCGAGCTCTGGAGCCGCGAGTCGCCCTCCTAGACTACAGCTGAAAAGACATGAACGGAAGACTGGCGGGCCAATTCGGGTTTTCTCGCCTGCCAGGTCAGCATACGAGCTGGACAGGAGCAACGGAGCCACACGGCACCTCACGAGCAAAAGATCCAGCAGAGGGGAAGACAACGCCATGGCCAGTGAGAGCAAAGTGCAAAAGGTCGCCCGCCAGGCCGCGATGCGCCAGTCCATCGGGACGTGCAAGTGCGGCGGTGAACTGATTTGGGCTCGGGTGATCCTCAATCGTCCCCGAATGATGAAAGTCTGCGAGAAGTGCGGGGCCTTATGCATGAATGATCAGGCTGGGTTGTGCTAGCGGCTGGCGCAGATTGCCGGGGACGGCGACGGTCCGAAAATCAAATCCCTGTCACTCAATAGACTCTTTCGCAGGTGAGAGTCTCGGGGGAAATCTCCATGCAGGAGAAAAGTCTCTATTTCGTCATCCCTACGCACCGATTGCGGGAGGTCGGCGAGACCGTCGAAAAATACGACGAGCACTTCTGGCGCAACGGCCATGCGGTCAGGATGATCGTCTTCGACGACTCCAGCCCGGCCAACCAGGAGAAGTACTACGGGCTCCTTGAGGAGACGAGTACCCACAACGACCTGTACTACGTCGGCCCGCGGGAGAAGGAGCAGTTCCTCGCCCACCTGAATGGACGGCTGCACGATAAGCGGCTGGAGGGACTTATCCGAAACTTGTTCCGTCCCAGCTATGGCGGCAACCGGAACTACACCCTCATGTACACCCTTGGAGGCTTGGTGATCAGCGCCGACGACGACATGCGGCCGTACTGCCTCATCGAAGATAGCCCCGAGTCGCTTGCTGCGGACGAGATCTGCCGTGGCAAGCTGATCAAGGTCGGCCGCAATGGCTATGTGCACAAGTCGTTCGACATCGTCGCCGCGTTTATCGATGTACTTGGCAAGTCCGTGTGGCAGGCGCCGGAGAACTTCGAACGTGGCGAACTGCTTGTGGACACCGCCATGGACCTGGAAACGAATGCCACCAGGGGTCTGACGCGGGAGAACTCCCTGATGCTGAAACGGGGGCCGGTGGCCGAGGACGCGGTGGTGAAGATGGCCCAGACTTTCCGCTCAGGCACGAACGACTTCGACGCCATCGATTTCGTGGAGATGTTCCTGGAGGACGAGCAGCAGACGGACCCGGAGGGCCTCAATAACGCCTACATTCTGGTGAACTTTCGTCCGGTCGTCACGAAGCAGAACTGGCGTATGGACTGCGGAGTAGCGGGGTACGATAACACGTTTGGGCTGCCGCCGTTCTTCCCGACTCGCCTGCGATTCGAGGACTACATTTACCGCCTCTGGGTCCAGCAGCCGGGCCTCGCTTCCGCCCACGTCGATGCCGCTCAGCACCACACCAAGAGCAACTACATGCGCAGCCCCCTGGCCGCGGAGGTATTCAACGAGGAGGCGGCGAACCTCCTCAAACGGAAGATCCGGGCAACCCTGTCGCGTCTGGACGAGCTCGGGATCGCCTTCGACTACGAAGGCGACGTGACAGCCCAGGAGGCCGAGGAAATCCTCGGCAAGATCACGGCGCTGCACGCGAGGGCGCTGGAGGCGGCGAAATGGGCGGCCGGAGCGGAGCGGGCAGACGGCCTCCGGCTGTTCGCGGCCAACCTCCACAAGACGTTCTACGGGTTCGAGCCGGACTTCTTCCAGCAGAACCTGCTCCGGGTCGTGGACGAGGTGGTCAGCGTCATCAAGGGATCGATCGAGCTGTGGCCGACCCTGGTCGAGATCTGCTACTTCCAGAAAAGCCGCAGAGGGCTGCCGCAGGTCCGGGTCAAGAACCACAAGAAGTGAGGGAGACATGGGAGGCGCGTTCACTGTCGGGAACCAGGCTGCTGCTTGCGTCTCCAGCGCGCGTGCGAGTGCAGGTACAGCGGCAATCGGCTGTCGCCTGAACAGCGGGCGCCGTCCACCCGAGGATTCCTGATCATGCGAATTGCACAGGTCGCCCCGCTCTGCGAGAGCGTGCCTCCACGGCTGTACGGGGGCACGGAGCGTGTCGTCTCTTACCTCACCGAGGAACTGGTACGGCTGGGGCACGAGGTCACCCTGTTCGCGAGCGGCGATTCGGAGACGACGGCGCAGCTGGTTGCCGCATGTCCCCGGGCCCTCTGGCGAGATGGAGACTGCCGAGAGACGCTTCCCCATCACCTCCGGCTGATGGAACTGGTCTTTCGCGACGTACACGGCTTCGACATTATCCACTTTCACACCGACTATCTGCATTTCCCGCTGCTACGCCGCCACCCCTGCCCGAGCGTGACGACTTTGCACGGGCGACTGCACGCTCCGGATCTCCAGGCCCTGTTCGAGGAGTACCCCGAGGCGCCGCTCGTTTCTATCTCCGACGACCAACGCCGACCGATCCCCGGAGCGAACTGGCTGGCGACCGTCTATCACGGCTTGCCCAGGGACCTGCACATCTACCGGGAGCCGCCGGGTGATTACCTGGCATTTCTCGGCCGCATGTCCCCCGAGAAGCGAGTCGACCGCGCCATCGAGATCGCCCGACGGGCCGGCATGACACTCAAGATCGCCGCCAAGATCTACCCCGAAGAACGCCCCTACTTCCACCACATCATCGAGCCGCTGCTGCACGACTCCCGTCACTTCGTCGAATTCCTCGGAGAGGTGGGCGGCAGGGAGAAAGACGAGTTTCTGGGTCATGCCCGCGCCCTCTTGTTTCCCATCGACTGGGCCGAGCCCTTTGGTCTGGTGATGATCGAGGCGATGGCCTGCGGAACGCCCGTCATCGCTTGGCGGAATGGGTCGGTGCCCGAGGTGGTCACGCAGGGAGTGAGCGGATTCGTTGTCACCAGCATCGAGGAGGCGGTACAGGCGGCTGGATGCGTTGCCGACCTGAGCCGTCGCGCCTGTCGGGACGCGTTCGAAGAGCGTTTCGACGCCACACGCATGGTCCGGGACTATCTCACGGTCTACCGGCAGTTGGTCTATGACGAGGGCGAAGGCGTGGCCCCCGCGCTGCCTTTCCCCATGACATCGCCCCATCCGAGAGGATATGGCTCGCCGCCGGGGAAGCGATTCCATCCGGGCCGACGACCGTGGGAAGTTCCAGTCGGCGCGGGCCGGGATAGCCGCTAAGGGAAACTCTTCGTGCAGACCGGCCTCCCAGAATGGCTGAGCGCGGACGAGGCGAGATGACTGATCCTGCCAGTATACGGGAAAAGGGTCGAGGGATCGCCGGGCCAGATTTGCCGAAGCATCCGGAGATGGCTGGCCCGTGGCATATCCTGGCCGCCTCTTGTCCCGCCGATGAGCACACTCGGGTGCTCAAGCACGGCGACACATTCAGCGTCTTCGACCATTATGGCGACGTCAAGCCAGGCGGGCTCGGGGAGGAAGGCCTGTATCACGAGGGCACGCGCTTTCTCTCCTGTTTGCTGCTGGAGATGGAAGGGAGCCGGCCGTTCTTTCTCAACTCGATCCTCCATGACGGGAACGACCAATTGACTATCACGCTCACCAATCCGGACCTACTCTGCGACGGCCAGGTGAGGATGCCGCTTGGCACGCTGCACCTGGCGCTGAGAAAGTTCTTGTGGCAGGGAGCGTGCTACCAGGAACTCCGAATCAAGAATCGCGGACTCGAACCCGTGGGAACTGCCCTCACGCTACACTTCGCCGCAGACTACGCGGACATCTTCGAGGTCCGCGGTCTGAAGCGGCAGGCCAGGGGCGAGGACCTCCCGCCGGAGGTGACAAAAGATTCCGTGCTCCTCGGTTACCGGGGGCTGGACGGCATCGTCCGCCGCACCCTGCTCCACTTTGTGCCGCCCCCTTCCCTGCTCAGTGCGTCCGCTGCCCGACTCGACCTGCGACTCCGACCGAGGGAGGAGGCCACATTCAGCGTGACGGTCGCTTGCCAGCGCCAACCGACCGCCGGACAGTTGCTCCCATTTGACCTGGCCCGCGCCGAGGCCGAGACCGATCTGCGGCGGTACCGCGCGCGATCGTGCCACCTCCGCACATCGAACGGGCAGATGAACGCGTGGATCAAGCGGGCGGTGTCCGACGTTCACATGATGACGACCGAGCTGGCGACTGGCCCTTACCCTTACGCCGGTGTGCCCTGGTTCAACACACCCTTCGGTCGGGATGGAATCATCACGGCCCTGGAATGCCTTTGGCTACAGCCTGGGCTGGCCCGCGGGGTGCTGGCGTACCTGGCCTCGACGCAGGCTACCGAGATCGTCCCTGAGCAAGACGCCGAGCCCGGGAAAATCTTGCATGAGACACGCCGAGGCGAGATGGCCAGCCTGGGGGAGGTGCCCTTCGGCCGCTACTACGGCAGCGTGGACGCCACACCACTCTTCGTGCTCCTGGCTGGCGCCTATCACGAGCGGACCGGGGACCGGGCCTGCGTGGAATTGCTTTGGCCGCATGTGGAGGCGGCCTTGGGCTGGATCGACCGCTATGGGGACCGCGATGGGGATGGCTTCGTGGAGTATCAACGGCAATCCTTCGACGGCCTCCTTCATCAGGGGTGGAAAGACTCCGATGACGCCGTTTTCCATGCGGACGGCTCGCTTGCCCAGGGCCCCATCGCCCTGTGCGAGGTGCAGGGCTACGTCTACGCCGCCCGTCGAGCTGGGGCTGCGTTGGCTGCTGTGCTGGGGCTGACAGAGCGAGCGGCTGAGCTGGAGCGGCAGGCCGCGGCTCTGCAGGAGCGGTTCGAACAGGCGTTCTGGTGTGAAGATTTATCCACCTATGCCCTGGCGCTGGACGGGGACAAGCGCCCCTGCCGGGTGCGGACGTCGAATGCTGGGCATTGTCTGTTCACAGGCATTGCCCACCACGACCGCGCCCTGCGAGTGGCCCAGATACTACTGGACCCCGCGTCTTACTCCGGCTGGGGCATTCGGACGGTGGCCTGTCCCGAAGTCCGCTATAACCCGATGAGCTATCACAACGGCGCGGTCTGGCCTCACGACAATGCCTTGATCGCTCAGGGCCTTGCCCGCTACGGCCTCGGTACGAAGGCGATGCGGCTCCTGACCGGGCTGTTTGAAGCGAGTCTGTACTTCGATATGCACCGGATGCCCGAGCTTTTCTGTGGCTCCGCGCGGCAGCCAGGAGAAGGGCCGGTACCCTATCCGGTGGCCTGCGCTCCTCAGGCGTGGTCGGCCGCCTCAGTGCTCCTCTTACTCCAAGCCTGTCTCGGGCTAAACGTCAACGGGCTTGACGGTCGAATCTCTTTCGCCAACCCCTGCCTGCCGATCGCATTGGGCGAACTGCGCATCCACAACCTGGACGTTGCGGGGGCAACGGTCGACCTGTTGCTGGTCCGCCATGAACAGGACGTGAACGTAAAGGTGCTTCGCAACCAAGGGGGCGTCGAGGTGACGGGGATAAGGTGATGAAGCGATCTAGGCAAGCAGAGTCAGTCGAAGATTCCCCCCGGGGACTCCACCCCCGGTTGTAGCCGCACGCGAGGGGCTCGCGCTTCTGAGCGGCGGCCCGAGCTCGCCCACCGACGCCTTCGGAAGCAGCAGCGCTTGCGCCAGGTTCTTTGGATCCTCGGCGGGAGTGGCCTGCTCGCTCTTTCGATCCTGGCGCTACGCCTGGCTGGCTTCTTCGGCTAGTCTCGCGAACCCTTCTCGCTGTCTGAACTCCTGGCCCTCATTCCCCACATTTCTACGCCTCGGCACCTACAGCTTGCCCCCAAAGGGCGATGGGCTCCACAGGAACCCGATCACCATCATCAAGAGCGGCAAGCCACAACCCGTGGAGATGATCGGGGGGCCGGGTAGACCCCCCTGCGAGCATGCGTCTTGAGGGATCCTTGATCATCTAAAGCTTCTTTTTGATGGGTTCTTAACTTGAGTCATCGCCGATGCGCACCTACGCTAACGATGAATGCGGAGTTCCATGAATCGCCTAACGGAAGAGGTCGATCTGCATGGTGTTTGGGAGAAAGGGGGGTGCACGATGTTCCGGAAAGCTCTCACAATTGTGGAAACCCTGACGGCCATGGCTGCGGTCATGGGGATCGCGACCATGCTGCGATTCGCCGTAGCATGGGAGTTCCTGAAGTAACGGCCGCCTCGTGCACCGGGTGGCGAAGGCGCGCGGGCTGAATGAAGACGCCGTCGACGCACACACCTCGGCCTATTCAAAAGGTTGAGCCCCACTCTCGAGTGCGAAATAGCCTGCCTGGCAGAGTACCGGAGAGACCGTCATGGACGCACGCTGGCTGGATCCTGATGCCTTCCAGGCACCTCATGGGGAGCAGGAGCGGCTGACCCCACTCGTGAACGACCGCCTGGCCATGATGCGATTGGAGTCGGGCGCTGTTACGGTGAAGAAGAAATGGTACCTCTTCGACGAGGTGATCGAATCCGCCCTCAACCACGTGGAGGACCGGCTGCGAAAGCGACCGGTAACGGTCCGCCTCCGGCCCGATTTTCTCCTCGTGGAGCTTGATGCGGCGTTGATCGAGCGGGTTCTCATCAATCTCCTGGAGAATGCGGCAAAGTATTCGCCACCGGAGACCCCCATCGACATCGCCGTGTCGCGGGGCGACGGGGTCATCCAAATCGAGGTGGCTGACCGCGGACCCGGATTGCCACTCGGGGAAGAACCACAGGTTCTCGAGCGGTCCTACCGCGGGCGCCCCGAGACGTCGCAAGGTGCGGGGTCGGGGCTGGCGATCTGCTG
>Ga0187770_10001374_pt1 | contig 12859 bp, 9 predicted proteins | sample 0116_SJ02_MP02_2_FD_133154 | JGI IMG/M metagenome (GOLD analysis project Ga0187770, IMG submission 133154) | Tropical peat soil microbial communities from peatlands in Department of Meta, Colombia - 0116_SJ02_MP02_20_MG | ecosystem: Environmental > Terrestrial > Soil > Wetlands > Peat | place...
CAATGTCGTAGCGGGTCCCCGAGAACGTCGCGGCGTAGACGGCCCGTTCCTCGGCGAGCAGCTGGAGCGCGTCCGTGAGCTGGACCTCCCCGTTCCGCCCCGGCCGGGTCCGGTCGATAGCGGAGTAGATGTCCGGGGTGAGCACATAGGCGCCGGTGATCCCGAGCCGACTCGGTGCGTCGGCCAGCTTCGGCTTCTCCACGAGCCGCTCGCATCGGTACAGCCCTGGCTCGACCTCAGGGCCGGCGACGATCCCGTAGTCACCGACCTTCTCGTCGGGCACCGGCTCGACCGCCAGGATCGGCGCCTTCCGCCGCTCGAACCATCTCCACAGCTGTCGGAGGAGCGGGGGGTCACAGACGTTGATCGTGTCCCCGAGGAGGACCCCGAATGGGTCCGAACCGGTGTGGTGGCGAGCGCACTCAATGGCGTTCGCGAGTCCCTTCGGTTCGCGCTGCCGCACGAAGTGAATGCGGGCCTTTTGGCTCAGCTCCTCGAGCCGTCGGAGCTCCGGCCGGTCGTTCCACTTAGCGAGCTCGGGACTGAGATCGAAGTGATCCTCGAGCGCCCGTTTGCCCCGACCCGTCACGATCAGAATATCGTCGGCCCCGGAAGCCACCGCCTCTTCGACGACGTACTGGATGATCGGGCGGTCGACCATCGGGAGCATCTCCTTGGGCTGGCTCTTCGTGGCGGGTAGGAACCGCGTGCCGAGCCCGGCCGCCGGGATGACCACCTTCACCGCGCCCTCCGGGCCCTCGCGATTCGCGCGGGCGATACGGGTCCGCCGGCGCCGAGACCGATCACGGTCAAACCGACGCGTTCGGCCGCCTGAGGATCGAGGGCTCGCCGCAGGTCGAGGAGAAGCGGTCGTCGCATGCGACGGGAGCGGGCCCGGGTCCAACGGAGGTAGTCCGGCCAATCGGCCTGAAGGATCGCGACGTCGGCACCTGTGAGGGTCTCTTCGAGCGAGGAGCAGAGCTTCAAGCGCCCTCGGGCGCGAGGGCCGGGGGCCATCCAGATTCGACGAAACGGCTCGACGGCCACCGGGTCGTGGGCTCGAACCTCGGCGCCCTCAGCGACCAGGCGCTCCGCGATCGGAATCGCGCGTGATTCCCGCACGTCGTCGGTTCCCGCCTTGAAGGCCAGTCCGAGGAGCGCGACTCGTTTGCCCGCCAACGTTCCCACGACGGTTCGGACGAAATCGAGGGTATAGGCCATCTGTTCCTCGTTCGCTCGGAGCGCCGCGGCCCCGGTCCGCAGCGGTACGCCGAGCTCCCGCGCCCTTGCGACGAACGCGGAGACGTCCTTCTCGAAACAGCTACCGCCGAACCCGGGCCCAGCCCGCAGGAACCTCGGCCCGATCCGGGGGTCTCGGCCCACGGCGTCCATCACCCGGTCCACATGCACCCCCAGCCGGTCCGCCAGTCGGGCGACCTCGTTGGCGAACGAGACCTTGAGCGCGAGGAACGCGTTCGCGGAGTACTTCACGAGCTCCGCCCCGGAGGGGGTAAGGGACACCACCGGGGCTCGGAACGGCCGGTACGCCCGCTCGAGCCATTCCTGCGCTCGGTGGTCGAGCGTCCCGATCACCACCCGGTCGGGGTAGAGCGCGTCGTGCACCATCGTCCCTTCGGCCAGGAACTCCGGATTCGAGGCGACGCTCACCGTGCGCGGGGTGCGGCCGGAGTGTCGAAGCACGTCGGGGAGAACCACCGCCTCCGTCGTGCCCGGCACGACGGTGCTCTTGACGACGACGAGGCGGTATCGAGTGACCGCGCCGATCGCTCGGGCGACCTCCGCAGTGGCGCGCCGGAGCGGTCGGAGATCGATACGTCCGCTCGGGCGGGGAGGGGTAGGAACACAGAGGAAGATCCCTTCCGCGCCCGCGACAAGGTCGTCCAGACGGTCCACCACGCGGAATCGTCCCGAACGAACCTGCGTCCGTAGCAAGGCGGCGAGTCCTTTCTCGTGATACGGGGTGACGCCCCGGGCCACGGCCGACCGGATCTCGGGCTTCGCGTCGTAGCCGATTACCGGTAGCCCGCGCGCGGCGAAAGCGAGGCCGGTACCGAGCCCCATGTACCCGAGTCCGACGATACCGACCCGCGGGGCTCGGCCCGCGGACCGCGTCACGCTCGTCTCCCGCGGCCGATTCCGAGGGACCGGAAGTGCTCGACGGTCATCGAGATCCCGTCCTCAAATCGCACCTTCGGCGACCATCCGAGGTGTTTCCGCGCGAGCCGAATATCGGGAGAACGCTGCCGCGGGTCGTCCTCGGGGAGGGGTCGCCGCTCGAACCTCGCCGGGACGTGGAGGGCCTGCGCGACGACCTCCGCGGCCCGCCGGACCGTGAACTCCCGAGGATTCCCAAGGTTCATCGGGGTCGGGACGCCGCGAGGGGCGTCCATCAATCGAGCCAGACCGTCCACGAGGTCCGAGACGTAGCAAAACGATCGGGTTTGTGAGCCGTCCCCGTACACGGTGAAGGGCTCGCCTCGCAGCCCCTGAACGATGAAGTTGGAGATGACCCGTCCGTCGTTCGGGTCCATCCGGGGCCCGTAGGTGTTGAAGATCCGAGCGATTCGCACGTCCAGGCCGTAATGCCGCCGGTACGCGGCCGCCAAAGCCTCGGAGTATCGCTTCCCCTCATCGTAGCAGCTCCGGGGCCCAACGGGGTTCACGTGGCCCCAGTAGCCCTCGACCTGCGGGTGGATCTCGGGATCGCCGTAGACCTCGCTCGTGGACGCGAGCAGTACCCGCGCGTCGGCCCGTCGCGCCGACTCGAGGACTCGATGCGTTCCAATCGAATTGACGAGCAACGTGCCGACCGGATCGCTCTGATAGGCCGGAGGGGAAGCAGGACTCGCGAGGTGGAAGTAGCGATCCGCGGTCGGAAGCGACGGTGCCCGAACGAGGTCCGATCGCCGAAACCGAAACCGGGACGACCGCCGCGCGTCCGCGAGGTTCCGGGCCCGACCGGTACTGAGGTTGTCAATACCGAGGACCTCCGAGCCCGTCGCCAGAAGGCGGTCGACAAGGTGTGAACCGAGGAACCCTGCGGCTCCCGTTACGACTGTATCGCCCAAAGTGGTCGCATCGTACGAGCGGATTCCCGCCTAAAGCGTTTCGTGAGGCGGGTTGCGCGCTCCCGAATCCTGGGGCGGCGGTAGCAGCTGTAGAACGCACGATGCGCGGCATCCGAACTGTCGCGATTCGCTGCGATGGCGGTATTAACGGAGCCCCCGTTCGGCTGGCGATAGCTCGTGCCGGCCGACGGAGTCCGTGGGCCCCCTCTCGTGAGCGCCATCGTCGTCGTGACGTTCGACCGGCCCCATCTCCCAACGCTGTGGAGCGACCTTTCGGCGCAGACGTATCGACCGCTCGAACTCGTGGTGGTCGACAATGCCTCCGCCGACGGTTCGGCGGAGTTCGTACGTACTCACCCACTGCCATTTCCCGTACGAGTCGTGACCCGGGGCACCAATGCCGGTGTGACTCCGGCCTGGAACGACGCGCTGCGCGAGGCCGCGGGACGCTGGGTCCTCCTCCTATCCCCCGATTGTCGCTTCCCGGCCAACCTCACCAAGCAGTTAGTCGAACAGACCGAGAACGGGGTCGGTGCCGGGACCGTTGCCGCGAAAGTGGGAGGGGCCAGCCCCTCCTTCGAGTGGGAGGGCCGCCCCGGCTCCCCGCTCGAGCTCTCGGCGCACATCACCCCTCGGGCCGCCGCGGGAGAGCCGAATCCGCGGTTACCGGGCGAGGTGTTTGGTTACCACGGTGCGTGCGGACTGGTCTCGGCCGAGATGATGCGGCGTCTCGGGGGCTGGGACGAACTCATCAACTTCGGGGGGGACGAGGTCGATGTGGCCCTTCGCGCCCACCTCCTCGGATACCGGTTCTTCACGGTCCCGGGCCTGGTGGCGGTGCACCCGTACAACCCGCGAGGAGGAGGGAAGTCCGGACCACTTCGGCGAATGCGCCTGCGCAGCACGTGGTTCTCGCTGCTGAAGCACGCCGGCATCACGATCCGGTACGGCTCGCTGGGCCGCGAGGCGGTCAATCACCTGTTCTGGAACCGATTGATCGCAGACCCTCGAGAGCTCGGCGCGACGGGGGCCTGGCTCATCACGATGGCGCCCGCGCTCGCCGAGCGTCGGGCGAACCTCCGGAGGCTCGTCCGGACCGCCGCCCGGCGATAGTCTCCTCGAACTAGCGCTGGCCGCCCTGAACGAGTCCCCGATCGGCGAGCTCTCGGTAGGCCGTCTCGGATCGGTCGAGGCCACCTTGGGTCCGGCTCCAGGCGACGAACTCCGCTAACCCCTCTTCCAGGGGGACGGAGGGGCGGAAGCCGATGAGGTCGCGCGCCTTCGAGATGTCGGCGATGCAGTGCCGTATGTCGCCCGCCCGGAACTCCCCGGTAACCTGCGCGGGGATGGGCTGGCCGTGGAGCCTCCCGAGCAGCGCCGCGATCTCCGCTACCGTGGTCGGCCGACCCGTGCCCAAATTGAGGGCGCGGTAGTCGGCGGCGCTCGACGACTCGGCGAGCAGCATCCCGCGTACGATGTCGTGGACGGAGACGAAGTCGCGGCTCTGCTTTCCGTCCTCGAAGACGATCGGAGGTTGCCGGTGCAGCAGCCGATTCCCGAATATCGCGCAGACACCCGTGTACGGGTTACTGAGGGCTTGACGGGTGCCGTAGACGTTGAAGAACCGAAGCGCCACGGTCGGGATGCCGAACGCGCGCCCGACCGCGAGGGCGAGTTCCTCCTGATCGCGCTTCGTGACCGCATAGACCGAGGTCGGTTGGAGCGGTTTCTCCTCGCGCGTCGGGACTGGAGTGGCGGCCATCCCGCATTGGGGGCACTTCACTTCCCATTCCCGAGACGCGAGCTGAGCGGTCGGTCGAAGCGAAGGAGCGATCGGTCCGCACGACGGGCAACGGTACGCCCCCTCGCCGTAGATGCTCATCGAAGAGGCGACGATCAACTTCCGGACGCGATGCGTGCGTTCCGTCAGCGCCTGGAGCAGGACGGCCGTGGCTCGGCTGTTGGCGTCCACATAGTGGTCGACCTGGTACATGCTCTGACCGACCCCCACGGCGGCCGCTAGGTGGAACACCGTGTCGACGCCCTCGAGCGCCTCGGGGACGGCCCCCGGGTCCCGAAGATCCTTGAAGCGGTAGTCGACGCGAGGCTGAAGGTAGGACGGTCGGCTCTCGTGGACCTGCGGGAAGAGCGCGTCCACGACGCGAACGCGATCTCCACGCTCGACCAGCGCGTCGACGAGATGGCTTCCAATGAATCCCGCTCCCCCCGTCACGAGGACCTCGGCCATCTTCGTCTCCGCTCCCTTCGGTCGAGGCGGTCTATCGGTGTCGGACTTAACTCCTTCCGGCTGGCCCGCCGTGGCGACAGCGCGGCGGCCCCTACGGCGTAGCCGCGGCCGTGTAGATCGCGAGAAGGCGCCGAAGGTGTTGTTCCGTCGAGAACTCCTCGCGGACCCAAGCCCGGCCCGCGAGCGCGACCTGCTTGGCCTCGGCGTAGCCCGTCGCGACGTCTTCTAGCGCCGCCGCCAATGCGGGCGCGTCGCCCGGCGGCACCACCGTTCCGAACCTCCCCACGGTCTCGGGGAGCCCCCCCGCCTCCGTGACGACCGACGGGACGCCGTTCGCGAGCGCCTCGATGGGGGAGTTCCCGAGGTTCTCCCACGGAAGCGACGGCACCGCCAACACGTGGATTCCACCGAGCCACGTTCGGCTGTCCGGGATCCACCCGTCGAGCGAAACGCCGTTCCCGGAGGGGATGGATACCGGCCCGGAGCCGGCGAACCGCAGCCGGGCTTCGGGGTGTCGTTCCCGGAACAGGGCGAACGCCCGAAGGAGGACGTCGACGCCTTTCTGCCGCTCGAAACGACCGAGGAACCCGACGGTGAACGGTCCGTCCGGAAACGGGGCCGGCTCGTCCGGGACGGGGATCATCGGGCGCAGCAGATCCGTAGGGCGGTAGCCCAGGTTCTCGAAGATCTGCCGCGTCGCCTGACTCACGCAGATGAACGACCGCACTCGGTCCTTCACGTACGTGTCGAACGATCGACGCTTCGCGAGGTTGAGCGGCATCCCGAAGCCCACCGCACAACCGGTGAACTGGCATCGGGGAAGGATGCCGCCCGGGCATGGCGTGCCGTCCGGCAGCGTCAGGGTCGCGATCGGGCAGACCATCTCCACGTCGTGCGCCGTGAAGACGATCGGCTCTTTCCGACGGCCGAGCCAAGGGCCGAGGGCGGCAAATCCGGTCTCGAACCGGTGCAGGTGGATGACGTCGGGCTTCGCCTCCGCGGCGAGCTGGTCGAGCCAGCGGGTCAGCGGTCCCCCGTCCGCGAGCTCCGCGGCGGCCCGTCGAAGGGCAGACCGGGGCGCCCGAAACGATTGAACCGGTCCCAGCTTCTCGGGGACAGGGTCCGTAACGATCGCAGCGGTGACGTTCGGATGGCCCTGCGCCTCGAGCGCCTGGGAGACCCGGCGGATGTAGACCTGCGCCCCGCCCACGGTCGGCCCGTCCCAGCTGTCGAGCCGGAGGATCCTCATCGGCGCCTCCGCCTCGTTTCGGTAGGTGTTCCGGTGTCGGGTGCCGCGAGGGACAGGGGCATGGACGGTCTATTCGGGGACCGCGCGGGACGGAGATAATGCCTCGTCTTCGAGAGGCCCGCGGCCCGCCTGTGCCCCTTGCGGTCCGCAAGACTTTATGGCCGAGGTTCGGGTCTGCGCCTCGGGCGACCTCGTGCGGATCGTTCTCCCAGTGCTGCGCTACGTTCCGGCACTGGGCGGGGCCACCCGACTTACGCAACTGATCGCGGAAGGCGTCGCTCGGCGTGGCCACGCCGTCACGGTCGTCACCCAAGCCGAGCCCGGCACGCCAAACGAGGAGACCATCGCGGGGGTCCGGGTCCTCCGTCTCGAAATGCGTCACGTCGCTGGGTTTCGCATTCCGAAGGGGTATCTCCGATGTCTCCGAACGCTCGACGCCGACCTCCTCCACCAGATCGGGAACCGGATCTGGAACGTGGACTACTACCTACCGTTCGCGGGATCCTTCGACTGGGCCCAGGTGATCATGCCTCTCGGGTTCTACCACTACTGGATGCGCTCGGGGTTCGTTCGGTGGCTCTACTACGACCAGTACTTCGCCCGACGGATTCGGCGGTTCGACGCGTACCTCGCCTTGACCGAAGGGGAACGAGCCCAAGTAGTGGCATGGAAGTATCCGGCGGATCGCGTCCACGTGATCCCTGTGGGAGTCGACCTCACCGAACTCGGTCAAGCGCCGGCGGCAGGGGACTCCGTCCGCACCGGTTGGAAACTCGGAACCCCGTACATTGCCGTGTACGTCGGCGGCTTCTACGACAACAAGCGCGTCGACCGCCTTGTCCGCGCTATCGCGGCGACGCAAGGGAAGTGGGGGCTCGTAGTCATCGGACCCGACATCCCGGGCTCTCCGTACGATCGCTCCCACTGTGAGGCGCTCTCGCGCCAACTCTCCGCGCCGGTGCGCTTCCTCGGGGCGGTCCCAAGGTCGTCGGTGATTGCCGCGCACTACGCGGCAGACGCCTATGTTCAGGGCAGCAGTTTCGAAGGGTTCGGGATCGGCCTCCTCGAAGGGATGGCCACCGGCAAGCCGTTCGTCGCATTCGATGCCGGAGCCGCCCAAGAGTTGAGCGCCCGAGGTGCCGGAGTCTGCGTCCGCTCCGAGGAGGAGATGACGCGAGCACTGCTCGCACTGCCCGAGCGCGCGAGGGAAATGGCCAAAGCGGCCCGGGCGACGGCCGAGGAGTTCTCCTCGGATCGCATGGTGGAACGAGTCCTCGACGTCTACCGTGCTGTCGTCGAATGATCCCGGCTGACCGGCACCTTCCACGGCCGCATCGAACCAGGAACCTTCCATCGACGAGCGGCAAATGCCTGCCCGCGGCCAGCCTCGCCCTGCGCTAGGGGTTTGCCGGTGCCCAGCGTTCGAGCAAACCCGTGGCGGTACTACTCCGGGAATGTCGAGTGGGGCTGCCCGAATTTGAATCGGGGTCCCGAGCTCCCAAAGCTCGAAGGATGGACCAGTAGAGCGGACGGAGGGAACGACCTCGCGTCCGTAGCTACCCCACAGCCCCGCATCGCGAACCGTTTCCACTAGACTGCGTCCACGCGCTTCAACGTTCGGCCGATGAGGCACTCGGCGGGCTCGTCGTGGACCTTCTCGATCCGGTACCGCTGTTTCACCGGCAGCGAGGGTCCCGCGCAGATCGTCCAGTTCGGGCAGTCGAGCCGTCGGCAAGCGAAGCGACCCATCTCTACCGAGCTTCCGACGACGGCGCTCTGCGCGTCGACGACGAGGGGCCTCGCTACCGCCTTCACCTCGACCACGTGCGCCTCCGTCTCCTGGAGGGCGCACGGGTGCGTCACCGGCCGCACGCGGGTGACCGAGTAGCGTCGCCCCGGGTCGAGCGTGAGACAGGCGTGACGGTACGGGCACGTCCGGCAGATCGGGGCCCCGCCTTGGTAGTCGAACTCGAAACCTTCCCGTGACTCAGCGATCGCGAGCAGCGTGATTTCGGCCATGTTGTTATCCAATCACCCCAGTAACCGTGGCGAGCCTCTCCGCGGCTTCCCGCGTGAGCCCGTTGTCTCCCAGGATCGTGTACCGGTCCGGCCGGATTGAATGCGCCATCACGAGTGCCTTTACCACTTCGTCGCTGCGCACTCCAAGTTCCCGGGCGGTCGTGGGGGCGCCGATCGTGAGGAGGGCGTTCTTGAGGTGCTTCCAGTCGCCGCCGTGAAGGTACATCATCATGATCGCTCCCACCCCGCACTGCTCGCCGTGCAGGCTCGGTCGCTCGCTCACGCGATCGAGCGCGTGGCTGAAGAGATGTTCGCTCCCCGAGCACGGTCGGGAGGATCCGGCGACGCTCATCGCGATGCCGGCCACCAGGATCGGCCGGATCGCGATCCAGACGGACTCCTCGAGGTTCGGCTTGATCGAGGAGGCGTGATCCATGATCTCCTGCGCGGCGTATTCGCTCAGGGCGACCGCCGTGCTTGAGTACTCCTCGTTGCGAAGTCGGACGGCGAGGCGCCAATCGAGCGTCGCCGTCAGATTCGAGATTACGTCCGCGCACCCGGAGGCGAGAAGGCGGAACGGCGCCTGAACGATCAGCTGCGTATCGGCGACCACGCCGATGGGCACCGCGCCTTCGGTGCTCACGATGCTGGACGCCCCGTGGAGCGACGCGCGAGGAGAGGAGATCCCGTCGTGCGCGGCGGACGTCGGCAGGCTCACGAACGGGATGTGGAGGCGCGCCGCCACGACCTTCGTGATGTCGATCTTGCTGCCCCCGCCCGCGCCGATCAGGAACTCCGCATGGGCGGTACGGACCTCGTCCGCGACCCGGTCGACTTCGGCCTCGTTCGCCTCATGGGCGATGACCATCGACGCCTGGAATCCTCCCTCCTGGAGGATGGTCGTGGCGCGACGGCCCGCGAGTTCCGCGGTCTTGGGGCCGGTGATCACGACGCCCCGGTCCGGAAAGTCGAACCGTCGACACGTGGTCGCGAGTTCGTCGAGCACTCCGTGGCCGACCAGGACGATTCGGGGGAACACCATCCCCTTGGCCTTACCGAACACGGATTCGTAGGCCGGCACCACGGTTCGGGGCGACGGTTCCTGCGAAGCCATGAGCTAGAACGGCGACCACGGAACGTGGCTCTTTAGCCTAACTGTGGGGCCGAGCGGCGGGATCGGTCAGCGGCCGGGGACGTCTCCCCAGAGAAGCTTGTGCTCCTGGAGCATCACCCGGACGTCAAGACGGTCCGCGAGCACCCAATCGGCGAGACGCCCGGCGTCCGTGCCCCACACCGGCTGGAAGACGAGGGTCGCCGGTCCACGGTACCGTCGGAGCACCCGGCGCGCGTACAGATAGTCCCGCCGGTCGGCGATCACGAACTTCAGCACGTCCCGGGATCGGAGCAGGGGTAGGTTACCCCAGAGGTTGTGCGCCTCCATTTTGGACGAAGGGCACTTTACGTCGACGCTGAGCACCAGTCTCGGGACGCTGAGGTACGGCGAGACATCGAGCGATCCGCCGGTTTCGACCACGGTCGTGACACCCTCCGCACCGAGGCGAAGCGCGAGCTCGACCGAGTCGGTTTGGAGCAGTGGTTCCCCGCCGGTCAGGCAGACATGGTGCGTACGGTTCCGGGCGACCTCCGCGACCAGTGACGGGATTGACCGCTCGTGCCCCGGCCCGAATGAGTATTTCGTATCGCACCAGGAACAGCGGAGGTTACACCGGGCGGTCCGGATGAATGTAGTGCGGACCCCGGTGAGCGGTCCTTCGCCCTGCAGCGAGTGGAACACCTCGATGATCCGCATCTCTTTCCCGAGGAGGGTCGAGGGGCTAAATCGCCTCCGGTGGGCCTCGATGTGTCCTCTTGCCGGGAATCCCTCAAATACGGTGACCGTGTCGATGGCGCCCGATGGACGCGTCCCGGGTCCGGCACTGGCAGGAGAAGTGGGATCGGGCCGGGATAGCGACCGGAGAACGGATTCGTTCCCGGGGCAAGTTCTACGCCCTCAACGCCTACCCCGGGCCGAGCGGGTTCCTGCATGTGGGAACCGTTCGGGGACTCCTGTACACGGATGCCTTCCACCGCTACCACCGGATGCTCGGAGAGTCGGTGCTGTTCCCGTTTGGGATCCATGCGTCCGGTCTCCCAGCCGTCACGTTCGCGCAGCGGGTCCAGGATGGGGACTCGAGCGTCCGACAGCAGCTCGACGATGCCCGGGTCTCCCCGGAGGACCGGGAGCGGCTTCGGGACCCCGAGTACGCGGCGCAGTTCCTCGGCGAGTCGTACCGAACCGTGTTGCGCTCAGTGGGGGTCCTGTTCGACCCGACCACTTACGTGACGACGATCGACGAGGACTACCAGGCGTTCATCCGGTGGCAGTTCCGCGCTCTGGAACGGGCGAAGGTGATCGTCCGGGGGACGTACACGGCCCCGGTATGCCCGGTCTGCGGCCCGGTCGCGGTCGACCCTTCGGAGACCGATCTCTCCACGGGAGGCGACGCCGAGCTCCTGCGATTCTCCACGGTGCCGTTCCGGCTCGACGACGGTCGGATCCTGCTCGCGGCGACTCTGCGGCCGGAGACCGTCTACGGGGTGACGAACCTGTGGCTGGCGCCGGGAGAAACACTCGTCGTCTGGCACGAGGGCGGTCAGTCATTCCTGGTCGCTCGGCCGGGAGGCGAGCGCCTGGTGGAACAGCACGGTGGGCACCTCGGCCACGAACTCCCCGCGTCCGAGCTCATCGGTCGGTCGGTCGACGTGCCGTTACGGGGGATTCGGGTGCCGATCCTCGAGAGTTCGCTCGTCGACCCGACCGTCGGGACCGGCGTCGTGATGAGCGTCCCGGCGCATGCGCCGGCCGATATGGCGGCGCTCCAGGCGCTGCCCGCCGACGTCCGAGCGGGCCTAGAGACGCCCCCCGTACTCCTCCAGATCCCCGCGCGAATCAAGCTCACCGCCTCCGAGAGCGAGCTTGCGGCCGGCTCAGGAACCCCGGCCGAACGCGCGCTGCGAGCCACGGGCACGAAGAGCCTAACGGACGTCGCCGCGCTGGAAGAAGCGACCGAGCGACTGTACCGGCTCGAGTTCTCGCGGGGCGAGATGACCGTTCCGCCCCTCGCCGGAGTCGCGGTGCGTGAGGCACGAGAGCGCGTCGTGGAGATGCTCGCCCGGGACAGCCGCACGTTCGAGCTCCAGGAGTTCTCGAAGCCGGTGCGCTGCCGAAACGGTCACCTCGTGATCGTTCGGAAGGTTCCGGATCAATGGTTCCTCGCGTACGGGGATCCGGAGTGGAAGGAGAGAACGAAGGCGGTCATCGCCCGCCTCGTCACCTGGCCTCCCGAGTACGCCCGCGAGCTTCCGGGCATCATCGACTGGTTCGCGGACCGCCCCTGCACACGGAAGGGTCGCTGGCTCGGAACGCCGTTCCCCCTGGACCCGGAATGGATTATCGAGCCGATCGCGGACTCCACGTTCTACATGGCGTACTTCATCGTCCGCCGCTTCGTCTCAACTGGACGCCTCACCGTACCCCAGCTCACCGTGCCGTTCTTCGACTACGTGTTCCTCGGGGAGGGGCCGGGGGAGCCGACCGTCGACCGAAAGCTGCTCGAAGAAGTGCGGGAGGAGTTCCTGTACTGGTACCCCCTGGACCTCAATCTCGGCGGAAAGGAACACAAGCGGGTCCACTTTCCCGTCTTCCTCTACACGCACGCGCGGCTCCTCCCGGAAGAGCTGCAGCCCCACGGCATCTACGTCAACGGCTGGATCACCGGACCGACCGGTGCCAAGGTCTCGAAGAAGGACGTCTCGAGCAAGGGCGGTCGGATCCCACCGCTCGATGCAGCGCTCGAGACCTGGGGGCCGGACGCGTTGCGACTGTTCTATGCGATCGCGGCCTCGCCGTCCCAGGATGTTGAATGGGACCCGTCGCTCGTGGACTCAGCAGTGGGCCGTCTCGCCGAGGTAGAGCGGCAGGTGCGCGAGGCCCTGCCGGGAGACTCGCTGGGGCCTCCCGAGCTCGACGCCTGGCTCTACTCCGCCTTCCACCGGACGATCGCCACGGTCCGATCGGCGTACGACTCCACTGATTTGCGCTCGGCGGCCGAGGCGACGTACGTCGGCGTGCCAACCCTTTTCCGCCGATACTACCTGCGCGGGGGAGTGCCCGGTCAGGCGACCGCCCGGGTCGCGCTCGCTTGGATCCGTCTGCTGGCTCCCTTGACGCCGCATCTGGCCGAGGAGCTCGGG
>Ga0187770_10001376_pt1 | contig 12856 bp, 17 predicted proteins | sample 0116_SJ02_MP02_2_FD_133154 | JGI IMG/M metagenome (GOLD analysis project Ga0187770, IMG submission 133154) | Tropical peat soil microbial communities from peatlands in Department of Meta, Colombia - 0116_SJ02_MP02_20_MG | ecosystem: Environmental > Terrestrial > Soil > Wetlands > Peat | place...
CCATCGTAAGGAACCCAGCGCACCAGCGACTGATCGACGCCGCCTTGATTAATCAGGTCCTGCAACAAACGGCCCACGGGATTGTCGGCAAAAACGGTGACCACCGCGGTATCCAAGCCGAAGCAGCGCTTCAAGCCGCGAGCCACGTTGTACTCGCCGCCTCCCTCGTAAACTTCAAACTGGCGAGTGGTCCAGATGCGCTTCTCGCCGGGATCGAGCCGCAGCATCACTTCGCCTAAGCTGATCAAATCCCAGCGGCAATTCTCTTTCGCTCGAACTTTCAAGGTCATTATCGCGCTCCAAGAAACCCACTCTGCTGCCGTTCCTTGCCGTCGTTCAAGTTTGGTTCGCTGCTGCTATTGATTCATGCCACTCGCCAAGAAGCCTCCATCCACAGCGAGAACGGTCCCGGTAACGAAGCTGGCCGCTTCGGAGGCCAGGTAAATGGCGCTGCCCACCAACTCTTCCACTTTGCCGAAGCGCCCCATTGGCGTGCGGATCAGAAACTCCTGACCTCGCGGTGTTCCGTCGAGCAGTTTCTCGTTCAGCGCTGTGCGGAACACTCCCGGAGCGATGGCGTTCACGCAGACCCCGTAGCGAGCCCACTCCACCGCCAAAGTGCGCGCCAAGGAAGCCAATCCGGACTTGCTGGCGCCATAGGCAGCCACTTCGTTCAGTCCCACAAACGAAGCCAACGATGCGATATAAATGATGCGCCCGTACTTCCGTTCGATCATGTGGCGGCCGAATACCTGGCTGCTGCGATAAGCGCCGGTCAGGTTCGTATCCATAATGTCATTCCATTCGCTTTCCTCCACGTTCAAAAACGGGGTGCGCTTGGTGCGGCCGGCCGCGTAGGCCAGTATGTCCACCTTCCCGAAGGCGGTTACCGTTTCCTCTAACAATCGTTGCAGGGACGCGCGGTCTTGCACGTCGGACCGGATTCGCAAGGCTCGCTGCCCCAGCGCCTCAATTTCCTTCGCTGCGGAATCCACCATGTCCGCACGGCGCCCTGTGGGAACTACGCTTGCTCCGGCTTCCGCGAACCCGTGCGCGATGGCCCGGCCGATTCCCGAGGTCCCGCCAACCACCACAGCTACTCTGCCATCCAAATCCAAGCCTTTGTAACTCATCATGCCTCTTTTCGTGTTCCCGGCGTGTAACGACTTGCGTGAGCTCTATGATTGTAATTCCTTCTGCGGCGCAGGATTCAACAGCTCGCGAACCGGGAAATTGACACTTGGGCAAGCCTGCTTCAGCATAACCACCGAATGACCGATTCCGTTCAGGGTATTTGCGAACAACCCGATCTGGTTCTTGTCAATCCTGCCGCAGGTGGCGGGCGCGCGCGTGTATCGGTTCCACATTTGTGCGAGTTTGCCAAGGAACGTGGCTGGAACGCTGAAATCTGCCTCACCCACAATCCGGATGACCTGATGGAACGGGCCAAGTCCGCTGCCCAGGCAGGCCGAAGACGCATTTTTGTCGTCGGCGGCGACGGAACATTCCAATTGCTGCTGAACGCGCTGGCAAACTACCGCGACGTGATTCTCGGTGTGCTTCCTGCCGGTGGCGGCAATGATCTCGCTTCGGCCTTGGGCCTTCCGCCCGACCCAGTCCAGGCTGCCGCATTGCTGCTGCACGGGGAAGTCTGCCAACTTGACGCCGTCCGTGTTCGCACTGCTGATGGAAACGAACGGCTGTACTCCGGCGGAGGCGGTGTAGGTGTAGACGCCGAAGCCGCGCGCTATGCCAATGGGGCGTTGCGCAACATGCGGGGCCGTTTGCGCTACGTTCTGGCGGCGCTGCGTGCTTTATTGGGATTTCACGCAATGCGGGTACGCGTCCTGACGAACGGCGATTCGGCCACTAGCGTTGAAGATACCGTGCTGCTTGCCGCGGTGCTGAACACGCCGAGTTACGGCGCGGGGCTTTGCCTGGCGCCGGAAGCCAAAACAGATGACGGAAAGTTGGACGTGGTAATTCTGAAAAAGCTGCGGCTTATGGAGATTCTGGAGCTGCTGCCGGGTTTCGTGACGCGCAGCCAACTGAAAAGTTCGAAGCTACATCGTACAAGCGCGGCAAGCGTGCGTATTGAAACGGATGTACCGCATTGGTTTCATGGCGACGGGGAGCTTCTGGGAATGACTCCGGTGGAGATCAGCGTTGTTCCGCTGGCGTTTTGCGTGATTCGCGCCGCCCGAACATCGAAAATTTAGCGCGCGGATTCGACCGGGGAACGGCTGTCCTGGACGTCCGGCGCGTTCTTCTTTTTCTTCTTGGAATGCCGGCGCAGGTACGCCCCCAAGTCAGGCGTAAACTCTTTCAGTTGATTCCAGCCGATGTTATACCCCTGATTGATTGCCCAACCGGACAGCACGCCGGCCAGTTTGCGGTCTTCCTTGGGATAATAGGTCATCGCCGAAATAGTGGCTTGGCCTAGCTGTCCAAACACCGATGGCACGTTGAATGTAGTTCTTCCGGAATCGGTTCGGGAAATAATGACGCGGGACGCAGCATAAGCGATTCGGGACCAAGCCTTGCCGCGGCCCTTCCGAAAGTAGCGCGGATCGTCGTGCAGTACACTCGGCAGCACCCCGTAGATCAGCATGCTTCCCGTGAACTGGTCGCCCTCCTGGGCCAAATACCGTTCCCCGAAGGGGCCCCAGCCCTGACCATAATGCGGCAAGCCGTTGGCCGCCTGCGAAATGCCGGCCTGAATCACGTTGCCAAAGTGCGCGCTCATGTCCCAGAACTGGTGCCAGGCGATGTTGTACTTTTGCTTGACCGTCAGGGGTCCCTGGTTCTCGGGCTGGTCGTTGTAGGTCATGAAATTGGGAATGATCCAAAAGATGCGCTTGGGAACTTCGTCGTTGGCGTCTCTATCCTGGGGGTTGACCACCGGATTGGCGCCGTCCTGGCTGCTATCGTCGGGCTGAACTTTGGGTTTCGGGCTGTCGGGCTTGTCCTGCCCCACGGCGCAGACCACCGCCAAAACCAGCGTCAGCCAGGCCACACGCCAGGAATAGCGAATTACGCGCAAAACCATCCTCTCTCCGATCAAATCCATGACCATCCGAACCGTATGTGCCGTTTGAAAGCAGGGGGCAACTGCAGGCCAATCTAGTGTACTTTATAAGGCTGCAAAGCCAAAAACGGCACTAGTCACGATGTATTCTCCGGATTATTGCTTCTTTCGATCGATCTTCAAATTCATCGTGATCTCTTTCCGGCTATCCAGTGGCGAGACCGTCCGAGAAGCCGATTTTTCTCCGGCAAATTCCGCGTAGATTTCATAGTCCACATTCGGATCCAAGCCGCTGAAACGATAATCTCCGGTCTCATCGGTGAAATGGCTGAGCACCGCGTTGGTGCGCGTATTCTTGAGAAAAACCACGGCATTTTGAATGGCTTTGTCGCCTTTGTCGGTGACCACGCCGCGTACCGTCTTCAATTGGGTTTCTTTTTTGCTGTCCTGCGCCAGAGCCAAAGCGCCCGCGATTGAAAGCAAAAGGGTCAGCCAAAGGACCGTAGGTGGATATCTCATGCTTTCCCTCCGTTTTTGTCCTGGTCTTGGGGCTCCAGCTTGATCGACAGTCTTTTCTGCACGTCCACTTTGCTATCGACCGGCTGATCCTGATCCTTATATTTCTTCACATGAGTCACCACTTCGTACTCATAGCCCGGCGGCACGCGCACGGCAAATTCCCCTTGCGAGTTCGTATACGTCTCCCATCGAAACTTTTTCTCGCCGCTCCGGCGAACACGCACCTGGACGCCAGGGAACGAAAAATCCCTCTCGTTAAACACCGTGCCGATGATTAAGAAACTGGGGATTTCTCTTTTTTTGCTGGTGCTGGATGATGTGCCGGTGTTTGGCGAGGACTGGCCGTTTGATCCGCTGCCAGCCGGTGCGCCGGAAGACGGCGCTGGCTCTTGCCCTGCTGCCAATACCGGAAAAAAGAATACGGCAGCCAACAGCACTGAGGATATTGCTCTCATCCTGATGACGTAATCGCTTCGGAGTCTTTCCCCTCAGGCTCAGATGTCAGGCCACATGCCAGAGGATGCCCGCGCGGTTCGGCGGGGCTATTCTTCCTCTTCCTCTTCTTCCTCCTCTTCGTCTTCGTCGAGCAGGTCGCCGTTTTCGTCGAATTCCTCGTCGCCCTCGTCTTCTTCGAGTTCTTCGTCGTCTTCTTCGAGCTCATCGGAGATAGGATTCAAGGCCACTGGGTGAGTTTGCGACACCTCCAGCTCGGTTTCGCACTCGGGACAGCTGAGGATCTCGCCTTCCTCAACCTCGTCTTCGTCCACGTCTATTTCTGCTGAGCATTCTGGGCAGCGAAGCACGTTGCACATCCTCCGATTTCAACTGTGGCCCGGCCAGACGCCAACCACAGCCTACCATCCGGCGTATTATATACCTCGGCGAGGAAAGTCAACTTCGGGACCCCACCCGCCTGCAATGAGTTTAACCCAAGAGCTTGTGCGGAAGAACACTTAGCATGGCACGAGAATACCCAGAGAGACCAGTGGTTGGAATTGGCGGCGTGATCATTTCCGATGGCCGCGCCTTGCTGATTCGCCGCGGCAGCGAGCCACTTCGCGGGCAGTGGTCCATTCCCGGTGGCACCCTGGAGATCGGCGAAACCTTGCAGGCCGGCGTGGCTCGTGAATTACAAGAGGAGACGGGATTAGAGGTGCGTGTTCTGGACGTGATCGAAGTATTCGACCGGATCTTTCCCGCGGAGGCGCTGGATCCCGCCGCCCGCAGCCGTGGCCCTCGTTTCCACTACGTCATCGTCGACTATCTGTGCGAGCGCATTTCCGGGGAAGCGCGCCCCGGCAGCGATGTCACCGATGTGGCCTTCGCGAGTGAGGATGAGCTGGAGCGTTTTCACCTGACCGATACCGCTATGCGCGTGCTGCGCAAAGCCTTTGCCATGGATCGCGAACGGCGCACGACTGCCGAATCGGCGTGAGGCGCTTCCGCTCCTCATCTAGACAATTTCAGAATCTCGATGTTTCCGTTGGAATTCGTCAGCGAGAGCGTGCATCCACCGTTCCCGATTTTGCCGTTTAGCGAATCGCCGCCGAGCATTCCTGTCGAGGTGACTGGCAGTTCGCTGGAAATATGCCCGAACGAGGTTCGCGCGTTCAGGTCATAACCGGCATCGGCAGGCAAGCGCACCTGCATCGGCGCAAAGGAGGTCTTCAGCGAGACATTCTTGCAGCTGGAGGAATTCCGCGCCCCAGACACCGTGACCGTTCCGTTCTGGTCATCCACAGTTATCGCGCCCGCTACCTCATCCAGCGTCACCGAAGCGAAACTGGTTTTCGCCGACGCGTCCCCCCGGACTCCGCTGGCGGTGACTGGACCGTTGGAATTCTCAATGGTCAGGTTTCCGTTCACGCGATGAATGTCCACGGAGCCAAAGCTGGTCTTCGCGTACGTGTCTCCACCCACATCGTTCAAGGTGATTTTGCCATTGCCGGTGGTGGCTCGGACGCCTTTGGGCAGGCCGGACCCATCGATCCCGCCAAAGGATGTATTCAGCGTGGCTTTGCCTTTAATGTCGCGCACATTGATGCCGCCGTTGGAATCTTCCACCTCGACGGCGCCGCCGACCTGCTCCAGGGTCACGTCTCCAAACGTGGTCTTCACGTAAACATCATTTCTGCTTCTGTTTCCGCTGACGCGTCCATTGGACAACGTGCAGCGCACGTTGCCGGCGACATTGGAAAAATTAATCGCGCCAAAGCTGCTATTGAATTGCCCGCCGCCGCTCACCGTATCCACGTCGATGGCGCCATTATTATTGTTGATCACCAAGTCGCCGTGAACGTTGCGCGCGGAGACGGCCCCAAACGAATTGCTGATCTTCGCTGCTCCCGCATCGGTAATCTGCACGGGACCGTTGCCCCCGGATATGGTCGCTGGTCCGGAAACGTTGCTGACGGTGATTGACGCAAAGCGGTCCTTGACGTCCAGCGTTCCCTTGACCGCCGAGACGGTCACGGCGCCGTTGTTGTTGGTCACCGACAAATTGCCATTGGCGCCGTTGGCCTCCACCTCCCCAAACGAGTTGGTCAGCTTGGCCGCTCCTCCATCCTGCAGCTTCAACCGGCCATGACTGTTCTCCAGCTCCGCCCAACCTTGGACCGACTGCACCTCGGCGTTGCCGAAACTATTCTTCATCCACAGCTTGGCGTCATGCGGGACGGTGATGTCGTAATCGACGGAGAACGATGGCCCGCCGATGCGGATGGCGAAGATTTTCGACTCGTCGGGATAAACCGTCTGAATCCTGATCCCCTGGGAGTCCTGTGAAACATCAATCCGCACCTGGTCGGCGTAGCGATCCGCGTCCGCTTGCGAATGCGCCTGCACCCGGATATTGGCGGTGATTTTCACTTCGCGTCCACCGTCTCCGTGAATATGCACATCGCCGTATTTGTGGGTCACGCTGACCGTCTGATTTTCGCCCAGGGTGAGTGTTTTTTCGAATTGCCGTGTCGCGGTGCTTTGCCCAAGGCTCCCGGCCGTGGCAGGAAACGCGCTGAGGCAACCGGCAATAAGCATGGCGATGAACTGGTGTGCGCGTATTGACCTTGTGCGGTGATTCATCGCTTCGTCTCCAACACGTCCTCTAGCGTTTGCTGTTTCTCCTGGTACATGGCCAGCAATTCATAACGCAAATGCGCATTCGAAGGGTTCCGTCCCGCCTCGGTGCGCAGCTCGCCGATGGCGCTGTCGAGCACCAGCAATTTCTCCTTGTAGCTGGCCATCAAGGGTGACGATGGCGAATCCAGTTCCGGTTTGGCCTCCGTCGCGAGTTTGTCGATGGCTTGCATGTAATCGTGTTCAGTTCGTTCGACCTCAGCCAATGCGGAATTCTTCAGCAACCTGCTCTGGCCGGTGCCCGCTGGAGTTCGATACCGCGCGACATAAACACCCCAAACTGCAAGCGCCAGAACCAACGCCCCGGCCAGCGCGGTTTGCCAACCCAACGACAATCCGCCGCCCAACCTTAGCCGTTCCCAGAATCGATCCCATCCTCGCGGCCTCTGCTCTTTTTCCTTCAGCGACTGTTCGATCTTTGCCCACAGCGCCGCATCCGCACGATATTCGCGCAGTTCTCCGGCCGCTGTGCTCAGAGCCTTCCAGGCGCGGATCTCTTCCGCGCAAGCCGGGCAAGCAGCCGCATGCTGTTCCAGCGCAGCCCACTCTTCGGCCGAGCCATCCAAGAAAATTCGTTCGCGATCATTGCAGGAGATGTTCATCGGACACCTGCCTGCGCGCCTCGCGGCGGCTCCAGCATACCGCGCAAATTTTTCTTGGCTTGAAAAAGAGTGTTTTTCGAAGCAGTCTCGCTGATTTCGAGCATGCCGGCAATCTCCGCGTGCCGGAAACCCTCAACTTCATACAAAAGAAAAACGTCGCGCTGATGGCGCGTGAGTTGGCCGAGCGCCCGTTCCAGGGCCATGCGCAACGATGGATGAGCCTCGGGAGCGCGCGGCTCTCTCCGCGGCATGGCTTGTTCGGAATCGTCGGGCTGTTGTTCCTTGCGCCGCATCCGGCTACGTCGCGCGTCGTAGCAAGTGTTCACCAGGATGCGGAAGACCCAAGTCACGAACGCCGACTGTCCTCGAAAACTCTGGATGTTCCGCTGGACCTTCAGGAAAGTGTCTTGCACCGCATCTTCCGCATCGGATGGCGAGCCCAGCAGGTTTCGCGCCAGGTTCCTCATGCGGGCTCCCTGTAGATGGTAGAGCCGCTCGTAAGCGCGCAAGTCTCCCGCCAGGCAACCGGCGGCGACGGCGGCGTCTTCGGAAAGGGCGTTGGTCTCCCGGGTTTCTCTGGCTGCGGTTTCCGGTGGTTCCACGCGCCGCCCTCCCTGGCTTGCCGCAGTGGAGATTCTATCCTCCCAGTGCAGCGTAAGTCCCACAGTTCCCATCACTTTCTCCTATGGTATAGACGGCGAGCAGCCCACAAACGTCAGGGCCCGCCCGGCTGGCCCGCGGAATGATAAGCCAAGGGAAAAGAGGTAGTTACGCTGTTTATCGTTGGTGATTAGCTGACATGGTTAGCCCAAATGGTCTTGCGGCAAGGCGCCGCGGGTCCGCTCGCGCCTCTCAAATTCCATGATCGCGTTTCGCAAGTCCGCCGTCCGGAAATCCGGCCAACGCTTCTCCAGAAACACAAATTCGGCAAACGCGCACTCCCAGAGCAGGAAGTCCGACAGCCGCTGCTCGCCCCCTGTGCGAATGAGTAGATCCACGTCAGTTGACCCGCCGCGCTGCACCTCCGAGAGGATGTCTTCGAAGGCTTCGCTCGAGAGCGTGGTCGCTTTATAGAATTTGCTGGCGGCTTGAAACAGGCAATGGCGCGAGGAATAGTCCACCGCCAAACGAAGGTGCAGCTTTTTCCCTTTGCCGGTCAGTGCTTCCGACTGTGCAATGGCCTCGCGAAGTTCCAGAGGAACGCGATCCCTCCGGCCGATGACGCTGAGCCGGATGCCCTCATCCACGCAGCGGTCGGTCTCCTGTTCCAAATACTGCTGCAACATGCCCAGAATTGCTGAGACTTCCTCCGCAGGCCGTTTCCAATTGGCGGAGGCAAGGGCGAACAGCGTCAGGGTGTGAATGCCGAGATGCGGGGCACAACGCACCACTTCTCGCACAACTTCCGCTCCCGCGCGGTGTCCTTCCGAGCGCGGCAGCCCCCTGGAGGTAGCCCAGCGCCCGTTGCCGTCACAAATAATGGCCACGTGCAAGGGCCGCGCCGCTATGGATACAACCGGCGCCTGCTGCAAAACAATCGATTGCGTCACCATCTAGATCGTCCTTCTCCGCCGCGAGGGGGTACTTTGTATGACAAAGTACAACTTGAAAATTTTTTAGCGCTCGCGCGTGGCGCGAATCAGCGCTTCCATGTGATCCAGGTATTTTTCCAGCGCCTGTCTTCCCGCCGCCGTTAGGCGGTATTCCGTCTTTGGCAGTCGTCCGTCAAACGACTTGGTGCAAACGATGTAGTCCGCCTCCTCCAGCTTGCGCGCGTGCACGCTCAGGTTTCCGTCAGTGGTCTTCAACAGCGCCTTCAGCCCATTGAACGTGAGCGAACGGTTGACCGCCAGGGCGCTCACGATTCCCAGGCGAATCCGCTCGTGGATCAGCCGGTCCAGGTTTGCGGACACCGGTTCCGGAGAAGCGGGACGAACTGCCGCCGGCGCTTCTTCCCGGGCAACCTGGCGAGCTGTGGACGATTTGGGCATGTTTTGTTCCTCGTTTCGAGATTCTTCTTAGCCCCCGTAACGCAGCGCGATCCAAAAACCGAATGCAATCTGCACTAATCCGAATCCAGCGGCCATAAACAGATTGCCCCAGGATGGCGGCGCAAAAAGGGCTCCCGCGCCCAGCGCCATCAGGCACAAACCCATGATCGGCACGACGCGCACAGAAAATGCTCCGCCCGTCACGATCGCGGTTCCGTACAGCATCAGCCAGACCCCGGGAAGCGCCGCCAGCGCTCCGGCCTGGTACAAAGCCAGGGTCAACAGGCCGCCTACGATAATCGGCGGAACAAAGCTCAACACGAACTTGCGTCCCGGCCCAGAGAATAGCGAGGAGTTGGCCCGGCGCGCCTTGGTTGCTGCCGCGGGCGCCGCGATCGCCACGGCCACAAACGCTTCGGCCAACCAGATGCCAACCCAGGCATGCGGCGACGTTTGCCGCGCGGCAATCAGCGCGGTGGCCAGCGCGGTGATCCCCATAGCCACGCCGCCCCAACCGGGAACGGCGGTAAATTCCGCGGCCGATTCCATGGTCTCGCGGATGTAGCGGAGATGGTCGGCGGCGCGAGCGTCGATCGGAATGGGTTCGCGGCGAACAACGCGATGGGAACCGGCGACAGGCATGAGGCGAAAATACGAGGAAAAGCTAGGGATGTCAAGTACTTTACGCGGCAAAGGACGCCGATCGTACACGGCGGTACCGGCCGCGGATCCCGTTCCAGCGGATCACGAATATATCCAGGAACATCAGCACGCTGTCGCGCAGCATATTCACCTTGGTGGCCGGGGAGTGCGCCCACCGGACGGGCACTTCCTTGATCGAAAGCCCGTGGTGGCGCGCCAGGTACAGTAATTCCGGGTCGAAGCCAAAGCGTTCAATGGTCTGCTGCTCAAAAATAATCCGGCAGCGCTCCCGGCGGAAGGCCTTGAATCCGCATTGAGTATCCACAAAAGGCAGCCGCAGCGTGAAACGGACGATTTTATTAAAGATGATTCCGGCGACCTCGCGGAACGGTGATTCGCGCACCTCGATCAAGCTGCGGTCCATGGCCCGGCTGCCAATGGCTACGTCGTAGGTCTGCAACGCCGCGAACAGCTTCTCCGCTTCCTCAATCGGGGAAGACAAATCCGCATCGCTGAACAACACAATTCGACCCTGCGCTTCTAACGACCCGTGGCGCACGCTGAAGCCTTTGCCGCGATTGGTCCCATTCGAGAGCACACGCAAACGAGGAAGGCGGTCGCGCCACGACTCGGCAACCGCGGCGGTGCGGTCCACCGAACCGTCGTCCACAACCAACACCTCGGTATCCGGGCGTCGCTCTCGCACATACGCGGCGATCTTCTGCAACGAAGCAGGCAATCGCAGCTCTTCGTTATAGGCGGGAATCACAATGGAGAGTTCGGGCGTTCCGTTCACAGATTTTCGTGATCCTTCCAACCGAATCGTCCCAGCAGGGGCACGAAGCGGCAGCCTTCGCGATGTTCCGCGGAATATTCGCTTCCACGGCGCGTTACCAGCAACAACTCTTGACGATCTTCCGTGCCCACCGGAGCAATCAACCGCCCCTGGTCGCCCAATTGTTGCAACAGTGGTATGGGCACGTTTGGCGCGGAAGCCGCCACCAAAATGGCGTCGTACGGCGCAAACTCCGGCAATCCCAGCGATCCGTCTCCACAATGAACATGCACGTTGGTGAATCCTAATCTCTGCAGACGTTGCGCCGCGCAGTTTGCCAAGTCCGGCCGGTACTCCACGCTATAGACCTGGCGCGACAGCAGCGAAAGCACCGCGGCTTGATATCCCGAGCCGGTTCCGATATCCAGAACCTTTTCTGATCCGCGCAATCCCAACGCCTCGGTCATAGCCGCGACGATATAGGGCTGAGAGATGGTCTGTCCACCACCGATAGCCAACGGCTCATCAGCGTAGGCGGCATATCGATACGGCTCCGCGACGAATTCGTGGCGGGGAACCGTGGTCATGGCGCGCAGTACGCCGGGATCTTGCACCCCGCGTTTTCGAATCTGCGTTTCTACCATGTTCACGCGTGCTTGCAAATAAGGATCGTCTGGCACGGTTTTACAGTTCTGACTGTAGTTACCTTCTAAGGGCTGCACGATTCATTTTCCACAAATCCTGCCCCTCCGAACAGTGACGGACCTAGCAAGTCTGTCCCCCCGAGCAGGCGCGCTGCGCAAACCGCTTTCCTAAACTGATTTGTGACCGAGTGAGCTGTGATCCCTGCTGGTTGCGACTTTTCGGCGTGGAGGACGTCATGAAAGCGGCTTTAGTACTGGTTGCCATCTATATTGGCATGTTTCTTGTCGCCATTCAGGGTGGTTCTCCCGATTCTGTCCAAGCCGCACCCCAGTCTGCCGGTGCCCAAACTGCCACGAAACCAAACGGTCCCCGGGACCCGGCAAAAGACGCCGATGTTCGCTCGCTCCTGGAACTGGTGGGTGCTCGCGATCAGGTTCAGGATTCCGTAAAAACCATCGCCGAACAGTACCGCGAGAAACTTCTGGCTTCCGTCCCGGACAACGAAAAAGGCCAGGCCTTCGTCAACACCACCATCAACGAATACGAAAAGCGCTATGACGTCGATAAAGTGAACGAGCAACTCGTGGTCCTTTACGACAAGCATTACAGCGCTGACGAGATTAAGGGACTTCTGCAGTTCTACGGCTCGCCGCTCGGTCAAAAAGTCGCGGCCGAAAGCCCCAAAATCTTCCGCGAGATTCAGGAAACCACCCGCGCCGAAGCCGCCAAAGCTGTCAGAGACGCCCTGCAGCAAGCCCGGCAGGAGAATCCCGGAATAGGTCAGAATGCGCGCTTAACGGGCCAGCGCCGCCCAGTTCCACAAAGAAGCGCGGCTCAGACGGCGAATGGCGAGCAAACCGCGCAACAGCAAGATCAGACCCAGCCCTGATTCGTTCGCACTGTGCGAGCTGTTCGGCCGCCCAACCACCACCTACGGCAGCCGCTTCTTGAACTTTATGTCCATGCCGAAGGTGCCGTTCTGATCGCGCAGGGCCACCACCGAAATCGACCGGGTCACGTTGTATTCCACTTGGATCACCTGTTGCTGTGTCGAACTCACGTTGGAGACGTACATGACCGTCAGGTTCGGGGTCACTTGCTGCTCGACAGTGACCCGCGCCGCCGCGTTCTGGCCGGAGCCGCTGGCTCCCAGCTCCGCCAGTCCGGGATCCACGCGGAAGCGGGTAATCCCGAAAAGTCGTTCAACGCGTCCGCCCACCTGGCTGGATATCGCTTCCGAGAGCAGCGCCGACGCGCCCGTCTGGCCTTGCTGTGTGATTCCTCCGGTGCGGGCCACTTCCGTGCCGGTCTGGCCGATGGCCAACAACTGGATAATGTCGCTGGCCGGCAATGGAGGGTCCGAGCGGTACGACAGGCTCATTTTGCTGGACTGCCCACTGAAGTTCAGGGTGATCTCGTATTGCTGAATGGTGGTGGTGGCTTCCACGTTGATCACCGGATCCAGCCGGAAGGGGTTGGCAAAGTTTATGTCACCGCGCGCGACGCGATACTTGCTGTC
>Ga0187770_10001377_pt1 | contig 12856 bp, 8 predicted proteins | sample 0116_SJ02_MP02_2_FD_133154 | JGI IMG/M metagenome (GOLD analysis project Ga0187770, IMG submission 133154) | Tropical peat soil microbial communities from peatlands in Department of Meta, Colombia - 0116_SJ02_MP02_20_MG | ecosystem: Environmental > Terrestrial > Soil > Wetlands > Peat | place...
ACCAACGGGAGGGACAACGTCACCTTCTCGGTCGGCCTCACGAGCTCGGCCCACCCCGACGAGGGGTCGGCGCTTCCGGCGTCCCCCTGGGACTGGGTGGAGTTCAACTCCACCGGCGGCGCTCCGCTCACGGTCCCCTCGAACTACACGGCGAACGGTCTCGTTTACAACCCGCTCGGCCTCACGAACGACTTCGAGCTGATCTTCGGAGGGCCGGGCGGCGGGAGCCAGGCGACCCTGGCCGATGCCGACGCGACGCTCGGGCTGGGGTACTGGGACGGGAGCGGGTACGTCGCCGTCCCCGCGGCGTTCGACTACGGCGGCGAGACCGGCGAGACGGTCACCGGCGCGAACATCGCGTGGAGCAACGCCTCCGCCGGACGGCCGATGCCTTCGTTGGCGACCTACGGTACGATGACGACCGGCCCGTCGTTCCTCAGTGGCCTGTGGAACGCGAGCGTCGCCGAGGGGTCGTACCCCGTGGCGCTCCACGTCACCCCGACCAACGCGATCGAGCTCCTCACCGCGACCAACCTGTGTTACTCCCCGCTCGCGCCGGAGCAGACCTGCTACCCGTGCGTGAGAGCGCTGGCCGGAAGCTGCCCCTTCCTCGAGGTCGAGGCGGCGGTCGCCCCCGAGGGCCTCAGCAACGCGCTCGCGAACCTCACCCTCTACCTGACCCCGGGGAACTACACCCTCACGACGGAGCTGTCGGACTATGCCCCGTCGACCACGTTCCTGAACGTCAGCGGGCCGTTGAGCGTGACCGTTGCGCTGACGGCGAATCCGTCGTTAGGAGTCTACACCCCGCTCTGGGCGTTCTCCGACTACGAGGTCCGCGAGCTCGCCGTGCGGGGGACGGGCACGACGAGCTCCCCGTACGTCATGCCGAACGTCCAATCGGCCCCGTTGGCCGCGACGTTCGGGCTGTACAACGACTGGGGGTTCCCGGCCTATCCCGCGGTGTTCCTCTACGGCACGAACGTCACCACGGAGTTCCTCAATCCGCCGTCGTTCAACACGACGACGAGCACGTTCCAGTTCCCGGGCCCGAACCTTCCCCCGGTGAACCAACTGCAGTACTGGTTCTGGAACGACTCCCGGGTCGGGGTCCTCAACGCGACGAACATCTCCGGCTGGTTCGCGAGCACCACGTACTACCCGACGGTCTTCAACACGTTCAGCATGATCTTCTACGAGGGCAACAACAGCCTCGTGGCCCGCAGCACGTTCGCCGTCGAGGGTCAGGGGCTCTTGGTCTTCGCCGGAGGAGGGGTCGTCGCCCCACCGTGGAGCGTCGGAGGGACGAACGTCACGGTCTGGGGGAACTTCTTCCTCCCGACCGCGGCCCCGGACGGTCTCTGTCCGGCGGCTCCAAAGTGCCTGGCGGTCGACCCGCTCTGGTACGGCCTGCCGGTCCAGCTCGGGCTCGAGCTCGCCGGCCCGAGCAACACCGTCTACAACAACTACTTCGAGACGGAGACGACCGCCTGGGTGCTCCCGATCAACCTCTACTCAGGGATCGCCGCGACCTACCCCAACGCGTTCGGCATCACTCCCCAGCCGGCCAACAACGTCCACTACGCCCCGGCCTTCCCCGCCTACCAGCTCACCGGCTGCATCCTCGGAGCGTTCTGCTGGGTCGACGGGATCGCCTCGGAGAAGGACTGGCAGGGAGGGAACTACTGGTGGGACTACGGGAACCTCAACCCCAACCCGTACAACGGCGCGTTCAACGCGTGGAACGCGCTCCCGTACGACGAGAACGCCACCACCTGGCTCGCGCTGCTCTATCCCCCGTCGTTCTACCATGCGACGTTCCTCTACCCCGGTGGGGACGACGCTCCGCTCACCGGCTACACGATCTGGAGGATCACGTTCCAGGCGGTCGGGCTACCGCCGACGGACGTGTGGGGCGTGACGGTCGACTACCTGGGGACCCCGATCCCCGGTGACACGTACTCCGGCATGGCCTCGTCGTTCTCGTGCTACCTGCCGAACGGCGCGGGCGGGACGTACAGCTTCGAGGTCAGCCCTCCCCACGGCTACGAGGCGTCCCCGGCGTCGTCGCCGAACCTGGCGGTGTACAACCACCAGGCGATCCTGGTGATCCACTTCTCGCCGACCGCCTATCTCGTGACGTTCAAGGAGACCGGCCTGACGACCAAGACCCAGAAGAAAGGGTGGTTCGTCGAGTTCAACGGGATCAAGAAGATCGTCACCACCAAGTCGGTCTCGTTCTCGGTCAGTAACGGGACGGCGTACTCCTACCTGGTCGCGGGCCCGAACGGCTGGGTCGCGACGGTCTCTCCCGCCGGGGCCCCGAACGGGAACCTCTCCGTGAACGGCGCCCCGGTCGTCGAGACCGTGACGTTCGCCAAAGGGACGACGTACTCCCTGACGTTCAAGGAGAGCCACCTCCCGGCGTTCGACTGGTGGTGCGTCAACGTGAGCGGAACGGGGCTCTGTTCGACGGGCTCGACGATCAAGCTCGCCAATCTGACCGCCGGGACGTACTACTGGGTCGTCACGGCGCCGCCGATCCCGGTCACCCCTTCCTGGGGACGGGCGACGCTGCCTCCGAGCACCACGATCACGGTGAGGTTCTACTAGGTCGGGCGAGGAGCGTCCCCCTCGGGGCGGTCGACCGCGCCGAGGACATCCGGCGAGCGCGTCCGGTGCGACACCGGGCCGTAGGTTCGCGGCGGAGCCGAACCCTGCGGGTCGGGCGGCGCACCGGAGAGCCCTCGCGTCGGGGGCACCGGCGACGGACAGCCGGTCTCAGCCACGTCGACCGCCGGGTGGCGGCCAACCGTCTCCGTCCCTTGACCCTCGCCAGCGTTGGTACTCCTCACGGACCACGGCGAGCGTCGTCCCGCTGAGGTAAAGGCGTGGCACCTCCCGCCACGGCGTCGGCCGGGTCCGGGAGACGCCCTCCCGGCCTCTCAGTGGAACGACGTCCGGCCGCTCCCCGAGGACCCGGACCTGGGAAGGGGCGTAGCCGATGCCGGTCCTTCCGCCGAACCCGGCACGGGCATCCCGAATCTCCGATACCGCGGCGAACGGGATCCGGACCACCTCGCCGTTAAGTCGGCCCCCTAGGTGGCGCCCGAAGATCCCCACCACGCCGTCCGGTTCGATCCGTAGCCAATCCGGGGCCGAGCGGCGGTAGGCGTGGTATCGGCCGTAGAGGAGGGCCACGGAGCCCGCCGTCCACGCCGCAAGAAGGGCGGCCGGGCCATCAGCCCGGCTCCACGCGCCGTGCGGCGGGAGCCCCAAGACGTGGAGGGCGACGATCGCTACGACGGCGAGCTCGGCGCACAGGACCACGACCGCTTCGAGCCGGTAGCTCGACTCCCAATCGGGGTCGCGGTTGACCATGCCGACGGGGTTGGGCATCATCGCCATCGAGGCGTCCGTATTCCTCCGACGTACGAGGCGCTGGAGCCCTTAGGCCGTCGCGACGGCTCGGAGCCTCCGTACGGCGTCATTGCACGGTCGCAAGGTCCTCTAGGAGCATCCGGCGGTCGTCCGCGTCGCGGATCCCCTCGCCGACCGTCCGAGCGTGCTTGAGGTACCGCGCCCTTAGGCCGCGTCGGCGGGCGACCGCCTCCGCGCGCGCGAGTGCTTCGTAGGCGTAGGCCACGTAGAAGCGCCCGAGATGGGCCCGCTGGGCGACCTCCAGGGCGCGGCGCGCGTGGAACCGGGCGGGCTCGGCCCGCCCGAGGACCGCGTAGACCCGCGCGAGCTGCCATTCCGCGATGGAGAAGTTAACGGGCCGCCCGACCCGTCCCCAATGGTAGCGGGAGGCGTGGGCGCTGTGGATCATTTCCTCGTCCTCCTCTCGCGACCGTCGCGGGCGGTCCAGGAGCTCCCAGGTGCGGTTGAACAGGGCCGCCCCGACCTTCCGGTGCAGCGTGGACGACAGAGGGTCCTCCTCGAGGGCCATGCCTCCCGAAGGGACCCTCGGTGTAAGCCGCTTTGCCCACGGTCCCGGGTGTGAGCGAGGGTCGAGCCGGACCTGGTCCCGCTCGCGGACGGCGCGAGAATCCTTGGCGGTCCTGAGTTTGCAAAAGATTATCTACCGAACCCTAGGTCCCCGCACGGTAAGGGAAGCTGCGATGGCCGAACCAACGAACCCGAGCGCCGCTCCGTCGCCCTCGCCGACCGCTAGCACCGTAACGCCCGGGGGCGCGCCGCCTCCCGGGGCGCCCTCCGCGGGTCCCCCTCCGATGAGGACGGGGATCCCGAAGATGGCCGTCGTCGCCATCGCGGTGGTGGTGGTGGCTGCCGCGGTCGTCGGGGGTCTGTTCGCCACCGGCACGCTCCATCTCAGCTCGGCAAGCTCGAAGAGCACCGGGAGCCCGAGTGGGGGCTCGGGAGCGGGAGAGAGCTACTCCGCCGCTGCCTCGGCCGCCGCGCCCACCGTCAGCTCGGTCTCGGGCGGCCCTTGGACGCTCGCCGGAGGAACCGGTGTAGTGATCGCCAGTTCCGTTACCGTCTCCTCGGCGGAGCTGAACGCCACGGCGGCGGGCGGTGGATGCAAGCCCCAGCTGCTCGCCGGCGCGTCCGCGATCACGACGATCCCGGCGACGACGTCGTCCGCCTCTAGCGGCGACAGCGACGCGTGGGTCGTCTGGTATGTCGACGCGTCGTACCAGGTCCTCGAGGTCGCCGTCTTCGGGGGTGTTGCGACGCCGGTGTTGACGCTCTCCGTCTACGGCGGTTGCGCCAGCACCCTTACCGGGATCGCCCTCCCGTCCAGTTACGTCGACAGCCCGAGCGCGGCGGCGACCGCGTACAAGGACGGGGGGAGCGCCTGGATCGGGGCGTGGCCCAACTACGACATGACCGAGATCCTGGTCCCCGGAGCGACCGTGACGGTGGACGACAAACCGACCTCGCTCCCCTCCACGTGGGAGGTCTCGTACACGACCTGCGACCTCGGATCCGGCACCGGTGCGACGCTCGGCGGCCAGATGCCCGCGGAGTACACGGTCTCGATCAACGCGTCGAGCGGGGCGTTCATCCGCGGCTACAACTCGACCACGGCGTGCCCCTCGAGCGAGGCGCCCGCCGTCGGGACCCACGCCGTCGCCCTGGGCTCGCCGGCGAGCCCTCTCGGGGTCGACCCGGGCGCCATCTTGGCCGCCCGCCAGGCCTAGGGGAGCGACCCCGGACCGACCACGGTGGGCCGCGGGCCGGCCCCGCCGGTCCTGCGTCGCCGCCGGTGGTCGACGATGGCGCCCGCGGCCGCTCCTGCGGCCGCTGCGGGCACGGTCAGCGGAACGTAGGTCGATAGCTTCGGGGCCCCGGTCGGGACCGAAGGCGTCGCAGGGGCGTAGACGTACGCCCCAAGGTCCCACGGCCCCTGCGTCGGTCGCGCCACACCGGCGGCGTCGATCGCCGGGACCTCGCCAGCGAGGTCGACCCCCGTGCCGATCAGCGGGGAGGCCGCCCGGAAGTGAAGGTCTAGGGTGAAGTTCGTCGCGTTCCCCCAATCGGTCAGGAAATCCCCCAGGGTCGGGGGGGCCGGAAGCGGCGGAGCGAAGGACACCCACGGCTCAGGGGTGCCTCGGCCGACCGCGGTCACCGTCCTCACGACCCCGTCGTCGTCGTACTCGACGTGATCCCCCACGCGGAACACGGCCGGCACGTGGGGGTTCACCGGTGGGTCCTCGACCTGGACGGTCACGTTCGCCGGGGTTCCCCCACTGAGGTACGCCTCGAACTCCGGGAAGTTCAGGAAGCCCGGGCTCTCGTCGAGGACGCTGTGCTGGTCGTGCGGGAACGGGAGCTCCGCGCCGACCCATTGGGCCAGGGTGTACTCGGTGCCGTTATAGCCGATGTCCCCGGCGTAGGCGTAGTCGCTGCCGAGCAGGTTGTCGTCGCTCCCGAACGGGACCAACCCTCCGGGAGCGAACGAGAACACCGCCCCCCACCCCGAGGGGATCCAGACGACGTTGTTCCGGAGGCTGACGTTGGTGACCCCGCCTTGGAAGAGGACGGCGGGCGTCTGGTCGAGCGGCGCGACGACGAAGTCGTTGTTGAACACCCGCACGTCGTTGAGCCGCGAACCGGGGTCCGCCGAGATCCGGATCATGTAGGAACCGGAGGCGGCGAAGACGTTGTCGAAGATCGTCAGGTTTTCGTAGTCGGCGTCCTCGCAGTAGATGAGCGCGGTCGCGACCGGGATGTACCCGTAGAACTGGTTCCCTTCGAAGAGAAGGTCCCCCAGCTCGGCGTAGCTGTTCGAGCCGGCGAAGAGGTAGATCCCGTCCCCGTGCCAGCCCGACCAGTAGCCGTACTTCACGTACGGATAGAAGTCGTGCAGGCGGTTGAACGCGAACGTCACGTTCTCCATCGAGGCCGCGGGGATCTCGCCGCTGCCCCCCGCGATCCCCCAGGAGACGTTCGAGATGTCGTTCCCCTCCACCAGGGAGTCGTTGTCCAGGCTCAGGTCGATGCCGGTCCCGGCGTCGGCGAGCGTGTTGTTCAGGAGGGCTGTCTCCGGGTGGTCGGAGATCGCGAGGTCGGCGCTCTGCTTCCCGTACATCGGACCCGAGCTCATGTTGAAGATCGAGTAGCCGTAGGCGCTCGCGGCCCCGACCGGGTTGTCGTAGGCCGTGTTCCACCCCGGCAGGGTGAGGTTGAGGTCCTGATAGACCTCGAGGGTGTTGTTGCCCGCCCAGTACTGGCCGAGATAGGCCGACGCGATCGTGTAATCGTCGGCGCCCCAGCCCACGTAGAGCTTGAACCGGGCGAGGTGGCCCGGGACGCCCGCGTAGCCCCCGAGGCTCGCGTTGGCGTCGGTGAACGTCGTCGAAGTCACCTGGACCGAGGTCCAGGGGTTGAGGCTTCCCATCACCTCGCTGTTCGGATTGACCGCGACGGCGATCGGCTGGACGTCATGGACCCAGCAGTCCTCGACCGTGACGTGAGAGCCGACCCCTCCGATCGCGATCCCTTGCGGCCCGTTGTTCCAGCCGCCCCCGGTGTCGTTCCAGATGTACCGTTGGTCCCGGACCTCGAACCCCTCGACCGTCACGTAGGAGACCCCGACATCCTCCACGCCGTTCCACTGGAGCCCCCCGACGAACCCGTACTGGTAGGCGAGCGGCCCTAGCGATCGCCCGAGCCCGTCCACGACCGCGCGGCCGGTCCCGTACGTCCCTCCGGCGTTCCCGTCGTAGGTGACCGGCGCGCCGGACCGCCCGCTCCAGTGGAGCACGATCGTGCCGCTGTAGGCCACCCCACCGCGGAACTCTACGGTGGTGCCGGGAAGCAGGGTCGTCGTCGACGGGACCCCCGTCGCTGCGGGGTCCCCCGGGGCGTGCTTCCACGGGGCGGAGGGGCTCGTCCCGGGGTTCGCGTCGTTCCCCGCCACGTAGTCGACGTAGTAGGTGATCCCCGCCTGCTCGGCCGAGGAAGGAGGGACAGAGGCCGAGGCGGCCACGTCCGGTCGGGCCGTAACGACCTCGACGGTGGGCGACCTCCCGGCGGCGGCGGTTCGCAACCCCGCCGGAACGGTCGTGACGACCAGCAAAAGGGCGACCCCCACGACAAGCACGGGGCCCGACAGGCTTCGGCGCCGGGAGCCGGACGATCGACGCATGCCTTACGAACGGTTCGCCCTCCTCGCGAGCGGTCGAACGGCGCCGGGGCCGTTTCGGGGCCGATCCGCCCTCCAGGGCCCGAGCGAGAGGACCGAAGCGTACCTTCGACTAGAGTCGTCGCATCGTCCACTTAGACCTTTGCCGCAGGGCACCGCGGCCACGATGGGTACCGTTAATCCCGGGAGCGAATACGCGCGTCGTGTCGGCGCCGGGTCCGGGCTCGCTCCTCCTCTTCGTCGCGGGCGACCCGTCGCTCGCGAACGAGCTCGTCCGCTTCCCCAAGGGCCTGCCGCTGCTCGCGGCGTTCCTCCTCCCTGCGTCCATCCTGCTCGGCCCGGCCCCACCCCAGCAGCTGGCGGCAGGGGAGGAGGTCTGGTTGATCCCCGCCGACCAGGTGATGTGCCTGGAGCGCGTGGGAGCGGCGCTCCAGGGTCGGCACCGTACGGTCAAGGTCGTCGACGTGAACCACCCCAGCGACGACGATCGCCGGCTGGTCGTCCAGTACGTCGGGGCCGAGGACATCCTGCCGATCCTGGTGCGGCCGGACGGCGCCCGGCTCGAGGGCGTCGAGGCGTTCGCCCCGTCCGCCCACCGCCGGTTCGTGGGGTCCGGGGAGGCAAGAGGTCGCGGGCCGGGTGCGCGCGGCCCGCGCAGCCGGGTCGAATCGCTTTAGTAGATTGATAATTAGCCAACTTAACCTTGCGACCATGACCCCCTCCCGTAGAGCCCACGGTGCCGTCGCGACGACCCGCGAGCAGCTCCTCATGGAGGGCCTCGTGAACGCCGGTCGGGTCTTCCGCCACCGCCTCTGGCCGGAGCTGGAGCGGGAGCGGCTCACCTCGCCGATGTTCTGGGCGCTCCACCAGGTCGTGCTGGACGGCCCGATGAGCGTGGGCCAGATCGCGGGCGCCTGCGTCGTGACGTCGGCGAACGTGAGCGCCGCGGTCGACCGGCTCGAGGCGGCGGGGTTCGTGGTCCGACGCTCCTCCTCCCCCGACCGACGCGTGGTCACCCTCACGGCGACCTCCCGGGGGCGGGCCGTCCACCGAGCGCTCGCCGACCGGATCGCGCGGGGGCTCCTTCGGTCGCTGGACGGCCTTCCCGCCCGCGACCTCGAGGCTGCCGCCCGCGTCCTGGGGCGGCTGGCGCAGCCGTCCGTGGATGGGCCTTCGCCCGCGAGAGGGGGGGCCGGGCCATGAACGGCAACGGGACGCTCACCGCCGCCGGCCTCCCATACGACCCGCGCCGGGCCCGCGAGCTCCTCGTGATCTTCGCCGGGATGGCGTTGATGGTCACGTACGTCGAGACGATGGTCCTGCCGGCGTTCGACCAGTTCCGTACGTTCTTCCAGCTCAGCAGCGCCTCCGCCTACGGCACGATCGCCTGGATCCTCTCCGCCTACCTGCTCGTCGGGACGGTCGTCGTGCCGATCTTCGGCAAGCTCGGCGACCTCTACGGGAAGAAGCGGATGCTGATGGTCGCGATGGGGACGTACGCCGTCGCGGTCTCGATCGCCGGGTTCACCCCGAACATCGGGAGCTGGCTCGGGGTCTCGCGGCCGAACCAGATCTACCTGCTGATCGCGGTCCGCGGGGTGCAAGGGATCGGGATGGGGATGTTCCCGCTCGCGTTCGCGATGATCCCGGAGGCGTTCCCGGCGGCCCGCGTCGCCCAGGGCCAGGGGATCATCAGCGCGATGTTCGCCGCCGGGGCGGCCCTCGGCCTCGCGGGCGGAGGCTGGATCGCGGAGTCGTTCGGTTGGCAGGTCACCTACCACACCGTCATCCCGCTCGCGGTCGTCCTCGTGGTGCTCGCGGGGATCCTGTTGAAGGAGTCCCCGGTGCACGGCCACCCGGTGCTCGACCTTCCCGGTGTCGCGTCGCTCGGCTTCGGTCTCTCCACGCTGCTGGTCGGGATCACGGAGGGGGCGACCTGGGGCTGGACCGGCTTTACGGCGGGTCGCATCGGCGGGCTCCCGTTCGGGGTCCCGGAGTTCTTCCTCCTCGCGCTCGTTGGCTTCGTGTTCTTCGCCGTGTGGGAGCCCCGGGCGAAGAACCCGGTGATCCGGTTCGAAGCGCTCAAGCCCCGGAACATCTTCGTCTCGAACCTCAACGGGGTCCTGGTCGGGGCCCTGATGTTCTTCGCGTTCACCTCGGTGGTCATCCTCGCCGAGGAGGGGATCGGGCCCGGCCTCGGGGTAAGCGAGTTCACGTTCGGGCTGCTCGCCCTACCGTCGGCGCTGTCCATGCTCGCCTTCGGGCCGCTCCTCGGGAAGGCCGTCTCGGAGTGGGGACCGAAGCCGGTGACGCTCCTCGGCTTCGGCCTGATGGCCGTCGGAGGGAGCCTCCTCCTCTTGTTCAACCGGAGCCCGATCCAGCTCTCCGTGGTCATGGTCCCCATGATGGTCGGGAACGTGGCGGTGCTGATCGCGATGTCCAACATGATCGTCCTCAGCGTCGACAGGCGCGAGCTCGGGGTCCAGACGGGGATGAACCAGACGTTCCGGAACCTCGGGACCGCGGTCGCGCCGGTCGTCACGACGAGCATCCTCGACAGCCTCGCCTCGACCTTCTACGTGTCCTACCACGGCTTCTCCGTCCCCGTCTCGGCCCCCTCGCTGGCGGGGTTCCGGGTGATCTTCGGGATCATCGTGCTGCTCTCCGTGGTCGGCCTCTGCTTCGGGCTCGCGCTGCGGAACTACCGTTTCCTCGCCGACGGGAGCCGGGCCGGCCACGGCGAGCCGGTCGCGGCCCCGGCCCCTCCGGCGCTCCCGACCGTGGAGACCCAGCGGCCCTAGCGAAGGACGGACTCCCCCGACGGGACCCTCTTCCAGGGACGGCGGTCCCTCCGCGAGGGAGACCCCGGCGGGAGCCGGCCGAGCGAAGCGCTCGGGGAGGAGCCGGGCCGCTCCGCCGCTAGACGTCCTCGAACGGCCCCGAGGGGCGGCTCCCACTGGAGGTCGGGGCAGGATGGAGCGCCCCCCGACGGCGGTGTCGCTTTCCCGAGACCGCCTGCACGATGTCGCCCGGGGTGACGATCCCGACCAGGTCGCCGTGCGCGTCGACGACCGGCAGGCGCTTGACGCCGTGGGCCCGGAGGAGCCGGGCGGCCTCCTCGACCGGGGCGTCCCGGTCGACCGTCACGGCCGGTGAGGTCATCGCGTCGGCGACCCGGCCGTTCCGCAGCTGGCGTCGGCAGACCTCGAGCATGCTCTCCCCTTTCGCGGGGGCCGAGCCGAGGAGCAGGTCGAGCAGTCCCCGGGCGCTGCGCACCCCGGTCGCCCGGTGGAGCGCCTCGACGATGTCGTTCTCGCTGAGCAGTCCGACCACCCGATGGGCCCGCTCGACGACCGGGAGGCCCGAGACGTGGTGGGCCCGGAGCTGCCGCGCGGCGAACTCGAGGCGAGCGTCCGGCGGCACGGTGACGACGGTCGTCGTCATCACGTCAGCGACCCGAGTCCCGGCGTCCAGCGCTCACCCCTCCTCGCCGTGCTCAGCGCAGCCGTGTTAAAAGCGGCGCGCCGGCGTTCCCCCGGCCGATGGCCGGTTCGCGGGCGAGGCGTCCCGCCTGCGGGGCACGGCGAGGGCATGCTCGGGGCGACGGGGGCCGGGCCGCGGCCGTAAGGCCCCCACGACGGCGACCGCCGGGCTCGCCCACGGTAGGCCGCCGAGCGGGGGGGCCGCCGAGCCGAGCGCGAGCCGACGGTACCGTAGATGGATCGAGGCCGGTCGGCCGGCGACGCGGAACGACTTGGCCCGGACCTGGGAGTGGTAGCCCGCGACCGGACCCGCGAGGTAAGTGTGGGTACCGTTCCCGAGCGCGACGCTAACGTCCGAAGAGCCGTTCGACCAGTGGACCTGGGCGTCGATCTGGACGCTCCAGTTGGTCCCGTTCGGGAGCCCCGACGCGACGAACGTCACGAGGTAGGTCAGCCGAACGAAGGTGACCTGGACCGTCACCGGCGCCCCGGCGATCGTGTAGTTCCCCGTGCGGTTGGCGATCGCCCACCCCGGGAGACGGTGGACGGCGTACGCGCCGGTCCCGTTGGGCTTCTCGAAGGAGATCGTGGAGTTCGTGGACGCCCCGTTGGAGGCGCCGGCCGCAACCTTCCATCGCTGCCCCGCGGGCAGGCCGCTCTCGACGAACTCGAGCCGGTAGGCGACGACGCTGAACTTCACCGTCCGGGTGACCGACGCGGAGGCGACGGTGACGTTCCCGTGGGTGGCGACGGAGTAGCCGGCGACCGGGGTGACGTTGTAGGCGTAGCGCCCCGGATAGATCCCGGGGAATGCCACCGAGGTCCCCGCGGCGCACGTGGTCGTACGCAGCGTGACGCACCAGCTCGTCCCGGTCGCGAGGCCCCGCTCGCGGAAGGTGACCGTGTGCGGAGCAAACGGACTGAAGGTGAGGGTCACGCTCACCGGGACGTCCTCGAGGGTGACCGGGGAGGTCGGGTAGGCGCTCACGCTGTAGCCGACCGGCGGCGAGACCGTGAACGGGTACGACCCGAGGGTCTCGGAGAACGCCAGCCGGCTCGCGTTGGTCGACGCGGTGACGCCGGCGACGGTCACCGACCAGACGGTGCCGTTCGGGAGGTCGTCCTGGGTGAATGTGAGGGGGAACGCGGACGGGCTGAGGGCGGTCACCGTTCCGCTGTCCGGATCCGGCACGACGACCCACCCTGTGGCCGGGTCGTAGACCGGCGCCTGCGGGTCGGCGGTCATATTGACGAGCTCGCCGACGCCCGTGCGTCCGACGACCGCCGCCTGCCCGCCTGACCCGACCACCACGACGAGACCGCTCGCCGGGTCGAAGGCCGCCGCGCTCGGGGGGAACGAGCTGAGCGGGATCGTCGCGAGCACGGCGACGCCGGCCACGACGCTGACGTCGGCCGAGCCGGCGTTGAGGACCGCGACCGTCCCGGTGACCGGGTCGTCGACCACGCCCGAGGGAGCACCGCCGACCGCCACCGTGCCGACGACGGTCGTGCCGGAGACGACGCTGACGTTCCCGGAGCCGGAGTTGGCGACGTACGCGAGCCCGCGTCCCGGATCGACCCCGACCGCGAGGGGGGCGCTCCCGACCGCGACGGCCCCGACGATCGACGCGCCGCGGAGCACGCTCACGTTGTCGGAGAGCTGGTTCGGGACGTAGACGTCCCCGTTCCCCGGGTCGACCGCCGGGGTCCCCGGGGCGGCGCCGACCCCGAGGGTCGCGACCGCGACGGTGCCGTTCACGAC
>Ga0187770_10001378_pt1 | contig 12854 bp, 12 predicted proteins | sample 0116_SJ02_MP02_2_FD_133154 | JGI IMG/M metagenome (GOLD analysis project Ga0187770, IMG submission 133154) | Tropical peat soil microbial communities from peatlands in Department of Meta, Colombia - 0116_SJ02_MP02_20_MG | ecosystem: Environmental > Terrestrial > Soil > Wetlands > Peat | place...
ACGACCTTGGTGTCGGAGGGCGGGGCGCTCCTCCCCGCGACCGCGACACCCGAGACGGTCGACTGGGACACCGGTGCGGGCGACGTCGCCTGCGAAGGGGTCTCAGGGTCAGCGCATACGACGAGCGCTTGTTCCGGGTCCTGTTGCGGGCCGCGGACATTGCTGGCAACCCGGCCGGCGTCGAAGCGGTCATGGCGGAGTTGCTTCACCTCGTCGCCGATGACGTCGAGCCTTTCGACGCGGTCCACCCCGAAACGCTCGAACTGTACAAGGCGCTATCGCGCCGCCACCTCGGTACTCGATCGGCTCTGCTGCCCCGGGCGACACAGCGCAACGCGGCGCGATGGTAGCGCGCTGACCTGTTTCTTGTTTGCAAGGTTGTGGGAGAGCAGGCAGGGGAACCTTGCGGCCAACTCGATGGGCGATCCTCTTCGTGCACCGACCGGTGCTCCAGAAGAGGAGAGCCAAATGAGCAATGCCACGGTCTTGTCCGGGAATCTCACGAGGGACCCGGAGATCCGTTACACCCGTGAGGGAAGGGCGAGTGCGACGTTCGGCCTTGCCGTCAATCGGCGTTGGCAGCAGCGTGGCAGTGACGAGTGGGAGGAGTCGGTGTCCTTCTTCGACGTGGTCTGCTGGCGAGAGCTCGCGGAAAACGTCGCCCTATCTTTGGTGAAGGGGTCGCGGGTTGTGGTCAGCGGGCGGCTGGAGCAGGACACGTGGGAAGTCCCCGACACGGGCGAGCGACGCAGCCGGGTCGAGATCGTCGCCGACGACGTCGGTCCATCGCTGAAGTTTGCCACGGCCGAGATCACTCGCAACGAGCGCCGGGCAGCCGGCGACTCGGAGCTCACGTCGGCCCACGCCTCGGTCGAGGCCTTGGGCGCCGACGCTTGACGGTCTGGCACCCGGGCCCGGCCTGCGGCCGCTCTCTGCGCCGCCCCCGTGCCGGGCCCGGGTGCCGTCTCTCGCCGGAGTCAGACGACCGACTGGGAAAGACCGACTGGGGAAAGGGGGATGCCGTGATCGATCTTTGGCCCGTAGCGCCTATCGTGGTTGCACACCACCTGTCGGCGAGCCTTTCGGTGCGTGTCGGCGAGTGGGCCTTCCAATGGCTCACCCGACTGGCGACGACATCTGTCGTGAATGCGTTGCCGAGGTCTGCTGCTGCGCTCGGTGCAGCCGCTGCGGCAGGAGCAGCCGGCGGGTGGGTGCTCAGATCGTTGGCCGAGTCGCGAGCGCATGTGCGGGGTCAGCGGTGAACGCCCAGCGGTCGGCCCCCTACCCGTCGCGGGCCGACGGGGTCCTGCTCTCGAGGTCCGAGGCGTTCGAACTCTGTGAGGTCCTCGCCGAAGCGGAGCGCTCACTGGTGCGATCCGGACGCGACCGGGCTGCTTCGGGGCTGGCAGCAGCGTTCGAGCTGATCGAGGACAGGCTCTTCGGGGCCCGACCCCGGAGCGACCGGGCGCCTACGGGCGGCTCGACCGGGCGTTGATCGCCGCCACCACTGCTGGCCAGCCCACGCGCACGGTGGGCGTCTTCGGCGCCCAGCCGGTCGCGTCCTTGAAGCGCCTGTTGGAGACGCGCTGCGAGCGGGCCAGCACCGCGGCGCGCCCGCCGGCCAGCCGGGCCATGCGCCGGGGCAAGATGACGGGCGGCTTCGCCCCGACTGCCGCGGCCAGCACCGCCGCGTACTCCTGGCGGGTGACCGGCTCGTCGTCCCCCACGTTGTAGGTGCCCGAGGGCGCCTCGAGCGCCGCCACCACGGCGGCCGCGGCGTCGTCGGTGGTGATCGACGACACGTAGGTGCGCCTGCCGAAGCCACCCGCGACCCGCCGCTCGGCGAACCTGATCGCGTCGAGGGTGGTGTGGCTGTCGGAGCCGTAGAACTGGGCGAAGCGAAGGACCACCCCGATTGCGCCCGACTCCGCCACCCGGGCCGCGTTGGCCTCGGCGACCGGCGCGCTGGCCAGGTTGGCCGTGGGCTGAATCGGTGAGTCCTCGGTGATCCAGGCGTCGCCGGCATCCTCGTAGAGGAACGCGATCGACTCCTGGACGAATCGGTCAGCGCCCGCGGCCAGGGCGGCGTCGGCCAAGTTCGTCGAACCCTCGGTGCGGATGCGGTCGTTGTCCTTCCAGGCCGAAGGGACGGCCATGCGGCTCGCCCTCGGGATGTGGGTGGCCAGGTTGGCCACGACCTGGTGGCCCGCGACCGCCTTGTCGACCGCGTCCGCGTCGAAGATGTCGATTACGACGGGCGTCGCACCCAGTTCCCGCACAAGCGGCTCGCGCTCGCGGGAGCGGGCGACCACGGTGACATCGTGACCCACGGCGACCAGCAGCCGGACCGTAGGCTGCCCGAGGACACCCGTCCCTCCGGCAACGAAGATCCGCACGTGTGCACCTCCGGGCTGCGGTCCCGTTCGGGGCCGGCCGACGGTGACCGGTTGCGGCCTCAGGCCGCCTTCACCGCCGCCACGAGTTTGGTGAGCGAGTCCTTGGCGTCCCCGAAGAGCATGGTCGTCTTCGAGCCGTAGAGCAACTCGTTGTCGATGCCGGCAAAGCCCGGGCGCATCGAGCGTTTCATGAAGACGATGTTCTGAGCTTCGTCCACGTTGATGATCGGCATCCCGTAGATGGGGCTCCCAGGCGTGTTCTTGGCGGCCGGGTTCACCGTGTCGTTCGCGCCCACCACGAGCGCGACATCGGTCGTGCTCATCTGGGTGTTCGCCTCGTCCATCTCCTCGAGCTCGTCGTAGGGGACGTTGGCCTCGGCGAGGAGCACGTTCATGTGCCCCGGCATCCGGCCCGCCACCGGGTGGATCGCGTAGTAGACCTCGACCCCCCGGGCCATCAGGGCGTCGGCCAACTCGCGGGCCGTGTGCTGGGCCTGGGCGACGGCGAGCCCGTAGCCGGGGACGATGGCGACCTTCCGGGCGTACGCCAGGAGCACGGCGATGTCCTCGGGGGTGCCCGATCGCACCGACCGAGACGTGTCGCCGGCCTCGCCGCCGGTTGCCGTGATGACAGAACCAAAAGCGCTGAAGAGGATGTTCGGCAGCGACCGGCCCATGGCCTGGCTCATCATCCGCGTGAGGAGCGTGCCGGATGCGCCGACCAGGGTTCCCGCCACGATCAGCAGGGTCGAGTCGATGGCGAAACCCGACGCGGCCACGGCAAGGCCGGTGAACGCGTTCAGCAGCGAGATGAGCACGGGGACGTCGGCGCCCCCGATGGGGAGGACGAAGATCACCCCGAGCACGAGGCTCAGCGCCATCACGAGGAGCAGCAGCGACGTGTGCGGGCTGGCGATCGTGGCGATGACGAGCCCCAGGATGGCGAGGCCGACGAGGCCGTTGATCGCCTGCTGGCCCGGATAGGTGATCGGGCGACCGGTCATCAGCTCCTGCAGCTTGGCGAATGCGATCGCACTGCCGGAGAAGGACACCGAGCCGATGAGCACCCCGAGGATGATCTCGACGATCTTGTAGATGGCGATGTCCTTCGAAGGCAGGGCGATGAACGACACGAGGGCGACGAGCGCCGCCGCGCCGCCGCCTACGCCGTTGAAGATCGCCACCATCTGTGGCATCGCCGTCATCTTCACCAAGCGGGCCGCCGGCACCGCGATGGCGATCCCGATCACCATGCCCACGATGATCAACAGCAAGTTCCGGTGGTTCGAGTGAACCTCGGGCAGCGAGAACGTCCAGGCGACGGCGATGATCATGCCGGTGGCGCCGGCCATGTTCCCCAGGCGAGCCCGCTTGGGCGAGCTCAGACCTTTCAGCGCCAGGATGAACCCGACGATCGCGATGAGGTAAACGAGGTCGGTGGCGGTGGCGCGGCTCACGAGGCCGTCCCCGCGCCGCCGCCGGTGCCGGTTCCGCCCGGCCCCGCCGTCGGCCCCGCTGCCGGTGCCGCAGCAGTTGCGGTCGCATCCGCCGCCTCGGCGGCGGGCTTGCGGGCGGCAGGCTTCGCCTTGAACATCTCGAGCATCCGGTCGGTGACGACGAAGCCGCCGACCACGTTCAGCGTGGCCAGGATCACGGCGACGAAGCCGAGCGACACCTGGGCCGCGCCGTGGGCCTGGCCGAGGATCAGCATGGCCCCGACGATGATGATGCCGTGGATGGCGTTGGTGCCCGACATGAGCGGCGTGTGGAGCACGCTCGGCACTTTGGAGATCACCTCGTAACCGACGAACGCGGCCAGCACGAAGACGGTGATCAGGCTCATGAGGCCGGGGCCGGCGGTCGCGATCACGACGCTCCTTCCTTGCTTGCGAGCAGCTCGCGGGTGGGCTTGTGGACGATCTCGCCCGCCCGCACCACGCAGGCGCCGACGACGATCTCGTCGTCGAAGTCGGGCTCGAGCTTGCCGTCGGTGACCAACAGGTCCACGAAGTTCGCCACGTTCCTGGCGAACAGGAAGCTGGCATGGGTCGGCATGGCCGAGGCAGGGTTGGTCATGCCGTGGACGAGGACGCCGTTGCTGTCGATGTCGCGGCCGGGCTCCGAGAGCTCGCAGTTCCCACCGGAGTCCGCGGCGAGGTCGACGATCACCGATCCCGGAGCCATCCTCTTCACCATGTCGGCGGTCACCAGCACGGGCGCCTTCCGCCCCGGCACCGCCGCCGTCGTGATGACCACGTCAGAGGCGGCGACTTCCTTGCCGATCAGCTCGCGCTGGCGGGCGAGGAACTCCTCGGACTGTTCGCGCGCGTAACCGCCCGTACCTTCCTGGGTCTCGAGCGGCAACTCGACGAAGGCGGCACCCAGGGACTGCACCTCTTCCCGGGCGGCGGCGCGCACGTCATAGGCCCGGACTTGTGCGCCGAGACGTCGTGCGGTGGCGATGGCCTGCAGGCCCGCGACGCCGGCGCCGAGAACGAGCACCTTCGCCGGGGGCACGGTCCCGGCCGCGGTCATGAACATGGGGAAGAACTTCGGGAGACGGTCGGCCGCGGCGAGACCGGCAAGGTAGCCCGACACTGTGGCCTGCGACGACAACGCGTCCATCGACTGCGCCCGGCTGATGCGGGGGACCAGCTCGAGGCTGTAAGCGGTCGCCTTCTTGGCGGCAAGTGCCTTGATGACGTCGAGGTTGGCGGAGGGCGCCAGGAAGCTGACGGTCGAGACGCCCTCGGCGAGCGCCCCCACCTCCTCGAGCGTCGGTGGCTGCACCTTGGCCACGAGATCGGCGCCGCCCAGCAGGCCGGCACGATCGGTCACGACGGTGACGCCCTTCTCGGCATATACGGCATCCGGGAAGAAGGCTGCTTCGCCTGCGCCGGCCTGGATGGCGACCTCGATTCCGGCACCGGCCAGCTTGGCCGCAACGTCGGGGACGATGGCCACGCGCCGCTCTCCGGCGAAGGATTCGGTGGGGACGGCGAGCTTCACGGGGGGACATAACAGCACGTCGCGTGCTCAGACTCCACTCCGGCCTCGTGGGCAGGGCCGGAGCGGCCCGATGCGCTCGGGTCAGCCCACCTCGATGGCAGGAGTGTCCGCGGGTGTCTCGTAGGTTTCGTTGGTGAGCAGCCGGAGCGGACGCGGCTGCACCTCCGCCGTCGACGGATCGACTGCGTCGCCGGACAGCGCGAAGGTAGGCCTGGGATCGGCCTTGGCCAACGCGGCGGCGGTCCCGGCCGGCAGGGGCTTGGCGAAGAAGTAGCCCTGGCCGATGTCGGCTCCGAAATCGCGCAGCGTCGCAACCTGCTGGGCCGTCTCGATGCCCTCGGCCACGGTGGTCATGCTGAGGGACTGGGCGACGTGGATGATGGCGTCGACGATCGCCCGGTTCATGCCCTCGTGGGGCTCCAGCCCCGTGATGAACGCCCGGTCGATCTTGGCCGTTTCGATGTCGAATCGCCGGAGGTTCTCCAAGGTCGACCAGCTGGTGCCCACGTCGTCGACGGCGAGGTGGACGCCCAGCTTCGACAGGGCACGCAGGTCGGCCGCAGTCGTCCCGTCCGCCACGGTGGTCTCGGTGACCTCGATCGTGAGGCGGTCGGGATCGAGGCCGCTGAGCTCCAGGGCGGCGGCCGTGGAGCGCGACGCCTGGCCCTGCCGCAGCTGTACGGGCGAGCAGTTCACCGACAATTGGATGCCCACCGGCCACGGCGCGGCCTGTCGGCACGCATCGGTCAGGACCCAGGCGTTGAGGTCGACGATGTGGTCGTTGGCCTCGGCCCAGGGGATGAGGATGTTGGGAGGGATGTACCCCCGAGTGGGGTGGTCCCAGCGCACGAGCGCCTCGAACCCGAGGAGCCGACCGTCCACGAGGTCGACCGCGGGCTGGAACTCCAGGACGGGCTTGCCGTCCAGGACCAGCGACAGATCCTCCTTCACGTGATGAGTATCGGCAGGCCGCACGCCGGTCTTGAACCCTGAATGCCCAGGTCCTGGGCCTATTTCACTGGATTTGATCAATGCAATGGTTGCTGCTGGTCGTGATCGGTCCGCCGCGCGGCGGCCTGGAACGGGGGCCGCTCGCCACCGCCATGGGCCTCGATGGCGGCCCCGGTCACGTACCCGGCGAGGGGCGAGGCGAGAAAGAGGCAGACGCCGGCGACGTCCGCCGGCGTCCCGAGACGCCCGAGCGGCACCGTCCGGGCGACGGCCTTGATCCCCTCTTCGCCGCCGTAGAAGTCGTGCGCCGCCTCGGTGGCGATGAGCCCGGCGACGACGCAGTTGACCCTGACCTTGGGCGCCCATTCCATCGCCAGCGACTTCGTCGCGTTCAGGAGGCCTGCTTTGGCCGCGCCGTAGGCCGCGGTGCCCGGCGAGGGACGAACCCCCGACAGGCTGCCGATGTTCACGATCGAACCGCCCGAGTTCTGCTCCTGCATGACCGCGTTCGCGGCCTGGGCGCAGTACATCGGGCCCAGCAGGTTGAGACCCACGATGGCGGCGACGAACCGGGGCGAGGCGTCGGCCGCGGCGACCTCGGGTGACCCGCCGGCATTGTTGACGAGCACGTCGAGCCGGCCGTGACGCTCCACTGCGGCGCGGATCAGGCCGGTCGCCTGCTCCGGATCGCGCACGTCGGCCGGAACGAAGGACGCGGCCGCACCGGCGCCTCTCGGCAGCTCGTCGTCGGGCGGCACCGTGCGGCCGCACACCACCACGGCCGCGCCGGCCTCCAGGAACGCCTCGGCGATGCCCCTGCCCACCCCCCGGGCCCCGCCGGTCACGACGACGACGCAGCCTGAGAAGTCGAGGGGGTTCCCTCCCGGCTCTCCCGGCTCGATCACCCGTCTTCCTCCTGTCTCCCCGCCTGGCCCCTCCGCCCCGCCGCTCGGGGTCCGGCCTCGGCCGAAACTAGCGGTGGGAGCAGAGGTGGCCTACCCTCGCACCGTTCCTGACGCTGTATCAGATCCCCGGCCGGGGCGCACGGGTCGGTGCGAAAGGCCACGACCGAGACGATGGACACGACCGAGACGATGGAATGGAGAGCAGAGGCGCCATGGGCATCGTGACAAGCCGGCGGTCGCCGGGCACGGCAGAGGTCGTCGTCGACGCGCCGCCGGTCAACGCCCTCGACGTCGCCACGTGGTTCGAGCTCGCCGACGCCGTCCTCGCCGCCGGCCGTGACCCCGAGTTGAGGGTGGTCGTGCTGCGGGCCGAAGGCCGGGGGTTCTGCGCCGGCGTGGACATCAAGGAGATCCAGGCCAAGGGTGACGAAGCTCTGGTCGGGGTGAACCGGGGCTGTGCGGCGGCATTCGCGGCCGTCTACGACTGCGAGGTGCCGGTGATCGCCGCCGTCCACGGCTTCTGCCTGGGAGGCGGCATCGGCCTCGTCGGCAACGCGGATGTCGTGGTCGCGTCCGACGATGCCACGTTCGGACTGCCCGAGGTCGACCGGGGGGCCCTCGGCGCCGCCACGCACCTGGCCAGGCTCGTCCCGCAGCACCGCATGCGTTCGATGGTGTACACGGCTGAGCCGGCGACGGCAGCCGAGCTGCATCACTACGGCTCGGTCCTGAAGGTCGTGCAGCGCGACGAACTTGTGGCCGCCGCGTACGAGGTGGCCGACGCGATCGCCGCCAAGAGTCCGACGATCATCCGCAGGGCCAAGGAGTCCCTCAACGGGATCGACCCCGTGGACGTGAAGCGCAGCTACCGCTACGAACAGGGTTTCACCTACGAACTCCACGTCCGCGGGGTGGCCGACGAGCAACGCCAGGCCTTCGTCGACAAGCGGGACGCGGACACATCCCGGTGACGGACAAGCGCGCCTCGCTCGAGGACGTCGTCGCCGAACTGCGCGACGGGATGACGATCGGCTTCGGCGGCTGGGGCTCTCGCCGTAAGCCGATGGCGGCCGTCCGGGCGATTCTCAGGACCGAGCTGCGGGACTTGACCGTCGTCTCCTACGGCGGGCCGGACGTCGGGTTGCTGTGCGCCGCCGGACGGGTCCGGAAGGTCGTCTACGGATTCGTCACCCTGGACTCCATCGCGCTCGACCCCCACTTCCGCCGTGCTCGTCAACAGGGCGCGATCGAGGCCATGGAGATCGATGAAGGCATGTTCTACCTGGGCCTTCTAGCCGCCTCGCAGCGGGTGCCGTTCCTGCCCACCCGGGCCGGCCTGGGTTCCGACGTCATGACGGTGAACCCCGAGCTGCGCACCGTCCGGTCCCCTTACGACGACGGCGAGGAGCTGGTGGCGATGCCCGCGCTGGAGCTCGACGCCGCGTTCGTCCACGCCAACCGGGCCGACACCCACGGCAACGCCCAGATGCTGGGGCCGGACCCGTTCTTCGACGACCTCTTCCTCGGGGCGGCGCGGCGCCGCTATGTCACCGCCGAGCGGGTCGTCGAGCCCGGGAAGCTGCTCGAGGAAGGTCCGATGCAGTCGATCGCCGTCACCCGGTTGCTCACCGATGCCGTGGCCGAGACCCCGATGGGGGCCCACTTCACCTCGTGCGACCCCGACTACGGGCGCGACGAGGCCTTCCAGACGGCGTACGCGAAGGCCGGCGCCGATGTCGAGGGCGGGGCGTGGGCGGCGTTCGCCGCTCGCCACCTCGACGGGAGCGAGCAGGACTACCTCGCATCGGTCGCCGATGCCGGCACGGCACAGGGGTCGTCGCCGTCATGAGCATCGACGCCGTCGGAATCACGCGGGCCGAGGTGTGCGCCGTCGCGTGCGCCGAGCTGTGGCGGGACGCAGGCGAGATCATCGTCAGCCCCTTCGGCTCGGTCCCCGCGCTCGGGGCGCGCCTGGCCAGGCTGACGTTTGCGCCCGAGATCGTCCTCACCGACGGCGAGGCGGGGCTGATGGCCAACACGCCGCCGCTGTCCGCCTCGCGCGATGCCATGGTGCTCGAGGCGCCGATGCCCTACCGGCGGGTCTTCGACGTGGTGTGGTCGGGTCGCCGGCACGTGATGATGATGGCCAGCCAGATCGACCGCTACGGGAACCAGAACCTCAGCTGCATCGGCGACTGGGCGCGGCCGAAGGCCCAGCTTATCGGGGTGCGAGGCGCCCCCGGCAACACGGTGAACCACCCGACGAGCTACTGGGTGCCGAGCCACTCGACACGGAGCTTCGTCGAGCGTGTCGACATGGTCTGCGGCGTCGGCTACGACCGCGCTAGCGCCGTCGGCGCCGCTGCGTCCCGGTTTCACGACGTCCGGGCCGTCGTGAGCGACCTCGGGGTCTTCGACTTCGACACGCCTGACCACCGCATGCGTGTCCGGTCGGTGCACCCGGGCGTGTCGCTCGACGAGGTGGCCGAGGCGACGGGCTTCGACCTGGTCGTGCCCGACGAGGTTGCGACGTCGCGGCTGCCTACGCCCGAGGAGCTCGACCTCATGCGCAACGTCCTCGATCCCGCCGGGTTACGCGAACGCGAGCTGTCGTGACGGCGGTCGTGGGACCCGAGCCGCACCCCGCCCTGCGGACCCGTCTGTGCGCCGCTGTCGGCGTGCGATACCCGATCGTGCAGACGGGGATGGGCTGGGTGGCGGGGGCTCGGTTGGTGGCGGCGACCGCCGAAGCAGGAGCGATCGGCATCCTTGCGTCGGCGACGATGACGTTCGAGCAGCTCGAGGCCGCCATCGCGGAGGTCCGGTCGCGCACCGACGCGCCGTTCGGCGTGAACCTCCGAACCGACGTGGCCGACGTCGACAGGCGCGTCGCCCTGCTCCTCGACCAGGGCGTCCGGGTCGCCAGCTTCGCCCAGGCCCCGCGTCCGGACATGGTGGCGAGGTTGCGTGACACCGGGGTCTTCGTGATCCCCACCGTCGGTGCTCGCCGGCACGCCGAGAAGGTCGCGTCCTGGGGGGTGGACGGTGTCATCGCCCAGGGGGCGGAAGGGGGCGGCCACACCGGGCAGGTGCCGACGTCGCTGCTGGTCCCCCAGGTCGTCGACGCCGTGGGCGAATCCGTGTCGGTGATCGGCGCCGGTGGCTTCAACGACGGCCGCGGGCTCGTCGCCGCCCTCGCCTGGGGGGCCGAGGGGATCGCCATGGGCACCCGGTTCCTCCTCACACAGGAGAGCACGGTCCCCGACGAGGTGAAGAAGCTCTACCTGGGCACACCCATCACGGGAACGGTCGTGACCACGCGGGTCGACGGCGCGCCCCAACGGGTGGTCCGGACCGACCTGGTCGACCACCTCGAAGGGTCGGGTCGGCTCACGGCGCTTCCTCGGGCGTTGCGCAACGCCTTGGCGTTCCGGCGCGAGACACATACGTCCGTGGCCGCGCTCGTTCGCGAGGGCCTCGCGATGAAGAAGGGCAACGAGCTGAGCTGGGCTCAGGTCGTCATGGCCGCCAACGCTCCGATGATGACGCGCGCCGCGCTGGTCGAGGGCCGCACCGACGTCGGCGTCCTCCCGACCGGTCAGGTGGTCGGCGTGATCGAAGAGCTGCCGTCGGTCGGGGAGCTCGTCGCCCGGATCGTGCACGAGGCGAACGCCACCCTGGAGCGCCTGGCGGGGGGCGCCGGCTGATCCGACCGATCCCGCTCAGACCGGGTCGGCCGTCACCGCGGGCACGGCGCCAGGCCCCGCCTGGCCCGCGGGTCAGCCCAACCGCTCGATGATGGTCGCGTTGGCCTGCCCGCCGCCCTCGCACATCGTCTGGAGCCCGTAGCGGCCCCCGGTGCGCTCGAGCTCGCTCAGCATGGTCGCCATGATCCGGGCCCCTGAGCAGCCGGTCGGATGGCCGATGGCGATGGCACCGCCGTTAGGGTTCACCTTCGACATGTCCGGGTGCAGCTCACGCTCCCACGCCAGGACGACCGATGCGAAGGCCTCGTTGATCTCGACGACGTCGATGTCGTCCAGGGAGAGCTTCGCCTTCTCGAGCACGAGCCGGGTGGCAGGGATCGGGGCGGTGAGCATGATCACTGGGTCGTTGGCGGCGACGGCGAAGGTGTGGAACCGTGCACGCGCCCGCAGTCCCAGGGACTGGGCCCGCTCCTCGCTCATCACGAGGACGGCGGCCGCGCCGTCGGAGATCTGGGACGAGCTGGCGGCAGTGATCGTGCCGCCCTCGGCGAAGGCGGGGGACAGGGCGGCGAGGCGCTCGGGGGTGCCGTCGCGCCGGATGCCCTCGTCGGCCTCGATCCGCCCTGCGCCGTCCGGACCAGGCGACGCCAGCATGATCATCTCGGCGGCGAAGCGGCTCTCGTCCGTTGCGAGCGCCGCTCGCCGGTGCGACTCCAATGCGAATGCGTCCATCTCCTCGCGGGTGATCCCCCAGCGCCGGGCGATCTCCTCGGCCGACAGCCCCTGGTGGATGAAGGAGAAGCGCCGCAGGACCGTTGGGCCGTAGGCCTCGCCGGGTCCGGGCTCGGTGGTGGACCCGATCGGCACGCGAGTCATCGACTCGACGCCGGCGCCGATGACGATGTCCATCGCGCCGGCCATCACCGCTTGCGCGGCGAAATGGATCGCCTGCTGCGCGGACCCGCACTGGCGGTCGACGGTGGTCCCCGGCACCGTGTCGGGGAAGCCCGCAGCCAGCGCGGCGTTGCGCCCGATGTTCATGGCCTGCTCGCCGACGGTCATCGTGCAGCCCATGACCACGTCCTCGACCAGGGCCGGGTCCAGGTCGTTGCGCTCGACCAGGGCGCGCAGCGGCTGCGCGGCCAGGTCCACTGGGTGCCAACCGGAAAGGCGGCCGTTGCGGCGCCCGACCGGTGTACGAACGGCGTCCACGATCACGGCATTGGGCATGTATCCATTGTTGCCCGGAATCTGGTGGTGTGTCAGATTCGACGCCCGATGGGCCCGATGGACCTCCGGTTCTCTCCCGAGCAGGAACGCTTCCGATCCGACGCGCGCGCCTGGCTCGAACGGCACGTTCCCTCCCGGGAACGGGGGACCGGTCCGCTGCCGTCGCTCGACACCCGTGATGGCTTCGAGGCCCACCGAGCCTGGGAACGCACGATGTTCGAGGACCGCTGGTCGGTCGTGTCCTGGCCGGAGCGCTTTGGGGGTCGTGACGCCGGTCTCTTCGCGTGGCTGATCTTCGAGGAGGAGTACTACCGGGCGCAGGCGCCCACCCGCGTCGGGCAGAACGGCATCTTCCTGCTCGCGCCCACCCTCTTCGAGTTCGGCACCGACGAACAGCAGGAGCGCTTCCTGCCCTCGATGGCCTCTGGTGACGTCGTGTGGTGCCAGGGTTGGTCCGAGCCGGACGCCGGCAGCGACCTGGCGGGGATCAGGAGCCGGGCGGAGCTGCGCAACGGCGACTGGGTGCTCTCCGGCCAGAAGACCTGGTGCTCCCGCGGTGCCTTCGCGCACTGGCTCTTCGGGCTGTTCCGGACCGATCCCTCTGCCGAGCGCCACCGCGGTTTGACCTACTTCCTCGTGCCGATGGACGCGCCGGG
>Ga0187770_10001379_pt1 | contig 12851 bp, 11 predicted proteins | sample 0116_SJ02_MP02_2_FD_133154 | JGI IMG/M metagenome (GOLD analysis project Ga0187770, IMG submission 133154) | Tropical peat soil microbial communities from peatlands in Department of Meta, Colombia - 0116_SJ02_MP02_20_MG | ecosystem: Environmental > Terrestrial > Soil > Wetlands > Peat | place...
CGCAAGTCGCTCGGGCTGCTTGCACCTTCAGCCGAAGAGACTAAGAAAGCGGCGAACGATGATAAGCCCGTCGCCAAAGCCGCGGTCGCGGCGCAAGGTCGCTCCGCCCGCTAAGCAACAGCGTCAATTGCGCGCTATGGTTTTCGGGGTACCCCACCCTGTTGCTTCGAGCAACCGGGTGGGAAGCCTGCCTTACGATGCTGCCGCGCTCGATTTCGGAAACCCCGGGCTTGCCATCACTTCTTCGCTCTGCGCTCGGTGACGGTCGCAATGCGCGGCAATCAATAGCAACCACTGATAGCAATCCACCTCGCCGAACACCGGATGGCGGAAAAAATGCGCTCGCAGATCAGCATCGGTGCTGCCGGCGAACGCGCGCGTCTTCTGCCGAGCCGTCTCGAATTCCTGCAGCAACTGGTCGTCTGCCCATCGCCCGACCGGCCGGATCGGCTCCGGCGCCTGAAATCGCGTGATGCGCCCCGCGATGTCCTCGACCATTTCCTTGTCCTTGCCTTCGAAGACGCTGCGCTTCTCGGGCGTCGGCTCTTCGCTGAGCGTCTTCTGAATAAATCCGAGCACTCGTGCCTCGACAAACGTCAGGTGCTCCACATTTTCCGCTACGGTCCATCGGTCAGGGCCCGGCCTGAAATGCAATTGTTCGCGCGACAGGCCTTTCACCGTACCGAGCAGACGCTCGCGCGATTCCGCCAGATTCTTCAAAATCGTCTCCCGTTCACCCGAAGTCATCATCGTCCCGCCTCCTAATTCGTCGTTTTTCCGGCCCACATCATAACCCTGCATCTAGGCGATTCCTAGTTCGCCGCGCCTGCGACTTCTGTACAGCTTTCGCCTCTGTACGCCGGTCCAGTTGTGCGCCCCGATGACACGATCGACAATGAATTTCGCATTTTGGTTGCGAAGCCGCGCCTCACTTTTTTAGACTACTATCGGGCGTTTATCCGAGGAACGGTCCGCGTCACAGAGATGAAAATGAAAATCGGCCCAGCTCTTAAAGAAGCAATCTCGGTTTTCTGTCTCCTGCTCGTAGGCGGTTCGGGAATCGCCTTCGGAGCGCCCCCGGCCCATCGGCACCGTTCCCGCCCCGTCGCGCCGGTCGATCCAACGAAAGACGACATCACCGCCGACGACGATCCCGTTGTTCGCGAAATCGCCGTCGAGTCTCTCGGCCATCAGAAAGGCTCCGTCGTAGCCGTCGATCCGTCCAACGGCCGCGTTCTCACCGTCGTAAATCAGAAGATGGCGTTTTCCTCCGGCTTCGAGCCGTGCTCGACGATCAAGCCATTCGTCGCGATCGCGGGACTGCAGGAAGGCGTCATCACGCGCGACACGATGATTCGCGTCGCCAAGCGCCGCTACATGGACCTCACCGAAGCCATGGCGCACTCGAACAACAAATTTTTCGAAGAGGTCGGCACGCAGCTCGGCTTCCAGCGCGTCATCACTTACGAACAGCAGCTCGGCCTCGGCCAGCGTGTCGGATTCAATATTCCCGAAGAGCAGCCTGGCCACCTTCCACCTTCGCCGCCGGCTTTCGGCGGAGTCGCGAGGATGTCGAGCTTCGGCGAAGGCATTCGCATCACGCCGTTCCAGCTCGCCTCTCTCGAGGCGACGCTCGCCAATGGCGGCACGCAGTATTACTTGCAGTATCCGCGCACCGACGAAGATCGCCAGAATTTCGTTCCGCGCGTGCGCTCGCAATTTGATATTGCTCCGCTGCTTCCCGATCTCCGCGATGGCATGCTCGCCGCGGTCATGTACGGCACCGCGCGTCGCAGCTACGATCCCGATGGCGAGCAGGACCTCGGCAAGACCGGCACCTGCAACGACGAAACGATGGGCGGCCGCCTAGGATGGTTTGTCTCCTACGCCGACCAGGCCCACCCGCGAATCGTGATTGTCGTGCTGCTCCACGGCGGCAGCCGCGTCATCAGCGGCCCGTACGCTTCGGAAATTGCCGGACGCATCTACCGCGGCCTCTACGAGCACAATTATTTTGCGCAGGCTGCGCCCGACGCCGATTCCAACCCCCGCTCGCAGTTCGCATCCGCTTCCGGCAGCTCTCAGTAGATTAAGTCTTCAGCGTCGAAACTCCCTTGCGCGCACGTGCACGCGCGTTGTATACGTCACTCGCATCATCACTTCGCATCTGGGGGAGGCGTTCGCATGAGCAATCGTCGAATTCCGTTTTTGTTCGCAATTCTTCTCGCCGCGTTGGTGCTGACTTCGTCGCGAGCCACTGCTCAGCAATCCTGCGAAAGGCTCACATCGCTCAAGCTTCCGAACGCGACCGTCACGTCGGCCACTTCGATTAATCCTCCTCCCGATCTCGAGATCCCGATTCCCGCCGGACCGATTGGTCCCGCGAGCAAGCTCACAATCTCGGTCCCGTTCTGCCGGGCCACGGCCGTTTCCACCCCGACGAGCGACTCGCACATCAGCTTTGAAGTTTGGCTTCCCGTCGCCGCGCGCTGGAACGGAAAATTCGAATCCGTCGGCAACGGCGGGTTCATCGGACAGATCAGTTACGGCGCGCTCGCCGCGCAGCTCGATCGCGGCTACGCCACCGCCAGCACCGACACCGGCCACACCGGCGTCGACGAAAGCTGGGCCCTCGGCCATCCCGAACAGCTCGTCGATTGGTCCTACCGCGCGGTCCACGAGATGACCGTCGACTCGAAAATCATTATCCAGGCGTTCTACGGCAAAGCTGCGAAGCTTTCCTATTGGAACGGCTGCTCGACCGGCGGCAAGCAGGGCCTCACCGAAGCGCAGCGCTATCCCAACGATTACGACGGCATCGTCGCTGGCGCTCCCGCGAATTACATCACGCATCTGCAAGCCGGCGGCGTCTACACCAGTTGGGTCCGTCTCAAGGACGGTCCGAACGCGCCCGAATATATTCCGGGGGCGAAAATGGCTGTGCTGCACAAGGCTGTGCTCGACGAGTGCGATGCGAAAGACGGCGTGCTCGACGGCGTGATCGCCGATCCGCGCCGCTGCCATTTCGATCCGAAAATAATCCAGTGCTCGGGCGCCGATGGACCGAACTGCCTCACGGCCGCGCAGGTGAAAACCGCGCAAGAAATCTACGCTGGCGCGAAATACAACGACGGCAAGCAGATTTTCCCCGGCTACGAGCCCGGCAGCGAACTCCTGTGGGATTCTCCCTTTTCAGCGCCGGTCAACAACACGATTGGAGTGGGATTTTTCCGCTTCATGGTCTTCGACAATCCCAACTGGGACTTCACCACGTTCGACGCTGACCGCGACACGCGCAGCGCTGATCAGAAGCTCGGCTCGATCGTCAACGCCATCGATCCGAATCTGAAAGCCTTCCAGCAGCACGGCGGAAAATTGATCATGTACCACGGCTGGGCCGATCAGGCGATTCAGCCGGAAAATAGCATCAACTATTACGAAAGCGTCGTCGCGGCAATGGGCAGTCAGGAAAAAACGCAGCAGTTCTTCCGCCTCTTCATGGCTCCTGGTATGACTCACTGCCAGGGCGGCGCCGGACCGAATGTCTTCGACGCGGTCACCTCGCTCGAGCAGTGGCGCGAGAACGGTGTCGCGCCTGACAAAATCATCGCCACGCATTCAACGAGCAACGCGATCGACAACACGCGCCCGCTCTGTCCCTATCCGCAAGCAGCAATCTACAAGGGCAGCGGTAACACCACCGACGCCGCCAACTTCACCTGCGGCAACCCAAACTGGTAGCTCCCCTTCGAAACATCGCCGTCATCCTGAGCGGAAGGCTGGCCCTTGTTTTCTCCGCTCCGAACTTCGGAGCGGGCCAGTCTGGAGTCGAAGGATGTCTCTTCAGGTGGAAGCGGGGGACTTCAGTCCCGCGAATAGACAGCGCGAGACTTCCGGGGCTTTAGCCCCGGCCGCTCGGTTTTCGTCTTTGTAGGGGCACAGCATGCTGTGCCCGGCGAGCTTGCTTGGCACCGCGCCGCCCATTCACGTAGCGCGAGCGTCGGCGCGAGCTGATGTGGAGTGCGGCGGCCTGCCCGCCGCAGGCGGGCTCGCCGCCGCTTTGCTGCCGCGAGCCCCTATCGCAACGCCGCCCATTCCCTTCGCATGTTCCCGTGCGGTCATCCTGAGCGGAATGGCCGCACATGGTTTCCGTCCGGCTCTTGCCGGACGTGCGGCCACGCAGTCGAAGGATCCCTCTTTCCAATGTTCCTCCATGCGCCTCTGCGGTGAAAAAGACGTCACCTCGCCCGAAGTGCTATCATCGCCCCGAAATGATCCGCTTCCGCCGCCTCGCCGCACTCTCGTTCGTCGCGTTTCTTCTCATCGCATCCGGGCGCTCCCAATCGCAATCCTCGCACCCGATCGTCCTCCACGCCGCGCGCCTGCTCGACATCGAATTCGGAAAAATCATCGCTCCCGGCGAAATTCTCATCGAAGGCGACCGCATCTCTGCCGTCGGCCAATCGGTCACGCATCCCGTTGGCGCCGAAACCATCGATCTCGGCGACACGACGCTTCTCCCCGGCCTCATCGACGCCCACGTCCATCTCTTCCTTCATCCTGGCGCTGAAGATCTTCAAACCGTCCAGGAATCTGTTCCCCAGCGAACCATCATGGCGACTCTCGCCGCGCGCGACGATCTAATGGCCGGATTTACCGCCGAGCGCGACATGGGCACCGAAGGCGCAGGCTCAGCCGACACCGCGGTCCGCGACGCGATCAACTCCGGCGAGATTCCCGGTCCGCGCCTGCGCATCAGCGGCAACGCGATCAATATCCTCGGCGGACACGAGGACGCCATCGGCTACAACCCCGCGCAGCACGTTCTTCCCAACGCCGATTATGCCAACACCGCCGACGAACTCATCGCTGTCATGCGCGAGCAATACAAAGAGGGCGCGGACTTCACCAAAATCTATGAAACCGGCGCCGACACGGTGAGGAACGGCAAGGCTTCAACCCTTTACCAATACTCCGAAGCGCAACTCGCCGCCGCGGTGCAGGAGGCCGCTCGCATCGGCGGCCGCGTCGCCGTTCACGCGACCGGGGAACCGGGCGCGCTTTTCGCCGCGCAGGCCGGCGTCGCCTCCATCGATCATGCCAATCATCTCGACGATGAAACGATTCGCATGATGCGCGATAAACACATCTTCGCTGTTCCCACGCTCACGATCTTCGAATATTTCGCGGAGCACTCCGAAAAGTCCGAAGCAGCCGCGCTCGACCGCCAGCTATTCGATTTGAAAGTTCGGGAATTTCCGAAGCAGGTCGCCGCTGGCGTTCCGATGGCGGTCGGTTCCGACGTCGGCCCTTTCCCGCACGGCACTCAAGCTCGCGAATTCGAATTGATGGTGAAGTACGGCATGACTCCACTCGCGGTGCTTCAGGCGGATCTTCTGAATGGTGCGAAGCTTTTGGGATGGGACGGACAAATCGGCGCGCTCAAGCCCGGCTACTTCGCCGATGTCATCGCCGTACCCGGCGATCCCTTGCAGGACATTTCTGCGCTCAAGCACGTCGTCTTCGTCATGAAATCCGGCGTCGTCTACAAAAGATAGCGCCCGACAGACTTTCTTGACTTTACGTCGTCGACCGCCGCCATCAGTAGCGGCGCCTTCCAGCCGGCGTTTTGGTCTGTGGCTCGTAGGGGCACGATATATCGTGCCCGGCGACGTTCCTTGGCGCGATGCTGCCTACTTACCTCGGCGCCGCGCCGGCGTCTCGCTTGCGAATTTTTCTTTTGTGTGTAGGGGCGTAGCACCGCTACGCCCGGCACCGCTGCTTGGCGTGATGTTGCCCATTCATCTCGCGTATTCGAGTGCCGTCATCCTGAGCGGAGTGGCCGCACACGGTTTCCGTCCGGTCCTGCCGGACGTGCGGCCACGCAGTCGAAGGATCTCTCTTCAGGACGGAAGCCGTGACCTTTTGCCCTGAGCGAGGCCGAAGGGCAGTCTCCCGAATCGACGCGTTCAAAATGTATGAGGTTTTAGGGCCAGAGACAGCTCTCAATTGCAATCCGTGTTTCGATGTTGCCTGCGGTGGGTTACAACGCGGCCAATCTACTGGTGGATCGAACTACCGCTTGCGCTTTCCTCGTCCGTGGAAGTTGCCGTTTCCGTTGTTCAGTGCGTCCCGCACGGCTTTGGCAATCCTTTCATCCAACTGCGCGGTCGCCGCTTCATAACCGCGTCGCGCTTCTTCGACGATCTCCGCCATATGCTTCGACGCACGCTCGACAATCTTCTGCACGGCCGCTTCCGACATCCTCTCCATCGACGCCTTTAGCGCCTCTTCCATCGTTTCGTGGAGCGGCCTCGTGGGTTTCTTGACTGCCGTTTCGATCTCGGCTCTCGTGGGCTCCTCACGCACCGAAATCGCCGGGTCACTCTTGGCCATTTGCAGCGCGGCGGTTACTTCGGCTTCGCGACCTTCGGCGCGTCCAGCCATCACGAGAATCTCGCTCGCGTCCCAGGACGCCGTCAGCGTCACCGGAGCGGGGGGAGGCGGTGCAGGCGGAGTGGGTGGTGGCGGCGGCTCTTCAAGCACGAACACCGGCTCGCCGGGCGGTGGGAACCAGTCATCGGGCGGCATCGGAATGTCCCACACGTTGCCGGGGACATCCAGATTGACTCCGATGTAGAGCATCTCCTTAGCGTGGCTCGGCCGCTGCACCCAGATCACCTTGCCGGTCACCTCGCGCGGCGGTTGATTGGGATTTCCGCGAGGAATTTCGAGGGTAATCTCGCTGCCCTTCGTGACGTAGTGCCGGGAAACGTACCGGCAGCCGTGGCAGCTAACCATCACCGTGCGCGTGCTTTCGGTGAATGGCTCGTGCAGCGCGTCGATACCTTTCACTTTAATCGGCACCGCGAGCGTCATGCGCGTGCTACGCCGCTTGTCCGCGCCGTCTTTCGCTGGTGACGACTTGCTCACTCGGTCCTCCGGCGGGATTACTCGCGCTTGCGCACGACCGGGCCGTGCTCGCCTGGGTGCGGCATTTCCCCGTGGCCGCCTGTTGAGCCGAAAACACTTCTATAACTGATTTTTTACAACGGGGTCCGCGCGTTTCGACGGGACCTCAGAAAATGATAGCACCACACAATTTTGGTGACTTTCATTTTGGCCGGCCTGTGTCGCGTTTGCGACGGTCCACCCGAGCACCAACTCTTGGGTCGCATCGAGTGATCGCCCCAGTTTTCTGGCGCTGGAAATCGCAGTAAATCGGCCGTATTTCTCGAAATTCTTCGGCTCGACACGACGCCTCATTCCGCATATCATCCTCGCGTGAAACTCTGCGCGATCTTTCTGCTTCTGTGCTGCATCGCCGCTTCGGCAGTCGCTCAAGCGCCTGCTGCGCAGGCTCCTGCACCCGAATCGTCCAAGACTGCGCTCACCGTTTCAGGCGACGTCCCGAAGAGTTTGTCACTGTCGCTGACCGACCTTTCCAGCCTTCCGCGAAAAACGCTCAAGGTGACAAACCAGCATAGCGGCAAGGAAGAAGCGTACGAGGGAGTGCCGCTTGCGGAACTGCTCAAGCGCGCGGGCGTGCCGCAAGGTGAGCAGCTCCGCGGCGCCGACATGGCAGCCTATGTCCGCGCCGAAGGCGCGGACGGCTATGTCGTCACATTCGCGATCGCCGAGCTCGACGCGAGCTTCCAGGACTCCGATGTTTTGGTCGCTGATACAATGGACGGCCAACCTCTCGGCGAAAAAGTCGGACCGCTCCGCCTGATCGTCCCTCACGACAAGCGGCCAGGTCGCTGGGTTCGCAGCCTCCGATCCATCACGGTGGTCAAACTCTCCAAGTAACCTTGCGCCAGCGGTTCGCACCTTTATCGTTGCTGGGCGAACTCCCACTTCGATTTCAGTAGCTACTTGTTCGCCCGGCCTCTGCTCGGTCGGGAACTTTTGGACCCGCTCGGCGGAAATACTAGCGGAACGTACTTATTCTCTGGGGTGAGGCAGGGCCATGTTCGCCCGTACGGGGTGCCTTCTCTGCGGAATAATCGCCACGGTCGTGTCTCTATTCGTGGCTCCGCACGCGTCCGCGCAGGGCCTGCACAACACTCTTCGAGCGCAGGATCGCATGTTTCCTGCCGTCGGTCCGGGAGTGCAAGCGATCAAGAGCGATTCTGCGGGCCACTACTACATTCTGGCCGAGCCCGCGACCGCGGTCCTCATTTACAACGCGACCGGCAAGCTGCTAGGCCAAATCCCCAATGCGAATTCCGGCGGCGCGACAATCCGTTACGCCGTTTCGATCGACGTCGATCCGCAGGAGCGTCTTTACGTTGCGGATCGCGGCGCGAACGCTGTGAAAATTTTCAAATCCGATGGCGCACTCGTCGCCAGCATTTCGGTCGCAGCGCCGACGTCCGTCGTCGCCCTTACAAGTGGGCAGTTTGCCGTCACGCAACTTCAATCGAAGCGCCTCGTGAAAATTATGGACCAAAGCGGCGCCACGATTCGCACCTTCGGCGATCCCGCCGATCAGCCCGGTGGTGAACCCGTGGTGCAAACTCAACCCGACGGTCAGACCAAGCCCAAAGCTCCGGCTCCGGTCGTCATGGATCGCGGCCGAATCACCGGTGATTCCAAAGGCAACATCTATTTCGCGTTCACGTCTGTTACAGATCCCACGCTGCAGCGTTTCGATCGCTTCGGGTACTCCGCGTACGAATCGATCATGCCCGCTACGGATTTTGGCGCGATTGGCGGACGCGACGGCCGCGACATCGAGATCGGTTACACGATGGCCGGCGTCACTGGTCCCGATAGCGTCACCGCGTGGACGGATTTGCACTCCGTGAGAGCGTCAATCGGGCGAGGAGTTGGCGGCCGGGGGCGAGGCGCCGCTGCGGCAAATGCGATGAACAACGCAAATTCATCCAGCAACACAAACTCGGGGACAAGTTCATCGAGTGCGCCCGGCGATTCTTCGTCCGAACCAGACATCGCGGGCGACATCTCTGATATCAACGGCGACACTGTGAGTTACAACTCCGGCGACAACTCCGACACGTTGCTCTTCTCCGGAAGCGGAAACAATTCACAGCTGCTCTCGCCCGGAATGTTCAGCATGGGCGGCGGAACGCATTTCGGAGGAATGCATGAATTCGGCGGCGGTGAATTTGGAGGATTCGGCGGCGCGTTCGGCGCGCATCCCAATTTTGGCGCGTTCGGCGGCCATCCGCCCGACGCCGGCGGAGCGGGCGGTGAGGATCACTTCCATTTTCATCCCGGCTTCAACACCTATCGCGCGACCGCCACGCTGAAAGTCGCGCTCGATGATCCGTCGAAGCACAAACTTGAGAAGCCCGTGCTTACAGCCGTCGGCGTCGATCGGCAGACGCTCGACGCATGGGCTGCGGTCGGCGACACGCTCGTGCGCATCGACACCCTCGGAAATCGTCTCGACGTTTACTATTTGTCGTTGCCGAACGGCGCGACGATCCGTCCCACGTCGATTCTCGTCGAGCCGGACCGCTTTCTCATCGCCGCTGATCCCTGGGGCATCTACGAATTTCCGCGGCCCGACAAACCGTCCGCAAACTCCGCGAAGCCGACCGCGAATTCGGCGAAGCCTTCCGCCAGCGGCGCGCAAGGCACTCTCGTCCCGCAGCAAATTCCTCCGAGTTCCGCTCCGAAGTCCGCCAAGTAGGCTTCCGCGCGAACTGTCAAAAAATGCACGAAAATGCATGCTAAACGGGCTTAAATGGCGCGTTTTGGCGCAAAATTGCACGTTTTGCGCAGGTCGGTTTTGACTAAGGGCTGCGGAATCAATCAGTTGCAAATTTTGAAGCCTGAAAATCGAAAACCGCGATTTTCAGGGTTGAGAGGAGTTTTGCTGCGGAGGCTGAATTTGCGCGACGGTCGCGTTTTTTCCGGGCAGCGGCGGCATCAGCGCAAACGCGTGATCGCGCGCGTCGACGAACGCGGCCCACTGGCGCTTTGAAATCGGGTCGGCGGTGGGCAGCGGCAGCTTCTCGAAGTTCAAAAACTCGCCGTGGCGCTCGATGCGAAAGTCGAGATGCGGACCAGTCGCGAGCCCGGTCATGCCGACCAGCCCGACCGTCTGCCCCTGCGCCACGTGCGCTCCATCGCGCACGAGAATCCGCGAGAGGTGCATGTAGTAAGTGGTGTAGCCGTTGGTGTGCTGCACCTTGACGAGATTTCCGTCGCCGCCCTTGGGCCCCGCGAAGATCACTCTGCCTTCGCCGATGTTTTGCACCGGCGTGCCGATGGGCGCGCCGTAGTCGATGCCGAGGTGCGGGCGATATTCCTTCAAGATCGGATGGTAGCGGTGATAGCTGAAATGCGACGTGATCGGCGCGGCGAACTTCAGCGGCGAATGCAGAAACGCCTTCTTCATTGACTTGCCCTCGGGCGTGAAGTAGGCCTCGTTGCCGGAATCATCGCGGAAGAGCACGGCGCGATAGGAGCGGCCGCCGTTGTTGTATTCCGCGGCGAGGATGCGGCCATAGGAGACGAGTTCGCCGCTCTTGAGAGTTTTCTTTTCGACGACTACGCGGAACGTGTCGCCCGGGCGCGGGTCGGTGTAGAAATCCAGATCGAACGCGAAAATATTCGCGAGGCGCATCGCCAGCTCGGGCTTTTCGCCCGCGTCGGTGACGGCCTGGAAGAGCGAATCGTCGATTTGCCCGCCCACGCCGACCGTATCGGAGCGCGATGGAATCGCTTCGATCTCGGAATGAAAATCATTGCCCTGCGGCGCGACGGAAAGCACGTGCTCGGGATCGATCGTGTAGCGCACCTCGCGCAGATCGCCCCACAGGCCGCGCCCGACCGCCAGCTGATTGCCCGCGCGTAGATGGCGCAGATTGAAAATGGGCTGCGCGGCGTTGATCACGCGCACGGCCGTCGGCGAATCGATGCCCATCGTTTGCAGGAAAATCGCGAAGGGAAGGCGCGCGGGAACCGTGGCGGCGGTGTAGCGGACGATCTGCTGCTGGAAGCGCAGCGCTTCGTCATGCATCGCTGCGAATTGCGCGGATTTCGATTTTTCCGCCGAGTAGCGGACGTAATACGACGCGCCCGCGCATCCCGCTGCGAGCAGCAGGAAACTCGGCCAGAAGATCCATCGCTTCGCGTTCATCAGGGCCCGTGGTGCTCCTTTCCAAATAAATCGTTCGGAGGATAGCCCAGTCCGAGCGCGCGCGGGAGAAAAAAGTATGTGGACTTGTTTGCGATCAGTGACGGGGGAGCCGGTTCGGATTCGCCGTTCTGCTGGATGACTTTCACGCACGCGCATATCATCATGGAATGAGTTCGCGTGTTTACGTAGGACGCTAACGTCGGACGCACAACGTCCAGTGCTGTTCGCGGCTGTAGGCCGGGCTCCGTTTAATCGATTCCGATAATTGCCGATGGGATTATCAAAGAAGTATACTGGAAACGCCGCCTGGGCTATGTCGCCGTCCATCCGCGACTTCCATCGCGGCGATTCTGAGGCAAACTGCAGACAAGGCGCGACGCTGGTGGCTTACATCAAGAGAATCGTTTGCCTTGCCAACTCCATAAAGACGGGCGGGACGTGCGTGGCGGGCAGAGAGGTAGTCTCTGGAAGATACGGTCAGTGGATTCGGCCTGTAAGCGCACGGCCAGCTGCGGAAGTTTCACCGTCGGAGTCCAGGTACAACGACCAATCGACTCCGAAAGTGCTGGATATAATCGACGTGCCTGTGCTGAAGCCCGCGCCACAGCACCACCAGACTGAGAATCACGTCATAGATACAACACGGCGGTGGGTGAAAGTTGACGAACTGCCGTGGACTGGTCTGGCACAACTGTGCGAACAGCCGGCAAGTCTTTGGATCAACAGCTACCGCACTAGACAAGGGATATTTAACTGCATTAGCCAGGAAGAGGCAGCCACGCTGCACAATTCACTCGCGCTCATTCAGCCCGGCGGGTTTGCGATTAGAGTGGGACACAGCACCTGGAACGGCAAGAGCTGGAAGACATATCGTGGACGCTTCACCTACAACGGCACGTCCTATGTCTTGGTGGTGACCGATCCGATTGTCCGGAAGGTGTTTGCACATAAAGCAGAGGGCGACTATCCTGTGAGGGATGTGTACATTTGCGTCAGCCTGACTGAACCGGCTCCGCAAGATGGCCGTTGTCACAAGCTTGTTGCGGCCGTAATGAGCAATCCGCCACTATGAGGCTGGCCATGCGAAATGACGTTTTGACGATCGGCCACTCGACTCACCCACTTCGGAGTTTCATCGGGTTGTTGCTCCAGCACAGCATCACGGCCCTCTGCGACGTTCGATCGAGCCCTTATAGCCGCCTGAATCCGCAATTCAATAGGGAAGATCTGATGACATCCTTGCGTGGTTATGGGATTAAGTACGTCTTTTTGGGCAAGGAGCTAGGCGCCCGAGCCCAAGATGATACGTGCTACGAAAACGGAAAAGTTCGATACGACCGCCTTGCCAGTACCGACCTCTTCAAGCATGGATTAGACCGCATTCGAAGAGGCATGAAAGACTATCGCCTCGCCCTGATGTGTGCTGAGAAGGAACCACTGGAGTGTCATCGTGGGATCTTGATCGCTCGGCACCTGGTGAACCTCGGGATCGACGTCCAGCACGTACACGCCGATGGGAGCCTTGAGACCCATTCGGACGCTCTGGCCAGGCTCGTGCGAGCTCTCAATCTGGACGAAAAAAATATGTTTCTGTCGCGTGCGGAGCTCTTGGAGGACGCGTATCGGCGGCAAGAGTACCGTATCGCCTATGAGTCTGGCAGCGACTCACAGACTAAGAACGTGGCAAGGAGCGCGGCTGGGTGAAGCTCTTTACGATCGGTTTCACACGAAAGTC
>Ga0187770_10001380_pt1 | contig 12847 bp, 10 predicted proteins | sample 0116_SJ02_MP02_2_FD_133154 | JGI IMG/M metagenome (GOLD analysis project Ga0187770, IMG submission 133154) | Tropical peat soil microbial communities from peatlands in Department of Meta, Colombia - 0116_SJ02_MP02_20_MG | ecosystem: Environmental > Terrestrial > Soil > Wetlands > Peat | place...
GTTGAAACTCGACCGCATAAGCGGAATTTTCCTCTTTATCCTGGGGATTGCGGTTTTCCTCAAGTCTTTGAGTTACCCCCTCGGGAATTTCCGCAGGCCGGGGGGAGGACTCTTCCCCCTCATTGCGTCCATCCTGCTGATGAGTCTCTCCGCGGCCCTCGCTTTGCAGGCTTTCCTGTCCCCAGACGGTAAAAAGGCCTCCCCAACTCCATTTTTCCCGGAGAGAGATGCGCCCAAAAGAATCATTTTTGGTTTTGTAGCCTTACTGGTCTACCGGTATCTGCTTCTGGTCATTGGTTTTGGTCCTTCCACCTTTGTGTTCATCTTCATCCTGAGTAAATTCCTGGGGAAGTATGGATGGAAGGTGAGTAGCTTTTTCTCTCTGGTAACTGCAGCCGCTTCTTTTTATCTATTCCAGGTGTGGCTGAAAATTCCCATGCCCATTCCCCTCCTAAGGTTTTAGTTCATGGATGTATTCCAGAATATCCTAACTGGCTTCAGCATCGCCGCAACTCCTATGAACCTTCTGTTCTGCCTGACTGGCTGTTTCGTGGGAACGCTGATCGGGGTCCTGCCCGGGATTGGACCGGCAGCAACGATTGCCTTGCTCCTTCCGGTCACCTTCACCATCCCTCCGGCCTCGGCCATCATTATGCTCTCGGGCATATTTTACGGGGCCATGTATGGTGGCTCCACTACGGCAATTCTGGTCAACATCCCCGGCGAAGCTGCGTCCGCGATCACCTGTATTGAAGGATATCAAATGGCTCGCAAGGGGAGAGCCGGCCCTGCTCTGGGTATCTCGGCCTTCGGTTCCTTCATCGCCGGAACGGTAGGAGTCGTTTTATTGATGCTCATCGCTCCCCCCGTGGCCGAGATTGCTTTGAAGTTCGGCCCCCCGGAGATCTTTGCGGTCATGGTTCTGGGCTTGACGATTCTCAGTTTCCTCAGTTCAGGATCCCTGTTGAAGGCTTTTATCATTGCCATTATAGGGCTGTTCATCGGGATGATAGGTATCGATATCGCCGGGATCTATCGTTTCACTTTTGGCATTCCGGATTTTTATGATGGAATTGGTCTGGTACCGGTTTTGATGGGGCTATTCGGCGTAGCCGAGGTTCTGCTCAACCTCGAACAGATTATTACCCGCGACGTTTTTGATACCAATGTAAGGGGACTTCTGCCCAACCGGGAAGACTGGAAACGATCCTTCCTTCCTATTGTACGAGGAACCGGGATTGGATTTTTATTGGGAGTGATCCCCGGCCCTAGCAATACAATCTCTTCCTTCATCTCTTACGCTATGGAAAAGCGTCTTTCCAGGCATCCGGAACAGTTCGGAACGGGGGCGATTGAAGGGGTGGCCGGGCCGGAATCGGCCAATAACTCGGCCTGCGCCGGCAACTTCATCCCCGTTTTAACGCTGGGCATTCCCACCAGTGCCGTTATGGCGGTGATCGTCGGGGCCTTTATCATCCATGGAGTGACCCCGGGTCCCCTCCTGATTAAGAACAACCCGGATATCTTCTGGGGGACCATCGCCAGCATGTACATCGGCAACGTCATGCTCCTCGTCCTCAATCTGCCTCTAATCGGGATATGGGTGAAAGTTTTGAAAATCCCGTATGGGATCCTCTTCCCCCTGATTCTCCTCTTCTGTTTTGTAGGAGCTTACGCCAACAATAACAGCCTGGTGGAATTGAATGTCATGGTCTTCTTCGGGCTGGTGGGTTATATTATGAAAAAAACCGGGTTTGAGCCCGCTCCTTTGGTGATGGCGTATATCCTTTGCCCATTCCTGGAAGAAGCTTTCCGTCAGTCCCTCGTAAAGTCTCATGGAGATTTTTCCATTTTTTTTAAAAGACCCATCTCGGCCACCATTCTGGGCCTGGCATTTCTGTTTATCATCCTGAACGTCTTTACGGGGATGAAGCAGCAGAGAAAGAAATTTTTGGAGAAGATCAAAGAGGAAGATTAAAAAGGGAGAGAGGGAGTTTCCAGAACGGGGTATGGGGGCAAAATGAAGACCCCAAGAAGGAAGTTTTTCTCTTGATGGTTGCGAGGCTGGTTCTTTTCCTTTAGACTGGGTGAGTTACAAGAAAAATTTCCCTTCAGACCGATCCAGTTCATCATTCCTTGGGTTGCGGGAGCCGGGGGAACCGTCAAAGCCCTGCAGCCCCACTTCGAGAAGTCCATTCGGGGGAGCGTCCAGATCATCGACAAACCGGGAGGGGGAGGAACCATAGGCTGGAATTATGTGGCCAAGGCCGCGGAAAAGTTAAGCTAGTTTTCATATTTTTTGACAGTACTAGCAAAACTCTGTAGGAGCTGCGATCCGATCCCACATTCTTATCGACAAGCAAAAAAAAAGAAAACCTCTCGAGGGGGGGAGAGGGTGGGGGTGAAAGGGATATCAGATAAAGCAAGGTCACTACGAAATCGATCCTTGGTATAACCCCTCACCATGACCCTCTCCCCGGAAGGAAGAGGGCGGATAAGTTTGTAAGAAGGAGGCAAAAGATGAGCAGGAAATATATACAGGCAGTTCTTGTAGCCACAGTGATATCCTTGATTGGGGTTACCTCTGTCCTCGCGCAAGAGAAATTTCCGAACCGGCCGATCAGCTTTGTTATCCCCTGGGCTCCCGGAGGTGGTGGAACATGGAATGCCCAGGCCATTCAACCCCACTTTGAAAAGGCTATCCATGGTTCGGTCCAGATCATTAACAAGCCAGGCGGGGCCGGGACCATCGCGTGGAACTTTGTAGCCAATTCTCCCCCGGATGGGTACACCGCCGGAATCATCAACCCCAGCACTGTGGTAACATTATATACGACCAAGACCGGAGTGGGGTTTGACCGATTCGACCCGATTGCTTACACGGTGAACATCCCTGCCGGAATTGTGGTCCGGGCGGAATCCCCCTGGAAGACTTTCAGGGAATTTATCGATTATGCCAAGGCCAACCCCGAGAAAGTTCAGATGGCCAATTCCGGTCATGCAGCCATGTACCATATCGGGATCATCGGGATCGAGATGGCCACCGGAGCGAAATTCACCCACGTGCCTTTTAAAGGGACCGGCCCCTGTATTACGGCTCTTCTCGGCGGGCACGTGGACGGATCCTTGAATGAGGTCTCCTCCCTCTTGCCTTACGTGGAAAGTAGAAAATTTCGCGTTCTGGCCGTTAGCTCGGCCAACAGATGTCCGGCCATGCCAGAAGTGCCCGCCTTCAAGGAATTCGGCTTCGATCTGGATGTAGGCACATGGTACGCTTACGTCGTCGCCAAGGGAACTCCCAAAGATCGGATCAAAGCCCTGCAGGATGCTTTCAAGGCGGCGGTGGACTCGAGTGAGTTTAGAGCTTTCTATGCCAAACAGGGGGGTATCGTCGAGTTCAAAGGCCCCGAAGGTCTGGCTGCCTATTGGAAAGATCAGGACCGGCTCTGGAAGAAGATCATCGATTTTGGAGGGTTCAAACCGGAATAAGCAGTTCTGCGTTACAGGTTCCCGGTTAAACAGATGACGACCATCCAATCTTCCTCCGGTATTCAAGGACGGGGAGAGTTTCGATGGAATGCTGGGATCATTCCAGCATGTGCCAGGAAATAACTGAAGGATGGAATGAGTATTCGTTAGAAAAGGGCCCTTCTTGAAAGGGCTCTTCGTGGTAGAGGGCTTTTTTATTTTTCAAGCCATTTAAGAAGAAACCCTGTGGTGAGAGAATTTGACCCCATAAGACTGGAAATCATGTGGAGTCGCTTGATCAATGTAGTGGACGAAGCGGCGGCCACCCTGGTGAGGACCTCGTTTTCCACCATTGTAAAAGAATCGAATGACTATGCCTGCATCCTCCTGGACTCAAAAGGAGACGGGCTGGCTAACAACACGGCTAGCATTCCTTCTTTCATTGCCACTCTTCCCCGGACCATGAAGCATTTTCTTAAGGTTTACCCCCAAAATCAATGGAAACCTGGAGATGTGATCCTGACCAACGATCCCTGGCTGGCCTCCGGCCACCTTCCGGACATCTCCATGGCCATGCCCGTCTTTTACCAGGGAAAACTGGTGGCCTTCGCCGGGACCATCGCTCATTCTCCGGATATTGGCGGTTCGATCTGGTCCGCAGACGCGCGGGAATTGTTTGAGGAGGGGATTCGCATCCCTCCCATGAAAATTTATGAAGAAGGCCGGCCCAATCTAACCTTGCTCAACATGATTCGCGCGAATGTCCGGGTTCCGGAGATGGTGATCGGCGACCTGAATTCCCAGATGAGGGCTCAGACCATGTGTCTCAACCGCCTGGTTGAATTCATGGAGGAGTACGGTCTGGAAGACCTCACCGCCCTCTCCAGCGTAATTCAAGGGAAGACGGAGGGAATCATGCGCCAGGCCATAAGCGAGGTCCCGGACGGGATTTATGAAAAGACGGTGGAGATGGACGGATTTGACAGGCCCATCCAGATTCGGTGCCGGATCACGGTCAAGGGAAGTGAACTGGAAGTAGACTATGAAGGGACTTCTCCCCAGATTGACCGCGGCCTGAATTGCGTAATGCCCTATACGGAGTCCTATACTACTTATCCCATCAAATGCGCCCTGGACCCCTTTACCCCCAAGAATGAAGGGTCTTATCGTCCTATCACGGTGAAAGCTCCGGAGGGGTCCATCCTCAACCCCCGTTTCCCGGCTCCGGTGAACGCCCGGCAGCTCATCGGCCATTTCCTGAGCGCCGCGGTCTACGGCGCGCTGGTGAAGGCCATCCCGCAACGGGTGATTGCGGATTCGGGAAGCCAGCCAACTCTCCGGATTCTCTTCACCGGTATAGGATTAGATGGGGAGAAATTCTCCTCGGTCCTCTTTGCCAATGGCGGCATGGGCGCAAGGCCCGATAAAGATGGCCTCTCCTGTATCCCTTTCCCTACCAATAGTAGCTGCGGTTCCATCGAGATTCAAGAATCGATTATGCCCCTCCTTTTCTGGAAGAAAGAGATGATCCAGAATTCCGGAGGGGCGGGGAAATTCAGGGGCGGACTAGGCCAGCAGATCCTCATTGAGGTAGTCGCCCGGGAGCCCATCCGGGTATCCTTACTCACGGACCGCCATAACCATCCGGCTCAGGGATTCAAAGGGGGGATGGCGGGATCTCCCACGAAAATTATTTTAAATGAGGGTCAGTTTATTCATCCAAAATCCCAGACGATTCTTAAGCCGGGAGATAAGCTCAACATCCACTATGCCGGAGGGGGAGGGTTTGGCCCCCCTGAGGAAAGAGATTGCTCGTTACTGGAAGAAGACTTGAAGAAGGAATTGATTTCTCTGGAGGTTGCCCGGAAAGTCTATGGGCGTTTCAAAAAAGGAGACCGGGGTGGGCCGGTACAAGCTGGGGATTGACATCGGGGGGACCTTCACGGATTTCATTCTTCTGGATGAGGAAGGAGGATGGATGGAGGTGGGGAAGTGCTTGACCACCCCGGAAGATCCTTCCCATGCGGTTCGGGAAGGCTTTGGCGAAATCCTCCGCAGGGCCGGCAAGAAGGGGGAGGATGTCTTTATTATCATTCACGGGACGACGCTGGTGAGCAACACGCTCATCGAACGGAAAGGGTCCAGGACCGGCCTGATCACTACCTCTGGGTTCAGAGACGTGTTGGAGACGGGCAATGAGGTCCGGTATGAGCTCTTCGACCTGAATCTGGAGCGTCCCGAGCCTCTGGTGCCGCGTTATTTGCGACGCGAGATTTCCCAACGGATGACTTCGGAGGGGGAAATTCTTCTGGACCTCAACCCGGAGGAAGTTCGGCAGATTGCCCGGTACCTCCGGGAAGAGGGGGCGATCTCGGTGGCGGTCTGCCTCCTCCATTCGTACATGAATCCGGACCATGAAAATAGGATCCATGATTTATTGAGAGAGGAATTTCCTGATCTTCATATCTCCCTTTCCAGTCGGGTGAACCCCGAAATCCGGGAATATGAAAGAACCTCCACCACAGTGGCCAATGCCTATGTGCAACCCCTCGTGAAGAAATACCTCCGACAAGTTGAAGGGCAGTTGAAAGATAGGGGGTTCCGAGGGAATTTATACATCATGTTATCCAGCGGGGGGATCACTACGGTAAACACGGCGGAAGAATTTCCCATCCGCCTTTGCGAGTCGGGACCGGCAGCAGGCGCCCTGGTTTCAGGCTATTATGCCCGGAAGATGGGGATCAAAGATTTGATCTCCTTCGACATGGGTGGAACGACGGCCAAGATCTGCCTGATTCAGGATGGCAAACCTTCTCTGGCCAGGGAGTTTGAGGCGGCTCGAATTCGGCGTTTCCAAAAAGGAAGCGGTTTTGCTCTGAAGGTGCCGGCTATGGAGATGATTGAAATCGGGGCCGGGGGAGGGTCGATTGGAATCATCGATCGGTTGGGTTTGATGAAAGTCGGGCCGGAGAGCGCCGGGGCTTATCCAGGTCCAGCCTGTTACGGCTTTGGCGGGACTAACCCAACGGTTACGGATGCGGCCCTCATCCTTGGTTATCTAAACCCTGATTATTTTCTGGGCGGGGAGATGGCCTTGAGGATGGATTTAGCCCGCAAAGCGATGAAGGATAGACTGGCAGACCCCCTGGGGATTAGCATCGAAGCCGCGGCGATGGGGGTCAACCGGATTGTGACTGAGAACATGGCCATGGCCACCCGAATTCATATCTCGGAGAAAGGAAAAGACCCGCGGAAGTACGACTTAATTGCCTTTGGCGGTGCGGGGCCGATCCATGCCTTCCGCATCGCCGAAATCATGAAACTGAAAAGAGTTGTCTGTCCGGCAGCAGCCGGCGCGGCATCGGCCCTGGGATTGTTGGTAGCGCCGATGGCCGTGGACCTGGTGCGCAGTTACATGGCCAAATTGGAAGGTGTGGACTGGAAACATGTTCAGCGGATTTTCGATGAAATGGAAAGGGAAGCGACCTCGATCCTTCTGGCTGCTGGGATCGAAAGTGAAAATATCCTTCAGGAAAGAAGCGCAGACATGCGGTATGCCGGGCAATTTTACGAAATCCCATCTTCCATCCCGCTGGGAAATCTCGGGCCGGAAATGATCCCCAAGATTACGGAGGATTTCTATCGTGCCTATGATCGGGCCTTCGGCCGCCACTTGACCGGCTCTCCCATTCAGGTCTTGACCTGGAGACTCAGGGCCAGTTGCCCTTTCCCGGGTTTAAAAATACATTATCAGGGAAAACGTTCAACGGCCGGGGCTTCCGGGATAAAAGGCAAAAGAAAAGCTTATTTTCCGGACCGGGGTGATTTTGTGGAGGCCCCGATTTATGATCGGTACAGTTTGCAATCGGGTACGAATCTTTTAGGCCCTGCCATTATTGAAGAAAGAGAGTGCACTACCATCGTGGGATTCCAATCCCGATTTTCTATTGACCAGAACCTCAATCTGATTATTGACCAGGATTAATCTAGGGGTCATCCTAGTGGTTTCATTTTTTGCAGGATGGGAATGACCAATGGGAGAAATCCTTCCGGTTCTTTAGGACTGGAGTCCGAACATAATCTTGAGTTGAAGTCCATCTTTCTCTCGGGGGTGAAACATGAAAATTGATATCAGTGCCGATGTAGGGGAAAGCTTCGGCCGCTGGAAGCTGGGGTATGATGAAGAGCTAATGGAATACATCTCTTCGGCAAATGTCGCCTGCGGTTTTCACGCCGGGGATCCCATGGTGATGAGGCATACCGTTAAATTAGCCAAGAAGAATGGAGTAAAGATTGGGACTCATGTGGGATTTCCCGACCTCATGGGGTTTGGCCGGAGATTGATGGCCCTCACCCCGGAAGAATACCTCAATTACTCCCTCTATCAAGGGGGGGCTTTGCAAGCCATCGCCCGGGCTGAAGGGGAGGAATTGCAACACTTCACCTGGCATGGGAGTGCAGGAACCTCTTTTAACAGCGACAACGAAGAGATCGCCCGCGCGGGGATTGCCGCCGTGGCCCAGTTGGACAAGAATATCATCGTTCCCTTGATCTATGGACCTAAAGGCGATTTGATGGCCCGGGAGGCAGCCAAAGCCGGTCTCAAAGTCGTCCGGAAATTCTTCGCCGACCGCCCGCTGGATGCCGGCGGAATGCTGATCTCCCGGAAAAAACCGGGGTCCGTCATCACCGACCCCGAAGTGTGCGCCGACCGCGTCCTGAGGATGGTCCAGGAGCAAAAGGTGAAGACCTATGAGGGGAAGGACATCGAAGCCTTCGGTGAGACGGTCATGGTTCACGGGGATACCCCCAGCGCGGTCAAAGTGGCTCAGAGGATCCGTAAGAGGCTGGAAGCGGCGGGAGTCCAAATTGTTCCGATGAGGGAATTAATACAAGCGCAATAAATAAAGTGACATCATCCCTCCCTAGCCTTTCCCCTTTGAGGGGGAAGGGAGTATGAGGGGTAAAATGAATGAAATTAGTTTGCTTGTATTAGTATAAAAAGGTTGGAGGAACGAGGTCCGGGGGTTAAAGCCAAAGATTCTATCCTTAATCCTTGGGCGGATCCCCGGTCCTGTTTTTGAGGTTTATCATGCAAGCGTTGGAGGTTCTTCAGCCAGGGGCTTTTACCACTGTTCAAGACCTCGGGAGATACGGGTACCAGAAATATGGGGTATCAATCTCAGGGGCGATGGATAGGTTTGCGCTACGAGTGGCCAATCTCCTTGTAGGGAACGAGGAGGGAGAGGCAGCCATTGAGGCCACGGTGGTCGGGCCGAAGTTAAAAGCGCTGAAAAACCTGCGGATTGCTATTACCGGAGGTGATCTTTCTCCACAAGCGAACAGGAAGACTGTGCCCATGTGGCGTACCTTGAATATCAAAGAAGGGGAGGTTATTTCTTTCGGCTTTCCAAAGAGCGGCTGCAGGGCCTACATTGCCGTTGGTGGAGGAATTGACCTTCCGCTGGTCATGGGGAGCCGTTCGATACATACCCGCTCAAACCTTGGAGGGGATGGTCGGCCCCTGATGAAAGGAGATGTTTTAGGAAAAATGGATTCAGGCGCCGGTATTCAGGAATTCAGAACTTATCAAATGCCCGAAAATGAGATTCCTGTTTATGGGGGGCAATGGAACGTTCGGGTGATCCTGGGTCCACAGAACGATTATTTCACCCGAAAAGGGATCCATACCTTTTTTACCAGCGAGTACGAAATTTCTCCGCAAGCCGACAGGATGGGGTACCGACTCCAAGGGCCTAGGATTGAACACCGAGCAGGGGCGGATATTCTGACCGATGCAACTCCCCCCGGCTCCATCCAGGTTCCTGGGGACGGAATGCCTATTATTCTTTTGGCCGACGGCCAGACAACCGGGGGTTATTCCAAGATTGCCGTGGTAACCTCGGTTGACCAGGATCTTCTGGCCCAGGCTAAACCGGGGGATAAGCTGAGGTTTCGAAGAGTCACCATCCTTGAAGCCCAGCGTCTTATAGAAAGAATGGAAAAGAGAATCCAGAGAATTAGAAGGGTATTCACGGCAGTATGAATGGCTATAGAGGAGCACGATACCTGATAGCCGGGGATAGGGGCATTTCTGTAGAGTTCGGCAATGCCTTGGATGAGGAGATCAATCGCCGGGTCCACAAGATGATGTATGCCCTGAAGAATGCTAAAATTCCGGGAGTCATCGAGACCAATCCAACCATACGCTCTTTATTCGTCTATTACGATCCGCTGAAAACCGGGGTTAAGGAATTGGTCCAGAAGCTGAGAAAGATCGAGGAGCGGATGGGCGATATAAAGCTTCCCCAACCTCGCTTCTTTGAAATTCCGGTCGTTTACGGGGGGGAGTATGGGCCCGACCTGGAACTCGTGGCGCAACTCCTTGACTTAACGCCCGAGGAAATCATCAACATCCACAGTGGGAAGGAATATTTTATCTATGACACCGGGTTCATCGGCGGCTCGGCCCATTTCAAAATCCCGCCTCCGCTGGATTCCTTGCCCAGAAAGAAAACGCCCAACCTCGGAGTCCCGGCAGGCGCGGTCCTTATGGCCGGCGGACTGGGAAGCGTCTTTAAACCTCTGCCCGGGCCGACTGGTTGGTACTGGATCGGAACCTCGCCGCTGCGGCAGTGGTTTCCCGAGAAAGATCCTCCGTTACTGATCAACCCGGGGGACCGAATAATTTATCGGCCTGTCGATCAGGAGGAATTTTTTAGGATCAAGGATTTGGTCGATAAGGGAGGTTACGACCCCATCCTTTCGAGGAGAAATCTCAAGGGAACAGATCAATAAAACGCCGTTTGCTGAAAAGCAGTTACCACCCGGGTGGTGAAACCGAACCGGAGTGAGGGATGCCTGAACTCAGCAAAAGACCGGCTAGAGGGTTGTTGGTCTCGTTCGAGAAAAACCAGGTTTTTCGCCTCTGTAATGATAGCCATTTTTTCCAAATTATTTTCCTGACAGCTTTTGGAGACAATGATAAGAAATATTGATAAAACAGAATAGTACTCTATCAGACAGAAATAAACCAAGATCCCTCGAGTCCCTAAAAAAGATGTGCCGGAAGCAAATATTTCTTAGGAACCTGAATTAAGGGATTTTAAAATCTTTCTTGGAGTTGGAAGAGAGGAAACCATGGAAAAAGGTCGCATCAAGGTGATGCAAGGAAACGAGGCTTGCGTAGAGGCGGCGATCCTGGCGGGCTGTCGTTTCTTTGCCGGGTATCCGATCACGCCGGCGAGCGAGATCCTGGAAGGGATGGCCCGGCGGTTGCCTTACGTCGATGGCTTCTGCCTACAGGCCGAGGACGAGATCGCGGCTATTGTGGCCGTGGTTGGCGCCTCTTGGGGAGGCGCTAAGGCGATGACCGCCACCAGTGGTCCCGGTTTCTGCCTTATGCAGGAGGGGATTGGAATGGCCGCCAGCGTCGAGGCGCCCTGTGTCGTCGTCAACGTACAGCGGGGCGGGCCTGCTTCGGGCCAGTCGACCTCGACGGCCCAAGGGGATCTCTACCAGGCTCGCTACGGATCAAACGGGGATTATTCGCTGATCACCCTTTGTCCATCAACAGCCCAGGAGTGTTTCGACCACACAATCCGGGCGTTCAACCTGGCCGAACGGTTCCGCATCCCCGTCATTATTCTCTCGGATGAGATTGTGGCCCACATCCGGGAGAAGGTCGTGATCCTGTCCCCAGACCAGATCAAGCTGGTCGAGCGGAAAAAGCCTACGGTTCCTATGGAAGAGTTCGTTCCGTTCCAGGCGGGAGAGGATGACATCCCGGCCATGCCTGCGTTCAATACCGGCTACAAAATCCCCGTCATCTCTCAGGCCAAAAGCCTGTCTGGCAACCGGGGAAACGCCAGGGAGGCGGAGACGTTCATCCAGCGCATCGTCCGTAAGGTGGAGGCCCACATCGCCGAATTCGCCGAGGTGCAGACCTACGGCGATTCCAAGGCCGAGATAGCTTTTGTCACCCTCGGTTCCGTCTCGCGGGCGGCTCGCAGCGCCGTCGATATGGCCAAGGAAAAAGGTCAGGCCATCCGCTCCGTGGAGATCAAAACCCTCTGGCCGTTTCCCGACGAATTCGTCGTGCGGGCACTGGAAGGCGCGAAACGCATCGTCGTTGCCGAGATGAACCTAGGTATGGTTCGCAACGAGGTGCAGCGGGTCATCCGGCGGCCGGAGGTCGAGATCGAACTGTTCTCGAAAATCGGAGGCATTTACCCGTTGCCGCAGGAGTTCCTGCGATTTTTGGAGGAGAAGCGATGAACCCACTCGGTGAAAAATACCTGAGGAAGAATTTCCTTCCTTTTATCTTTTGTCCGGGCTGCGGCGACGGCCAGATCGTCCAGGCTTTCCTGGAAGCCGTGGATGAACTGGGAATCATCGAAGACTTGGCATTGGCCGCCGGAATCGGCTGTAGCGCCTGGATCCCCGTTTATGTCCACGCGGATGTTCTCAAGATTCTCCATGGCCGCGCCATTCCGGGGGCCATTGGGCTGAAGGCCACCAAGCCCACCCGCAAGGTTGTTGTCTTCACGGGGGATGGCGACGGCTTAGCCATCGGAGGTCTCCACTTGCTCCATGCCGCCCGGCGGAACATCGATATCACCGTTGTCATGGTCAATAACCAGATCTACGCGATGACCGGTGGGCAGGTAGCGCCCAGCACGCAGGTGGGCGCCCGGACACAAACGACTCCCTACGGGAATCTCGAAAAACCGTTGGACGGCTGTAAGGTCGCCATGGCTGCCGGAGCCACGATGGTTAGTCGCTGGTCCACCGCCCATTCCAAACCGCTCACCCACGCCTTTAAGGCGGCGCTGAATCACAAAGGCTTCTCTTACGTAGAGGTCATCTCCCAGTGCCCGGTCCAGACCGGGAAGTATATCCTGGGTTCTTCCGCACCTCAGTTCATCTTCCAGTGGATCAAGGACCATTGCGTGCAGATCGAGGAGCCCTCGAAGATGGAGGAAATCGAGGCACAGGGGAAGATCCCCGTTGGAGATTTCCTGCAGGTTGAAAAGCCGGAGTTCATGGAAGAGGTTCTGAAGATGAACAAGGCGCTGCAAGAGGCCCGGGCCAAAGGAGGACCGAGTTGAAAGGGGCGCAAAAAATAGAGATCGATCGTCGGTACTGTAAAGGCTGCATGCTCTGCCGGTATGTCTGCAGATTCGAGGTATATGAGCCGGGGCAGGAGAGGAGCGCCCTTGACTACCTCATGCCGCGAGTGGCCAACGTGGAGAACTGCCGCGTCTGCGGGCTCTGTGAAACCCACTGCCCGGATATGGCCTTGCATGGGGTCGCCGAAAAGAAAGGCGGGAGGAAATGAGGAAAGAGATTATTTTTGCGGGCTTCGGCGGGCAAGGGA
>Ga0187770_10001381_pt1 | contig 12838 bp, 14 predicted proteins | sample 0116_SJ02_MP02_2_FD_133154 | JGI IMG/M metagenome (GOLD analysis project Ga0187770, IMG submission 133154) | Tropical peat soil microbial communities from peatlands in Department of Meta, Colombia - 0116_SJ02_MP02_20_MG | ecosystem: Environmental > Terrestrial > Soil > Wetlands > Peat | place...
GCCCGCGCCGTCGTGGCCGGCGCCCGGGCGCGAGCCGAGGTCGTGCGGGCCGAGGCCACCAGGACGCGGCTCGACGAGGCCCGGCGCGATGCAGCTGCGCTGCTCGATGCCGCGCAGCGCGAGGTGGCGCGGCTGGACTCGGTGCGCACGGCGCGGGTGGCGACCGCCGTCAGCGACGTCGTGAACCTGGTGTTCGGGCTCGACCGCGACGATGCGTCCGACCAGGGGGAGGCGACGTCGTGAACGTCGCCTGGGCCGCCTCGACCACTCGAGGACGGGGCCTGGCCCGGCGGCGGCTGGGACGGGCCCGCGCGTTGGAGCTGGCCCGGCTCGAGAGCCTCGACGCGGCGTTGACGGAGCTGGCCCGCACGCCCTACGGCCGCGACGTCCGTCCGGGCATGGACCTGGCCGCGGCGCGCCACGCCGTGTCGTCCGTGCTCCTCTGGCACCTGCGAGTCCTCGCCGGCTGGGGTCCCGCGCTCGGCGCCGGCCGCCTCTCCACTCTCGTCGCCGGGTTCGAAGCGGCCAACATCAGCGGCCATCTGGCCGCGCTCGACGGGCGCGGGACGCGCCCGGTGTTCGACCTGGGCTCGATGGCCGGCGTCTGGCCGCACGTGGCGCGCACCACCAGCGCGGGCGACGTCCGCAGGGTGCTGGCCGCGTCGCCGTGGGGGGATCCCGGCACGGAGGACTTCGCCGGGATCCGCTCGGCCCTGCGCTTCGCCTGGGCCCGGCGGGTGGCCCAGGCGGCACCCGAGGCGGCCACGTGGGCCGCCGCCGGGGCGGCGTTGGCGCTGGCTCGCAGCCTGGCCGTGGGCGCGCCGCCGGCGGCGGGATCGTCGGCGGCGCGGGACGTGACGACGGTCCTCGGCGCCCGCTGGCAGCGGGCCACGAGCCCCGACGAGCTCACCCGCGCACTGGCACCGTCGCTGCGCTGGGTGTTCGCGGCGGAGGAGCCGGGCGGCACCGAGCCTGCTCTTTGGCGGGCCGAGGCGCGATGGTGGGCACGGGTCGAGGCGGACGCCGCCCGGCTGGCCGCGCCGTCACGGCCGGACCCGGGCGCGGCGGTCGGGGTGGCCGGCCTGCTCGGCACCGATGCATGGCGCGTCCGCGGCGCGCTGGAGGTGGCGGCGCGTGGCGGGGGTCCCCTGGCGGAGGTCCTCGATGCCGTGGCGTGACGCGCTCGAGCCGGCCCGGATGGTCCGGGTGGCGGTGGTCGCACCGACCGAGCGCGCCCGGGCGGTGCTCTGCGACGTGGCCGACGCCGGGATGATCGAGCTCGAGCGGGACCCGACCGTGGGTCCCGGCCCGGCCCGCCGGGCACGCGACCGGCGCCGCCGGCACACCGGTGTCGCCGTGCCGGCACGACCGGAGCTGAGCCCCACCGACGTCGACCCCTCGGTGCTCGAGCAGGCCGGCGACGACGCCGCACTCGCCGGCGAGGCCGAGCTCGAGGAGATCCGGGCGGCCGCGGTCGACGACGGCGCCCTGTCCGCCGTCTTGGGCTGGATGGCGGCCGCCGACACGGGCACGCTGGCGGAGCGGCTGGGGGCCGAGGGCGGGAGCGTGGTCCCGCTCCCCTCCCCGCGCGGCGCCCAGCCCCCCACGCTGCTGCTGCCGTCACCGGCCCGAAGCTTCCAGCCGCTGGTCGACACGTACGCGACCGTCCCCTACCGCGACCTGAACCCCTCGATGGCGGCGGGCCTGACCTACGTGGTCATGTTCGGGATGATGTTCGGCGACGTCGGCCACGGGGTCCTGCTCCTGGCCATCGGACTCGCCCTCCGCTGGTGGCGCTCGCCGGGCGCGGACCGCATCCGTTGGGCGGCACCCTTCGTGATCGGCGCCGCGCTGGCGAGCATCGGGTTCGGGCTGGCCTATGGCGAGGCGTTCGGGCCGACGGGTGCGGTCCCCACCCTGTGGATCAGGCCGCTCGACCACCCGACGACGCTCCTGGCCGTCGCAGTGGCGGTGGGTGCAGGCCTGCTCGTCCTGGCCTACGCCCTCGGGACCGTCAACCGCTGGCGCGAGGGCGGGAGCGCGAGCGCGCTCAGCGCACTGTCGGGTGTAGCGGGGATGGCGATGTACGTCGGGCTTCTGCTCCTCGCCCTCGGCTGGTGGCGCCATGTCGTGGCGCTGTGGGTGCTCGGGGGGGTGCTGACAGGGACGGGCCTGGTGCTCGCGTTCGCGGGCCTCTTCTTCCGCGCCGGCGGCGGCGGCGCCGGCGCACTGCAGGCCGGCGTCGAAACCTTCGACGGCGTGGTCCGGCTCGGCACCAACACCGTGTCGTTCGCCCGGCTGGCCGCCTTCGGCCTCACCCACGCCGCGCTGACCGCGGCGGTGTGGACCGGCACCCTGGCGCTGGCCCGGCGCGGCGGCGGTCTCGTCGCCGTCGGCGTCCTCGTCTTCCTCGTCGGCAACGCCCTCGCCTTCGCGCTCGAGGCGCTGATCGCCGGCATCCAGGCCCTGCGTCTCGAGTACTACGAGCTGTTCTCGCGTGTGTTCGTCACCGAGGGCCGGGCCTTCCGGCCGTGGCACGTCCCAACCCGCCGACCCAAGGAGGTCCAATGCTCGCCTGGCTGATCGGACTACCGATCCTCGCCCTCGTCGCCGCAGGCGTCGCCCGGGAGCTCCGCCGCCGGCCCCGCCGGGGGCTGAAGATCCTCACCGCGCTCAACCTCGCACTGCTCGTGGGGGCCGGCGTCCTCACCCTGCTGGCCCTCTCCGCCGGGCCCAGCGCGGCGGCGACGACGTCGTCCACGTCGACGTCGTTCGGGGGCCAGGCCCTCGTCGGCGCCGCGATCGCGGTGGCCGGCTCGTCCATCGCCGCGGGGATCGCGGTGGCGTACACGGGCTCCTCCGCCCTGGCCGCGATGAGCGAGCGTCCCGAGATGTTCGGGCGGGCCATGGTGATCGTCGGGCTGGCCGAGGGCATCGCCATCTACGGCCTCGTCGTCGCCATCATCCTGATCGGCAAGGCGTGAGCGTGGGACGGATCGTCGCGCTGGGCAGCGCCCTCTCGGTTGACGGGTTCGCCCTCGCCGGCGCCGAGCCCGTGCACGCCGAGTTCGACGACGAGGTCCGGCGATGCTGGGAGACGCTGCCCGACGACACCGCACTCGTGATCCTGACCCCGGCGGCCGACGCCGCCCTCGGGAGCCGACGGCGATCGCGTCCCCATGTGCTCACCGTGGTGATGCCGGCATGACCCTGTCGCTCGCCACCCGCGTCGGCGCCCTGGGCGGCGCCGCAGGCGGCGCCCTGGGCACCGCGCTGGAGCCCGTCGTCGAGCGGTTGCTGGCCGACGCACGGCACCGGGCGGAGGAGCTCCTCGCCGACGCGGACGCCGCGGTGCGCGACACCCGCGACGCGGCGGCGACCCAGGCGACGCGGATCCTGGAGCAGGCGCGCCGCGACGGGAGCGACGCGGCGGCGCGTGCGGTCGGCGCGACCCTCGTGGAGGCCCGCCGCCGGTCTCGCCGCCTGGTCCTCGACGCCCGTCGGCGCGCCTACGAGGAGGTGCGCCGCGACGCCCGCACGCAGCTGGCGGCGCGCCGCGCCGCGCCCGAGGCGGCGGCCCTCCGCACCCGGCTCGCCGCCGTCGCCCGGGCGCGCCTGGGCCCGGAGACGACCGTGACGCCCGACGACGGCTGCGGCATCGTGGCCAGCGCCGACGGCCGGCGCATCGACCTCGGCACGGGTGTCCTCGTCGAGCGGGCCATGCGCTCGCTCGGCGACCGCCTCGCCGGACTGTGGGCGCCGTGACCGGCACCGGCTCCGTCACCGGCAGGCCCCCCGAGGCGGCCACCGGCGCCGTGGTGCGCGTCAACGGACCGCTGGTCGAGGTCGAAGGGCTGGCGCCGGTGGCGGCGAACGAGGTGCTCGAGCTGGGCGCCCGCCGTGTGCCGGCCGAGGTGACGTCGATCCGCTCGGGCCTGGTGACGGCCCAGGCCTTCGAGTCCACGCAGGGGCTGTGCGTCGGCGACGTTGCGCGGGCGCTGGGCATGCCGCTGTCGGCTCGGCTCGGCCCCTTCCTCCTGGGCGGCATCTACGACGGCATGCTCCGTCCCCTCGACCCGACCCGTCCATGGCTCGGAGTCGGCCACGAGGAGGCCGAGCCGGCGCCGGCGAGCGCGGGCAGCCGGGCCGCCCGACGGTGGCCGTTCCGGCCGGGGGTGGCCGAGGGCGTCGCCCTCGGCCCCGGCGCCGCGGTCGGCTCGGTCGACGCCGCCGGGATCGAATTCCACGTCCTCGTGCCCCCCGGCGTCGCCGGCACCGTCGAATGGGTGGCCCCCGAGGGCGGGGTCGGCGATGACGACCCGGTGGCGGTGGTCGGCGGCGTGGCGGTCCCCCTGAGCACGCGCTGGCCCATCCGGGTCCCGCGCCCGGTGCGCACCCGCCTGGCGCTGTCCACGCCACTGCGGACCGGCCAGCGCGTGATCGACCTGCTGTTCCCGGTGGCCAAGGGCGGGACCGCGGCGGTGCCGGGCGGGTTCGGCACGGGGAAGACGGTGCTGCTCCAGCAGATCGTCCGATGGGCCGACGCGGACGTGATCGTCTTCGTCGGCTGCGGGGAGCGGGGCAACGAGCTGGCGGACGCGCTGACGGACCTGCGGGAGCTCGAGGACCACCGCAACGGACGCAGCCTGCTCGAGCGCACGGTCGTGATCGCCAACACCTCGAACATGCCGGTGATGGCCCGCGAGTCGAGCATCTACGCCGGGATGACCGTCGCCGAGCTCTTCCGCGACATGGGGTACGACGCGGTGCTCCTGGCCGATTCGACGTCACGCTGGGCAGAGGCGCTGCGCGAGTACACGTCGCGCAGCGGCGAGCTGCCGGCCGAGGAGGGGTACCCGGCCGGGCTGGCCTCGGAGCTGGCCGCGTTCTACGAGCGGGCCGGGCGGGTCACGACACTGGGCGGGGGCCAGGGCTCGGTGACTGCGATCGGCGCCGTGTCGCCGCCCGGCGGGGACATGACCGAGCCGGTCACCGCGCACACCGAGCGCTTCGTCCGGTGCCTCTGGTCGCTGGATCGCGACCTGGCGTACGCCCGGCACTACCCGGCGGTGACATGGCGCCGCTCGTTCTCTCGTGACGTCGACGCCGTCGCCTCGTGGCACGCGACCGAAGGCCGCGTCGCCTGGGCCGACGACCGGGCCCGGGCGGTGGCCCTGCTGGCCGAGAGCGACCGCCTGGCGGCGGTGGTCGAGCTCGTCGGCATCGGTGCCCTCCCCGGACGCGAGCGCATGGTCCTGCTCGCCGGGCGCCTGGTGCGCGAGGTCGTGCTGGCCCAGAGCGCGCTGAGCCCGAACGACGCCGCCTGCGGCCAGGAGAAGCAGGCCGCGCTGTTGGCGATGGTGCTCGCCGTCTACGACCGCGGTCTCGAGCTCGTCGACGGAGGCCTGCCGGCGTCGGTGGTGGAGGAGGTCGACCTCTCCTCGATGGCCCGGGCGCGCGACGACTTCGGGCCGGACGACGCCGAGGGGGTGCGCACCCGTCGCGACGAGGTGCTGGCCGCCCTGGAGCGGTTGTCGTGACCGAGGCGCGCTCGCACACGGCTGCCCCCGAGGACCTGACGGTGCCGGTCGAGTACTCGGGCGCGCAGGGGGTCGACGGCCCCCTGCTGATCGTGGACGGCGTCGAGGGCGTGGGATGGGACGACATGGCCGTCGTCCGCCTGCCCGACGGCGACACCCGGAGGGGGATGGTGCTCGAGGTGCACCGCGACCTGGCGGTCATCGAGGTCCTCGAGGGCACGGCCGGCATCGATCCCGAGCTCGTGCACGTCGGCTTCGAGGGCAGGCCCTATGCGGTTCCCGTCGGCGAGGAGTGGTTGGGGCGGGTGTGGAACGGCTTGGGCGAACCGCTCGACGGCGGGCCGCCGGTGCTCTCCGGCGAGCTGCGGCCGGTTGTCGGCCGGGCGATGAACCCCGCCCGGCGTGACGTGCCGCGCGACCCGATCCTGACCGGGGTCTCCGTCATCGACGCCCTGACGACGCTGGTGCGCGGCCAGAAGCTGCCGGTGTTCTCGTCCGCCGGCCTGCCGCACCTGGACCTGGCGGCCCAGATCGCTGCGCAGGCGGGTGCGGGCGGCGAACCGTTCACCGTCGTCGTGGCCGGCATGGGGCTCACCCACGTCGACGCCGAGGCGATCCGCTCCGTCCTCGAGGAGCGGTGCGCCGCGGGTGAGCTCGCGCTCTTCCTCGACACCGCCGACGACCCGATCGTCCAGCGGGTGATCACCCCGCGGGTGGCGCTCACCGTGGCGGAGTACCTCGCCTTCGACCTCGGCCGGCACGTGCTGGTGGTGCTCGCCGACATGACGAGCTACTGCGAGGCCGTCCGGGAGGTGTCGGCCGCCCGCGGAGAGATACCGGGCCGCCGGGCCTACCCCGGGTACCTCTACAGCGACCTCGCCTCGCTCTACGAGCGCTGCGGACGGATCCAGGACCACCCCGGCTCGCTGACCCAGGTTCCCGTCCTGACCATGCCCGCCGGCGACATCACCCATCCGGTACCCGACCTCACCGGCTACATCACCGAGGGCCAGATCGTCCTCTCCGCTCAGCTCCACGGGTCCGGCGTCTATCCGCCCGTCGACGTGCTGAGCTCGCTGTCGCGGCTCATGCGCAAGGGTGCGGGCCCCGGGCGCACACGGGAGGACCACCTGGCGCTCGCCGCGCAGCTGACGGCCGGCCTGGCGCGCGCCCGGGCCGTGCGCGACCTGGCGGATCTCATCGGCGTCGGCGCGCTGACCGAGACCGACCGCTCCTACCTGGCGCTCGCCGACGCGTTCGCCGCCGTCCTCGTCGACCAGGGCGTGGGCGAGGCGCGCTCGTTGGACGACACGCTCGACCGGGCATGGCGCGTCGTCTCCGAGCTGCCGGCGCGCGAGCTGACAATGATCCCGGCCGAGGACGTCGCCACCCACTACGCGGGCCGCCTCGACGGCTCGGGTGCGTCGAGCGTGGAGCCCGGCGGTGGTTGAGGGGCCACCCGGACGCGCCGGACGGCTCTGGCTCCTCGAGCGCCTCGACACGGCGCGCCGCGGCGAGGATCTGCTCGACCGCCAGCGCCGGCTCCTCCAGGATGAAGGACGGCGGCTGTCGCTCTTGGCCGAGGAGACAGCCAGCGCCTGGGCCGAGGCCGCGGCCGAGTCGCAGCGTTGGGCCCTGCGGGTCGCGCTCCTCGGCGGGACGCCCGCGGCGCAGCGCACGGCCGCGCCCGTGGCGGGCCGGGCCGACGTCGACGTGTCGTGGCACGACACCATGGGTGTCCACCGCCCCGACGACGCCCGCTGCCGGCTGCCCGTGCTCGACCCGGCGGAGCTGGCCGCGGCCGACGCCGCGAACGCACCGGCCGCCGCCGCGCACCGGCGGGCCGTCGAGGCCGCCGCCGCCCATGCCGTGGCCAGCACGGCGCAGCGCGAGGTGGAGGCGGCGTTGTCCAGCGTCCGTCGCCGGCTCCGGGCGCTGCAGCGCCACCGGATCCCCGCACTCGAGGACGCGCTCCGCACCCTGCTCCTCCTGCTCGAGGAGCGTGAGCGCGAGGAGCGGGTCGTGACCCGATGGGCTCAGAGGAGGCGGGTGCCGCGATGATCGAGCGCATCCTCGTCGCCGTGGACGACTCCCCCGAGAGCCTCGGCGCGGCGCGGGTCGCCGCCGGGATGGCCGCCGGCTGGGGCGCCAGGGTGCGCATCCTCACCGTGGTCGAGGACAGCGTCGTGGGCGAGGCGCTCGAGGCCGTCGGCGGTCCCGGCACCGCCGGCCGCCGCTCGGCCGGCGCCGAGCGCCTCGTGGAGCACGTCGCCGCCGAGATGCGCGCCCGAGGCGTCGCCGACGACCGCATCGAGACCGTCGTCACCACCGGGTCGCCCTTCCGCTCGATCGTCGAGGTGTCCCGGTCGTGGCCTGCCGACCTCGTGGTGATGGCCGTGTCCGACCGCCGCGGGCTTCGCTCCCCCTACGTGGGCAGCGAGACCGAGCGGGTCCTCGAGTTCTCGGAATGCCCCGTCCTCGTCGTACCGGCCCAGGCGGGGCGCGGCGCGGACGCCGGCGACCGCACGGGTCGGCGTCGAGGCTGGCGCGATGGGCCCGCTTGAGCCAGCAGCGCCGACGCGGCTCGAGCTCCCCGGGGGCCGTACGCTGACGGTGCGGGCCTCCGGGCCCGGGGACGCCGACGCGCTCGAGGCCCTCTACCGGTCGTTGTCCGCCGACGACCTCTACCGGCGGTTCTTCCAGGCCCACACTCCACCCCGCAAAGTGGTCGAGCGCGTCCTGAGCGCGGCCGAGCGCGACGGGGTCGGCCTGGTGGCGGAGCTCGAGGACACGGACGGGTCGAGGACGATCGTGGGCGAGACGAGCTACGAGCTCCTCCCCGACGGCAGCGGCGACCTGGGCATCACCGTGGGACCCCGCGCCCGGGGCTGGCTCGGGCCGTACCTGCTCGACGTGCTGCTCACGGCGGCGCGCGAGCGGGGCGTCACCAACGTCCAAGCCGACGTCCTGGTCGAGAACCGGCGCATGATGGCGCTCGTCCGCTCTCGCGGCTACGCCACCTTGGATCACTACGAGCAGCCGGCGATCGTCCGGGTGGTGATGGGCACGGCGGGCCGCACACCCCCGTGGCCGGGGCCGCACCACGGGACCCGGGTCCTGGCCGAGTCGCCCGGCGGGCGGTGGCGGGCCGAGGGCGATGCGCGCCACGCCGGCCTCGAGGTCGTCGTCTGCCCCGGGCCCCTCGGCCCCGGCTCCTACTGCCCGGCGCTGGCGGGGGCACCGTGCCCCTTGGCGGCAGAGGCCGACGTCATCGTCGACACGATCGACCCCGGGACGCCGGCCGGTCGCACCCTGCTCGAGGCGCACGAACGGCTCCACGGCGGCGTGCCCGTGTGCATCGACCTGCCCGGCCGCCGGGAAGACGCGCCGCCAGGGCCGCTCGACGTCGTGGCCCTGGTCCAGCGGCTGGCGAAGAAGCCTCCCCCGCCCTGATCAGGCGCCGCGGCGGCGCCAGGGAGGGTTGTGGAGCGGCTCGGGATGCGCCTGGTGCGGCTCCTTCTCGTCCTCCGGCTCCGGGATGGGCTCGCCCTCGCCCCGCAGGATCTGACGGCAGCGGTGGCACAGGCCCCTGTGGACCTTCGTGTTGCTCCCGCAGCGCTCGCAGACGTCAGGTCCCGGATGCGGATGCAGGTGAGGATGCATGTACGCAGGCTCGACCTCTTCGGCCGGCGCCCTCGCCTCGTGCTCGTCGTGCGCGCTCTCACTCACGATCCGAGCGTGGCCCCCCGCACCCGCCTGGACCAGGGCCGAACGTCCCCGGCCCCGCCGGTGCCGCCGGGGCGCACCGCCCGCGCCCGGCCCGGGAGCCGGCAGGGGCCTTCGGCACTTGTCGGGGACGGGGGCGGAGCCGATGGTGGTGGGGTGAGGACCGCGGTGCGGACGCGACCACGCGACGCCGGTGGCGTCGGCGTCGAGCTGGCGCGGCGCCTGGTGTCCCGGGGTGGCCGGTTCTCGACCGAGCTCGGCATCGACGTCGAGGCCGGGGAGGCCGGACGGGCGCGGTGGTTCCTTGCCGCCACGTTGTTCGGGACCAGGATTCCCACCACCATCGCCGAGCGGACCTTCCACGTGCTCGACGGCGCCGGCGTGACGGTCGCCACGGCCAGGTCCTTCACCTGGGACGACCTCGTCGAGCTGCTCGACCGCGGCGGATACGTGCGCTACGACTACAAGACGGCGACCCGGCTGCACCTGCTGTGCGACGCACTCGTCGATCGCTACGGCGGCCATGTCGACGCCATCTCGCGCCGGGCACGGACCTCGGGGGAGCTCGAGGCCGCACTCGACGCGTTGCCCGGGTGGGGGCCCGTCACCGTCGGGGTCTTCCTGCGCGAGCTCCGGGGCGTCTGGCCGCTCGCCGCACCACCCCTCGACCAACGCGCCGCCGCCTGCGCACAGCACCTGGGCCTCGTCCCCGCCAGCGCCCGCGACCCCCTCGCCCGCATCCGCACGCTGGCGGACGCGGCCGGCGTCGACCCACGTGATCTGGAGGGAGCGCTGGTCCGCGGGGCGCTCGCCCACCATCGGGGGTTCGACGCGTGCCCCGGTGGCCGGGCCTGTCTCGCCGTCGGCCAGCGGGCGCCGGCGCCGCGCGGCCGCGGGAGCCGGCGATGACAGTCGGCGAGCACCCGGTCGAACGCGGCTCCAGGCTCGTGCCCCACACCGCCGACTGCATCCTCGAGGCGTGGGGACCCGATCGTGCCTCGTGCCTGGAAGAGGCGGTCGGCGGGCTCGTCGGCGTGTTCGCCGGCACGAGCGACGCGGCGGCCACCACCGTGCTCCCGGTGTCCCTCGAGCCCGCGCCCGATCCCGACATACTCGTGGCCCTGCTCGAAGAGGTGATCTACACGGCCGAGGTGTTCGGCAAGGTGCCGGTGCGCGTGCATCTGACCGAGACCGAGGAGGGCGGGATCGCCGGTGACATGGAGGTCGTCGACGGCACGCAGGTGCCGTTGATCGGCCCGGTCCCGAAGGCGGTCTCCTATCACGGCCTGGAGTTCACCGGCACCGCCGGCGACTGGCGATGTCACGTGGTCGTGGACGTGTGAGCCCGCACCACGCACTCGTCCCCGACGGGCCCGACCGCTGGCGCATCGAACGTGTCGACCCGATGAGGGTGCCGGGCATCGTCTACGCCTCCGAGGCGCTCCTCCCCCAGGTCGCCGAGGAGGAAGCGCTCGGGCAGGTGGTCAACGTTGCGACGCTCCCCGGGATCGTCACCGCCTCCTACGCCATGCCCGACGTCCACTGGGGGTACGGGTTCCCCATCGGCGGCGTCGCCGCCACCGACGTCGGACGCGGGGGCGTGGTCTCGCCCGGCGGGGTCGGCTTCGACATCTCGTGCGGTGTGCGCCTCCTTACGTCGCCGCTCGACGCGGCCGAGCTCGCACCCCGGCTGCAGGAGGTGATGGACGAGCTCGACGCCCGCGTCCCGACCGGGCTCGGGGCCGGGGGCGTGTGGCCGCTGGCGCGCGACGCGGAGCTCGAGTCCGTGCTCCGCCACGGGGCGAGCGAGGCGGTGGCGGCCGGCCTCGGCACGGACGCGGACCTGGCCCGGTGCGCAGTGGGCGACGTGGGCATGCGCCCCGAGCTCGCCGCCGTCAGCGATCGGGCCCGCCAGCGGGGACGGCGTCAGGTCGGGAGCCTCGGTTCGGGCAACCACTTCCTCGAGGTGCAGGTGGTCGACGTCGTCTACGACGAGGCGGTGGCGGCCGCCTTCGGCCTACGCCGCGGCCAGGTGTGCGTGATGATCCACTGCGGCTCCCGGGGGCTCGGCCACCAGGTCTGTTCCGACCACGTCCGAGCCATGCAGGGGGCGATGGCCAGGCACGGCATCGCCGTCCCCGATCCCCAGCTCGCCTGCGCCCCCGTGGAGTCAGGCGAGGGACAGGCCTACCTCGGGGCGATGGCGGCCGCCGCCAACTACGGACGCGCCAACCGCCAGGCGCTCACCGCCGCGGTACGCGCCGCCTTCGCCGCCGCCGCACCCAGCGGCTCGCTGGAGCTCCTCTACGACGTGTCGCACAACCTGGCTTCGTTGGAGGAGCACGAGGTGGAGGGCGAGCGACGGCTGCTGTGCGTCCACCGCAAGGGCGCCACCCGCGCCCTGCCCCCGGGGCACGCGGAGCTCCCCGACGACCTGCGCCCCGTGGGACAGCCGGTGCTGATCCCGGGCTCGATGGGCACGGCCTCCCACGTCCTGGTGGGGGTCTCCCCCGGCGGGGCGTTCTCCTCGACCTGCCACGGCGCGGGGCGCACCCTCAGCCGGCACGCGGCGGTGCGCCGGGTGTCGGGCACGGCCCTGCGCAAGGAGCTCGAGGACGGTGGGATCGCCGTGCGCGCCGCCTCGGCCCGGGGGCTGGCGGAGGAGGCGCCCTTCGCGTACAAGGACGTCGACGAGGTGGTGGCCACGTGCGAGCGGGCCGGCCTGGCGCGTCGTGTCGTGCGCCTGCGGCCGCTCGGCGTCCTGAAGGGCTGACGCACCTCAGTCGAACGTGAGCTTGTCCTGCTCCCAGTAGGCGCGCAGGGCCGCGAGCTTGCCGTCGGGCGAGGCCCGGTAGGTGGAGACGACGTTGCAGACGCCCACCTTGCCGCCGATCGTGATGCGGATCTCACCGACGTTGGCCACCTCGACGCCGCAGTCGTAGGTGTCGCGGATGTGGAACCGGATGGAGTCGCTGATGGCGATCACGTTGTCGTAGAAGGCGGTGATGGCCTCCTTGCCTCGATGGCCCACGCCCTCGGGGTCGAACATCGACGGCCCGATCGGGTCCTCGACCACGCCGTCGTCGGCGAAGAGGGCCAGCCAGCCGTCCCGGTCCTTGGCCTCGATGCGGGCCATCGACTGCTTCGACAACTCGAATGCGACTCCCATGTCCCCTCCCTCAGCCCCCGGTCTTGGCGATCACGTCGTCGGCGAACCGGCGCAGGTTGTCGAGCTTCGACTGCAGCGGCTCGATGTCGGGACCCACCGTGTACGGCCAGCGGAACCCGACGATGGCGTCGGTCACCCCCTCGTCCTCGAGGCGGCGCACCCCGTCGACGGTGAACGCGTCGAACGAGATCACGTGGGTCTCGAACCGCTCGTCGTCGCGGCCGGCCTCGGCCCGCAGCGCCCGCAGGCGGGCGAGCAGGCCGGGCAGTTCGCTCTGGTCGCCCCCGCCGTGGAGCCAGCCGTCCCCCATCGTCGCCGCCCGGCGCAGCGCCGCTTCGCCGTGCCCGCCGATGAGGATCGGGATGGGGCTGGCCGGCGCGGGGGTCATCTTCACCTCGGGCAC
>Ga0187770_10001382_pt1 | contig 12835 bp, 13 predicted proteins | sample 0116_SJ02_MP02_2_FD_133154 | JGI IMG/M metagenome (GOLD analysis project Ga0187770, IMG submission 133154) | Tropical peat soil microbial communities from peatlands in Department of Meta, Colombia - 0116_SJ02_MP02_20_MG | ecosystem: Environmental > Terrestrial > Soil > Wetlands > Peat | place...
GCCGCGGAGATTATCCGCATCCGCACCGCGGGAGACCAGTTTCAGCGCGGCAGCGTCGCGGGTATTGGCCTGAAGGGCGTGTTCATCAAGGAAATTGAAGACGCGCTGCTTTCCGGCCAGGTGGACCTGGCCGTGCACAGCATGAAGGACATGCCCACGGAAATTCCTTCCGGGCTGGAAATTGCCGCCATCCCCCAGCGCGAGGACCCGCGCGACTGCCTCATCTCGCGCCGCGGCGCGAAACTTTCGGGTCTCCCCGAGGGAGCGCGTGTGGGCACCAGCAGTCTGCGCCGCGCCGCGCAGCTTCGGCATCACCGGCCCGACTTGGAGATTGCCGAATTGCGCGGCAATGTGGACACCCGCCTGCGCAAAGTGCAGGAGGGCGCGTACGACGCAGTGGTCCTGGCGCGCGCGGGAGTAAAGCGACTGGGATACGAGGGGCGCATTACGGAGGTGCTCGAACCGGAGGTCATGCTCCCGGCCGTAGGTCAAGGCGCGCTGGCCATCGAGACGCGCTCCGCGAATACGGACCTCTTTGACTTATTCGCGGCATTCGACCACGCGGAAACGCGCACGGCCATCAGCGCGGAGCGTGCGGTACTGGCCGCGCTCGAAGGCGGATGCCAGGTGCCTGTGGGCGCATGGGCGCGCCTGGAGCGCGGCACGCTGTGGCTGGACACCTGCGTCTGCGCCCCGGATGGCAGCGAGGTCTTGCGCGAGCGGAGCGAAGGCCCCGCCATGCGCCCGGAAGCGTTGGGCCGGGCAGTGGCGCGCCGGCTGCGCGCCGCGGGCGCGGAGCGTTTGCTCCGCCTGGCCGGGCGCTAGCTGCGTTTGGGGGATTTGATTTTGGATATGGCCTTGACCAATCAGACGCGCGTGCTCGCGGGCCGGCGGATTGCGGTCACCCGCGCGCCGGATCAGGCGGGAGACCTGGCGCGGCTGCTTTCCGAGCACGGTGCGGAAGTGGTGCTGTGCCCGCTGGTGGCCTTCGAACGCCCCGCGGAGTCTGCTCCGCTCGATGCCGCTCTCGGCCGCCTGCGCGAGTTTGACTGGCTATTGTTCACCAGTCAGAATGCCGTCCGATTTTTCGAAGAGCGGCGGCGCGAGCTGGAAGTGGCGCGCGAGTGGGCGCATCCGCGCGTCGCGGCGGTCGGCCCGGCTACCGCAAAATCGGCGCGCGAACTGGGTTACGATGTGGAGTGCGTGGCGGAGGAAGCAACGGGGCTGGCCCTGGCCCATAGCCTGGAAAAAGAGCTGGCCGGGCGCACCGTGCTTCTCCCGCGCAGCGACCGCGCGCGGCCTGAACTTCCGCAGGCGCTGGCAACTGCGGGCGCGCAAGTGACCGATGTGGTCGCCTACCGCACAGTAGCGGCGGGGCCGGAGGCTGAAGCGGCTCTCCAGCAGATTCGCAACGGTCGGGTGGACGTGGTGACGCTGGCCAGCCCCTCAGCCTTCGAGCGGCTGGCGGAACAACTGGGCGCCGCAACGCTGGCTGCGCTCATCGGCAGCGGCCAATTGGCGCTCGCGGCGATTGGTCCGGTGACCGCGGCGGCCATTCGGCAGGCAGGAATTTCCGTCGCGGTTGTGCCGTCCAAGCCTGGGGCGGAATCTCTGGTTCAGGCGCTGGCGGCGCATTATGCCGCTGCGCCACCGCGGAACGCGCCCGTCCCAGGCGCGCCGGCCGGTTAAGTGGATGAACCGCGAGCCGGGCATGCGATGGACGCTTCTCGGACTGCGTCCCGGCACCGCGGGCAATTTTTGGAGAGCAGCGAGGGAGCCATGAGCTATCCCATCGATCGTCCACGCCGCTTGCGCCGGACGGAAGCATTGCGTTCGCTGGTGCGCGAGACGCGCCTTTCTACTGCGGGATTCTTCTATCCCATGTTCATCTGCCCGGGCACCGCCACGAGGCAGGAAATCCGCTCCATGCCCGGCATCCGCCAGCAGTCGGTGGACTTCTTCTTGGAAGAGGCGCGCGAAGTCGAGCAACTGGGCATTCCCGGAATTCTGCTGTTCGGCCTGCCGGAGCATAAAGACCCTGAGGGTACCGAAGCCTGGTCGCCGGACGGCGCAGTGCCGCGGGCCATTCGTGCCGTGCGCGATGCCGAACTCTCGCTGCTGGTGGCGGCGGACGTTTGCCTCTGCGAGTACACGGACCACGGGCACTGTGGCGTGGTGAAGGGCGAAACTGTGCTGAACGATCCGAGCGTCGAGCGCCTCGCGCGGGCCGCGCTGGCCTATGCCGCGGCCGGGGCGGATATCGTCGCTCCCTCCGACATGATGGACGGCCGCGTGGGCGCCATCCGCGCCGTGCTGGACGACAACGGCCTCCAGGACACCATCATCATGTCCTACGCCGCGAAGTACTGCTCGGGGCTCTACGGCCCGTTCCGCGAAGCTGCGGAATCCGCGCCGCAGTTCGGCGACCGGCGCAGCTATCAGATGGATCCTGCAAATGTCCGCGAAGCCCTGCGGGAGGTGGCTCTCGATATCGAAGAGGGCGCGGACATCGTGATGGTGAAACCTGCCATGCCGTATTTGGACGTCATCCGGCGCGTGCGCGACGCTTTCTCCGTGCCGGTAGCCGCCTATAACGTCAGCGGCGAATACTCGATGGTCAAAGCCGCGGCCGCGAACGGGTGGATCGAGGAGAAGCGCGTGGTGCTGGAGATTCTCGCCGGCATCCAGCGCGCCGGAGCGGAGATTATTTGCACCTATCACGCAAAGGACGTCGCTCGCTGGCTAAAGGCCTGCTGAGATCGCCATGCGGCCTGCATCCGAAATGATGCTGTCATTCCGAGCCCGCCGCGGCAGGCGAGGATCCTGCTTGTTCCGTTTTTCTCCTCTCTCCAACAAGTGTCTTCACAAATGACCGTGACCTCCTCCAAGTCCCACCTCCGCTCCGAGGCGCTTTTCCGCGAGGCGGAACAATATCTCGTCGGCGGCGTGAACAGCCCGGTGCGCGCGTTTCGTTCCGTGGGAGGCCATCCACTGGTGATGGCGCGCGGCTCCGGCGCGCGCATTGAAGACGCCGACGGCAATTCCTACCTCGACTATGTCGGCTCCTGGGGTCCGTTGATTCTGGGGCACACGCATCCCGCGGTGGTCGCGGCTCTGGCGGACCAGGCCGCGCGCGGCGCCAGCTTCGGCATGACCAGCGAGCTGGAAACCGAGTTGGCCCGGCTCATCTCGCGCGCCATGCCGGCCATCGAAATGGTCCGGTTTGTCAGTTCCGGGACGGAAGCGGCCATGAGCGCGGCGCGCCTGGCGCGCGCGGCTACCGGACGCCCGCTACTCGTTAAATTCAGCGGCTGCTATCACGGGCATGCGGATCCGTTTCTTTCGGAGGCCGGATCGGGCCTCGCCACGCTGGGAATTCCGGCCAGCCCGGGCGTGCCGCCGGAGATCGCCGCTCTCACGCTGAATCTCCCGTATAACGACTCGGCCGCCGTCGAGCGCGCTTTCACGGAGCACGCTGGAAAGATTGCCGCCGTGTTTGTCGAACCCATCGCCGCCAATATGGGTGTGGTTCTTCCGGCGCGTGATGGAGGCTTCTTGCGCGACCTGCGCGCGATTACCGCGCGTTACGGCGCGCTGCTGGTTTTCGACGAAGTGATTACCGGATTCCGCGTGGCGCACGGCGGCGCGCAGCAGCTTTATCACCTTCGCCCCGATCTCACCATTCTGGGGAAGATTATAGGCGGCGGTTTGCCCGCGGCTGCCTACGGCGGCGGCCGGGTCCTGATGAGCCAGGTGGCGCCGCTCGGCCAGGTCTACCAGGCGGGAACGCTTTCCGGCAATCCGTTGGCCATGCGCGCAGGGATCGAGACTCTCAAGCAAGTTGCGGCGCCCGGATTTTACGACGCTCTCCACCAGCGCAGCGCGCGCCTGATGCAGGGGATTGCAGCCATCCTCGCGGAGCACCGCTATCCCTGCTGCCTGAGTGCCTGCGGCTCGCTGGCCACGTTGTTCTTTACGCCGGGCCCGGTGCGCAATTTCGAAGACGCGAAGCGCAGCGACACGCAAAAATACGCGCGGTTTTTCCAGGCTATGCTGGAGCGCGGAATTTTTCTTGCGCCCTCGCAATTCGAAGCCATGTTCGTTTCCGCCGCGCATACCGATGCGGACATCGCATCTACCGTCGCCGCCTGCGCAGAAAGTCTGGCCGCGTAGAGCCCGTCGCGCCGCGCCGGGAGTGTGCTACGCTTTCCCACGGCCGCCATGCCTGCCGACCGCACGCTCGAACTCTCCTCGCGGGATCGTCTGAATCAGCGGGTCAAGCAGATCGTTCTTTCCGTCCAGGAATATACGAACCTGGCGCTGGAATCCGTGGTGGATGTTGCCCGCACGCCGTTCTACCTGGATGACGCGCTGTACCAGATGGACATTATCGGCATCGGTTCGCTGCCCATCGTCATGCTGACCGGCTTCTTCATCGGCGCGGTCATGGTGTTGCAGACCTCCGCGCAATTCAGCCGCTTCGGGGAAACGGCGTTGGTGGGCGATGTGGTGGCCATTTCCATTGTGCGCGAGCTGGGTCCCAGCATCACCTCCCTGCTGGTGGCCGGACGCAATTCCTCCGGCATCGCTTCGGAGCTGGGTTCCATGCTGGTGACCGAGCAGGTGGATGCCATGCGCGCCATGGGCACCGACCCGGTGAAGAAACTGGTGACCCCGCGCGTGCTGGCCACCACTTTGATGCTCCCGCTGCTCACGGCGATTTCCGACTTCATTGGGCTGGTGGGCGGCTACCTCATCTCCCATTTTCAACTGCGCCTGGACCCGGTGCAGTACTGGACCCGGGCCATCCACGCGCTCGAATTCGGAGACCTGGTTCAGGGCCTGGTAAAGCCTCTGATCTTTGGCTTTATCCTCTCCAGTGTGGGCTGCTATTACGGCTTGAGCGTGCGCGGCGGCACACAGGGCGTAGGCCGGGCAACCACTCAGGCTGTGGTCACGGCGTCGGTGCTCATCCTGGTCAGCAATTTCTTCCTTACGAGATTCCTGTTGTTTATCTTCCCCTAGGCTCACCTTCGAGTTTCAATTTTCGCTTTTTCTTGTGGCCACTCGCCACTGGCCATTTTGTTTCTTATAATCATGCCCGCGGACGATGCACCCTGACCTGTCCCCCGCCACCCCGCGCATGAGCGCCGACTCGCCTGATGGTTCTGCCATTGTCCTCGAGGACGTGCGCATCGGCTTTGAGGAGCGCGACGTCCTCCGCGGTGTTTCCTTTTCCGTAGCGCGCAACGAAACGCTGGCGTTGCTGGGCGAGACGGCCAGCGGGAAGACCCTGTTGTTGAAAATCGTAGCCGGATTGCTGCGCCCGGATGCGGGGAGCGTGCGGGTGATGGGCCGGGAAGTGACCTCCATGACCGAGCACGAGCTTCTGGATTTCCGCCGGCAAATGGGCTTCGTGTTTCAGGAAGGCGCGCTCTTCGATTCACTCACCGTGGCGGAGAACGTGGCCTACCGCCTGCGCGAAGAACGGCTGGAGGAGCAGGAAGTGCAAGCCCGCGTGGCCGAAACGCTGCGCTTTGTGGAAATGGAAGACGCCGCGGAGAAAATGCCGGGCGAGCTCTCGGGAGGGATGCGCCGGCGTGTGTCCATTGCCCGCGCGCTGGTTACCCGTCCGCCCATTGTGCTCTACGATTCGCCCACCGCGGGGCTCGATCCGGTCACCTCACAAACGATTCTCTGCCTGATCCTGCGCCTGCGGGATGTTTACGGGGTGACCGCGCTCTTGGCCACGCAGCGGATGCAGGACGCTTTCGCGCTGGCCAACTTCCGCTTCACGGCGGAAAGCAACACGGTGGTGCGCATGCCCCCCGACCGCGCCACGCCGCCCGGCAGAGCGAACGGGGCGGAGCGCCCGCTCACCCGCTTTCTTTTTCTCCGCGACGGCCGCACCTACTTTGAGGGCGGGCCGGAGGATGTGGCGGGGACCAAGGACGGCTACCTGCAACGCTTCCTGGTATGACAGAATCTCCGCGGGGGAGAATAAACTTCCCCGGGGGAGGATGGCGATGCCGCAACGCACTCAGGTCACCTGGGCCCAACTGCGCGTCGGGCTGCTCACCTTGGTGGGGCTGTTTCTGATCATGCTGGCCATACTGTATGTGACCGGTGCGGGAATCCTGGCGCCGAAGTACCAGTTGCGCACCTATCTGCCCGAGGTGGAAGGTCTGACCCTGGGCGCTCCGGTGCGCCTGGACGGTGTGGAAGTGGGCAACGTAGACGGCATCCGCATCGCCCCGCCTTCTCCCACCGGCACTCCAGACCGCATGCGCAATGTGGAGCTGATCATGCGCGTGGACCGGAGATTTCAGAAGAACATCACCACGGAATCGCGCGTCAGCCTGGTGACGGAAGGATTTCTGGGCAACCGCTACGTGCGCATCACGCGCGGCTACGCGGGAACTCCCATCCCCGCGCAGGGCGAGGTGACCGGCACCGAAGAGCTTGCCATGAAGAACGTGGTCGAACGCGGGGCCGACCTGGTGGAAAACCTCGGCGCGCTCTCCAAGGACGTCCAGTCTCTGGTGACCGGGGTGCGCAAGGGCGAAGGTTCACTTGGCAAGCTGATGACGGATAATCAGCTCTACGAGCATGCCACTTCCACGGTCGCACGCATGGATCGCCTCCTGGAGCAAACCGAGAGCGGAAAGAACACCCTGGGCAAGTTGATGGCCAACGACGAAGTCTACCAGCGCATTAATTCCGCGGCCGACCGCCTGGATAAGCTGCTCGCCGACGTGCAAAACGAAAAGGGCACGCTGGGCAAACTGGTGAACGACCCTGCGCTCTATCAGGACACCCGCCAGTTTGTGGACAAGGCCAACGCGTTCCTGGCCGACGTGCGCGGAGGGAAGGGAACTCTCGGCAAGCTCTCCACGGACGAGCAGTTGTACGACAACCTGCGGGATTCCGCAGAGAGCCTCAAAGAGGTTACCGACAAGCTCAGCCGAGGGCCGGGCAGCATGGCCAAGGTGGTCAACGATGCGCAGCTCTACGATAATCTGACCGGCCTGGCCGCGGACCTGCGCCTGCTCATCGCCGACATTCGCAAGGACCCCAAGAAGTATCTGCGCATCAAGCTGACCATCTTCTAGGGTTAAAGCCGCGCCCGCATGAACCGCGCGATTTAGCAGCATCATGCCCGTGCGCCGGAGTGCGCCGCGGGCCTGCGCGATGCGGAGAGCTGCGCTATACTGGCGCGGGTGCGGGATTGGAAACATTCGATTCCGAAGAGCTTTTTTGTAACCATCCATTCATCTGCTTTTGATACGGTGAGCTACGAATGAAGGCGCTCGACGAGCTGGTCAATCCGCGCAGCGGCGAAGCGGGACTGGAACTGGCGCCCGCCGAGCGTCCGGCTCCTTCTCCTCGGAAAGACGGCCAGCGGCCCTATCCCGGCGCCCTGGTGGTCGTCGAGGGCATCGACGGCTCGGGCAAAAGCACCCAGCTCTATCTGCTGAAGCGCTGGCTGGAGATCGGCGGCTACCGCCTGCACTTTACGGAATGGAACTCCTCAGAGTTGGTGAAATCCGCCACGAAGCGCGGGAAACAGCGGCGGCTGCTGACCCCGGTGACATTTTCCCTGCTGCATGCGGCGGATTTCGCGGACCGCTGCGAGCGGCAAATCTTGCCGCTCTTGCACAGCGGGTACCTGGTCCTGGCTGATCGCTACATTTACACCGCCTTCGCGCGGGACACCGCCCGGGGCTGCGCGAACGCGTGGTTGCGCAACCTCTACCGCTTCGCGCCCATTCCGGACATCACTTTTTATTTCCGCGCTCCGCTGGAGGTGGCCGTCAACCGCATCCTGAGCGGGCGCCCCAAACTGAAATACTACGAAGCGGGAATGGACCTGGGCCTCTCCTTCGATCGCGCGGAGAGTTTCCGGATTTTCCAGGGCATGATCATGGAGCAGTACGACCGCATGACCGAGACCGATAATTTTGTGGTCATGGACGGCACCCTGAAGGTGAACCGCCTGCAGAAGAAAATGCGCGAAATTGCCGAGGAGCGCGTGGACTTGGACCGCTTCCGGCCGGGGAAGAAGGCGTGAGGAGAAATGGCAAACATTCCGGCGGGCGTGCGGGCCGCGCCAATGGCTCCCCGGCGGGAGGGTTGGGGCGGTTTTTCGGCACGCCGCTGCCCGGCTTGCACGAGGAGGAGTGGGCCGGCTCGCTGATCGTGCTGGAGGGCAGCGACGGCTCCGGGCGCTCTACGCAAATCGCGCTGCTCACCGAATGGCTCGAGTCGGAAGGCTTTGCCGTGCAGACCATGGGCTTGCGCCGCTCGAGCCTGGTAGCGGAAGACATCGACGACCTGCTGGCCAACAACGCGGTCACCCGCATGACCCTGGCGCTGATGTACGCCACCGATTTCTACGATCAATTGGAGCACCGCATCGTCCCCGCGCTGCGCTCCGGAATGCTGGTGCTGGCCGACCGCTACATTTTCACGCTCATCGCCCGGGCGGTAGTCCGCGGCATCGACCGCGAATACCTGCACGGCTTGTACGAAATGGCCCTGCGCCCGGACATCACCTTCTGGCTGAATGTGCGCCCCGAGGTGACCTTTGAGCGCGAGTTCAAGAAGTCGCACGCCATTTCGTATTGGGAGGCCGGGCGGGACATGTCCCTCTCCTCCGACCTCTACCAGTCCTTTATCCGGTATCAAGGCATGGTGAAGAAGGAGTTCGAAATCCTGGCGCGGCGCCATCACTTTGTCGAAGTGGATGGAGAGCGCAGCGTGGCGGAGGTGAACGGCGATTTGCGCGCGCAGATCGCCGCGCGCCTGGGCATCCGCTCCACGCGCTTCCGTCCCGCCTCGGCACGCGCGCCACTGTGGCGATAAAGCGGAATTGACGTTTCCGATCCACATCGCGGCGATTGACGCGGGCTCGAACGCCATACGGCTCGTTATCGCTCGTGCCGAATCTCCCACCGCCATCCACGAGCTGGCCACGGAACGCGCGCCGGTGCGCCTGGGCCATCTGGCCTTCACGCGCCGCCGGCTGGACGAGGAAACCATCGCCCGCGCGCTCAAAGCCTTCCGCGCCTTCCGTGAATTGATGGATCTTTATCGCGTGGAGGCCTGGCGCGCCGTAGCCACCAGCGCCTGCCGCGAGGCGCGCAACAGCGGCGAAATGATCCGCCGCATCCACCGCAAGACGGGCATTCGCCTGGAAGTGATCAGCGGGGAAGAGGAGGCGCGGCTGGTGCGCACCGCGGTTCTCTCCGCCTTGAACGGCCGGCTGGACCCTGCGGTCATACTCGACATGGGCGGCGGCAGCCTGGAGGTCAACCTGCTCCGCGCCGGTCAGGTGCGCAAGAGCGTCAACCTGCCCGTGGGCACCGTCCGCTTGATGGAGACCCTGAGTATCGACGGCCGCATTACCGGCCAGCAGCGCGAGCTGATTCGCGACGTGGTCCGCCACCATTTGGGCCATTTCCTTCGTGGTGTTTCCCAGGTTCCCTTTGGTCTGGCCGTGGCCTGCGGCGGAAACGTCGAGGCGCTCGCGCAGATTTACCGCGGCCCCGCGGTTGCCGGCATGGAGTCGCTGGACCTGCGGCTGCTCCGCCGGCGCCTGGCAGAGCTCATCGGGCGCGACGTGGCCGAGCGCATGCGCCGTTACCGCATCCGCCGCGACCGCGCGGATGTGCTCGCCATCGCTGCCCTGGTTCTGGATAGCGCCGCGGAAATGCTCGGCCTGCGCACCCTGGTGGTGCCCGGAGTGGGCGTGCGCGAGGGCGTTTTGCGTGCGCTGCTGGCCTCGCGCTTTGCCGTGGGCACGGGCCGCAAGAGCGCGGAGCGGCCCGATCCGCGCGCCGCAGAGGCGCGCGCCGGCGCCTTCTGGTTTGCCCAGCGCTTCGATTTCGATGCGCCGCACGCCGAGCATGTGGCCGGGCTGGCGCTCTCTTTGTTCGACCAGTTGCGGCCGGTGCACGGCTTGGACGGGCAGGCACGGCTGGCCCTGGAGCTGGGCGCTCTGCTGCACGACGTGGGGCGGCTGATCAACGATCGCGGCCATCACCGCCACGGCGAATATCTGGTGCGCTACGGAGAAATCCCCGGCATGTCGGAAGAGATGCGCCAACTGGTGGGCTGCCTGGTGCGCTACCACAACCACAAGTCCGAGCCGGACCCCGACCACCGGCCTTACGGCGATCTGCCCCGCGAAACGCGCCGGCAGATTCGCATGCTGTCCGCGCTCCTGCGCCTGGCGGAGGGTTTGGACTCCGGCCATCAGCGGGCGGTCGGCGGAGTGCGCGCCCATTATCAAATCGGACATGTACAATTTGAGCTCGAAGGAAAGGGTGATCTGACCCAGGCCGCCGCGGCCGCGCAGAAGCGCGCCGGTTTGTTCGAACGGGAGTTCAGCGTGACGGCTCTGTTCCGGCGTCCCGTGCGGCGCGAAACGAGCCGGGTCGCCTGAGCGGTCTCAGGTAGTTTTGCCCGTAGTTCTGATGGTGCGCGTGCAGCGGGATGCCGCGCCCCGGGGCCGGGCATCGAGGAGGCAGGGAAGGCGCGATGATCGTCTATCTGGTCCGCCACGGGATTGCCGTTGATCGCGAGGACCCTGATTGCCCGCCGGATGCCGAGCGCCCGCTCACCAAAAAGGGCGCCGAGAAAGCACGCCAAGTGCTCGCCGGCCTGATCGAATTGGGCGCCAAGCCGGGGGCGATTCTTTCCAGTCCGTTGCTGCGCGCCTGGCAGACCGGAGAAATTGCCGCCACCGTGTTCCATCTGGGAAAAGAAAAAATCCGCCGTACCGAAGCCCTGCTGCCGGAAGCGGATCCCACGGCATTGTTGAAAGATCTCGCGCGGCTGAGCGTGGAGGAAGTGGTTTGCACCGGCCATGCGCCGCACTTGGATGAATTCCTCGCGCATGCCACCGGGCACCGCCAATCCTTCACCGCGCTGAAGAAGGCCGGAGTCGCCTGCCTGGAGTTTGAAACTCTCGCTGCCGGCCGCGCGGTGCTCTCCGCGTTGTATCCTCCCCGGACGCTGCGGCGGTTGGTGGATCACTAAGGCAAAAGAAAGAGGCTGCCTATCGAAGAAACCCAAGGTCTGAAGATCCCGATCCCGAATCCCGATCCCGAACCTTCGCGATTCGGGACTGACCGTGGCTACCCGTGCGGCACGGCTGAACGCAGCCGCTCGAGCCACTCTTCGCGCCAGTCTTGCACGGAGCGGCCCGTTTCGCGCTGGAGGGATGCGCCGAATCGCCGCGCGCGTGCCATGCGCACAAGGGCGGGCACACCTGCCCGCTCGGCCAGGAATTTCACCAGCGATTGGGAGAGAACATAGAACGGAGCGGCCACGCCGCGGCGATCCTGCACGATGCGCGGCGGCAGGCCCCGCGCCCCGACAAAGCGCAGGACGGCGCGTCCGCGAGCGCCGTCCAGCCAGCGCGCGGCGTCCGCGTCCACCCCGGAGTTTCCGTTCGCGGTGAACAGATGGGAATCGTAACCCCCGCCCCGCTTCGCCACGGCGCATTCCACGTAGCAGGCCAGGCCTTCAGTGAACCACGGCGGGGCATGCCGGCACGGCAGCAACGCGTGAACAATCTCGTGGAGATAGGGCGCGGTTCCGGAGCGCACGCGGTGCGCGGGCAGGCGGATGGTGCGCCCGTACGCGGCGGCGAGCGGCAGGCCGTCGCAGATCTCAAATCGAATCATGTGACCGCGCCGGTCGAGCCCGAGGAATGACTCCACGGCTTCCAGGCCTTGCGCAGCCAGCTCTGTGAACTCCCTGGCCTGTGCGGGGCTCAGCGAAAGCGTTTCGTAGCGCAGCTCCGCCCTCCGGCCCGAGTGTCGTGACTCGAGTGGGGAGGCAGTCGGGGGCGAAATCTTCGGGGAACGGATTAAGTGAGCTCCACCACCGTAAATCCAGAAATGCGGGCGGCCACGCATAGTCTCCGGTCGCCGGAGATGAATGGTCGCCCCGCAGGACGCTCTCCGCACCAGGCGAGTGCGGCCGCCAGTTGCAGACTATCCCCTGCTCGCAGCGGATGAATTGCCGACAATTGTAGCGCACGCTCGAGAATGGAATCCTCGGGCAGGATTTCCTTCCATCCATCCCGCAAAACCTGCATGCGCCTTTCTGCTCCTCTTCTCTCCCTCTCGGTGACGGCCCGCTCACGGTGGAGGCGGCAGATGGCACTCTGAATCTCCACGATGCTGAACCACCAGACCACCGGCTCGGATCGGCCCAATTGCGCATGGGCGCGGCGGCTCGCAGCTTCATTGACGCAAAGGGGCACCAGCGCGGTGGCGTCCCAGAATGTGGGGGCCTGGGTCATCGGCCTTCCCGGTCCGCCAGCACGGCTCTGATCGCTCGATTGCCGGCCACTCGCCCCGTGGGGATTTTCCGCAAGGTGCGGATGTCCAAAGCCGCTTTCGGGAGTCGCATTTTGCCCGCCGCCACCAGGAGCAGATCCTCTTCGCGAGCACCGTTCGGCGAAAAAGGAATCAGTTTGGCCACCGGCAGGCTGCGGTCGCGGATGATAATCTCTTCCCCCGCCTTCGCGAACGCCAGATACCGGCTCAACCGGTTCTTCAGCTCGGCGACATTCACGGTGCGCATGACAGTGCTCCCTCATGGCCATTATAGCCATATCGAGGGGAACTGGTAAAGGAGCATTTCGCGCGGTTCGCAAGCCGTCGCAGGCGCCAAATCCCCGGCCCTGGACCGCATTCTCCCGGGACCTGCCGCTGGGTTGACCTGCGCTATACTCGCCTCTCGCCACTGCCGGGATAAGGGAGCGGACCGCCATGTCTTCCTCCGCAATTCCGCATTCCAACGATATTCACGCGAAAGC
>Ga0187770_10001383_pt1 | contig 12835 bp, 13 predicted proteins | sample 0116_SJ02_MP02_2_FD_133154 | JGI IMG/M metagenome (GOLD analysis project Ga0187770, IMG submission 133154) | Tropical peat soil microbial communities from peatlands in Department of Meta, Colombia - 0116_SJ02_MP02_20_MG | ecosystem: Environmental > Terrestrial > Soil > Wetlands > Peat | place...
AGCGCCTCATCTTCAAACTGCAAGTCGATGCCATAGGCCTTGAAATCGCGCTTTTTCCCGATGATGATGGGGCTCTTCGGGTTGCGAAGAATCTTGTAAAGGTCCTCCACCTCCAGCTGTTCAAAGACGGTCAGCACCGGAAGCCTTCCGATGAATTCCGACTCGAACCCGAACTGGATTAAATCCTCCGCTTTCGTTTGTTTCAGGTTCCCGGATCGCTCCTCTTTGGATTGAATCTCCGCCCCAAAACCCATCCCCTGACGGTTCAGCCTCTTCTTGACGATCTCTTCCAGCCCGTTGAAGGCCCCGCTCATAATGAACAGAATATGTTTGGTGTTGATCTTTTTTTTCTCCCGCTTGCCCGTCTTCTGGAATTCCATGATCGCTTCCATCTGAGACACTGGATCATGAGGAACCTTCAACTCCACTTCCGTCTCTTCCATGGGTTTCAGCAGAGCGCGCTGGACCCCCGAGCGGGAGACGTCGGGCCCAATCAGGTTCGGGGTGGCGGCGATTTTGTCGACCTCGTCCAGATAGATAATGCCGTACTGGGCAAGCTCGATATTTCCCTTGGCTTCATAAGCTAGGTCTCTTACCAGGTCTTCCACATCTCCGCCTACATATCCTGTTTCACTGAACTTGGTGGCGTCGCCCTTTACGAAAGGGACCCCAATTTTCCTGGCAATGAGCTTGACCAGGAAGGTTTTGCCCACCCCGGTGGGACCAACCATGATGATGTTGTTCTTGATTTCTCCAACAGTGTCCATCCGCCTGTGCTTGCGGTTCAGTCCGAACATCTTGATCCGGTTAAAATGGGTGCAGATCTTTGTGGCCAGGACTTCCTTGGCTTCGTCCTGTTTGACCATATATTCGTCGAGATAAGCCTTCAACTCCTCCGGCTTCATGTCGAAGTGGATGGCCGAAAGGTCGGGTTCTTTCTCTTTCTCTCCTTCTTCGATCTTCTCCCCCGACGGCTCCGGAACCGGGCCGAACCCGGCAAATTGGACCCTTTGCCCATATTTTCGGGTTAAATAATCGCTGAGATCTTTTTGAATTTCTTTAATATCGATATCTTTTTCCATCTTACCTGCCAAACCCTCCAACTTTCTTATCGCTTTACATATTATAATACTTTTTCGGCATCCATGCCAGTTTCTGGAGAGTTTCTCGTTCAATCGCCGCCGCTTTTTTTGGTTTTTTCCGGTTTTTCCTCGTCCCGCGCCAATTTTTGATCGGCATTTGCCAGGGCCCGGGGCCGGGACGCTTCGCTGGATAGCATAAGGCGATGTTTTCTTTGCGAAAGAGGCGGGAAAAAAATCCCCCCGCTTCCCCGACCCATACCCGAAAGGAAAAAACTGGGGATGGCCGATCTCATTTTTCTCCTTGATTATGGACGGTTTTCCTGTTCTAATGGCCGGTGCATGGGAATAGTTGAAACCCCAACGGAAGGACGGGGAAAGAATTTCATGCATGAACTCTCCGTAACTCAGAGCATCCTGGAAATTGCCCTCGACTATGCTAATCGAAACGAGGCCACCAAGATCGTCGAAATCCAGTTGCAAATCGGAGAAATCACCGATTTCGATGACGAATGGATCCAGCGCTACTTTGATTTTGTGAGCGCAGGAACGATCGCCGCGGGCGCCAAGCTGCGTATAACCCGAATCCCGGCGAAGTTGCAATGCCAGACCTGTTCTTTTATTTTCCCCTTGGACCGGTCTACCTGGAATTCCCAATGCCCCTCCTGTCAGAGCAAATCGGTCCAACTGGTCACCGGCCGGGAGTTCCGGATTGAAGCCCTAGAGGTGATTTGAAGAGTCCCATCCGAAACTGAATTTTTGAAACTCCGAACTCTGAACGAATCATGAATCCCGTCGTCCTGGTCAACCCTCCCTATTCCTTCTGGTCTCCGGGGAAAAATTACCTTCGGCCTTTTATCGGAACCCTCCCTTCTCTCGGATTATTGAGTCTGGCTGGTGTTCTTCGAAAGAGAGGATATTCAGTAAAAATTGTCGAGGCCGCCTCCTTGGATCTTTCTCTACCCCAAACCGTGGACCATATTCTCAGGGAAAGGCCAAAGTACGTAGGCCTCAGCTGCACTACCGCATCAGTGGACAACGCCGCTCAAATTGCCCGGGCCATCAAAGAAAAAAACGCTGGGATCTCGACATTTGTCGGAGGGCCCCAGATTACCGCCCTTCCGACAGAGACCTTCCGTCGTTACCCTGAATTTGATTATGGGGTTCTCGGGGAGGGAGAGATCGCTCTGGGAGACCTCCTGGAGGCCGTGGAAGGCCAAAAAGACCTATCGCCTGTGGAGAGCGCCGTCTTCCGGGATGGAGAAGAGGTTCGGGCCAATACCCGCCGTAAATTCATAGAAGACCTGGACGAAATCCCTTTTCCGGCTTATGACCTTCTGCCGTCCTTTCCCCGCGCTTACCGCCCTCCCTTTCTAAATTACTCCAAGGGGCCAGTCGCTTCTCTGACCTCTTCGCGAGGATGCCCCCAGATCTGTACTTTTTGTGACCGATCGGTTTTTGGCAATCGCTACCGTTATTTTTCTGAAGACTATCTCCTGGAATTGATCTCTTTTCTTCACCAGAAATATGCGGTCCGGCATCTCATCTTTGTCGATGATCAGTTTGCCGTTTCCCGACCCCGCCTGATCCATCTCTGCGAAAAATTGGCCGGAGAGAATCTGAAGATTCAATGGAATTGCGATGCCCGGGTGGATTCGGTCACGCCGGACTTGCTGAAGCTTATGAAGAGGGCGGGATGTTGGATGATCAGTTACGGGATTGAAAGCGGTTCGCAGGAAATTCTGGATCAAATCCAGAAGGGAATTGAACTTGACCGGGTCGAGGAGGCCTTGCGCTGGACCCGGCGGGCAGGCATTCGGGCCAAGGGCCTCTTCATGATCGGCTATCCCCAGGAGACCGAGAAGACCCTGGAAAAGACCCTCGCCTTTATCCGGCACTGCCCCCTGGACGAAATCAATTTATCCTTCCTCACCCCGTACCCGGGAACAGAACTCTACCGGCAAGTAAGAGGATCACCGGACTTTCAGGAAGACTGGAAAAGGATGAACGCCCTGCACTGCCTTCTCCAACCCGCGGCTCTGTCTTGCGAAAAACTGGAGAAGGCCTATGGCCAGTTCATCCGACAATTCTACATGCGCCCGGGGATTACGCTTTCCTACCTGCGGCTCCTCATGAGAAGCCCGGAGAACTGCGCCCGGCTGGCAGCGGGATTATACCGCTGGATTTTCCGGTACTGAAGCCGGCGGCTTAAGCTCTTTCACGGGAGGAGGGGGAAGATTTTTAGGTTTCCCCAACATATCTCTCAGCTCCTCTCCCTGGACGATCTCCTTTTCCAAAAGCAGTTTGGCAATTTTCTCCAAAACCTCCCGGTTCTCGGCGAGGATTTTCTTCACCCTCTGATGACTCTCTTCGATGACCTTGGCAATCTCCTCGTCAATTTCCGCCGCTTTCTCCTCGCTGTAGGTCTTGGTAGGAGAAAAGCTTTCCGGCAGGAACATGGGGCGGCGTTCGTGCTCATAGGTTACCAGGCCCAGGCGCTCGCTCATCCCGTATTCTGCGACCATAGACCGGGCCATATCGGTGGCCCGCTGTAAGTCGTTCTGCGCGCCCGTCGAGATCTCTCCGAAGATCAGCTCCTCGGCCACTCTTCCCCCCAAAAGGACCGCCATTCGATCCAACAGCTCCGAACGGGTCATCAGGTATCGGTCCTCGGTGGGCTGCTGTTGGGTATAACCCAGGGCTGCAATGCCCCGGGGAATGATTGTAATTTTGTGCACCGGATCGGCATTTTCGACACATTCCGCGACAATGGCATGCCCGGATTCATGATAAGCGACGATCTCTTTCTCTTTCGGACTCATGACCCTTTTCTTCTTCTCTAGGCCGGCCACGACCCGGTCGATAGCTTCATCGAATTCAACGGCTTCTACCCTTTCCTTATTTTTCCGGGCGGCCAGCAGGGCAGCCTCATTCGCCAGGTTGGCCAAGTCCGCCCCCACAAAGCCTGGGGTACGACCGGCGATCTTGCGGAGGTCCACGTCCGGACCCAGAAGAATACTCTTGGTATGAATCTTCAAAATAGCCTCGCGGCCATTGATATCCGGCCGATCCACCAAGACCTGTCGGTCGAAACGTCCCGGGCGTAACAGGGCTGGGTCGAGGATCTCCGGGCGGTTGGTGGCGGCCATGATAATGACCCCTTTATTGGATTCAAATCCATCCATCTCCACAAGGAGCTGGTTGAGGGTCTGCTCCCGTTCATCATGCCCCCCCATAACATTAATCCCGCGAGCTTTGCCCAGCGCATCCAGCTCATCGATAAAAATAATGCAGGGGGCATGGCTGGTAGCCTGGGAGAATAGGTCGCGAACCCGGGCTGCGCCCACCCCTACAAACATCTCTACGAACTCTGAACCGCTAATGCTGAAAAAGGGTACGTTCGCCTCTCCAGCTACAGCCCTGGCTAGAAGCGTTTTCCCGGTTCCCGGCGGCCCCACCAGGAGAACGCCTTTGGGAATCCTTCCTCCCAGCCTTTGGAATTTGCCCGGGTTCCTCAGAAACTCCACCACCTCCTGGAGTTCTTCTTTCGCTTCATCAATTCCCGCCACATCCACAAAAGTGACCTTATTTTCGCTCTTCGCGAAAAGCTTGGCCTTGCTTTTACTGAAAGACATCACCCCATATCCCGGCCCCATTCGTTTCATCGCAAACCGCCAGATTATAATAAAAACGCCGAGGGGGAGGATCCAGGAAAGAATATTGCTCAGAAATTTACTTTCATAAAGCCCGGTATAATTCACCTTGTGCTCATCCAGCTCTTTGACCAGGCCGGGGTCTTCCACCCGGTTGGTGGTAAATTCCTGTTCCCCCTTCTCCCCTTTCCCCTTGAGTTTACCGGTTATTCTCTCCGGCCCGATGACCAGGTTGCTCACCTGCCCGTCGGCCACCAACTGTTTAAACTTGCTGTAGGAAATGGTCTCTACATTGGGGGCCAGGTAATAGGTCTGGATAAGGGTGATGACCAAGAAGACGATCAAGAAATACCAAATACTGAAATGCGCCTTGGGAGGAAGGGAACTCTTTTTTTTCTGAAGGTCTTGGGGATTGAATAGAGATTTTAACTTCTCGGCCATACTTTCGTCTGGTTTCTTCTCTTCTTCTGAAGCCATAGACCTCTCCTTTTCCGGGCCCGGAAATACATGACCGAAGTGAAGTATATTTTAATTTTACCCTCAATAGCTAAAAGATTCAATTCTCCAAAATCCGCTATATCCGTATTGGAGGGCTCCTGATTTGACCCCCAAGTGGAGGGGTAGCGGAGTTTCCGCAAGGGAGATGGAGAGAAATTCTGGTTTGGGGGAAAAGGGCCAAGGATCCCCCGAAGACGAAATCCCTCCCTCCTCGGAGGGTGCCCCGGCCTTTCAACTGCGTTTGGAGAAAAATGGGGTGTCGGAATTTACTTGATAGTTTTCCGGATCTCTTCGGCGAAAATCAAATCGACCGGGGTGGCCCTATCTTTCAGCTTGGCGACGATCTTCTGCCGATCTTCTTTAGACTTGTTCTGGGCCAATTTAAATTTGCCGGCAACCTCCTCTACGGTCAAGGCATAAACCCCGGTGGCCCTCAGGACCTTCTCGTACATGGGATCCTTGGGAGATATTTTTTTAAACCTCCCTTCGGGTTGGTATTTCTCCATCAATCGGTTGAGGAGAGAACACTTCTCTTCCGGATCTTCGATGGACTTGCACCGCCCCCGCACCATTACCGACTTGAAGGCCGCGGTGGCGGAGGTGGCATTCTCTTCTGAGAGGAGGTGAGACGGGAGATAAAGATGGGCGGATATCGCCAAAAAAGTTGCCCTGGCGTCGTGTTTCAAACAATCAAATCGTTCTCCGGCTATGGCCCCGTGCCAGACGATCCGTCCATCATAGAGAAAATTCAAAGGGGTGACCCTCGGCCACCCGTCGAGACCGTTGAAGGCTAGGTATCCGATCTCTGCCGTTTTCAAAACTTCGTTGATTCGTTCTCGCTCTTTCATCTCAAATTCTTTTCTTCTCATCGAACCTCCCAACAAAAAATTTCAGGAGACAGAATTCAGAAGAAACAATAATTTCTTCCCTCTAGATTCTGCCCCCGGCTTCTGAATTATCCTGCCTTTGGAAAATTTTAGGCAACGCTTAGGTCAAGTTCAACAGTTGAAACTCTTGAGCCTCAAAACTGCGGTATAATAGCACACATGGAAGAACCGGAAAATACGGAATTAGCAAAAATTATCCTGGGTCGTATCCGTCCCCGGGGCCGAATTCCGTTCGCCGAATTCATGGACATCGCCCTCTATCATCCCCGCGAAGGATACTATCAGTCTCTCCGGGAAAAGATCGGGCCCCGCGGGGATTATTATACGAGCCCTCATATCCACCCTATCTTCGGGGCTCTCCTAACCCGTCAGCTTCATCAAATGTGGGAAATTCTCGACCACCCTTCTCCCTTCATCATCGCGGAAATGGGGGCGGGGAAAGGGCTGCTTTGCGCTGACATCCTGCTGGATTGCCGGAGGCAGTGGCCGGATTTCTACCAGAATCTCATCTACGTGATAGGGGAAATCAGCCCGGGTCTACAGGACAGGCAGAAGCTCCTTCTCTCCTCCTTTGAGGCCGAAGGGAAAGTGGAATGGGTCCTCCCGGATGCTCTTCTGGATGGGATCAGGCCTTTTACCGGATGTCTCCTCTCTAACGAACTCATCGATGCTTTCCCCGTGCACCTCGTTCAGGGGAGGGAAGGACGCCTGTGGGAGATTTACGTCAGCTTTCGGGAGGGCGCTCTGCAGGAGGTTCCCGGTCCTCTCTCTACCCCGCTCATCGAAGAGTATTTACGTCTTTACGGATCCATGCCGGAAGAAGGGCAGCGGGCGGAAGTGAATTTAAAAGCCCTTGAATGGATGGAAGGGGTAAACCGGGCTCTTCGACGGGGATTTGTTTTGACGATCGATTATGGGTACGAAGCTTCTGAGCTTTATCATCCTGAACGCAGGGATGGGACTTTACTCTGTTATTTTCGGCACACCACTTCTTCTGAACCTTACCGGCGGATTGGACTCCAGGATATTACGGCCCATGTGAATTTCACCGCGCTGATCAAGAAAGGAGAAGCCCTGGGCCTGAAAAAAGTGGGTTACACGGAGCAGTATAAATTTTTGGTTTCTCTGGGTTTGCTTCAGGAGCTGGAAAGCCTCGAGAAAACCTCCGATAGGTCTTCCGGCCCTGCTTTCTGGAAGAATAAGCTCGCCATGAGGAATTTTGTGATTCCGGGGGGAATGGGCACTCTTTTCAAGGTCCTGGTGCAAAGCAAGGGCGTGGAGGAATCCAATCTGCTGGGTTTCGGGGATCCATTCCGGCGCGCTTGATGGACCCGGGTCAGGTACGCCGGCCCGACATCGGGACAATTTATGAATTGCTCTTCCCGGGGAGCTTTGCCGGTATGACGCGGGGCTTTCGTTTTTTCTTTCCCGGGCTGGGGCGAAGAATTCAGCTTGAATCGGAGGAAGAAAAAAAGTTACATTGGGGATTGGGAAAAATAAGGAGGCGAATCCACATTCGATCCGGCGACATGCGGAAACAGGAAAAATCAAAAAACGAACCGTTCACCCGGGCCCTAAAAGAACTGGCCGAGAACAATGTCCCTTACCGGGTATTGACCTTCGAAGCCCGGGAGAAGTCTGCTGAGGAAGTCTCCCGGGAGACTGGTTTTCCCTTGGCTCAGGTGGTCAAGACCCTTCTGGTGCAAGGGGCTTCAAGAAAGTATTACCTGGCCCTCTGCCCGGGAGACTCCCAAGTCAACCTCAAGGCGCTGGCCAAAGTGTTAAATGAAAAGTCCGTCGACATGGCCCAACGGGAAGACGTTCCCAAAATAACCGGCTATTTCATCGGCGGCGTCAGCCCCCTGGGGACCCATCGTCCTCTTCCGGTAATGATGGAACAATCCATTCAGACCATGCCTGAGATCTCCATCAGTGCCGGTCAATGGGGCTGTCAGGCAGTGCTCCGTCCTTCGGATTTGAAGCAGCATCTCGGCGGTCGGGTAACGCTGGCCTCTTTTGCTCAGTCTGCCGGGGAAGGGTAGGAGTTTTGCGTTCGGAGTCCGAATACCCCTCCCCTCGCGGGGCTCTTCTCCAGCACTTTTGTCGGGGCCTGGAGGCCGGGACGGTTCGCGCCGGGAGCATCGGCCGGGATAGGGACAGGATACATTTGGGCTATGGAGCCTCTGGTTTTACCCGGCTCGAAAAGGCCCATGAAAAATCTAAAGAGGAGGAAAGGACAACCCCATGAATGAGTATTTTTATGCTCTCGATGCCCGCAAGCACTACAAGGACCTTCAGGAGGCCCAGAAAGACATGTTCCAGGCCTTCATCAACTTCAACAACGAGATCTTCGAAAAGAAAAGCGCCCTTCCCAGGAAGATAAAGGAACTTATCGCCCTCGCCGTGGCCCATACGACCCAGTGCCCCTACTGTATCGAGGGGCATGTCAAAGCGGCGAAAAAGGAAGGGGCCACCGATCAGGAGATCGCCGAAGCCATTTTTGTGGCTGCCGCGCTGAGGGCCGGCGGGAGTTTCGCCCACTCTACGATTTCCATGGGGGTGATTAAAGGAATGGAAGGAAAGTAAGAGCCAATAAAGGTTTCTTTCAGCAGGCGGTTTACTTTTGCATATGGGTCAGGGCTGTCGCGACTTCTTGGGCAATCTGCCGCAGATTCTCCCGGACAGCCGCCTCGTTTTCTAACCAGGTATATGGAGACTGTTTGGTGAAAGAAAAGGCCAGGACCGACCTGGAGGCGGGCAGGTCAATGACTTCTCCCGTAACCGTGACCTCTGTCGCCCCAAAGCCAAAAGTTTCGCCCAATTTTCTCTGCTGTGCGTTCCCCCCGTCAACCCGGCTAATGGTTCCCCGGATCAGGACATCTCCCCTGGCCGATTCCCCCGGGTCGATCACCAGGGGATGCCGGAAGCCTGCCGTTCGCAGATACCGCTGGATATCCAGGGCAATCGCTTCTCCGAAATTTCGCACCGCCTCCTGGTTTACGTTGGTCGCAATCTGCGGGGAAAAATCAAAACGCTGGACGAGGATGGCCTTGCCTGCAGGGTTGAAAGGATACGACTGGAGGATCAACCCGGGCCTCTCCGCCGCACAGCCGAAGGAAAAGAAGAAAGTCAAGGCAAAAAGAAGAATGCACTTCATGGCTTTTACCAATATAGCAGATTGACATGCCAATTTAGAATTGTTTTTTGGTCCGGCAATCTGCCCCCCCCCGCCATGCGAATGTTTCCTTGACAAAACCCCGCCGATTCGTTAGAAGATGAATGGGAGGAGTAATCGTAAGAATCTGTATGCTTTACCGAATTATCCATCAACCCTATGCCTGAAACCGCCTCCCCCCGTATCCTTTCCCGGAAAGAGCACCCCATTTCCCGAAAAAGCATCGACCCGGATGCTCTCAGGATTCTTTACCGGCTTCACCACCATGGTTTTATAGCCTATTTGGTGGGAGGGTGCGTTCGGGATCTCCTCCTGGGGAAAACTCCCAAAGATTTTGACGCGGCCACCGATGCCCATCCTCGACAGATCCGGGATTTGTTCCGTAACTCCCGCTTGATCGGCCATCGGTTCCGTTTGGCCCATGTGTATTTCCCTGGCGGCAAATACATCGAAGTCTCCACTTTCCGCCGGCAATCAGAATTTGACTCTTCCAGCCAGGAGACTCACCCCCAGTCGGATAATACCTTCGGCACGCCAGCCGAGGATGCCTTCCGCCGGGACATCACCATCAACGGAATTTTTTACAACATTGCCGATTTCTCCCTCGTGGACTATGTAGGAGGGCTGGAAGACCTCCAGCGCGGGGTGATCCGCTGCATTGGAGATCCGGATGAAAAATTTGTTCACGATCCGGTACGGATGATCCGGGTCATCCGCCACGCCGCTCGCACCGGCTTCACCATCGAAGAAAACACCTACCGGTCTCTGCTCTCCCATGTGGAGAAAATCCGGCTCTGTTCCCCCGCTCGAGTCGGAGATGAATTCCTTCGGGAACTCCGGGAAGGCTCGACCAGGGAATCGATGAAGCGCATGATCGAAACGGGAATGCTTTTTGCTCTCTTTCCTCCTTTCCTCGGCCCCTTGAAAGGAGAAAGGGAAAGAGAAGATTTTCTGCTCTTTGCTGCCGCGCTCGACAACCTCCACCTTTCCGAAGACCCCGTTCCCGATGAATTTTACCTGGCCCTCTTCCTCCTGCCTCTCCTTGAATATTTTTGCCCCCCTTTGGCTTTCCCCAGCGGCCGCAAAGGACAGGCTGATTTTCTGGTGCAGATCCGGCAATGGGTGACAGACACGTTGGGCCCCCTTCATTTTCCCCGCCAGATCCGGGAAGGGGCGACACAGTTCCTCGCCGCGCAGCGGATCTTTCAGGATTTTTTCCCGGGAGGAAAGCTCCCCTTCCGGCTGGTGCGAAAGCCCTTTTTTCAACCCGCCTTGCGCCTCATGGAGTTGGGGGCCAAAGTTCGGGGGAGGGAGCCATTTCAGCTTTCCTGGCCCTCCGAGGAAAAGCACTTCTATCGGCGAAAAAGGAAGCGCAGGCCCAGAAAAGGGAAAAGGCGGGAAGCCGGGGATAAACCGGAAGCCGATAGAATTCCCCCGGAGGTTCATACTCCATGACCCAGGTGCCCGGGATATTCCCTTTCCAAATGATTCGTCCATAATTGCAAAGACACCAGAGACTAAATCCCTCCTTCTCTCCCTCTACCAAAGGGAGGAATTCCCCTCTTGGGAAGGGAGAGGCCCGGGGATAGGGAGTTCTCCTCTTGGGAAAAGAGGGGCTAGGGGAGATTTCATAAAATACGCCTGGTCAATTAAGGACCCTCTGTTTACTGCTCACTGCTGACTGTGCTTAAAAAGGGCCTAAAAAGGGGGTTGTCATTTGGAATGAATCGTGATATGAATCTTTCGAAAGGGGAAACTTATGGGGAAAAAACGGTATGCTATACTGATTGACCTGCGTCGCTGCATCGGCTGTCAGACCTGCTCCCTGGCCTGCAAGGCGGAATTTGAAGTTCCCCTGGGGTGTTACCGGACATGGGTGAAGCAGATTGAGAAAGGGCGTTACCCCTATGTGCGTAAGGCATTCCTTCCCCTGGTTTGCAACCACTGTGAACGGCCGATCTGCACCACGGTTTGCCCAGTAAGGGCCACCTATAAGCGCCCCGAGGATGGGATTGTGATGATCAATCCCCACCGGTGTATCGGATGCCGGTATTGCATGGCGGCCTGTCCTTATAACGTGCGTTTCGTGAGCCCCCGGTATAACATCGTGGAAAAGTGCGATTTCTGCCAGCGGCGACTGGAACAGGGTCTTCTTCCAGCCTGTGTAGAGGCCTGCCCGACTGAGGCGATGAAGTTTGGCGACCTCAACGATCCCAACGGCGAGATTACCCGGCTGATTTCTACCTCGCCGGTACAGGTCATTAAGCCGGAGATGGGCACTTACCCCCAGGCTTATTACATGGACCTGGACGCCGACATCATCGGGGCCAAGTGATTCAGAAGAAAACTTCATATCCGCGACGTCCAAATTCCCCCCCTCAGCCCAAGTCCGCCTACGACCAGTTTGAGGCCAGCGAGCTCTTCTGCCCCCGCTGCCGCAAGGCCGTCCCCGTCCGCAAACGCCTTCTCCTGATCCTGCCCGATGGAGATAAATACGAATACCTATGTTCCCGCTGTTCCACTTCTCTTGGAACGAAAATGGAATACGAGGAAAGGGAGATCAAGCTTCTGGTTTGAGCCTCCCATCACCCTAACCCTCCCCCTCGACGGGGAGGGAAGGGGGGGTGAAGGCCGCAGGTCATGCCTTTCTTTTCCCGTCTCGCATCTGGATTCTTGCTCGATAGAGACTCTCCGTAAAACCACCCTCTTCCAAGAATTCCTTTTCCAGAGCTCGTAGTTGTTGGTCAAGGAGGTAATTTGTCTGGTGGATCATGCAGATTATGCTGTTGGCGGCAACTTCCGCACTGCTTTGCAGATACATCTCATAAGTCGTATAAGACCTATTTTTTTCATAGCATTTCGCCCGAACCTCCCGCGCTTTCCGGTGGTCCTTTCCCCAAAGGGGCGATTTCCCCTGGCGCAAATAATCCTCAAAGTCGAGCAGCAACTCTTCGAGGCTCGCTCGGGCGATGCCCATGAGTTTGAGTTCCGATTTTTTTGAGGTACCCGAGGCCATGCTGCCCTCGGCAATGTTTTGTTTGCCGCTGCGAGCTGCTTGTATCATCTGGTCATGGGTGCGCGACCGGCGATCGATAAGCCGGTCGCAAAATACGACTGTGGCGTCAAAAACAATCTCCGCCATCTGATAAGATAGCAACTCGCGGTAGGCTCCGTGAGGTGGGATGATTCGGGGAGGTTCGTTTTGATCAATCATTTTTTTATCTTGAAAAGAGAAACCCCCGGCCCACCTGCCGGGGGCTCTTTGTTGGTGCACACCAACGCGTCTCGCGCTACTCCGCCTTATATTTCACGATTTCCAGCCCGTTCCAGCGGTCGATCAGGTAGATCAATCCGTCCTTCACGAAAACGTCATTGGTTGCGGCCAGCTCGTACCCGGGGGCCGGCCCCGGCACAAAATACCCGACTTCCCTGGGCTTGAATGGATTATTCACGTCCACAATCCGGAGTCCTCCCGCGAACCAGGCGACGTACACGAGGTTGTCCGGGCCGACGTATTCGTACGGCTGGTGGGCGCCGAATCGG
>Ga0187770_10001384_pt1 | contig 12830 bp, 10 predicted proteins | sample 0116_SJ02_MP02_2_FD_133154 | JGI IMG/M metagenome (GOLD analysis project Ga0187770, IMG submission 133154) | Tropical peat soil microbial communities from peatlands in Department of Meta, Colombia - 0116_SJ02_MP02_20_MG | ecosystem: Environmental > Terrestrial > Soil > Wetlands > Peat | place...
ATCAAGGATCGTCAGCCTGGTGGCCAGAAATAGGCAGTAGATCACTCCCATCAGGATCAGAACCTCAATGACAATGGCTATAGTTCTCAATGTGGTACCTCCGCATATTGTGCCCCCCGTGGTCGGGTCTAATCGACTTCACCCCGCCTATCCCGCCAAGGGCGGCACGTTCCGGTCAGGAGCTTCCTGGCTGGTTTCCGACCGGAATGGACTCGCCGGTCCGGGCAGGCAGGATCTCCAGATACCTCAGGCCGAGGACAAACAAGAGTCCCACGAATGAAACGATGCTCAGGCTGAGCAGGGTCTCCCAGGGAGTAATCGGAAAAATCCCCGGTTCCCCCCATGGCCCTTCGATATGGCCCGGGAAAAACGGCTGTGGATCAGCGGTGCCCGGGATGACCAAAGCCGCCCTCTCTCCAAAGACCCCTATGACCACCGAGGCAGCCGCGCAAACCACTCCACTCATAGTCTTCTTTGTCATCGGGTGAATGAGAAGGATCAGGGGCAAAAAGATCCCCATGCCGATCTGGAAAATCCAGAAGATCCACCAGTAGTTCCCGGTGAGCAGGTAGACCGTCGCCTCTCGGTTCGGAAAGTAGAGATGGGTCAGCTTGTCGATAAAAACCATGACCAAGAGGATAAGAATCATGCTGGTGAGAAGTCTACCCAGCGAAAAAATCAATTCGTCCTGAATGACCCTCCGGGTGAGCTTGAAGGTCACTACTGCGGTCAGGATGATCAACGATGTTCCAGACGTGAGGGCTGCCGCAAGAAACTCGAAGGGCTTGATGGGCGAGAAGTAGATCTCCCTGTTCCCGATGAGCCCGAAGATGGCACCTGTCCCCATATGGACGCTGATGGCCCAGAGGACGTCTACAGTTCCAACGATGGCCGCTAAACGCTTCTTGCCCTCGAAGACCAACCAGAGATATACCACCATGAGCGCGATGTATCCCGTGTAGAAAATGGAGTTGATGGCAAACAGAGAGGTCATGTTGTTGAGGTAGAAGTACATGAAGAGCCGCCACGCCTTCTCGGGCCTGCCCAGATCGACGAGCACGAAAGACATGGCCCCCACCATGAGCAGGATTCCCATGAGGACGGCCATTCGCCCGATGGGCTCATAGATCTCCCGCTTGAACACGTAACTGAGAGAGGAGATGATGATGGCCCCGGCGCTGAGGCCGATGAAGTAGATGTAGAACGTGATCAGCTGTCCCCAAGGGATGATGTTGTTGACCCCCCATACCTGTTGACCCTTGAGGTAGGCCACCATGAAACTCACAATGAAGACCCCAACCATCGCCCCTAGCAGGGTCACAAGAACCGTGTAGCCCCTCGACGTCCCTTCAATCGTTGAATAGTTCCGTTCCATCTGCCAATTCTTCACCCCGTTAGAAAACCCCAGCATGGAGGGTGGTGGGTTCACCCGGAGAGATAAATGACCTTCGGGTGTGTAGCCAAATCCTCCCGAAGCCGGAAAGAGGCACGGGACGCCAGGAGTCGTGCCACCGGACTTTGAGGGTCATCCAGATCCCCGAAAGTCCTTGCACGAGATGGGCACGCCTCGACGCAGGCCGGGACGACATCTATCCCTATCTCCTTTCCCTCCTTGAGCCCTTGGTCGATCCGGTGGAAACAGAAGGTGCATTTTTCCACCACGCCCTGTGTTCTCACAGGAAAAGGCCAAGGGTCCCAAGATTTGCGGTCCGGAGGCTCGTCCTGGCGGTGATAGGGCTTTGCCTCCTGGGACTTGTAATTAAAGCTCCTCGCCCCGTAGGGACAGGCCACGATGCAATATTTGCAGCCAATGCACCTCCGGTAATATTGTGCGACGATCCCATCGTCGCGGCGAAAGGTGGCCTTTGCCGGGCAAACCGTGACGCAAGGGGGATGATCGCAATGCATGCAGGGCATGGGGATGAGCTCCGTTCGGACATCGGGGTATTTCCCCTTTGTCACGGCAATCATCTTGTGCCAATAGATTTCCCTCCTCGACTTCTGTTCCTCCGGTGATCCGTAGGGGACGTTATTCTCCTCCTTGCAGGAGACAATGCACGCCTGGCATCCGACACATTTATCCAGGTCGATCACCATGCCCCATTTTGGCATATCATCCCCTTGTTTATGCTTAGAAATGAGACTGTTCCTTAATGAGCAATAAAATTCTCGTGATAGACTAACCACCAAATCCTAAGCACCAAACATCAAAGTTGCCGTGTCATTAGGTCAATAAGTCATTAGTCATTGAATGACCTGATTACCCAATGACTTAATGACTGGGAAGCATTTGAGATCGTATTATGCCTTGTAAATTTTGACCCTTGTGTTGAAAAAAGCCGACTGTCCGCTCAGGACATCAAAATCGATCCCGATCACCTCGTTCGGATTGCACCCGATCCCCTTCTGCCACTTTCCGTAAGAGGTATGCCCTTGCCCGCAGGGTATACAAACAATCCCGGGATGGATCCCCTCGGAGACCTTGACGCGTGTCCGGATCTTGCCGAAGGGGGATTCAATCCAGACCTCGTCCCGATCCCGGAGATTCAGGCTTCTGGCTGTCTCGCTGTTGATCTCTGCAGGGCTCACCCACCCCACCCCCTGCATCGGCAGGAATATCTCCTGAGCCCAGGGGTAGTTCTGGCTCCCGTTTCCCAAAGTGAGGAGCGGCTGGTAAGGAAAAAGGACCAGAGGATATTGCGCCTCTTCCCCCAGCCATTTCGGCTCCGAATAACGCGGGGAGGATGCGATCTCTTCTTTCACTCCTCTTCCCTTCTTGATCTGGAGAGCACGGAGGTTCCCGGAGACAAACTCAAACTTTTTAGAAGGGGTGTGGAAGATCCGCTGATATTTTCCGTACTGATAAGCCTGACCCTGCCAGACCCCTTTCTTCAGAAAGTCCTCCCAGGGAAGGAGAGAGGACGTTCGAAACTGGACAAAGCCTTCTGCTGAGCCCCCCGCGTCCTTGAAGGTCTTTGTCATTCCTCCCGATACTCTTTCAGCCAGGTGGAAGAGGATATCTCCAATCGATTTCGAGTCTCCTATCGGTTCAACCACAGGCTGTTTGATCCTGGCTTCGGCAGACCCTGCACCTGGGGAAGAGTGATCGTATCCCCATTCCTCCAAAAACGTTGTCGAAGGCAGGACCAGATCGGCGAACTCGGCCATCTCACTGATGAATGGAGCAACATGAACATAAAACGGGATCTTCTTGAGGGCCTCCTCCCATTGGCCTGTGGCCGGGGCAGTCATATTAAAATTGCTGTTGAACCCGATGGCCATTCCAATCGGATAAGGCTTCCCCTCCAGAATGGACCGTGGGACCCGATTCGTGACAACCTGAGCAGCTGGAAAGCTTTCCGTCCCGTGAAGATCTAAAGAGGGTTGTTCAAACCCTTTTCTTGCGATCTCATCATATGTGACATTTGGAATTGCCCGGTACCCCGGTGATTCCTGATAGAGAATTCCGCCCGGCACATCGATGCTCCCGACCAAGGCGTTCAAACAGTGGATCGCATAGCCTGTGTAGGACCCTCCAGGCCAACCGATGGCTCCCTTACCCGGAATCGCAAGGGCGGGTCGGGTTCGGGCAAACTCTCCTGCGATCCTGTAGATCGTTTCAGACGGAATTCCTGTGATCTTCGAAACGGTCTCGGGCGCGTAATGCTGAAGGACTATTTGCCGGTACTGATCGAAACCCACGGTCCATTCTTTTACAAACCTGTGATCAAAAAGTTCCTCTCTGATGATCACATGAGCGATGGCCATGGCGAGTGCTGCATCCGCCCCCGGTTTGATTGGAATCCACTCGTCCGACCTTGAGGCGGTCAGCGAATACCGGGGTTGGACGTCGACGACCTTGGTTCGGGTGGGTTTCTCACGTCGCAGCCTGCCCCACTTTCTAAGCCACCGAGCAACCGGCGGCGTCGATTCAAGAAGATCCGCGCCGAAAGAGAGCAAATAATTGGTTTGATCCAGATCATAGGCACAGGCATCAAAATGACCATCCGCCATCCAGTTCCCTGTCTTTTCGGCCTCCCGTTCCAAGCCGTCTCCCGAGACCAGGTTCGGCGTGCCGAAGGCCTCTGCAAACCGTGAAAGAAGGTCTTCGTTGCTTCTCGAGTTCAATCCGGATAAGAGCAGAAGGTGGTGAGGTTGCAAGGCATCACGCAGGGTTCGGAGCTTCCCCGCGATCTCCTCCATGGCTTGGTCCCAGGAGACAGGCTTCCACTGGGGATCAATCCCTCTCCCCTTTTTCGGTTGGGACCTCTTCAAAGGGGAAAGGATCCTCTCCGGGTCATACAAGACCTGAAGGCCGATGTGCCCGCGAGGACAAATCTGCCCTTCCGAAATGAGAGATGAGCGATTCCCTTTGATTTGTACGGCTTTTCCATCCACCACCTTCACGGTTATTCCGCAGCGAGCAGGGCAATTCAAACAAGAGGTGGAAATCCATCTCCCCTTTGGAGCATTTGCCGCACCGGGTTGAGCAGAGGGAGCGGAATTGGATTGTTTATAGATCCCGATGGTGCCAATAGAAAATCCTGCTGCGGCCGCCAGTTTCAAGAATTTTCTGCGAGTCAAACGCGAGCAAGGGCCACCCTTTTCATCTCCCCCTGAAAGATGATCATCCATATCTCTCTTTTTTCCCATTTTTCTCAGGCAATAAGACCAAAACAAACTCTAATGAGTTGATTTGATTACAGAAAGGATTTCCTTTTTGATTGAATTGACCACTATTTGTTTGTTCATATTTTCACATGCCTTACTCTTCATATACCAGAACTACAATGCTCCTGTCAAGAGGAAAAGCTCTCTGTGTCGCCGAGAATCCCAACGTTGAGATAGCTTCCCTTTTCCCTTTGCCGAAATCCATAGCCCGTAATTGAGGGAGTACCTCCGTGTTGGCATGACTCTTGGTCGTTAAACGCGCCTTCGTGCTATAATAGGGATTTGACAAGGACCCCGGAGACGGTGTAGGGTTTTCTAAAAATCCATCAAGGAGCGTCGAAGATACAAATGGATCGCTTTTGACCGCCTGACCATCGTGAGCGCAATTGCTGGGTAGGAGATAAATATGATTGAAAGTTCACGCAAGAAAACTGTAAAGATCGTTGTTCTCTGCTCTCGCTTGATACTTGCAGTTTCTTTCCTTACAGCGGCCTTTGGAAAAATGGTTGATATTGAGCGTTACTCGGTGCAGGCCGTTTACTTCTTTGTTATCCTGCCCATGTTCTTAGCCCGTCCCTTTGGACTGGCTTTGCCTTTCATTGAACTGCTGTGTGGATTAGGTCTACTTTTCGGGGTGTTAACCCGATTGTCGGCTTTGGGGATTGGCCTATTGAGCTTATCTTTTTTCATTGCCAAGACCGTCGTGTTTTTACATGGGCGCAGCGTTAATTGCGGTTGTTTTGGAGCTTTCGGAGACACATTGGCCTCTGTCACCATCTACCTTGATATTCCAATGATGGTCTTGGCGATGTTCGTGATGTGGGCACCTTCTGAGGTCCGTCACTGGAAAGCTGTGGGGAATGTTTTGCCAAAGACATGGAGAGAAAGATTGAGATTCATATGGTGAATGGAGGGTCAAGTCAAGAAATCGCTTTGGTGAAACAAACAGCCCTCTTCTCTGAGTCTTTCTTTCTGAAAGTTTCGGTTGACCAATTTCCCTGAAGTTTGTATATTCCAATCATCAATCAGCAATCTTCGATCGTCAATGAGAAGGGTGGCGGTGTACATATTTCTTCGTTCTCAGGGGAAAAGCCTGGGATCACAAGGAAGCTTTCGTAAAATATGGGCAAAGGAAAGGGATAAAGGTTCAGCCCGGCCCCTATTTGGCATGCAGAAGCTCAAGTTGTTTTTGAACCAACGTGCCCCTAATTAGGGTTACTATAAGAGCGAACCATAAGACGTAAATTGCAGGTATGGAGGTATACCAATGGAACCTGAAAAAACGAACAAGGATGTTATGAGCTCAGATTTTTTTGCAATAAAGGCGGATGCCAATCTTAAGGAAGCCTTTGAAGGCATCAAGAAAATGCTGGAAAAGTCTCCTCATTCGCCCGGGCTGATTGTTACCGAAAATGAGGGAAAATATGCGGGCGTATTGACTCTTGCCGATTTTATGAATGAACTTCGTCTACTTTATCGTGACGCTTGCGACAAGGCTGGGGAAAAGGAATGGATGGCGAGATTCTTCACCGAGTGCGATCTTATAGGAATAAGGAAAGTCTATGAAATCACGAGCGGTAAACGTCTGTCGATTAAATCTGGTGATAGCTTTGAAAAAGCATGTGAATTGATCCTGCGCAAAAAGTTAGACCTATTGGCAGTGGTTGATGAAAAGTCAATGCCAGTGGGGATCATAACCAGAAGACATGTGTTGACCGAGATAGGTTCCAGAATGTTCAAATGAATACGCAGAGCACGGGCGACGGTTAAAGGGTCTAGAATTTTTCGCTTCAACTCTGCTTTTTTCCGAGCAAGGATCGTGGAACGATTTGGGCAACACACCCTTTCACCTACCAATCCTCAGAGAAGCCTCAACCTGAGTACTGAAGATTACTGTTTGAAGTATTGAACAAATAAGGCAGGGCCATTTCTGGCCCTATCCTTTCAGCAAGAAAGTAATTCAAAATAGTCATTTCGGATCACGTCAGACCTCGTCTCTTACTCAGCTCTTACAATCTTGGCAGTCTGGTCCATCCGGCGTGACCCTTTCAGAGCACGGCAGCTAAAACGTGTAAGCGTCGTAAACGACTGCGTTACCTAAGCGCATCGCAAAAGCGATAGCCATGGCCCTGTTCAGCCAGGCATATGTCGGTGAGGCTGTTTCAAATGTCATATATAAACGAAAATAGTATAGGTTGCCGTCCACAACCTCACCCTTAGCCACCTTGGCCATGACGTCCGGAGGGCCGTATCGATAGCCTTTTGTCTGGAGATAGACTAAAGCCCCATCATCGGTCTGAAGTAAGTACCGAGTGTCGATGATCGCCAGACCGTCCTTCGTAACAATCTGCCAATCGGCACCATTATTGAGGATTGCCCCCTTAATCTTTGGGCCCTCAAACTTCCCACCGGTTATGGGAATGATTCGGCGCTTACCAAGATCCGATGTTTCTCCCAACTCCCATATCGGCGCAATTAAATCAACAGACCAGCGGCCCAGATATTCGAGCTTCGGTTTCGGAGGCTCGAAGCCCTTGGTGTCAGCAACGGTTGTCGGGGTCGCCTGCGCCATGCATATTTCTGGCACTGCAATTGCCAAGAAAACTAACGTTACAATAATCCATCCCTTCATATCCGTTCCCTCCTTCTGTTTGTGATAGGACTTTTGTAAAATTGTATTTAGGCCCTCGGAATTTGTCAAGTAAGACCCAACAGGAATTATCTATTATTACTTGGAATGTTGCGTGGAGGGAGGGGAATCGAAAATCACTCTTTCAGAAAGCAATCCTCGGATGGATACCCTCTGATGCCTACCAGAAAGAGGGTTTTCCGGTCCAAAAACTGATGGGCTCTGTCACAAGGATCGAAGAGCTCAAACGATAATTGGTGAGATCACTATTCAACCCTGCCCATTACTCAAGAGGTTCCATTAATACCAGGATGTTGACTTCGACTCGTAATCGAAAAAATCACCCCCTAAAAAGGCGGTATTTCTCGTTAAGAGAATCAGCGCATCGGATACTTCGCACGGACGCATTAAGCACAAGGCCGACTAATCGTATGTACCTGTTTTCAAAAAGGGATCAAAGAGGTAGGGTTAAGCGGTTCGTCACGGAGTTGACCGGCTATAAGGTCACTCTCCGCCGAAGATGTCACCTGATAATCATTAACCCAGGTTAACCCTCAAGGTTGACGATTACCAATAGAAAGCGAGCATCACGAAGACTTCAAAAAAATAGAGGCAAAACCTTGGGGGCCCTGCCTCTGCTATTTCACAGTTCAATATAAATCATTGCCCCAGCTTCACTGACCAGTCCCACTCAGGGGTATGTCAAGGGTTGGCGTAACAGGATCATTAGAGGTTATCTCCAAGTCAGCACTCTTTGACCCTGTCGATGTGGGCTTGAAGGCTACCTTAATCGTCAGGGTCTTACCAGGTTTAATTGTTTTACTCCCACTTCCACTTGTGATTTTAAACATCGATGCGTCCGTACCCGTTATAGTCGATGAGGTTATTGAGAGATTCGCCTTACCGTTATTTTTAATTACAAAGGAAGCGGTGCTGCTCCTTTTCACTTTTACAGTGCCATAATTATTGGACGTTAGAGTGACTGATATTACAGGAACATTCATCCCGGTCCCGCTTATTGAAATACTGCTGGGGCTGGTTTGGTTTGTTGCATCGTGGGTGATGGAGAGGCTTGCAGAAGTAGGGCCAGCAGTTGTAGGCGAAAATCGGACCGTGACCGTGACAGACTGGCCCGGGGCCAAATTGAATGCTCCTCCCCCGCTCACGACCGAAAAAGGAGGCAAGAGGGACCCTACATTTCCCGTCAATACGCCTGTTGAACTGGCTTCATTCATGATCGTGATTGTATGGTTAGCGAACTGCCCGACATCGATATTTCCGAAACTCAGGCCGGCTGGAGCAATCGATATGTTGATGACTGGCGGAGCCGTTGTAATAGCGAAAGCACGCGACGCATACTGGCGCCCTGGGGGCGGCGTATTATCGGTCTGGCACCCCCATAAGTAAAACACATAGCCACTCGTCGTGAGATGGCCGGGCTTGCTGCCAAGCGACATTAGGGTTGGATAGAAGCCTTTATAGTAACTGCATCCGCCCGAAGTGTCGTATTCGCTCCAGGAACCTACGATCTCCTGCGGCGGACTCCACTGCCCCGGATCGGAGAGATCGTAGCTGGTGGAGTAAAACCAGGCAGCGCCCCTTGGAGCCCCGGCGACTTGCCCGTTGACGGGATCTCCTGGGGAGTCGCAGACGAAAGTCAGCAGATACTGTTGTGTATCTTCGACGTAACTGATTGATCCTCCAAATCCAAGTTGACTCTGAGCCTCGCAATTCTCGAAGGGACCGACTGGGAAAACCGGACTGTCGTAGCCGCCAAGGCCAAGCCCGGCGAATGCCTGCCCGTTCCATTTCAGGAAACTGAGCGGCGCGGTCCCACCATTGAGCTGAGCTCGGGCGATCATCAGACCGTTGCTCGGCGCACTCGGGTCCGCCAGCGCACCTGTGCCTCCTTTGTAGTCGTACACGATATAAATATATTGCGCAGGGCTGGCACTGACATCATCAACGAACGCCGACATCTCGGAATCGCCCATGGAACTCGGGAGAGGTTCCGCTGTGGCCATTGCAGTGACAAGTGAGACTGAAGGGCTCAGAACGGCGTACCGGCCGTAGTGGGCAGGTGGCGGTGTCGTACAATCGTTGCCAATACAAACGGAATTACCCAGCGCTCCCATGGGAGCATCCGGTCCCTGGGATGGGTTCTCTCCGGGCAGTGGGACAAAATTGAACGTCGCATCACCGCGGTAGGTAGGCCACGTACGGCCATAGTCGAGGGATGTGGCAACGCCAATCGTCGAGTAAAAATTGCCGGTGGCTCCGCCGGTAGTGCCGACGCAGGTGTTGGTTCCCTCGTAGATCATGAGCAGATTACCAGGGCCGGCGGTCGGATCGACCACCACCGATCCGGGAGCGGCGTACTTCAGATCGAACGTCTGGTCCTGGTCGGCAGGGTTGCCATCAGCAACGGTTGGGCAATTGGGACCCGTGGGTGCAACGAAGATCTCGCCGAAACCGCTGGGGTAGGAATCATAACCATCCGTTTTGGCGAAGTCCATAGTCCACTGGCCATTGTTGTTGGGGCCGGTGCCACCCGATAAAACAACCACACCGGTGCTGGGCGCGCCAATTTCTGTCCTCGTAGCAACAAAGAACAGGTAATCGCCGTTCCCTTGCAATGTTCCCGGCGAAAAGACCGACTGGTGCTCGTCGGAAATGCCGACCATGCCGTTGTAACTATTTATGGCGTTACCACTACCATCGGGAGCGAGGACGATCTGGTGGGTGTCGAAACTGCCACTCGGACAGCTTCCGGGGCCGCCAGTGCCATTGGGACTGCAGACCGATATCGATACGATCGCGGACGGGGGTAGCGCTTGAGCTTTTTCGACCGGGGTAACCACTAACAGGCAGCCCCATACGATCAAACTGGCAAAAAACCATTCCAACAAGGATGTCTTCATGCTCACACCTCACTGGTTGCTCTGCGTGGAAGAGTTCCTAAGGACCGCCAAGGCCCAGGCCGACAACGGGCGGCGGAAATGTGTTCTCCACGTAATATCCGGCAGCTATTGCCCCAGCAAAACTTTGGGGGTAGCTGACCACATCGGTTGACCAAACTTCCAAATAAGCGCCGCCATTGTCCCACCCATTCTTAAGCAGCTCGAAATAGGGACTATTTGGACCGTCCGGATTACACGAACCAGGTCCGCCGCCATCGCATCCGGCTCCGGTTTCTGCATGTTTGTTCGTCTGCCAGGCGATCAAATCACCATATTGTGCGGCCAGACTTAATACCTCGGATTGTGCGAAGTTCGAATCGAGGTTATCCGATTGAAGCTGAACGCGACCCGGTGCAATCGCAGTGACCTCCTGAACAATTTGAGAAGCCACATAGCCCGGCGGATCATTTGTCAGGTTCGGAAAATCAATTCCATTTGGCCCCGGATTAAAGAGACTGAGTCCCAGGAATCGGTCCGGAAAGGCCTGTGCAAAAGCCATAGCGATCACCTTGAATCCGTTGATGACAGCGGCATCTGAATAACCCAGACTCTGCCACCGGCTAATATCCGCATCGTTGATGACGGTAGGGTAAGCTGGCCTCCCATCTGGACAGGCCCCCGTATCCGTCGGCGAAGGGCTTGGAAATCCGGTGGGAAGACGGATTTCTTCGTCATAAACGCTCAGTCCTGGAACATGGACGAGAGTGAGCGATCCGTAAACGCCAGTTTGCTTGAGATGATCGGCGAGGGCAGCCGCAGCCGCACTCCAAAACTGCTGAACATTTGGAACCCACGGCAATAATACATAGGCGCTGATACATCTTCCTCCGCTTCCTCCCGTGGCCCACACATCAAATAGCGGAGCGCAATCAGCACCACAGGTTGCGGCAAATCCGCTGGGCAGCGAGTGCAGATAGGTGCTTGAGCTTTGAAATCCCGTCTCCAACTCGACCGAGAATTTCTTTCCGTTCGAAACAGCGATTTGAACGAGTGTATCGAGATAGGTCCAGTCCCAATTAAACTGTCCCCAGGTCGTGATGTTTGGAAGAACTTGCGCAATCGGGACAAAGATGGCGTGACCCGTGACATCATTCTGGTAGGCAGGGGATGAAGTGAGTCCGGAGGCATAAGCTGTGGCCGTCGATTGCTCATTGCTGGTCTCATTGACCACGTAAATTCCAGAGGGGGTAGGAATTCCAACGTTGAAATTCGTTGTCTCCGATCCCACCTCATTGGTCACTTTGAGTTCAGTGCCTCCCGTAGTAAGACCTTTGGGCACGACAAACTCAATCTGGCTCTCTCCGGTTGTCGGGTCCATGGTCCAGCTTAAAACCTTGCAACTCTTCCCTCCTAAAGTGACCTTGCCTTTCGGTGTCCCAAAGAAGAGACCATAAATCGTAATCTGGTCATTGGCTGAACCGCCCGGCGGTCTCACATAGCCGATATCCGGAGACATCACGGAAAAACTACCCGGGGACACAATGACCGAGGCTCCCTTGGGCTGGACGGTGATGTCATAGATCCCGGGAGCGAGTGCCTTTAAGAGTTGACACTCGATAGACGAATCGGTCCATTGGAGAATTTTGGGAGCAGCCTTCCCGACCAGAACCTTTCCTTCTATTGAACCAAACCCGGAACCACTGATGGTAAATTGTGTGCCGATAGTCCCTTCATTAGGAGAGACCGTGGATATACCCTGAGCCAATACGTCTGTGAGATTTCCATCGTCCTCTCCCACAGCCCTTTCTTCAGCGGAAGAAAGGAGATGAAAATTGTAAAGTCCGCCATCCGAGTTCACCGCAGCTGGGCTGATGGAGGTCCATTGACCATAAACAACTGAGTTTAAGGTTATCAACAGGACGAAAGAAAGGACAACAGTCAATATCCGCTTTACGCAAATCACCTTCGACGATTCCATACCATACCTCCTACTTTTTTTCTCCCCTTGATTGGAAAACACCTGGCTATCCTTTTTGACCATCAACGCCTTTCACCCTCTTCCCACAAAGGGTTTAGCTCTATCGGTTGGGCGTTTTTTGTACTTTCCTTCAAACTAATAGAAGTAATTTCAGAAGGTAATGGGGTGAAAGGTGTATTTCATGAAAGAAAAGGCTGTATTTTGAGCCAATGTGCAAAGGGATCCGTCCAAATGACTCAGAATTTAACTCTTGAGACCCGGGGATAGGAATTAGTACAAATGATTTCAGCTCTAAATGTTGCATAGAAGAGTAGAAATTGAAAAAACAAAACTCCAGAGGAAGGGAGCAAAGGTCCAGATCCCGCATAACACGGCTTCCAAAAGATGAACATATCTTGCCATTCTACCCTTTGTCGAAACTGAAGATATCGGATTGAAATCTGCAGTATTTGACAAAAATCCTCTGACAACGATTACAAGGAAGAAAGAAATAAAGGCCGCCCGATGGACATTTTCAAGCGGCCTTCTCCAATGTACCCCGAGTGACAAAGGGGATATAAACTAAATTGTCTTGGTATTTATAGAGAATACGAGAGCCGTCTCCAAGATATTAGACGAACTCCAGATCCTTTCCCCCTTGTCCTCCTCAAGG
>Ga0187770_10001386_pt1 | contig 12829 bp, 10 predicted proteins | sample 0116_SJ02_MP02_2_FD_133154 | JGI IMG/M metagenome (GOLD analysis project Ga0187770, IMG submission 133154) | Tropical peat soil microbial communities from peatlands in Department of Meta, Colombia - 0116_SJ02_MP02_20_MG | ecosystem: Environmental > Terrestrial > Soil > Wetlands > Peat | place...
CGACGACCTCCTCTCAAAAGGACGCCGGGGAGCGGGCGCCCAATGACCTGGGTCCACTCTCAGCCGAGAAGGACCAACCTGAAGGAGGCACAGGCGGCCCACAGAAGAGCCCTGTCGAAGCTGGGCCCGCTGCCGACCCTGCCCTCGAGGAGGAGAATGCTGGAACTGTACGAGACAATGATTCGCATTCGCACCTTCGAGCAGCAGGCCTGGGAGTCCGCCCTGAAAGGCGAGGGGCTCCCGATCCACCCCTCGACAGGTCACGAGGCCATCGCCGTCGGCGTCTGTTCGGAGCTTAGCCCGGACGACAGGGTGGTTTCGAACCACAGACCCTTCGGCCACTTCATCGCCAAGGGAGGGTCAACGTCGGAACTCATGGCAGAGCTCTATGGCAAGTCAAACGGGGTCTGCAAGGGACTCGGAGGAGAAATGATCCTCTCCGAACCCTCGATAGGGTTCCTGTTCAGCAGCATGATAGTCGGAGCCTGCATTACCATCGCGACGGGGGTCGGTCTCGCACTGAAAATGAAGAAGTCGAAGTCAATCGCGGTGTGTTTCTTCGGCGACGCAGCGGCGACCAACGGTGCCTTCCACGAGGCGCTCAACATGGCGTCGCTCTACAGGATTCCAGTCCTCTTCGTCTGCGAGAACAACGGCTACAGCACGAACACGCCCGCCGTCGAGTACATGGGCGTCGATACGGTGTCCGAGCTCGCCTCGGGTTACGGGATTCCGACGACGGTGGTGGACGGCACCGATGTCCTCGCGGTCAGGGAGGCAACGGCGAAAGCCATCTGGCACATCGGGAGAGAAGGCGCGCCGTACTTCCTCGAAGCCCTGACGTCCAGAATCGGTCCTCACAAACAAATCCTCGTGGACACCAGGACGCCGGATCGAACTGTTTTCGCTCGCATGAGGGACCCAATCACAAGATTCCGCGCGGGCCTGCTCGCCGAAGGCGTCCTTACGGAACGAACCGACAAGGCGATACGCAACGCGGCAAAGAAGGAAATCGGAGAAGCTGTTGCCTTCGCACGGCGCGGAAGGCCGCTGGCAAGAAAGGACCTACCGGGGTACATAGCCAACTGAGGAGTCAGAGGCCGGGCTTCCCGAGGTGGCTCAGAGGCGCTCGCGGGAGACCTTGTACCATTCGACGGTCTTCTCGAGCCCCTCCCTCAGCGAAGTCTTGGCGCGAAAACCAAGCGTCGACATCGCCTTCGTAGGGTCGATTAGTCGGACCGGTATCATGGAAGGCTTGGTGCGGTCGAAGGCTACCTTCGCATTTGTGTAGCCCTCAATCTCGAGGAGCGTGTGAAGGACTTCGTCGACCGAGTGCCCCTCGCCGGATGCCACGTTGATGGGGTCAAAGTGGTCAATCTTCTCGGCTGCCAGGCACATCGCGTCTATGAAATCGTCGATGTACAGTAGGTCACGGACGTCCTTTCCGTCTCCCCACACCACGATTGGGTCTTGTCTCTCTACGACCTTCTTGACCAGGGCCGCCGTGACGTGAGACGTTTGGGACTCGAACTTGTCGAACGGCCCGTACAGGTTGGAGGGCCTGAGGACCACTGTGGGCATCCTCACCTTCAGCTTCTCCGAGTAGAGGTGGCAAAGAACCTCGGTGTATCGCTTCATCCAGCCCGAAGCAAAGTACGAATCGTAGGGGTCCTCCGCCAGAAACTCGTCTTCCTTGACCGGGTGGTCGCCAGAGGGAGAATAGACGACACTGCTGCTTATCCAGATGAACTTCTTGACTCCTTCCTTGTGCGCGGCTTCAAGCATGAGTGAATTCATGATGACGTTGGGAGTCACGTGGATGGTTGGGTCCGACGCTATCATCCCGGCTCCTGACGTGTTCGCGGCGCACATGAAGACGTAGTCGATTCCTTCGAGAGCCTTCCTGCAGTCTCCCGGGTTGGTGAGGTCGGCTTCGACGTATTCGACTTCGGGGCTTCTGACCTGTAGAGGCTTCTTGTGAACGGTCGCCCGCAGGTTCGTGTTCTGTCGTACGAGTCTTTGAATAAGGTTGCTGCCAATGAACCCCGCCCCTCCCGTCACCAGCACCCTTGACCTTCCGAACAACGCCGACTGTAGCTGCAGAAACCACCTCGGATATATCCGTCTCGGAAAACCAAGCGGGGAACGGCGGTGGCAAAAACTGAAATACGCTCGCTCAGTCGTGTCAACAGCGTGGCAGCGGAACCAGGAGTAGCCTCACGAAATGGCACCGCGTGCGTGGCACTGTTCAACGAGGGACATCCCGGGTCGATTAGGACGCGAGAAAGGTTAGCTGCGCCATGGGATTGGGACGAGGAAGCTTGAGAATCCTAGTCACTGGTTGCAACGGGTTCATCGGGTCGCACCTTGTGCCCGCGCTTCTGGAGAGGGGCTACGACGTAATCGGAATGGACCTGAAAGGAACCTTCGAGAACGGCAACCTGGGGAGCGTCCGGAACAAAATTCAAGCGCTTGAGGCCGACATAAGGCAGTATGACAGCCTGCAGAGAATCGACGTCGGGGCGGTCGACTTCGTCCACCACCTGGCTGCGATAGCCTCTCCGGGCGTGTGCAACGCGAGGCCAAACGAGGCCTATGACACGAATGTGTATGGCGTGTTCAACGTCATGCGCTTCGCGAAGGGTCACAACGTCAAGAAGGTCGTGTTCACGAGCAGCTCTCACGTCTACGGGATATCACCCCGCTACGTCCCGACACCGGAGATTCAGCCGGTGTGGCTACAAGAGGACACCTACACGTCGACCAAGATCATTGGGGAGTACATAGTGCGTCTGTTCTATGAGAACTACAGCATCCCGTACACGACCGTCAGGCTGTTCAACTGCTACGGACCCGGGCAGACGACCGACTATCTGATTCCAGCCAAGATTGCAGAGGGGCTCAATACTGGGGTAATTCGCCTAAGAGGAAGGTTGGTAAAGAAGGACTTCGTCTACATCTCAGATGTCATAAATGCGTACGTCAGGCTGCTTGAGTCTGACTACGTTGGAGAGATGAACGTCGGCAGCGGGGTTTCCGTGACACTGGAGACCGTGGTTTCTCACATCGCAAAGGAGCTCGGCGTGGAGTTGACATTCTTGGCCGACAACGACCCGGTCACGTTCATGCAGTGCGACACGTCGCGGTCCAAGAAGGTGCTAGGATGGGAGGCGAAAGTGCCGCTGGAGAGAGGCATCGCCATGACCGTAGAGTCGATGAGAAGGCTCAGGGGAGCTTCGAGGTGAAATTCGTCAAGGAGTACAGGCGGGGAGGCGAGCTAATCGCGCTATTGGTCAAGAGAGAGTTTCAAGAGGGTCGACCTGCGAAGCATGCCACCTTCGTCTCGATGGACAATCAGTCTTTGCAGCTGGGGATAGGCAACTACCCCTCGGGTTTGGTCGCTCCTCGCCACACGCATCGAAAGGTCCGGAAGGCCGCGCGCTACGAGGAGCTGATTCATCAGATAAGGGGCAGAATGAAGGTCGAGCTATATGGGAAGGACAAGGTCAAGTTCGCCTCCTTCGTGATGCGCCCTGGCGACACGGTCCAATTCATGTCGGGAGGCCACGGCTTCAAGATGCTTGGTCCCTGCAAGTGCCTCGAAATCAAGCAGGGGCCGTACTCGGGCAAGATCAACAAAGAAGTCTTCTAGGAATCTGGCACTTCGCGCGACCAGTCTCAGGAGGGCTTCTCGGGTTCTTTCCGTAACGCTTCCACGGTTCTCTTCAGACCTAGCTCCAGACTGAACTTCGGCTCCCAGCCGAGAACGCTCTTCGCTTTGCTGTTGTCACCGACCAAGTACTGGATGTCGAGGGGCCTCTTGGGGACGGAGTCCCATATGATTTCCCCGGAGTAGCCGACAATCTTGGCGATGATGCCGACGAGTTCGCCTATCGTGGCCGCTCTGCCGGTGCAGAAGTTGAAGACCTCGCCGACGGCCTTTCTGTTCCCCAGGCACGTGAGGTATGCGTCCACGTGGTCATCAACATAGAGCATATCCCTGACCGGCGTGGGATCCCCGAGCCTGACCGGCCCCCCGCCCATCATCTGAACTATGGTTCTCTCAACGATAAAGTGAGTGTTCGAAGTCCTGCCATAGCTGTTGAACGGTCTGAGTATGGTTGAGGGGAAGGAATAAGCGTCGTTAAGGTAGCTCAGGTACTTCTCGCATGCGAGTTTCGCTACCGCGTAGGGAGAATTTGGATAGGGTGGAGTGTCTTCCTTCCTGACCTTGTCACCGTTTCCATACACCTCGGAGGTTGAAGCGAAGAGCAACTGCTTGAGGTTCGGGCACTCCCGCAGGGCAGACTCGGCCAAGTTCACCGTTCCTAGGAAGTTGGCATCAAGGACTTCCTGGGGGTGGTCATAGCTGTACGCGACGGGACTAACAGCCGCAAGGTGGATTATGTAGTCAGGAGTCGCGTCTCGGAGCGCGTTCCTGACGGCAGCGAAGTCGCGCAGGTCCGCAAAGACCGTCTTGACCGGCCTGTGTTGGCCGAGCACGTACCTCCCTGTCACGTACCTCTCCAGAGCATAGACGTCGTAGAGTGGCATCAGCCGATTTACTATGTGAGTGCCGATGAAGCCGGTCGCCCCCGTCACAAGTACCTTCGGCTTCGACGCCAACGAAATGGGGCCGGCCCACGAGCGGTAAAATAGGTGTTGAAAACGACTACAGATTTGACTCGGCGCAGGACGTCCGCGCCCGCAGACAGCCGAGTCGCCCTAATCAGCTTATTTATGGAAGGTCAGGAGCGTTCCCCACTGGAACCATGGAGTTCGGCGCGTGCAAACACTGTCTAGACTTCGGCGCAGCGAGTTCACCGACTCTCGCCTGTGAGTGATGATACGAGTTGGGTGCAGACGGCTGGACCCGGAGAGCTCTGGTGAGCCAAGTCCTGTCAATGGTCGGACTGATGGTGCACGCGAGGAGCGGAGCAAGGCTTACCGTGGCCCGGAAGCTCGTCTACGACTTCGCCGTGGCTAGGAGAGGGACCCTCTACAGCATATTGAGAGACATAGCGGGCTTGAAGGTCCACACGACAGAGAGGGTCGTTGAGCTGCCCTTGGTGGAGAGGATGATTAGTCGGGAAGACAAGAGCTCAAGGATTCTCGAGGTGGGTTCGGGTGAAAGCCCATTTCTGCTGAGATTGGCGAGGAAGGGCTATGGGGTCGTCAGTGCCGACGTTCACGCATATCCGTTTTGCATGAAGGGCGTCGACCCGGTGCGGGCCGACGTCCTCCGACTGCCTTTCATAGATGGGTCGTTCGACGTGGTCTTTGCGATTTCTACAATCGAGCACATAGGACTGGGATACTACGGAGACACCGTTGCTGAAGGAGGCGATGCCACGGCGGTCAGAGAACTCCGGAGAGTCCTAGCTAAGTCTGGCAGGCTGATCGTTACGGTCCCTTTCGGCAGCCAGCCCATTCCCAACTTCGAACGTGTCTACAACGCAAGAACCATCAACAATCTGCTCTCCGAGTTCAGGGTTGTCGAGGAATCCTACTGGGTTTGCGACGGCGGGAAGTGGATCATGGTTCCCAAGGAGAACGCGATGGTAGGGCCTCCCCTCCGGGAGAATGGGACTATGGCGGCGGGCGTTGTCATCGTTTCGGCGAACAAGCAAATGTGACAGTTGAAGAGCGTCGACCCGGAAAACAAGATCTTGCGGTTCCTGTGCCCAGCTGCTCAAATCGAACCCCAGAGCTTTGCTCAGTCGATGACCCGTTAGTCCGTTGTCAAACTTAAAAACCAAAGTTGAGGGGCAATCGATTCATCAACATGATTCGGGAGCAACGCAAGATCTGGGACATGTGGGAGGAGAAAGCGAAGGTCAATGGTACAGCCCTTGGCCTCACCTACAGAGACCTCAATATCAGGAAGATGGAAATCGAGACGATATCGCGCTGCCTCAGGCCGGGTACGGTGATGCTGGACGCGGGTTGCGGAAACGGGACCGCAATCAAGAGCTACGCGAGGAGACGACCACGCAAGATCGTGGGAATTGACTTCTCGCCAACGATGATCCGAAACGCGAGAGTTGTCCTGCGAGACGAAATGAAGAAAGGAAACATCGACCTCAGAGTGGGCGACGTCACTGACCTTCAGCTCGAAGATGAATCTGTCGACACGGTGGTCTCCACCCGCTGCCTCATCAATCTAGCAAACAAGGACCTGCAGAGAAAGGCCATTCGCGAGTTTGCAAGAGTGCTCAAGCGCGGCGGAACCTACCTGATGCTCGAGTCGAGCATACAGGGGCTCGACGCAATCAACAGCCTGAGAGTGAAATTCGGGTTGAAGCGAATAGTTTCTCCATGGCACGACCTCAACTTCGACGAAAGGGAACTCCTCCCCTTTCTAAGACGCAGCTTCAAGGTTCTCGAGTTGCGCAAGTTCGGCACGTTCTTCTTCCTCACGAGGCTCGTTCATCCGTTGATGGTGTATCCAAAGGAACCCCAGTATGACGCCCGCATAAACGAGGTCGCAAGGGACTTGCAGCTCGGCCTCGACGAAGACTACTTCGACGGGTTGGGGCATCTCTTCTTCGCCAAGCTTCAGAAAAAGCCTGCGTGATAGGTTGATTAGCGACGAAAGCGCTGATGAGTCTCGTTCAGCCCTGACGGGGCTGCCGTTTCACTCCTGACACGCGGGCGTCGGCATCCTAGCTACGAAACTCTCGCGACCCTTTTCACGGCCTCTGTTACCGTGCGGGCATCCTCCATCGTGATGGAGTTATACATCGGGAGCGCTATTGTTGCGCGACCCTGCAGCTCGGCGTTGGGGAGCTCTCCGGGTCTGTGGCCGAACCTCTCCTTGTACAAAGGCTGCAGGTGAACAGGGTGGTACAGCACCGAGGTCTGGATGCCCTCCTTGAGGAGTCTCTCCGCAAACGAATCTCTCTCGATATGCTCCGGATTCAATTCCAAGATGTAGGCGTAGTAGGAACTGCGATTGCCTTTCTTTACGAGCTGCGGCTTGATCCATGGGATGCCCTGAAGCTCTTTGTTGTAGAAGGCGGCTACTTCGTTCCGTTTCCTCACGAATTCGTCCAGATGTCTCAGCTGGATTAACCCAAGTTCCGCCAGGATGTCGGGCATTCTGAAATTGTACCCCAACGTCACAATCTCGAGGGGCCCATAACCGCCCCTGCCCTGGTTCCTGATCAACCTGCACTGCTTTGCGACTTCTTCGTTGTTGGTTACAATCATTCCTCCTTCTCCAGCCGTCATCACCTTGGTCGGGTAGAAGCTGAAGGCCCCTGCGACGCCGAGTGTCCCACAGGGTTTCGACTGGTAGAACGCGCCGTGCGCGTGGGCGCAGTCCTCCAAGAGCGCTATTCCCCTTTCGTCGGCTATCGTCTTCAGTTCGTCCATGTCGCAAGGATTACCGCCGAGGTGGACTGCAACGATTGCCTTCGTTCTCCGCGAGAGCCGCTTCTTCACATCTGCGTAGGAGACGTTGAAGGTGTCGGGGTCGGTGTCTGCGAAAACCGGCTTTGCGCCAGTGTAGATAGCCGCGTTCGCAGTAGCGACGAACGTGTTCGCCGGGACGACGACCTCGTCGCCCTCGCCTATGCCGAGCGCGAGAAGGGTGGCGTGGAGCGCCGCGGTGCAAGAGTTCACCGCAACACATTGCTTGGTTCCAACTGCCTGCGAGAAGGCTTCCTCGAACCTCTTCACACTGGGCCCACTGGTCAACCAGCCTGAGACGAGCACAGCGCGGATTCGTTCCAGTGCGTCGTTCACATCCTGTTCATCGAAGTAAGGCTTGGCGAAGGGAATCAACGCCCGCTTTCCTCCTTGGTCAGTTCGCGGGAGCCCGACTTGCACTGCGCGAGAAACGCAGCAATGGCATCACCGGGATTTCGTGGTCGCAGGCCCAGCTCCTTCCGCGCCACCTCGATGTTGGCCACGATTCCAGTTCCGTCATCGTCGCCGCTCTGCTCCTGGACGGCAGCCGAGGGAAAGGCTCCCGCAACCATCCTGGCGAGCTGGCCAAGGGTCGTTGGGATGCCCGTGCCGACGTTGACGGCTACGCTATTCGCTCCTCTTGCGAGGCAGGCGTAGAATGCCTCTGCTACATCGTCCACGTGGACAAAGTCGCGAAACTTCCTTGGGCCGTTGACGGTCAACGGACGCCCCTCCGTTGCATTCCTGACGAATTGGGATATCACGTCTTTGCCAAAGGCACGCCCCTGCCCGAACACGTTGAAAATCCGAAGGGCGGTGGTCTTCAAGCCATACATCTCAGCATAGGAAGTCGCGATTTCTTCGGCCAACACCTTGTGGTGACCATACACGTTGTCCGGGCTTGTGCCCTCGTTCTCACTCACACCTTTCGGCTCTCGCCTCGAACCGTACACGTTTGCCGAGGACGCGAAGACGAAGCGCTGCACGCCGGCCCCTCTGGCGGCCTCGAGCATGTTCTGGACCGCCAGTACGTTGAGGTTGAAGCTGAGTTGCGGATTCCTCTGGCACTCGGGGACCAACGGCAGGCCGATCAGGTGCACGACGGCTTGGACATCGAACTCGGTGAGTATCCTCTGGGCGGTTGGGTAGTCAAGCGCATCCGCCTTCACGAACTCATAGCCTGCCACGTCTTCTGGAGGAAGCAGGTCAACGGAGATAACGTGGATTCCTGCCTTTGTGAGCCGACGGATCACGGTTCGCCCGATGAAGCCTGAACCGCCAGTCACCAGAGTGTTGACCACGTGAGAGCAACCCGGCTTTTCGAAGAGGCACTTATATCTCGTTTGGATGAGCCCGAGTCTAGAAGTGGTGTGTGGAGCTGGGTGAACAATCGCCGCTCGCCTCTAGACTTCGACCCAACCCGCTCAGCTCTGCGAACGGGCAAGCAGAATGAAACCGGAGGTCACGGCTGCGTCGACTTGAGCCGAAAACTGGTGCGCCCCAGAGAGGCGAATTCAACCTGAAGGTCGTCCACGTGCTGACGCATCTGCCGTTCGCGGGTGACTCGGTCAGGCGATTCGAGCTGGACGGATGGCAGGCCCGGACGGCAAAGGAGATGGCTCGACGCGCAAGTTGGCTTTCGGTTGAGAGCTGGCTTGCAGCCCGAGTGCCCTGTCAACTGATTGATCAAAGGGACGGAGTGCTACTCAGAGTGTTTCCGGCGCAGAGCACTCCCTTCGGATACTCGAGGATGATGCAGAGGGCAGCCGAGGCGCTGCCAGCGGACGCAGTGCTTCACTTACATGGCAGCAGGTCGATCATGGCCTATTCCCTGATGTCAACGCGGCCAAGGAAGTTTGTCCAGGACCATGGGTCGCTTGGCCTCTCCATACTGACCCCAATGGAAGCGCTCTCCCTACGGAGGGCGGAGCGAATCTACTCTGGCTCAATATACAAGATAAACTACCTTCGCTCGATTGGCATCAATCCATCCAGGGTGCAGTATCGTACCATGGGCGTGGACCTTGATGTCTTCAGCCCCCGCGACCGAATCGAGAGTAGGAGGAGATTGGGAATCGACAAAGACGAACTGGTGCTCTTCCACGCCGCGAGGTTTGACTACCAGAAGGGGACTGACGTCGTGCTGAACGCATACCGCGCCCTGAAGGGACGATTCGAGAAGCTCGCTCTGTTCATGGTAGGGGGGAGCGACGGAGACCCTCTCTACGATGAGGTGAGCCGAACTGCCAAGTACGTGCGCAGCCGGATTCCGCACGACCTCATGCCCTACTGCTACTCTGCGGCCGACGTCACCTGCTACTTCTGGCGCCCTCCTGCCCTCTGGTACGGGGGCGGGGGAATATCGGCATTCGAATCCTTGGCCTGCGGCACCCCTGTGGTGAGCAATGGAATGATGCACCTCTCGAGCTTCGAAGGGGTTCAGAGCGCTGGAAGAGGACCACAAACGGAGACGGCGTTCAAAGAGGCAGTTGCCGAAGTCCTTCAGAATCGAGAAAGCTTCAGGTGCCGAGAGTTCGCTCGGAAATACTTCGGTTGGGATGCCGTGATAGCTGCAACTCTAGCAGATTATGAGCATCCATTGGGCAAGGCGTCCTGAAGGTAGAGCAGGGCCCGCGCACCCCGACGAGCGACTCCTCTTCGTTGTCTCCAAGGGAGGCTGCGCCGCGGTTCGCTTCGGGTTTGCGCAACCGCCTTAATACTGCAGCCGGAGGACGCGGGGACAGGGCTGAGAGCCGGATGCGAATAGTGTTCGTGGTGGAGAACCTCGCGACTGGCACGCTTAGGTACACCGAAGATCTCATCAACGGCCTGGCGTCGGCCGGGCATGCCTGCAAGCTCGTGTGCCTGAGCGGCAGCATTCCCAGGGGGGCTGGCTCGACCTTCGAGTTTGTCGAGATGCCCACCTTCTTGCGACCCAATGTAAAGTCTGCATGGGGCGCCGCTCTTCTTCAGGTCATTCGCCCACTCGTCTTGATGCTAGGGCTCAGAAGGCTTCTAGTCAGAGAACGCCCACACGTGCTGCTCGCGCAGAACATGGACGAGTCTGCCCTTACCTGCTGCCTCGCCGGGATGGGGTTGAAGTCTACGCTCGTCCTCTTCGTGCATGACCTCACTGAAAGAGAACTCCTAGTCTACCAGCACGGATTTCATCCCGTTGCGCTGCCAACGTTGTACGCCGCTGCAAAGGTCAGACACGAGATTGTTGCCAGGTTTAGGCCACGCTTCATCGCTGCCTCTGAATTCATCAGGACGAACATCCAAGACTCTTCGAGCTACCAGATTGAAGTCATCAGGCACGGTCCCCGAGTCCTCGTCTCCAAGCCGCCCCGCAGCACCGGCTCTGGCGGGCTTCATCTGCTGTGCGTCGGGAGACTGGAACTGAAGAAACGTTTCGACTTGGTAATCAGAGCCATGACGCTACTTGAGGACCTAGACGTTGTCCTCGTTGTCGTCGGAGACGGCCCGCTGAAGCACGATCTCGAGTCGTTGTCTGAAAAACTTGGCGTCTCTGACCGTGTCAGGTTCACTGGCTACTTGGATGACGCCAAGCTCTCGGACGAGTTGGCCACCGCGGACCTGGTCATAGTCGCGTCGGTGTGGGAAGGGTTTGGCTACGTCGCCCTGGAGGCAATGCAGGCAAGCGTCGCGGTAATCGCGTCCAGATCAGGGTCTCTTCCTGAAATAGTGCGAGACAGAGTAAACGGCCGTCTCTTCTCACCCGGTGACTACACTGAACTCGCAGGCATCATCAGGGAACTGGATAGAGATCGGGAGTCATTGGACGAGCTGCGGAGGGGGGCCTTTGCCACAGCGGGCAGTTACTCCGCAGTCAGAATGGTGCGCGAGACCGAAGCGGCGTTCGTCTCGTTTGTCAATCAGACTCTTGATCCTCCGACTTGACGGTCTGACGTTCAGCGTGTGTCAGGCGCTCGCGCGCGAAACGAGGATCATCAGACCATAGGAGTTATCGAAAATTGTGGAGACGGGGCGGAAGCCAGCCACGGCGGACGAGTTGCCCGTCAAGGCGTTGTAGGCTAGACTCGCAAGCAACGGATAGTTCTGCTGCATGGCCGAGAATCCACCTGGCTGAACAAACAGGTAGAAACTGGTGAAGTTGGATGAGGCCAGCTGAGTCCCGTTCATGTACGAGACGTAGGTGACATCGCTCCGCGCCGAAAGCCCAGGCGTCCACTCATACAGACCCGGGTAGAGACCCATGGCCACAAATGGCGAGCTTGCAGGATGAGCGAGGACGTAGTTCCTGAACAGCACTGTGGGGCCCGCATATTGCGGTGGTTGGAAAACAAGGGGATTGTTGTAGGATTCGAGATTACTCACCGCCGCACCTAGGATAGACGGAGCGGTCAGTCCGTACAGGATAACCATCAAACCGATTGCAGCGTAGACCGCCTTCTTGTTCCTGACCAACCTGTCCACCACGGGCGCCGTCAGCAGGGGAAACGCAAGGAGCGTGGTGCTTGCGAACCTCAGGAGCGTCGAATAATGCTGCGACCCGAAATAGGTCGGGTCATTGGCGAAAGTCAGCGTCACGCCGGCCAGCGTAGCAAGGAACATGACCGCGAGAAGAATGACGGGCGGACGGTTCCCGAGCCGCCTTCTCACGATAATCTCGAAAAGAATGAGAATTGCGCCAACTATGGGCAGGATGAGAAGAACTCCGTATCCAGACAGCACAGACACCACGACCAGAAGCAACGAGCGGATGACGATGCTGTTTGGCACTGTCGAAATGCCGAGCAAGGCGAGAATGCCGGTCGCCTGAATTGGTGCGGGCGGGGGTGCTGGGGAGGCTGGAGTGACCGGGAGCGTCAACGTGAATGTCGTTGTCGTAGTGGTAGTGATGACCGAGACGGCCGTGGTCGTGTGCGAACCGGACACCGAGGTCGTTGTCGTGGTCGTGGTCGTTATGACCGGAGCGGTTGTGACTTCCGTAGTTGTCTGAGTGACAACGGGAGGTATCAAGCCCAAGAAGCTGAGGAACGGGCCCATTCCGAAAGTCTGCCCGAAGGAGATGAACGACTGCTGGGTCTCGACCGCTATGGGGTCTTGGACAGTATAGACAACCCCTTGGGCGACGATGAGGCAGACCAATCCCGCCACCAAAGGAACCTTCCAGGACTTCCCGCCGAGAATCGAGGCCAATGGGATCAAGCCCAAGCCCAGGAAGAAGAGTACGTAGGGCTCCCTGGTGTGCATCGCCAGCCAGAAGGCAGAGCCTGCCAAGAACAGAATGACACCGCCCCGGAACCGACTTTCCTCTTTCAAGTACCGGACTACGAGGTAGACGCCCAAGCTCGCAAATGCGAGCGCCATTCCCTCGGTGAAGAAACCCAGCGAGGGTATGAGGAACGCGGGGAGACTAATGAAACCAATC
>Ga0187770_10001387_pt1 | contig 12823 bp, 9 predicted proteins | sample 0116_SJ02_MP02_2_FD_133154 | JGI IMG/M metagenome (GOLD analysis project Ga0187770, IMG submission 133154) | Tropical peat soil microbial communities from peatlands in Department of Meta, Colombia - 0116_SJ02_MP02_20_MG | ecosystem: Environmental > Terrestrial > Soil > Wetlands > Peat | place...
CGCGCCCATTTCGCTGGTTGCGAGCACAATATAGTCCGGCTGAAGACGCACGACTTCTTCGAGGCTCAACTTGGGCCAGTCCTGTTTCGCGATGACGATGGATTCTGCGCCGGCCCAGCGCATTGCATCGGCGATAAATGTGTTCTGCCCGATGGTTATCAAAGGATTGAGTTGCACCACGAAGAGGACGTGAACGAGTGGAAGATCCGCGAGTCGCGCCTGCAGAGCATCGAGCCGGGACTTGAGATGCGAGATCACTTCGTTCCCTTCGGCTTCATCGTCTGCCAGCTTCGCGATGTGAGACATTGAATCGAGGACTTGCAGTGCGGTCCGAGGGTCAATGACATAGACGGGCACGCCCAGTTTCTGCAGCGCGTCGACCGTTTCCTTCCGGTTGCCTCCATAGGCGACGGCCAAGACCACGTCAGGGTGCAGCGCGACAATCGCCTCGAAATTCGGATCAAGGACGGAGCCAACGTGCGGCTTGGTCTTCGCCGCTTCGGGCACATCGCAGTAGGTGGTATCTCCCACGAGGCGATCGTCAAGCTTCAAGGCGTAAATCATCTCAGTGATACTGGGCGCGAGCGAAACGATTCGACGCACTTCAGCGGGAACGGTGATTCGCCCGCCCATTTCGTCTGTGACGATTCGCGAGGCGGCCGTTCGAGGCGCGGCTTTCGGCGCCTCTTGCGATTGGGGGCGCACGGCGGCGCCGGCCGGAGTCCCAGCGAACAGCGCGACCAGAATCAGCAGTTCGAGGATGCGGCGGTTACGTAGCAAATCTCTCTTCCACCCAACAAAAAAGCCTCGCGAAAGAAACGAGGCTCGTGGCCCCACTCTTTCTCGCGAAGAGTGGCAGCTTCGACCGGCTTGGGCAGGTATCCTGACTTTCGACGCCTCGCGCGCACTTTTTAAACATCGCGCCAGATTGCGTCGATTACAGTGGCGGGACCGTGGCCGATTTTCACGGCCTTCCCCAATCACCGAACCGGTTGAATTGTCATCGAAAGTGTAAGTGCGCTAGCGCTCTCGTGTCAACGATACGACGACCGCGGCGCCCTAGCGGTTCTTCCACTTCGGAGCGCGCTTTTCTACCAGCGCGCGCAAGCCTTCTTGCGAATCCTCCAGGTCCGCCAATTCGTTCAAAAAGACTTTCATCGAGCTGCGCACGCCTTCGCGCAGCGGCAAGCCGAGGCTGCCAAGGATCGCCTTCTTGGCCATGGTCAAGACGGGGCCGGACTGAGCAGTTACTTTGGCAATCAGCTCGTCCACTTTTTTCGGGAGTTCTTCTTCCGGCACGAGCCAATTCACCAGGCCGAGTTCGCGCGCGCGTTCCGCAGTCATCGATTCGCCGGTCATCACCAGTTCGAGCGCGAGTTTCGGACCGAGGATATAGGGGAGAACGGCAGCAGCAAGCGGCGGGAAAACGCCCAGTTTGATTTCCGGTTGCGCGAACTTTGCGCGTGGCGTCGCAATCACCAAATCGCCGAGCGCCGCCAACTCGGCACCGCCGCCATAGGCGGGACCATTGACGACCACCAGCAGCGGCTTCGACGTATCGAGCATCGCCGCGAACGCATTGTGGAACGCGTCCAGGAGCTGGAAAACGCGCCGCTGCGTGTATTCGCCGAGCTCGATTCCGCCGCAAAACGCTTTTCCGGCGGAGTCCATCACAATCAGCTTGATGTCATTGCGTTCGCCGAGCGAGTTGATGCCAGCGGCTATCTCGGCGAGCATTCGCTCATTCAGAAGGTTGTGCTCGGGGCGATCGAGCGTAAGCCGCGCGACTTCTCCGTCGATGCGATACTTGACGTGCTGAAAATTTTCCGGCGTTGGCGCCGCTACGGCCAGCGTGCCAAGGACTTCTACGCCACGAACTTCCACCCCGCGAGTCGATCTTGCCATTTGTGGGCTCCGGCTAAGAGCTTAGACAGTTTCGATTTCGACTGCCACGCCCATTCCGCCGGACACACACAATGCAGCAAGACCCCGCCGGCCAGCCGGGGAATTGGCCGGGCGGCCAGAACTGTCGCCGATTTCGTGAATCAAGGTGGTGAGGATGCGCGCGCCAGAACAAGCGATGGGATGGCCCATCGCGATGGCTCCGCCGTTCGGATTCAGGCGATTGCGGTCGAAGTGAAGTTCACGATCGCAAGCGATAACCTGCGCCGCAAAAGCCTCGTTCAGCTCGATGGCGCCGTACTTGTCAATCGCGGCGCCGGTTCGTTCCGTGAGCGCTCGAATGGCGGGCACTGGGCCGATGCCCATCACGCGAGGATCAACCGCTGCGACCGTTGCGTCGACAATTCGTGCCGGGGGCTTGAGGCCGAGTTCGCGCACTTTCTTTTCGCTCGCCAGCACGACCGCTGCGGCGCCATCAGTGATGCCGCTTGAATTGCCTGCGGTGATCGTGCCGGTCTTGCTGAACACGGGTGGAAGCTTCGCGAGCCCCTGCAGGGTCACATCAGGACGCACGTGTTCATCCTTTTCGAGCCGGGTGACGTTGCCTTTCTTGTCGATCTTTTCGACAGGTACGATCTCTGCGCTGAAGTGGCAACTGGTCGCAGCGCGCGCGGCTCGATGGTGGCTTTCCAGCGCGAACGCGTCCTGTTCCTCGCGAGAGATGTGATATTGCTCGGCAAGGATCTCCGCGGTTTCACCCATGATCAGCTTCGAGAGCGGGCAAAGGAATCCGTCGCGATACATCGCATCGACCAGCGGCTGATTGCCCATCTTGAATCCCCAGCGGCCGTCGACGAGATAAGGCACGCGACTCATCGATTCCGCGCCACCCGCCACGATGAGGTCGGCCTGGCCGAGACGAATCTGCGACCATCCCAGCAGCACGGCGCGCAGGCCCGAGGCGCAGGCCATGTTGATGGTGAACGCCGGAACGTCGTCGCCGAGTCCCGAGCGCCAGGCAATTTGTCGCGCGGGATTCGGACCGACACCGGCAGGACGCGCGTTGCCGAAAATCACTTCGTCGATGTGCCAGGGAAGGGGCGTTTCACCGCTGGATTGACCAGCGGGCGGCGCGGCTTCGCCAGGGATTCGCTCTTTTGGCAGCGGCTGCCCGAACGCGCGCTCCAGCGCGGCTCGAACCGCAATAACGCCTAAATCGGGGGCGGTGAAATCCGCCAGCATGCCGCCAAATTTCCCGATTGGCGTGCGGACTGCGCTTACGATGTAGACCGTTTCAGTCATTTTGACCGTCGAATATCCATTTTGGGTGGGCGCAACAACGAATGCAAGGCGGGCCTGACCCGCGTTTCACGATCGGCTCGCATTGACCCTATGCTTTCCGAGCCGCTATAATCTTTATCTCGGCGCGGCAAGAGCACAGCGCTGAGCACCTCGGTAGAATTCTCACGCAGCGCTTCACCGCTGGAAAGCGCCATGAATCGGATCGAGGACCGCGCGACGGCCGCGCAAACTTAGAGCGACCGGTTTGCGCGCACGATGGGAAAATTCTAGAACCGAATCGGGAGAAGTCACAATGAAGGCAACACTTTTGCGCGCAGGCATGATCATCAAACATGACGGCGATCTTCATGTCGTCTACAGCGTCGACCATCGCACGCCCGGTAACAAGCGCGCCGCCATGCAAACCAAAATGCGCAACCTGCGCAGCGGCTCGATGATCGATTATCGGTTCCGCGCTGAAGACAGCATCGAAAAAGTGGTCGTGGATGAAATCGAATTCGAATATCTCTATAGCGACGGCGAAGGCCACCATTTCATGAATATGGAGAATTACGAGCAACTGCCGTTGCAGGACGATATCGTCGGCGATTCGAAGGACTACCTCATCGCGAACATGCACGTCAGCATCGAGTACTACGACGGCAAGCCAATTGGCGTGCTGCTTCCCGATACGGTTGACCTCACGGTGGTCGAAACCGAACCAAGCATCCAAAAGGCAACCGCAAGCGCGGTGATGAAGCCGGCGAAACTGGAAACCGGCCTTGTGGTGAACGTGCCGCCATTCGTCAACTCGGGCGACAAAATCAAAGTCGACACCTCCGAGGGCCGCTATATTCAGCGCGTGCAGTAAAGCCGCGAAACTGAAACCCAGGGAACCAAACCGCTCGATCATCCGTTGAGCTGTCGCGCAGCGCACGCGTACCGCGCTTAGTTCGCTATAATCTCCTCAAATAAGCAGGTGAGTCGTGCCTATTCCGAAAAACCAGTTGCAGAAGCTTGATCGTTATCGTTGGCTCGTGCCCCGGTCGACGCGTGCGGGGATGCACACGGACGCGCTCATCTACGCGGACGAAAAGCTGCTCGAGCAAATCTTGGGCGACCTCTCGATCGAACAGGCCATGAACGTTGCCTGCTTGCCCGGCATCGTAGGCCGCTCGCTGGCGATGCCGGACATTCATCAGGGCTATGGGTTCCCGATTGGCGGTGTGGCAGCCACCGACGCTCGCGGCGGAGTGATTTCGCCCGGCGGCGTCGGATTCGACATCAACTGCGGCGTGCGGCTGCTGGCGAGTTCGCTCGATCGGGACGAGGTCACGCCGAAGCTGCGCGAGCTCGTGAACCAGCTTTTTCGCGATGTTCCATCCGGGACCGGCTCAGAAGGTACCGTGCCGTGCAGTTTCAAGGAGCTGGATGATGTTCTCGAACGGGGCGCTGCGGCTATCGTAGAGCGCGGATTTGGCGAGCCCGCCGATCTCGATTTTTGCGAGGAATCCGGCACCATGCGCGGCGCGAGCGCTGGAAAGGTATCAGATCGCGCGAAGCAGCGCGGCCGCACTCAACTCGGCACGCTCGGCAGCGGAAACCATTTCCTCGAAGTGCAGTACGTCGAAAGGATCTTCGAGCCGGAGATCGCGCAGACTTTTGGCCTTCAGGAAAATCGCGTTGTGGTCCTCATTCATTGCGGCTCGCGCGGTTTGGGGCACCAGGTCTGCACCGATTTTCTGAAGGTGATGAACGAAGCGATGCGGCGCTACGAGATTTCCTTGCCGGACCGCCAGCTCGCATGCGTGCCTCTGCACTCGCAAGAGGCAAAAGATTATCTTGCAGCGATGGCCGCGGCTGCGAATTTCGCCTGGGCAAACCGTCAGGCCATCACGCATTTCACGCGTGGCGCGTTTCGCAGGATTTTCGGCGACGACACGGCGCTGCGGGTGGTGTACGACGTCTCTCACAATATCGCCAAGCGCGAGCGGCACCTGGTCGGCGAGCAAAAACGCGAAGTCGTCGTGCATCGCAAAGGAGCGACGCGGTCCTATCCGGCTAATTCACCCGAGCTTCCGGCAGCTTACAAAGAGGTAGGGCAGCCAGTGTTGATTCCCGGGTCGATGGGCACCGCCAGCTACGTCCTTGTTGGGACCGAGCGCGCCATGGAAGAGACGTTCGGCACCGTTTGCCACGGCGCAGGACGCGCCATGTCGCGCACGGCGGCGAAACGCGGCCGCGACGCGCGCGTGGAAACGAAAAAGCTCGAAGATCAAGGCATCATCTTGCGGGCGGAAACGCGCGACGGAATTCTCGAAGAAATTCCGGAAGCCTATAAGGACATCGACGCGGTGGTCGACGTCGTCCACAACGCCGGGCTCGCTCGCAAGGTGGCGCGGCTGCACCCGATGGGCGTCGTGAAGGGCTAACCCTGCGCGGCTCGTCGCGCACAGCGGATTTGCGATTCGATCACGTCACCCGACGGCGCTGGCCTTCGCTGCTTCTGGAAGCTTAATGAGGCGCGCCTCGGTGATCGACGGAATCGCGCGAATTTTCTCGACCACGGACGCGCTCACCTCGCCATCCAGCCGAACGAGCGCAACGGCCTCCGCGCCATGGACCGGCTGGCGCCGGCCCAGCGCAAACGTGGCGATATTCACTCCCAAATTCCCAAGCGCGGTTCCAATCTGACCAATCACGCCGGGCACGTCGCGGTTCCGCGTCAGCAACAGCGTCCCTTCGAGCGGCGCTTCGAGCCCAATTCCGTCGAGAGCGAGGATGCGCGGTGAGCCGTCCTGCACGACGATGCCCTCCACCGTTAGGTCGCGCCCTCCGTTCAAAACCGACACCTCCAGCGTGTTCGGATACCCGCGCTCGCGACGCCGCGTGGTTTCATCCACCACCATTCCGCGCTTGGCGGCAGCTTGGCCCGCATTCACAAGGTTCACTTTCTCGTCGAGCACGGAATTGAGCAGCCCAATCAGCACCGCGCTGCGAATGATGTGCGCGCCGAGTTCTGCAGGCTCACCCGCGTATCGGATGCGAACGCGCCCGAAGCTGCGCGACGGCGCCGCTTGCGCCACCAGAGCGCCTAGCCGCTCGCCCAGTTCGAGATACGGCCGCAGCCGCCGGTACTGCTCGGCCGACATCGCCGGCATGTTGACGGCGTTGCGAATCAGCCCGTCGGCGAGATAATCGCGCACCTGCTGCGCGATCGCGGTACCGACTTCTTCCTGCGCCTCCGCGGTCGATCCAGCGATGTGCGGCGTGGCAATCAGATTTGCGATGCCGATGAGCGGCGAGTTCTTTGGCGGCTCAACGGCAAAAGTGTCTACCGCTGCTCCGGCCACCTGTCCTGACTTTAGCGCATCGGCCAGCGCGGCTTCGTCGATCAATTCTCCACGCGCGCAGTTGATGAGTCGCACGCCGCGCTTCATTTTTCCTAGCGCCGCAGCGTCAATCATCTTTTCCGTGGATGAGCTGAGCGATGTGTGCAGCGAAATCACATCGCTGCGCCGAAGGAGTTCGTCTAGCGGCACGAGTTCCACTTCCAATTCGCGCCCGGCAGCAGGCGTGACGTAAGGATCGTGCGCGAGCACTTCCATTTCCAACGCGCGCGCGCGTCGCGCTACTTCGGTGCCGACCCGGCCAAAGCCAATAAGCCCGAGCGTCTTACCGCGAAGCTCGGTCCCTGACGACGATTTTTCCCATCGGCCCGCGTGAATCGACGCATTTGCTTGCGGCACCGATCTTGCAAGCGCCAGCATCAGCGCCAGTGTATGTTCGGCCACGCTGACGCTGTTTCCGCCGGGCGTATTCATCACCAGGATGCCGCGATGCGTGGCCGCGTCGACGTCGATATTGTCCACGCCCACGCCAGCGCGCCCAATCACGCGAAGGCGTTCGGCCTTTTCGAGCAGTTCTTTCGTGACCTTAGTGGCGCTGCGAACAATCAACGCATCTGCATCGATAATCTCGCCGGGCAGGGCAGCGGCCGCAGGCGAAACGATCTGCCATCCCGTCGCGCGCAGAAGTTCGAGTCCTCGTTCGCTAATTTTGTCCGCAACAATGATTTTCATGGTGAAGAAGCGTATCGGGTGCCAGTAACAGTGTCAAATATCGGCAAACTAGCTCGGCGAGCACTCGGTTATTCGCGCTAATTCGATGACAGGGAATGATTCTGAGTTCAGCTTAGGCCATCAGTACTGGTGACACATGCATCCTAGTCAGCTAGGTTGGCGTTGGAGGCTGTCGTCATGCGCCGAGTCATTTGGCCCGTTGCGGCGTTGTGTTTGGTGTTGGTCTCTGCCGGAGAGGCAAGCCGGAGCCAGACCTTGGCACGGGCGAGTTCGCCTCTGGAGTTGCAGATTTCGGGGCCGCGTCTGATTCACCGCGGCGAAAAACTCCAGTTCAAAGCGGTGGTCGTCAATCGCTCACAGCGTCCGGTGGCGTTTGCTTTCCGCCAAGGTGGTTGGGATTGCGACGGCGTTTTTCGTTGGACGATCACCGACACCGCGGACCGTCTGCTGCCGACACCGGAGCCGGTGCGTGGGATCTGCTGCCTGACGAGCGCGGTGCGCGAGGACGAGATTGTTGTCTTGCAACCAGGAGAGAAACGCGAAACTCCGGAGCTTAGCGATCCATCGGATTTCTACAGGTTTCCTGGCAATGGCTTCTACCGCGTGCGGTTGCGGCTCGTCTTTCTTGCGGAGGTCCTGATGAACGACGGACGCGGCCACTATCACTATTTAGCGCCCGAAGAGGTTTCCGAACCGAAGTCGAACCTGGAACTGGCGGTGAAAAGTGGGCGCATCGACGTGACCTCCAACACTTGGAACGTGTATCTGGCGGATTGAGTTCGGCATGGCCCGGTACGGCTATTGAAGTGCGATTTTGGGTCGAAGCCCGAGACCGCGTAATGGTTCCCACCCCAGTGCTGCTATGCTAGTTTGCGCCTCTGCGTGATATTCTCTTGCGCCGGGAGAATCGAAGAGATGGGCTATATCGACCGCATCCAGAACGACCTGACCGCGGCCATGAAAGAGAAGGACGAACTGCGGCTCAGCACGTTGCGCATGATGAAGGCGGCGCTCAAGAAAAAAGAAGTCGAAAAGATGCGCCCGCTTGAGGACCTCGAATCGCTGCAAGTGCTGCAAACGCTGGTGAAGCAGCGGCGCGAATCGATTGAGCAGTTCACGAAAGGCGGCCGCAAAGACTTGGCCGCGAAGGAAGCGAAGGAAATCGCCATCATCGAGGAATATCTGCCTGCCGCTCCCACCGACGCGGAAATTCACGCGGCCATCGAAGCAGCCATTGGTGAGGGAGGCGCAGACTCGCTGAAGCAAATGGGCGCGGTGATCAAGGCCGCTCGCGCGCGCCTCGAGGGCAAGACTATCGACGGCAAAGTCCTGAGCGACCGCGTGCGCGAACGGCTCTCGAAGTAGGCCCGTTCTCCAGCAACGCTGCTTACATTCGTGTCTTTCGCCGCAGTGCGGGGGTGCGTAGTAGTTTCGCGCACGAGCGCAAGTTCTGCTGAAAACACAGAGGTTGCGCGATTTTCTGCGAAAACTTGTTTCGCGCACCCTATACCCCCCAGTTGACAGTCCAAAGTCGAAAGGAAAAGCAATGAGCCGGCAAGATGCCGGCGCTACACGCCCCGCCACGGCGGGCAGGCGCGAAACTCGGTGCCGCAAAGAAAACTGCGGCGAGGCACTTTAGGTGGCTGCTGGTCCCAACTTTCTGCTTCGTTGTACTCTGTAAATCGAATGCCGCTGCCGCAAACCATTCGCGTGAAATACACCGAAGAGGAAGCCGAATACGTCAGCATCCGTCCGCTGGTTCAACAGGAATTTCGCGGCGCGGAACTCGTGGACATGGTGCTCAGCGTCACCGGGAAGGACTTCGCGCGAATTCAGCAGATTCTTCGCTCCGGTACTGTCGTTTTTCATTCTTACCGGTATTGGTGGCGGGGATTCGAGGCCGATTCCGGAGAATTGGCTGAAATTCTTGCGAAATATCCCGACGCTGATCCTTCGCGAGTTTTTCGGCCGCAAGACTGCACCGAAATTCTTCTGGAATCGAGCGGCTCGCCGCCGTCGCACTCGATTCGGCTTCGTCGCAAGGATGCGAGCAAGAGGCGTCTGCTGCGGTCGCGAAGTTTTTGGGATTACCTTTTGGATATGGCTCGCGAGACGCCGCCGACGTATCGCGACTATTCCTATGCGCTCCGCGGCGACCTGTATTCGTCTCCGTTCACGAAGGAGCAAGTCGTGGGCCTGGTAGAAGCGGCGCGGCGGTACGCCCCGCGCGGCTCGCGTCTCCAACTGACCTCGCTTCCCAGCATCACTCAGGCGACGTTCGTCTGTGCCAGGGCGAAGGAGAAGTAAAGCGGAAGCGGAATGAAATGATTCTTGCGCCCGTGTTACGGGCTGGGCGCGTGTGGCTTTTTGTCCCATGGCTTCGCCATGGGCTACCATCTGTCGCCCGCTTCGCGGGCTCAGACGAAAGCGAATCTGGCGGCGGTCGACGGTTCGGCGGCTCACTGATTCGCGCGCTTCAGGATGGCGCTGGAACGTTCGTCGGCGGCAACCTGGCGGAAGAAGTCGCGCACCTGGGGAAGTTTTTCGGTGGGGACGTAGATGTCCTTCACCTCGTAGGTGCGCTTGTAGTGCAGCGTGTTTCCGTCGACCTTGATTTCGCTCCTGTAACTGGCGTAGTCGCACTGAGCCTGAACCGGCTGGGGCAGCTCGTCAACGACGTAGCCCGCGGGAAGGGTGATATCGAAGACGTCGTCCTGGCGCGTGGCTTCGTTGAACTCGATGGGATATTTGCGAGGCTTGCCATCTTTGCCATCGTAGATGACGCCCCCTTTGCTACCGATGACGCGCGGCCGAACGATGAGCAGGTCGCCGGCGGTCTTGGCGTAGTTTTGCACTACGAAGTTATAGTTCAACTGAAGATCATCGTCGTATTTTTCCAGGTTGCCCACGGCCGCGTGAGTGAGAAGAAAGGCATTAAAGAAATTTCCGACGAAATCTTCGAGCACCCTCTGTCTCTTTGCCGGCGGCGCCTCGAGCAATTGTTCGCGTTCCTGGGCTGCAGGACCACCCCAACGCAATTCCTGCACCTCGCCGCTCAGACTGCCTTGAGGACTGAGTTCCAGCTTCGCTGTTCGAAGCAGGCGATTCGTCGCCGGTGGCAGCAGAGGAGTCTTGATCAAGGTACCGCCGTCGCGTGTGACCACCATCGCATAGGTGTTTTGCAAATATGAAGGCAAGTAGCCGAGCGGGACGTACGGGTTCGTCGGATCAAAGAGAAGCAGAGTGCCGATTTTGTCGTCTTTGACGGTGGCGTAAAGCGAGGTGGTGGGAATTTTATCGTCGAGGGCAATCGCCGAGATGACGTGGTCAAACTGCATGGAGGGATATTCGGGGCGAACGATGCCGCGATCCGTATCGATGGTGACGTAGTACGATTGCACCCCAATTTCGTTGAGCATTGCAGCAAGAAGCGTGGCCTTATCCTTGCAGTCGCCATACTGATGAACGAACACGTCGGCAGCGGCATGCGGCTGAAAACCTCCGATGCCGATCTCGATAGCGACGTAGCGGACCTGCTTTTGAAGATATTGAGCGAGGACTCGAATCTTTTCGAGAGGGTCGGATAACCCGGATGTTAGTTCGGCCGTCTTCTTTTTGATATCCGGAGAAGACGTGAGGCTGGCGCGAGACAACCCGTCATACCACAAACCAAGATCTTTCCACGACCCCGAAGTTTTGGCGCGCATGGCCGGGTCGCGGGGAAAGTACTTCAGACCGAGACGTCCGCCGACTGCTTCCCACGGCGGCATGTCCGGCTCCACTTCAACGGCTGGAATATCCTTAAGCTCCCACGTGCTGATGTTTGGAGCTGTTTCTTGAGCCTTTTGTTCAGGATGATTCATCCAGAACGCAGAAAATTCCCAGCCCACCGGGAGCTGGAGGGAAAACCGGGCGGTCTGCACAGGAACCGTTTGCTGGAACCACCAATCGTCTTCAAAAACGAATGGCCGGTGCTTTTGGACGTATTCGTAGCCAACAACGCTCCCCGGGTTGGCTTCGGCGAATTCAAGAATCTTTTCACGCTTGTCGCTGAAAACTTCGTAAGTCGAGAGGCCGATCTCGGCGGCGTCCTTTTCCTTCAACTCCATTTCGTGATTGTCGCGTGTAATGGTCCAGGCTTTGAGAAAAGTAATCTTGGTTTGATTGTCAAACGGAACGCGGACGGCGCCGTATTCGTCTCGAGCCTCGGGCCGCAACAGCTTAACGGCTCGACGATAACGCGTTTCGATGTCTCCGTTGTCTTTGACAGTCGTTTGGCGCTCATCGAGAAGAACCACAGCGACGGTGTCCTTCGGGTAATCACCGATTGTCTGCAGCGCGGCGGCCCGCAACCAGTCCGGCGCGGAGTCCGCCTGCACGCGCAAGGAGGTCCACAACAGCGCCGCTGCGAGAACGGCAGCGGTCAGGGCGAAAGCCCTAGTTGTTCTTCGCAGACGCCGTTGTCTGGAGGACGATTTGCGCTTGGTCATTCGTTGTCACCGAACCAAAGAAATTGCGGAAAGCGGGATAGGCTGTTGCAGCGAAGGATGTGGCGCCGATTACGAAGTGCCGCTTGACTTCAAGCTGGTCGTTCGCCGCCTGAACAGAAATCTCGTACGAAACCGGCCCTGGTTTGATAGATGCGGCCGGCGGAACGGAATCCGGCTTGTAGCCGAGGGGTAGGCGGAGCCTGAGATCGTCGGACTCCTCAGAGGGATAGTTGAACCAAATCGGATTCACTCGCTGCTTCTGTGACTGAAAGTCCTTTGCACGGGTGTCCTGGAAAATCTCGATTGGCAGAAGGATTCTGCGGCCCGCCGTGGTGGCGACTCCGGGAACTTTTACGGTTCCCTCGACATGAAGCGGCTGATCGATACTGTCCCAATTTGCAAGCGAGGTGATCTCGAATGTCGACCCGTTCGGCAGCCAGCCCTTAATTTCGTCTTCGAGCGATTTTTTGCGGCCTGCTTCATCCTCATCACGGTCATCATGGCGCCGCATCGACCCCGTTTCACCGGTGAAATCCACCTGAAGCTTGCCACTGACGGAGCCCTCGTCGTCGAGCGCCAGCTCGCCGTTGCGGACGATCGTGCATGAACTAGAGGGGAGATCGGGCGTTTGGGTGAGCACGCCTCCTTCTTTCGTAAGACGAATTCCTGCGCTGGATGATTCAAGCCAGGGCAGGTAGCCGAACGGATAGAAACGGGCGCCAGGATCGAGGAAATAGTCCTTCGTTGCGGTGTGAACCCAAACGAGATCGGCGTTGAGCTGATTGGTATCGCGCGTTTCGGGCCTGAAAGCGTCGCCGGTACGCGCGGCCACGAACAGAGCGGCGGCATCAAAACCAGCCGCGCGAAGCAGACCGATATATGTGTAGTTAATCTGGCGCGACCCTCCGTAGCCATGCTTGAGCACATCTTCGACGTTCATGTTGAGCTTGATCTTTTCGGCCTTTTCCTCTTTTTCCGATTTCGATTCCTCCATACTCAGGTTCCGGATTTGCTGAACGCGTGCGTAGAGCTTGCGCATTTTGGTTTCAGGTGGATCGTCCTGCGATA
>Ga0187770_10001388_pt1 | contig 12819 bp, 11 predicted proteins | sample 0116_SJ02_MP02_2_FD_133154 | JGI IMG/M metagenome (GOLD analysis project Ga0187770, IMG submission 133154) | Tropical peat soil microbial communities from peatlands in Department of Meta, Colombia - 0116_SJ02_MP02_20_MG | ecosystem: Environmental > Terrestrial > Soil > Wetlands > Peat | place...
AAAAGATTTTTCGAGCTCATGGGATTTCGTGTGATCGTGGAGAAAAAGAAAGAGGAAGACCCTCCTCTGTCAGAAGCCACCATTATGGTACGGGTCGGGGATCGCGTGGAGCATACAGCAGCGCTGGGAAATGGGCCGGTCAATGCCTTGGACAACGCGATACGGAAGGCCTTGGAGAAGTTTTACCCTGAGCTAAGAGAAGTCAAACTCCTGGATTACAAAGTGAGGATTCTCTCCACCAAGGATGGAACCGGAGCACAAACAAGAGTCTTGATCGAATCGGGTGATGGGGTATCGAAATGGGGAACCGTCGGAGTTTCTGAAAATATCATTCAGGCAAGCTGGCAGGCCCTTGTGGATTCTATTGATTATAAACTCCTAAAAGAAGAATAAGTATTTCGGAATTCGGAATGTGGATTTCGGAATTTAAAACAAAAGTGAAATCCGTTTTTTCTTTTTCCAATCCGCAATCCGCAATCTACATTTCGCATTTACCAAAGTATTTTTCTCTTAGTCAGCAGAAAATCCTTTTCATCTTCGCAACCTTCGTCCTCGTCATTCTCTACTTTCGGTTTTATCATCGTCCCCTCTCTCCTCCTCCTGAAGAAACTCCTAAGGAGATCGTCGTTGAGGTGTCGGGAGAGGTTAGGAATCCAGGAATCCATCTTTTCCAAAATCCTCCTACGGTAAGGGAGGTGATCGACAAGGCAGGAGGCCTAAAAGAGGTTGCCCTCTTCGATACGGGGGCAACCGTAGAGACCTTGGAAACAGGGACTCTTCTTACCATCTTGAAAGAATCTTCCCGAGAGATCAAAGTGAAATTGGGAAGGATGGAGGCTCGAAAACTTCTCGCCTTTTCCCTCCCTCTCGACCTCAATCGAGTTTCTGTGGAGGATCTCTGCTTGATCCCCGGCATTGGAGAGTCCCTGGCCCAGGAGATTATTGCCTACCGAGGAAAAAGAAGGGGGTTCAGATCGGTGGAAGAATTGAAGAATGTTAAGGGGATCGGTGAAAAGAAATGGACAACCATAAAACCTTTCTTCTTTGTGGAAAAGTGACAGGACGATTTAACATTATTTGAATGTGCTCGATCATATCCCGAGAAGCCGGATTATTTTAAACCAGCTCCAGTTTCCCCCAGCCTGCGACCAAATAACGAAAAAGTTGACAAAGTCAATTAGATAGTGTACGTTGGCATCTATCTATATCTGGTTCTATGTGGAAACGACCCGTGGTTGAGAGCGATGTCCATCAGCGCGCTGAAGGCGTGCGGCGCTTCAATCGGTTCTACACCAAACAGATTGGTGTATTGAAGGAGGGATTATTAGGAAGCCCCCTCTCCCTGACCGAGGTGCGTGTGCTTTACGAACTCGCTCACCGAGAGAAGCTCACGGCGACGGAACTCGGCAAAGACCTGGGATTGGATACGGGTTATCTGAGCCGGATTGTGCGAGGCTTTGAAAAGCAGGGTTTGATCGCCAAGACGCCCTCGGAGTCCGATCGCCGGAAGAGCTACTTGGGTTTGACGGAAAAGGGTCGGGACGTCTTTGCCCCGCTCAATGCCCGCGCGCACGACGAGATCGCCGAGATGCTAAGCAACCTGCCCGCCCCTCAGCAGAATCGCTTGATCGAGGCGATGCACACCATTGAGAAGCTGCTCGGCGGCCAACCCGAAGAGAAGCTTCTTTACCTTCTCCGGCACCACCAGCCCGGCGACATGGGCTGGGTTGTACACCGCCACGGCCTCTTGTATGCTCAAGAGTACGCGTGGGACGAGCAGTTTGAGGCATTGGTTGCAAGCATCGTGGCAAAGTTCATTCAGCACTATGATCCGAAGCGTGAGCGCTGTTGGATAGCCGAGAAAGACGGCGAGATCGTCGGCTCAGTATTCCTCATCAAACAATCGAAGACCGTGGCTAAGCTGCGCCTGCTGCTGGTCGAGCCGAGGGCACGGGGGATGGGCCTCGGGAGCCGCTTGGTGGGGGAATGCGTTCGCTTCGCTCAACAGGTCGGCTATCGGAAAGTCACGCTGTGGACGAACAACGTGCTCCATGCCGCCAGACACATCTACGAAAAGGCCGGCTTTCGCCTGGTTCATGAGAAACCGCACCACAGCTTCGGCCATGACCTTATAGCAGAAACATGGGAGTTGAAGCTCTTATCATCTCCACAATGAGCACCTTGTGCCGTGGGGCCACCGAAGCCCGCCTTCAAGAGGTTCGCTTACTCTTGCGTCGATCGATGGGAGCGTGCCTTTGATCCATCCACTGAAGCCTGGGGTGCGATATTCGATGGTAGGGTTCCTGCCCGCCGCCGCAGCGGCCGCAACCGGCATATTGGTCGGTTCTGCCATCGTGGCCACACGGTTTGTCGTCGACCAAACCGGCCCGGCTTCGCTGGCGCTTTTGCGCTACCTTATCGGATTCTGCTGCCTGCTGCCGCCGGTGCTGCTCTCGCGCCACGTAAAGTTCGAGGGGCGTGATCTCGTGCCGATTGGCCTGCTCGGAATCACTCAGTTCGGCATTCTGATCACGCTGATGAATTACGGACTGCGGTTCATCCCGTCGGCCCGGGCCGCGTTGATCTTTGCCACGATGCCGTTGCTGACAATGATCCTCGCGGCGGGGCTTGGTCGCGAGCGGCTGACCTTGGCGAAGAGCCTCGGCGTTCTGTTGACCATCTTGGGCGTGAGTTTTGTGCTTGGGGAAAAGGCGGTTCTGGTGGGCGGTGCAGCCAGCAAGTGGGTGGGCGAGTTGGCGGTCTTCGCAAGCGCTCTCAGCGGTGCGGTCTGCAGCGTCTTATACCGACCCTACCTGCAAAAGTATCCGACTCTGCCGGTAAGTGCTTTTGCCATGCTCGCCTCGGTCGGGTTCCTGGCGCTGCTTGCTGCCGGGGAGGGATTTTTCGGCTCCCTGCCTCGCTTTACCGGAAATGGTTGGCTGGCCGTCGTTTTCATAGGGATCAGCAGCGGCATCGGCTATTATCTCTGGCTGTGGGCCTTGAACCACACCACACCGACGAAGGTCACCGTTTTTTTGTCGCTCAGTCCTATTACAGCGACCGGGTTGGGCGCCTTGCTTCTTGCAGAAAGGATTTCGATGATGTCACTGTTGGGGCTCGCGTGCGTCGTACTTGGGTTGTGGCTCGCTCACCTGCAAGGCCAGACGATGCGCATCCCGTCATAGGGTGCGGCGAAGTGTAAGGATCGCGCAGCCGACGAAGAACTAGCCTGGAAATCGTTTCCCTTGTTTCATAGCGGATCGGTTATGAAGAGGAGGTTCAAAATATGATTTGTCGTATGTGGCGTGGGTGGACAAAAATGGAAAACGCGGATGTCTATGACTCCTACTTGAAAAAGGAGCTCTTTCCGCGTCTGCAGAGAGAACTCACCGAGCACGGTTATAAGGGATTCCATGTGTTACGCCTAAATCGGGGGACCGAAGTAGAATTCGTCACGATGGTGTGGTTCACATCGCTGCAGGCTGTCCAATCCTTTGCAGGGGATAACTACGAGAGCCCCGTCATCTCCGAGAAAGCACATACTCTCTTATCACGCTATGCCGACCGCTGCGATCACTACCAACTTACCGGTTTTCACTGGCCGACGTCCCTATCGATCGGCTGAGGTATGAGGGAGATTGTAAATCCAAGAGCGATTGTTTGTTACTTGGTAAATTCGATAGGCTGTGAGCAGGCGTTTCCTCCTGCGTTGTAATCATAAACCATCCGGGCGCCGTAGTCAGCCCCCACGGTCATAACCATCAATAACACCAGAAACAAAAGAACGAAGAAAACTCGGCCTTTCTTTGGAAAGGACCGTGCAAATACAGCCCAGATGGTCAAGACGATGCTCAACCCCAGGGTCACAAGCATCAATTTCTCATGGGTCTCCAGAAGGTGCTTCCGGACTGAACGCGAGACCATCACCCCCTCCTCGCCGTAAAGGCCAGTCCCAACGGCTGCCCCGGCTGCGATCGTACCGAGAATGAGCAGCGAGAACGCCGTGGTTGCCAAGGAATTGCTCCGAAAAATATAGGCAAGTATGTAAAAGAGTGCAGCACCCGCTAAAAATCCGATTGGGAAATGAACCACCAGGGGGTGGATATTTTGGAGGTGCTGCACGCCTGGAAGAAGAGTCTCTAACATAATCCTCACTTGATAGACTCAACGGTTAAGAAGTTACTTCCACCACTCGCATAAACCTTCCCGGTAATGGAAGCCATACGGCCCATCTTGTCCATAACTCCCTTGGGCAAACCGGTTTTGTCTTTGTTGGGCAAGAGTACATAGACTTTCCCTGTGCCTTCTTCAAGGAGTCCTGCTGGAATGCCAGCTTTGACACAATCGATGGCACACTGCCGATGGCTCTCGCCTTTGGCTCCCATCAAGGCATAGCAGTATGTGTCGATGACTTCCCCCTTCACTGTGACCGTTTCAGCGGCATAGAGTGGAGTTAATATACTCAAGACCATCAAGAAGGTGAGCAACCCACCGAGAAACATAGTTCTTCTCTTCCTGTTCATTTTTTTCACTCCTTCCTTTTCTTAACACAAACACGATAACTCCGTTATTCTCCCTCCTCCTCAAGGGGGCATGTTTAGGACGGGGACGATCTCGCTCTGTCTGATGCGTTTGTATTAAGTATTTTTACGCTTTAAAGAACCAGCCGCCCTTTGAGCGGGCTTTAAGATCCCTCCCCTTTTAGTTTAACGATAATAACCTGTTCCTGGATTGTCAAGAAAGACTGGAAAAAAGGCTGCTGAACTCTCATATGCCAACCGATCTGGGCTTCGGAGCGTTTTCAATAACTGCGCCATTCTACCCAACCGTTTGTATACGAGAAGAGAGGTGAAAATCTGCTACTTAATTCATAAAATCCAGTCCTTATATGATTTCTCAAAATACAGCATTTTCCCCCCTAATATACAGGGTTCCCCCTATTTACATATCCCTCTTGCAACGATACACTCCTCTTTGAAGATACAGGACAAGTTTGGAGTCATATATGAAGTGCTACCGGTGCGGTGGTCCAATGGTTTGCCAAAAATTCTACGGTCCCCACGAACATTTTTTGGGATGGAGATGCATCTTTTGCGGGGAGATTATTGATCAGGTGATTTTAGAGAATCGAAGAGATTCAAGAGCAGGAGGGTCAAGAAGGACAAGGAATGGAAGGGGGTGAAGTCCGATGACAACGATAGGGGACAGATTTAAAAGCACCTTAAACGGACACGTGTATGAAGTGAAGTCAGTCAAGGGGACGCGGATCCTCTTGGAGTCAGAGGACGGAAAGAGTCAGCTTTTAACAGAAAAAGAGATCCTGAAACTATTTTATGACAAGGTAGAAAATGCCACCCTGCAGAAGGATTTGATACCCTCTTTATTGCCCAGCCTAAAATAGGGACACATACCATTTTTCTTGACATCAACGAAAAAAAGGAATCTAATGCTAAACTATGGCACGAATTGCAAGGATAGTCGGAGCCGGGTTTCCCCATCACATCGTTGAAAGAGGAAATAATAGGGAAAGAGTCTTTATCGACTCGACGGACTATGAAAAGTACCTCTCCTTCCTCTCGAAATATTCAGAAGAGAAAGAAGCTGCGGTTCTTGCCTACTGCCTCATGCCTAATCACATCCACTTGCTTGTAACGCCCTTCAAAGAGGAGACTCTCGCCAAGATGATGCAGGGTGTTACCCTCTGTTATAGCAAATATTTTAACAGGGAAAATGGACGAACTGGCCGGCTCTGGGAGTGTAGGTATCATTCTACGGTTATCGATGGAGAAAATTATTTATGGACTGTCAGCAAATATATTGAGGATAACCCTGTTAGGGCCGGGCTGGTCAAAAGACCTGAGGACTACCCCTACTCCAGTGCCAGGGCTCATATTTTGGGAAAGAAAGATCCCCTTCTGAAAGAACCACTGTTTGACAGAAGCGAACTGAATGAGTACAGGAACTTTATCCGTTCAGAGCAGGACAAAAAAACAATAGAGGAGATTAGAAAGCAGACGAGATTAGGCAAACCTCTCGGAGGTGGAGAATTCCTGAAAACTCTTTCCGCAGGATTAGGCCGTAGTTTATTCTTTAGGCCGAAGGGAAGACCGAGAAGAATTGGGGAACTGAGGAATTGAGAGATCAATCTGCAATTTCCTAATTCTTCAATGGCGAAATGGAAAAATGGTCATTCTTGTCCAAATTAGGTTTTAAAAAGCCCTTATCTTGGACAGCAAAATGCTTATCAAAGTGGGGATTATCCCTTGAATCCTTGAATTAATGCTTTTAAAAGGCATTTTGTGGTCATGAAATGCTCTTGTCCCCCATTATTTTGGACAGCAAAATGAATAAGCTAAAAAGAACTTATTGGAACCTGGTTTTGAAACCATGGGAAACTTGTCCAAAAAGCCAGTAATTTCAATGGGTAGACATGAAAATTTCCGCTAATTTGGACGGCTTTGAAAAATGGTATGTGTCCCGATTTTAGTTCAAGGAGGAATGCTCTGTGAAGAAAGAATTGACCCGTTTCCCAAATGCGGCATTTGACGTAGTGGCCATGGCAGCATCAGCCGGGGGTCTTACGGCCTTGAGTCAAATCCTTACTGCCTTGCCCTCGGATTTTCCGGCAGCCATTCTGGTCGTCCAGCACCTTGACCCCCGGCACCGGAGCCTGATGGCTGAGATTCTCAGCCGGCGCACACCCCTCAAGATCCAGGAGGGAAAAGAAGGCGATACCTTGATCCCTGGAACGGTCTATATTGCTCCTCCGAACCGGCATCTGCTGGTTAACATTGACGGCACCCTCTCTCTTACTCAGTCGGAATTGGTCCACTTTGTTCGGCCCTCTGCTGATCTGCTCTTCGAGTCGGTGGCAGCCATTTATAAGGATCGTGCGATTGCCGTGGTGCTGACCGGAACCGGAAGTGACGGGGCCATGGGAGTCCAGGCGATTAAGAAGATGGGCGGTACGGTCATCAGCCAGGACGAGAAGACATCGGAGTTTTTCGGCATGCCGAGTGCAGCCATCCAGACTGGCAACGTCGATTTCATCCTTCCCCTGGATGAAATTCCCTCGGCGTTGACCACCTTGGTCATGAAAGGAGACGCCATATGAACCCCGCACAACAAGACAAACAATTTGAAGGGCTCCTCGAATACCTCCAAAGCACCCGTGGTTTTGATTTCACGGCCTACAAGCGGCCCAGCTTGATGCGTCGTGTGACGAAGCGCATGCAGATGATTAAAATCGATTCCTTTTCCGACTATATGGACTACCTGGAGGTCCATCCCGAGGAGTTTGCACAGCTCTTTGACACCATCCTCATTAACGTCACCTCCTTTTTTCGAGACCAACCTTCCTGGGACTTTTTGGCCCAGCAAATCTTTCCGAGAATTTTAGAGGCAAAGAGACCAAACGAGCCCATCCGCATCTGGAGCGCTGGCTGTGCTTCTGGTGAAGAAGCGTATAGCATTGCCATTTTGCTTGCAGAGGCCCTCGGACCGGATCCATTTCGTGATCGTGTGAAGATCTATGCCACGGATGTGGATGAGGAGGCTTTAACCCACGCCCGCCACGCCAGTTATAGTGAAAAGGACCTCGAGCCCGTTCCCCCGGAGCTTCGGGAAAAATATTTTGAGCATGGGTCGAACCGTCTGATTTTTCGCAACGACCTCCGCCGCTCGGTCATCTTCGGTCGTCATGACCTCGTGCAGGATGCTCCTATTTCACGTCTCGATCTTCTCACGTGCCGCAACACCCTCATGTATTTCAATGCAGAGATTCAGGGTCGCATCTTAGCCCGTTTCCATTTTGCCCTCAATGATCCCGGCTACCTCTTCCTGGGAAGGGCTGAAATGCTTCTTACCCACACGAACATCTTCACTCCTATAGAGCTCAAATGCCGGATTTTCTCAAAGGTCCCAAAGATGCAGATGCGCGATCGGCTTCTCGTCCTTGCGCAAGCAGGAAACATGGAGGTGGGGAATCATTTGGCAAGACAGTTGCGTGTTCGCGATGTCGCCTTCGAGTCATCGCCATCAGCGCAAATCGTGGTCGATGCCGATGGAAATCTCGCCATGGCCAGCGAACGTGCAAGGACCCTATTCGGTCTGATCCAGAGAGATGTCGGGCGCCCCTTTCAGGATCTTGAATTATCTTATCGACCGATTGACCTGAGATCCCTCATCGACAGATGTGAAAATGAGAGGCGTATTGTGAAGGTGGAGAATGTTCAACGTTCTCTGCCGGATGGATCGGCTCAGACTCTTGAAATCCAGCTGACCCCTCTGTTTGAGAACGGCGCAACCATTGGGGTGAGCATCGTTTTTAATGATCAAACCCGCTATTTTAAACTCCAGGAAGAGCTTCAGCGCAATCAACAGGAGCTCGAAACAGCCTACGAGGAACTTCAGTCCGCCAATGAAGAGCTCGAAACGACCAACGAGGAACTCCAGTCCACAAATGAAGAGCTGGAAACGACCAACGAAGAGCTTCAGTCTTCGAATGAAGAGCTCGAAACCATGAACGAAGAGCTCCAATCCACAAACGAAGAACTTTCGACGATTAACGAAGAGCTTCGCCAGCGCACCGAAGAGCTGAACCAGACAAATGCTTTTCTGCAATCGATCCTCGGCAGTCTCCATGGCGGGGTTGCGGTATTGGACGTTAAGCAAAACATTATCTCCTGGAGTCGGAGAGCAGAGGATCTCTGGGGACTTCGTTCCGATGAGGTCCAAGGCCAATCTTTCGTGAGCCTCGATATTGGTCTGCCTGTCGAAAAAATCAAGACCGCGATCCGGGCCTGTCTCCTTGCAGAGTCTGAATACGAGGAAGTGACTGTGGACGCAGTCAATCGCAAGGGAAGGACCATTAAATGTCGCGTCGCCTGCACCCCCATCATCGGAGCGAACAAAGAGCTCCATGGCACCATCCTGATGATGGAAGAATTGAATTCCGAAAGTAAGAAATAAGATATCAGGATATGATTGAGGAATTCGGGAATTTAGGGATTGAGGAATTAAAATTCGCAATCCCTAAAATTCGTAATTCCTAAATTATTACTGGATTGAGGGGTTAAGGAATTAACAATCCGCGATTCGAAATTGGCAATTCGCAATAAAAATGGTATGTGTCCCTATTTTCTGTTCTACTTTTAAGAGGTATTTACTATGAAAACGAAGACTAAAGGGGATTTGGCAAAAGAGGCCGAAGAGCTGCGAAAGAGGCTACAAGAGGCCGAAGAGAGGTTTCAAACTCTTCAAAAGCAGAATGAAGAGTTTCTTGCTTCCGACGAGCTAACTCGAGCGATACTCGATCAATCGGCAGAAGTGGTTTTTGTGTGTGACCAAAACGGACAAATCATCCGAGCCAGTCAAGTAGCATACCGGTTCTTTGCCTCCAAAATTCTGCACCAGCATTTCGATGCCGTGTGCCGCCTGGCAATAACTTCACCCCTTCCTTTCGAGCGGCAAAGTTTCTCCGCGTCGTCTGTACTGACGGGAAAGATCTTTCGGACTTTAGAAGTGATCCATGAGCGAAATGATGGCCAGGTTTTTCATTTTCTTCTAAACGCACGGCCTTTATTACACAAGCAAGAGAAGGTTTTGGGGTGTGTGATTTTACTCACCGATATCACCAAGCGCAGGAAGATGGAAGAAAACCAGCGTCAGTCAGAAGAAAAGTTTCGGATTCTTGCTGATAACACCTATGATATGGAGTTTTGGATCAATCCGGAAGGTCAGTACATTTTTGTCTCACCATCTTGTAAGAGAATCACCGGCCACGGCCCCAATGAATTTATGGAGGACCCGGGTCTCGGGCGACAATTAATCCATCCCGAAGACCTCCCTATCTTTGACAGGCACTTGCAAGAAGAAGAACAAGAAGAAGTGATCCCGCACGAAGTCCAATTTCGCATCACCCGCCGTGATGGTTCGGTACGCTGGATCGGCCATGTGTGCCAGCGTATTTTTGACGAAGAAGCCCACTTCTTAGGAATCCGTGCCAGCAACCGCGACATCACCGAGCGCAAACAGGTCGAGCAGGCGCTGGCTGCCAGCCGCAACCTGCTTCAAAATATTATCGATAATACGCCTGGTCTTATCTACATGTTCGATCCGGAAGAGCGATTTTTGATAGCTAACCGCGCGCTGGCAGAACTCTTAAACTCTTCTCCTCAGCAGATGAAAGGAAAGAAGCGTCATGAGTTCATGCCCGAAGATACCGCAGCCTGGCATGAAGCCAATGATCGTAAAGTTATCGAGGCCGGAAGGGCTTTAGAGTTCGAAGAATATGGGGAATTTAAAGGGCGAGCAATTACATTCCTTACGACTAAATTCCCTCTTCGTGATTTGCAGGGCACGGTGTACGCCGTTGCTGGAATCTCCACCGACATCACCGAGCGCAAGCGTATGGAGGAAGCCCTGCAAAAGAACAAGGAGAGATTTGAAATTCTTTCTGAAACAGCGAGCCAATTACTTGGAACTGACAAACCGCAAGAGGTTCTTAACCAACTTTGCCAAAAGGTGATGACTTACCTCGATTGCCATGCCTTCATCAACTATCTTGTTGATGAAGAAAAGGGACGCCTGCATCTCAATGCTTACGCTGGAATACCGGAGCAAGCGGGTAAGGAAATCGAGTGGCTTGACTACGGTGTTGCCGTTTGTGGCTGTGCAGCACGCGATGCCTCCCGAATTGTCTGCGAAAACATTCCCGAAACCCCGGATGTGAGAACCGAACTCGTCAAGTCCTTCGGAATCAAAGCCTATGCTTGCCATCCACTCTTTTCTGCTGGCCGCGTGATCGGGACCCTCTCCTTTGGCACCCGCTCGAGAACGACCTTTACGGAAGACGAACTTTCACTTATGAAGACGGTGGCCGACCAAGTAGCAACTGCGATGGAGAGGATACACCTTATCGAAGCACTCCGCAGGTCCCGTGATGAATTAGAGATCCGGGTCCATGAACGAACGGAAGAACTCGTAAAAGCGAATCAGGAATTGAGGGGTGAGATCGATGAGCGAAGGCGAACGGAGGAAGCCTTGCGAAAGCTCAGCCAGCAATTGAGTGAGCGGGTAAAGGAAATTAACTGCCTCTATTCCGTCTGCTATCACGTCGGAAGAGAATATCCTCTGTTAGAAGAAAAACTCCAAAATATCGTTTTTCAAATTCCGGCCGGTTGGCAGTTTCCTGAAATCGCCTGTGCAAGAATAACCTTGGAAAACAAAGAGTACCGAACTGAAAACTTCAAAGAGACCCCACGGAGGCAAGCGAGTCAAATCATTGTCGATGGCAAAGAAGCGGGAGCGGTGGAGGTCTATTATTTGGAGGAAAAACCTGAGGCCGATGAAGGACCTTTCTCTAAGGAGGAGAGGAGTCTTATCAATGCGATTGCCATTGAATTGGGAGAGATGATCGGCCACATGCAAGCCGATGAGGCGGTAAGAGTTGAACGACAGCGGTTCAATGATGTCCTGGAAATGCTCCCAGCTTACGTAGTGCTGTTGACGCCCGATCATCACGTCCCCTTTGCCAACCGATTCTTCCGCGAGCGCTTTGGCGAGTCCCAAGGCCGGCGATGCTTCGAGTATCTCTTTGGCCGAAGGGAGCCCTGCGAGATTTGCGAAACCTATACAGTTCTGAAAACCAACGCACCCCATTATTGGGAGTGGACGGGGCCGGACGGCCGCAATTACGATGTCTTCGACTTCCCCTTCACCGACACGGACGGCTCCACCTTCATCCTGGAGATGGGCATCGACGTCACCGAGCGCAAGCGGGCGGAGGAAGCACTGCGGGAATCTGAGAATCGCCTAAGGCTTCTCTCCTCCCAGCTTCTGACCGTTCAGGAGAACGAGAGGAGACGAATCTCGAGGGAAATTCATGATAGCCTTGGGCAATCGCTTTCTGCCATCAAATTCAGGGTGGAGAGCGTTATCCAGGAGATGCGTAAGAGCAGGGTTAAATCCATGCCCGAATCCCTGGAGTCACTCCTTCCCATCATTCGACAGAGCATTGAGGAAAGCCGGAGAATTCAGATGGATTTGCGGCCTTCGATGCTGGACGACCTGGGTATTTTAGCAACGATTAGCTGGCTTTGCCGGCAGTTCCAAACCACTTTTCCGTCCGTGTATATCGAAACGCATATTGAAATACAAGAGGATGAAGTGCCCAACCTCCTCAAAACAGTGATCTATAGAATTTTGCAGGAGGGCCTGAACAATATCTCCAAACACAGCCAGGCATATCTCGTCTCCCTTTCTCTAAAGAGGAAAGACAACAAATTGGAGCTGACACTTCAAGATAACGGTCGGGGATTCGATCTGGAAGAGGCACTCGTGGTACCAAGCTCACGGCGAGGATTGGGTCTTACGAGCATGAGGGAGCGGGCCGAACTCTCCAGAGGGTCGTTTATAATCGAATCGAACCCAGGCAAAGGCACCACGATAAGAGCAGAATGGTCCTTCTAAATTTAGGTAAGGGGATAAGGAGACAGAGGGACGCGGAGACACGGCGACGCGGGGACGCGGAGATGGAAAGAATAAAAACAGAAAATCTACGAAGACAAAAAACGAATATTCGTCATTTCCGAGAATTGGAGGTTTATCAATTGGCAATGGATTCGGCTATGCGGATTTTCGAACTAAGCAAGCAATTCCCAGCAGAAGAAAAATACTCTCTCACCGATCAGATGCGCCGATCCTCCCGTTCTGTTTGTGCAAACATTGCTGAGGGTTGGCGCAAGAGGCGATATCCTAATGCTTTTGTCAGTAAACTGAGTGATGCAGATTCTGAGGCTGCTGAAACACAGGCTTGGC
>Ga0187770_10001391_pt1 | contig 12810 bp, 12 predicted proteins | sample 0116_SJ02_MP02_2_FD_133154 | JGI IMG/M metagenome (GOLD analysis project Ga0187770, IMG submission 133154) | Tropical peat soil microbial communities from peatlands in Department of Meta, Colombia - 0116_SJ02_MP02_20_MG | ecosystem: Environmental > Terrestrial > Soil > Wetlands > Peat | place...
GCTTTCGAAGGACTCAACAACGCGGGAGACCTCGCCAGAAACCTGATTGTGGTTCTAAATGACAATGAGATGTCCATTTCTCCCAATGTTGGCGCGCTTTCTTCATTTCTGAGCAGCAAGCTTTCCGGAAGGACCTTGAGGTACCTGAAGCGGGAGATGGAGGATGTTCTCAAATCGATTCCGGGAATCGGCCCGAATATTCTCCAGGTGTTGCGACGCAGCGTCGATTCGCTTATTAGCTTTTTCACTCCGGGCATGCTGTTCCAGGCCCTTGAGTTTCAATATATCGGGCCCATAAACGGGCACCGCATTGACAGGTTGATTGATGTATTCGAAATAGCGCGCAACGTGGACGGTCCTGTTCTGATTCATGTGCTGACCAAGAAGGGGAAGGGCTACGAGCTTGCTGAAAAGGACCCTACCAGCTTTCACGGTGTTGGAGCGTTCAATATAGCGAGCGGCAAGAGCGTCGACCCCGGAACATCCCTCTCTTATACCAAAGTCTTCGGCAGCGCCATGAAGAAGCTGGCGGACGCCAACCCCAAATTGATCGGCATTACGGCCGCGATGCTCCAGGGCACAGGACTCGACTGCTTCGCCCAGACCTATGCCGACCGGTTCTTCGACGTGGGCATCGCCGAGCAGCACGCCGTGACCTTTGCAGCCGGCCTTGCCACGGAGGGTTTCAAACCTGTTGTAGCCGTTTACTCGACTTTTCTCCAGCGCGCCTACGACCAGGTACTGCATGATGTCTGTCTTCAGAACCTTCCGGTGGTCTTTTCGATGGACCGCGCCGGGATAGTTGGCGAGGATGGGCCCACGCACCATGGGCTTTTCGACCTGTCCTATTTGCGGTCGATGCCTAACATGGTGCTGATGGCCCCAAAGGATGAAAACGAGCTTCAGCACATGTTGAAAACGGCGGTCGAACACGACGGTCCGGCTGCTGTGCGCTATCCCAGAGGAAACGTAATCGGCGTAAAGCTCGACGAGGAACTTAGGTCGCTCGATATCGGGAAGGCGGAGTTGCTGCGGCCTGGAAAAGATTTGGTCCTGGTGGCCGTGGGGTCCACGGTGCATTGGGCGATGGAAGCCGCCGAGCGACTCGATTCCCGAGGGATTGAAGCGGCAGTGATAAATGCCCGATTTGTAAAGCCGCTTGACCGTGAACTGATCCTGACCTGGGCCGAAAAAACGGACAGGGTTATCACGGTTGAAGAGAACATGCTTCAGGGCGGTTTTGGGAGCGCGGTCCTTGAGCTGTTCGAGGAAGAATCATTTTTCCCAAAGGCAGTGAAGCGCCTGGGAGTATCGGACTTCTTCGTTCCCCACGGAAGTCAGGCTACACTGAGAAACCTCTGCGGCATCGACGCCGATGCCATTGAGAGAGCTGCACTCAAATTGTTAGACTACAATCATGGCAAAATCCTCAGAGCGATTGGATAAGCTGCTTGTCTACAAAGGTCTTGCCCCCACTCGAGAACGCGCTCAATCATTAGTCCTGGCTGCAAAAGTCCTTGTAAACGGCCATATTCTGACAAAGGCCGGACAAAGAGTCCCCGAAGACTCGGAGATTCGCATTATCGAAGAGGCAATCCCTTACGTGAGCCGGGGCGGTTTGAAACTCGAGCATGCGATCCGTTCGTTTTCAATCGAGGTATCCGGCCGGACCGCCATGGATGTTGGCACATCGACAGGGGGTTTTACAGATTGCCTGCTATCGTTTGGGGCGCGCAAAGTCTATGCGGTTGACGTGGGGTACGGCCAGCTTGCGCTCAAACTGAGGAACGACCCTCGTGTGATTGTCCTGGAGAGAAAAAATATCCGGCACCTGCCTGCCGAACTTGTACCCGAGCCTATCCAGATAGCAAGCATCGACACATCTTTTATCTCGCTCAAACTGGTGATTCCATCCGTGCTCAAGTTCCTCGAAGCCGGGGCGGTAGTCGTCGGGCTTATAAAGCCGCAGTTCGAAGCAGGCCGCAAGCAGGCGTCAAAGGGCGCGGGGGTGATTCGGGACGTACATATACACGAAGAGGTGTGCGGCTCACTGGCTGAATTTACTGTCGGGCTTGGTCTCAAGTTGATCGGAATAGTTCCGTCCCCCTTACTGGGGCCGAAGGGAAACATGGAATTTCTAATGGCGGCGGTCTTATGAAAGCAAGAGTAAAAAGGCAAAATTGACACGGTTATCATGCGCATTCATCTGATATTTGTCGGTAAGACAGCGTTCAGCGACATAGAATCGGCCATCGATCGATATCTGGAAAGACTTCGACACTACTGTCCGGTGGAAATTCACACCATTAAGGCGGAGAAGATCACTTCGGCTCTTGGAGAGCGACTCGTGCGCGAGCGTGAGAGCGAGCGCGTCCTGAGACTGGTGGGACGCCGAGGGCAGCTTATCGTGTGGGACCAAAGCGGACGAGAGCTAGACTCCACCGGACTTTCAAAGTTTATGGAAAAACTGATCGCCGCTGCTACATCCGACCTGTGGGTGGCAGTGGGAGGCCCGCTCGGGGTATCCTGCCAGTTACTGAAGGCCGCCCACGACGTGCTTTCTTTGTCGAGGATGACCTTCCCCCACGACCTTGCTCGCCTGTTGGTAGTCGAGCAGATCTACCGGGCTTTAACGATTATAAAAGGTGAGCCATACAATAAGTAAATTCCCCCTAAACGGCGACGACTTCCGTCACCTCTGGGATTTCCTGCTTAATGATTCGCTCGATACCCGATTTCAAAGTCATCTGGCTCATGGGGCAGCCCTGGCATGCCCCTGTCAGCCGTACTTTAATCACAGAACCATCGACGCTTATCAATTCGACACTTCCGCCATCTCTCTCAAGCATGGGTCTGATCTTGGCAAGCGCTTGCTCGACTTTCTCTCGCATCTGTTTCCTCCAGTCAGGATGATTGTCAGCATCAAATTACGCACTTGCAAAATAACATATAACGGAAGAATGGGAAAGAAATAAGTCATGGAGCCGCAAAACTCGCGACGATGCAGACTTAGGACAGAGTTTTTCTCAGGCGAAGCTCTGCGCCGGGCGGGGCTTCGAGTGAGAAAAACTCATCGTGTGATACACTTCAGTTTGACAGAACGAAGCTTCCTGCCTAATTTAATGAGAGCAACCAGCCCTGGAACGGCATTCCGTCCTAGTTTGCCTAACCCGTCATTGTCGGGTCAGACGGGACCGGGGTTGTCCGGCCGAGTTCAGGAGGTGTGAATCGTAACCACTGATGAAAAAGTACAAGTTTCTTATATATGCTGTTTTTCTAACTTTATTGGCTGGATGTTCCAGTAAGAGTCCATAAGAGATTGCCGGGCAGAAAGTATCACAAGCTTTTGGAAGGTATGGAAAGTATATTGTGCAATGTGGAAATATATTCTATTTTAATGTCGGTAAAAATGAAGGCAAGGATTTAATTGCTGCCTTTAAGCGAAAATGGATGACACGTGATAATGAAACATCAGAATCGGATAGACTAAATGGTATTGCCTATAATGGAATATATTTTTTATAATTTTAATAGTCCGTCAAGGATATACGACAGTAGCACTGGAGCATGGACGAAATGGGCGAAGGAGTGCACTCATCCCCATGATTAATATTATTCAGGAAGACTTTATATTGAGGAGAAGAAAGACGGCAACTGGAGAATAAATGAGAGCGATTTGGTGCGGTCGCACAATAAGACATGTAATGATATTCTACAATGAACATTGACACCCCTGATTCTTCTGATCGTCGGGGGCCTGTATCTGAAAAGACATGGAACTGAACTGACGAACCACCATATATCTTTGGGGGAGCCATGGGACCTGCGCAGCTTTCCGGGAATCGCGAAGGATGCATCTCCATCTTCCGGCCGAGGGATAATCCAGTTTGGCCTGCTGTTACTGATCGCACCTCCCGTCATGCGGGTTGCGTTTACCGTCGTTTCATTCGTTATTCGGCGCGATGAGGATTAGATTTGTGTGACCCTTATCGTGGTTGCTGTGCTCCTCTTTTCCTTGAACGGTGGTGGAGGATGAAGTTCAATAAGAAATCTGCGATTAAGAATATACAAGGCATCGTAATTGCTATTCTGCTGGCCCTCTTCATCAGGGCCTTTATTGTACAGGCATTCGATATCCCATCCGGATCGATGGAACCTACTTTGCTTCCTGGGGATTACATTTTGGTTAACAAATTCATTTATGGAATACGAATTCCTTACTTGAACAAAAGTGTAATTCCTTATAAAGAGCCGAAGCGAGGGGATGTAATTGTATTCATTTATCCTAAAGACCCATCGAAGGATTACATTAAAAGGGTCATTGGAATGCCGGGAGAAACTGTTCAGATCATCGAGGGTAAGATATATATCGATAATACGCCTATCCCCGATCCGTGGGGTTACTTCGATAAAAAAGAACCGCCCGGTTTCATAGCTGTAGTGGAAAATTTCGGCCCTGTCGAGGTTGCCAAAGATTGCCTTTTCGTCATGGGGGACAATCGCAACAATAGCGAGGACAGCCGATTCTGGGGCACTCTTCCTCTAAAGGACGTGTTGGGAAAAGCTTTCCTGATTTACTTTTCATGGAATGGCAGGGCTGAAAACATGCTGGACAAGGTCCGGTGGTCCAGGATTGGGAAACCGATCCGATAGGATGAGCGACCTATATTCCTATCCCATGCCGCAATTGTGGAATTGAAATCCCGCATTGTTTTCAGTAGAATGCCAAACAGTTGAAAAATATGGGTGTTTTGCGACCTAATCCGGAGGCGGAGTAAATGGCCAATTATCAACTTTTGGAGCGCATTTCACCCCGGCAGCTCAGCGGGTGTGTAGATTTTCTGGCGGAGCGGATAAACCAGGACTATAAGGGGAAAAACCTCGTTCTGATCGGCGTCCTTAACGGGGCCTTTATTTTTATGGCTGATCTGGCAAGGCGTCTCGATCCCTCCGTCAAGATCGACTTTGTGCGCCTAGCCAGCTACGGGGACAAAGTGCAGACTTGCGGAAACGTCAGAATTACAAAGGACGTTGAACTTCCTTTGCAGGGAAGCCACGTGCTGGTTGTCGAGGACATAGTTGACTCCGGCATCACTCTTAAGTGGCTGCTCGATCACATATCGAACATGGGTCCGGAATCGACAAAGGTGTGCGCTCTGATCGATAAACGTGAGCGCCGCGAGGTCGAAGTTCAAATCGACTATGCCGGGATAACCATAGAAAGTGGTTTTCTGGTCGGCTATGGACTGGATTTTTCCGAGAATCACAGAAATCTGCCTGCCATTTATGAAGTTGTGTTCGAGAAGACCCGCTCAGCACACAGCTCGTCTGGGGAAGGAAGCTGATATATGGCAATGCTGGTGATAACCTGTGAATCGTGTGGGGCAAGATTCAGGCTTGATGCCGACAAACTCGGCAGGCCTCACAACAAGGTGAGGTGTTCAAAGTGCAAAAGCATATTCACGGTCGAGCGGCCGGACGAAGACGGCCTGATTCATATCGAGATTTCCGATGAAGAAAGCACTTTCATCCCTGGGACCGTCCCCGATGATATTAGCGGGATTGCTCCGCCCCCGGAAGACAGGGAAAAGCGATCTTTAAAGAAGAAGGTCCTGATTGTCGGGGCCGCCGCCGTTCTGCTGGTCGTCCTTTTTCTGGTGTTTGTGCCTAGCGGGTGGCTTCATCGACTCACGGGCAGGGAGCTTCCCGTGACCCCCAACCCCAAGCCGCTCGTAACGATCGTTGACAGCGTTCAGGCTTACTACCTGGAAAATATGCACTCAGGCCAGGTGCTCGTAATCGAGGGCGAGGTGCTCAACGAATCCACCAAACCGGTCAGTTTTGTAATGATCGAGGGAAAGCTGTTCGACAACAAGGATGCGATCTCGCAAATCCAGCGCTGCTACGCGGGCAATTCTTTCACACGCAAAGAGATTGCCAACCTCAAGCTCTCTGAAATTGAGGAAAGAATGATGAACCGTGAAGGCAAGAACCTCAAGAACGTGCGGATTCCACCAGCCGGGAAGGCCCCTTTCATGCTCGTTTTCCATAATCTCCCCGAGATCACTAACCTCAGTAATTACAGTGTCAATGTGATCAGTTCGAAATTTGACTAGCAGGGTAATCAGGTAGTTCTAAAAAGCCCTGGATTCGGACCCCGGATACAGTACGCTTCCGGGGCGAGCTTAATTGCTTCGGAATGACGAAGTCCCAGCTTTTTTCAAGGCTCTTTGTCCACCAGCAGACCCTTTTTCAGTACTCTGCCAGTTCAAGGCTCATTGGAGACTCCTTTCCTGTTCTTTAGCCAACTTATTGAAGTAACGAAAAGAATTGACAAGCGTCCTGTTAAGGGGTAAAAAACGACCTAGTCCAAGCTCTTGGAAAACTAGCCAAATCATTTTCGAGAGGTCTCGATCGTGCTGGATGTGAAATTCGTCAGGGAAAACATCGAATTGGTGCGCCAGATGCTGAGAAGCCGCCAGTCCGAGCTGGACCTCACGCCCCTTTTGGAACTGGATGAAACAAGGCGGCGCATCTTGGTCGGAGTGGAGGAAAAAAAGCACCGCCGCAATGTTGCATCCGAAGAAATATCAAAGCTGAAAAAAGAGGGGAAAGATGCATCGAGTCTGGTAGAGGAAATGAGGGAACTGGGCCAGGAGATTAAAGTTCTCGATCAGCAGTTGGACGAAGTGGACCACAGGTTCAGGGAGTTTCTCCTTATCATTCCCAATGTGCCGGATAGGACGGTGCCCGTTGGCAGCGGTGAGAAGGACAACAGGGAAATACGGACCTGGGGTGAAAAACCGGCTTTCGATTTCAAGCCCAGGCCTCACTGGGAAATCGGCGAGGGACTTGGGATACTCGATTTCGAGCGTGGCGCGAAAATTACCGGCGCGCGCTTCACTCTTTATTGGGGCGCGGCCTCCGCGTTGGAGCGCGCTTTGATCTGCTTCATGCTTGACACTCATACGAAGCGTCACGGTTACACCGAAGTGCTTCCGCCGTTCATGGTGAACAGCGCCAGCATGAAGGGCACGGGGCAGCTGCCCAAGTTCAAAGACGACCTGTTCAAACTCGACGGCTGGGATTATTGGCTGGTTCCAACTGCAGAAGTGCCGGTGACCAATATTCACAGCGACGAGATCCTCGAGGAATCCGTTCTGCCCCGTTACTATACGGCGTACACTCCCTGCTTTCGCTCTGAAGCCGGTTCTCATGGAAAAGACACTCGAGGTCTTATCCGGCAGCATCAGTTCAACAAGGTTGAGCTTGTCAAATTTACCAGGCCCGAGGATTCGTACGTCGAACTGGAAAGACTTCTCGAGGATGCCGAGACGATTCTGCAGGAACTGGGAATTCACTATCGTGTCATCGTCCTTTGCACCGGCGACCTGGGTTTTTCGGCATCCAAGACGTATGACATCGAGGTGTGGCTTCCCGGCCAGGATACATACCGGGAAATATCGTCGTGCAGCAACTTCGAGGATTTTCAGGCGAGACGGGCCAATATCCGTTTCCGCCGTAAAGGGCGAAGCCGTACGGATCTGGTTCACACGCTCAACGGGTCCGGACTGGCGGTTGGACGGACTCTGGTGGCAATTCTTGAAAATTTTCAGCAGGAGGATGGAACTGTCGTTATTCCCGAAGTTTTGCGTCCATATATGGGAAACATGAATGTTATCGGAAAGTTACGCTGATTTACCTTCCAAGGAGCGACCATCATGACGAAGAGTGAGTTGATCGAAGCATTGGCCAAGGCCGAGGGCATCACGTTGAAATCCGCAGAAATCGCGATCAACGTGACGTTTCAAAGTATGGAACAGGCTCTCGTTCGCTCGGACCGTTTGGAAATCCGTGGGTTTGGCAGTTTCAAGGTGAAAGACTATGAGGGGTACAAAGGCCGAAACCCAAAAACCGGAGCACTGATCGAAGTCGCGTCCAAGAAATTGCCCTTCTTCAAAGTCGGCAAAGAACTCAAGGAGAGAGTCAACGGGGCCGGGACTGCCGACTCCCCGGTTACGGTGAGGTAATTGCCTCATTGCCTGACAAAAATCAAATAAAAGTTTATTCCAACAAGGGCGACAGTCCCTGACAAGAAAATCAGCAAATCGTGCAAAGACAAAGTTTCGCCCACTGGTGACAGAGTCTTTTGAATCAGCAGCAGGAAAAGAAACAACGAAACAAGGGCGCTGATTATTTTAAACTTCTTGGTCCAGAACAGGTAAATCAGAATCGGCAGCACGATAAGCCATGTATAGGCGCTTCCCGTCACATGGCTCCATTCGAGCTTCCGGATGGCTTCGAGCAATGAGGGGAAGTCGTTAGCCGCCAGAAAATCATGTATGCGATGCAAAGCTTTGACGATGTAATTCACTGGGCATCCTCTCAGTGTGTGATTTCAAATTTGTTAAAATCGCCGGAATAGGCTTCCTCAAGCACTTCGACGTTATCCACCCTGCTCAGCGGACTCCCCTCTTGGCACCACTCTATCATCTTCCCGACTTTTTCCGCATCTCCTTCGAAAACTGCTTCCACTTTGCCGCCGGGCAGATTACGAACACAGCCCGCAACTCCGATCAGTCGCGCGGCCTCATAAGTATATGCGCGGAAGAAAACGCCCTGGACCCTTCCTGAGATCCAGACGCGCACGCGACGCTTTTCCATTCAGACCTCCGCCGTATCAGTGGTCTCACCAAGCAGTCCGATGAATTCATCCTCGTCCATTGTTCTCACTTCCAGTTTCCGGGCCTTGGCCAATTTGGAGCCCGGGTCCGCGCCGGCAACCACCACATCGGTTTTACTGCTGACGCTGTCGACAACCCGCGCGCCTCTGGCCGTGACTTTCGCCCCTGCCTCCTGCCGCGTCATCGCGGAAAGCGCGCCGGTAAAGACAACTGTCTTCCCTAACCAGAAACCGCTTTGAACGGCGCGCGCAGGTTGCGGATTTTTAATTTTAAATCCCAGTTCCATCAGATCATCTACAAGCCCGCTGTTGGCCGGGTTCCAAAAGTAGGTCACCACGGCGGTTGCAACCTTTTCTCCGATTCCCTGTATCTGCTGCAATTCTGCGGCCTGAGCCGAGCGGACCTTCTCGATGGATCCCAAACTATTGGCCAGAAGGTCGGCGACGAAGGTCCCCACATGGCTTATGCCGAGGGAGTACAGAAACCTTGAAAGCGTGGTGTGTTTACTCCCCTCGATTGCATCGAGCAAATTTCGGGCCGATTTCTTGCCGAAACCGGGAAGATTTTCTAAATTTTCCATGCCGAGCTTGTAGAGGTCCGAAACAGTTCGGATAACGCCCTCATCGATGAACCGCGATACGATACGGTCGCCAAGGCCGTTGATGTCCATGGCGTCACGGCTTGCGAAGTGCACTATTGAGGCCTTGATTTGAGCGGGGCAGTTGCGGTTGATGCATCTGTGAAAGGCCTCATCGGGCAGCCGCACCACCCCGGCGCCGCAACTGGGGCATTGCTGCGGCATCCGGAAGGGCTCTTCATTTCCCTTTCTTCTCGATTTAATTACTTCGATCACCTCCGGGATTACCTCGCCAGCCCTGTGAATCAAAACGGCGTCACCTTTTCGAATGTCCTTTCTCGCCACCTCATCCATATTGTGGAGAGTTGCGCGTTTGACTGTAACGCCGCCTACCAGGACCGGGTTAAGAAAAGCCACGGGAGTAATGATTCCGGTTCTTCCGACGTTTACGCCGATTTCAAGCACATGTGTTTGCGCCTCATCGGGACTGAACTTCACGGCTACCGCCCAGCGGGGGCTGCGCGATTTTTCTCCAAGCTGTTTTTGCCAGGTCAGGTTGTTTACTTTGATTACTACTCCGTCAATCTCGTAGGGAAGGTATTCGCGGTCTTCAGCCAGTTTTTCATAAAAGCTCAAAGCTTCCGCGATGCCGTGACACAATCGCGATTCGGGATTGACCGGAAGTCCCCAGCGCTGAAGCTGGTTCAGCATCTCGATCTGTGACACGTACTCTTTTTCGGCAATCAATGTTCCAATGCCATAGAAGAAGGCGCGAAGGGGACGGGCAGCTGTAATGGATGGGTCGAGCTGCCTGAGAGACCCCGCTGCGGCGTTGCGCGGGTTGGCGAAAACAGGCTCCCCGCGCCTGCTTCGCTCCTCATTGAGCTTTTCGAAATCGCCTTTTTCTATAAAGACTTCGCCCCGGGCGCAAAGTCTGGCCGGAAGAGATCCTTCTGCGGGATGAGAAAAGAGCCTCCATGGCACCGAGCGAATCGTTTTGACATTTTGTGAGACATCCTCGCCGGTAAATCCGTCTCCTCGAGTGCCGGCGCCGGCAAGTATCCCATTTTCATAGACAAGCTCGACGGCGAGTCCGTCCATCTTCAGTTCCGCAACGTAGTCGACGTTGCCGCTTATTCCCAGAAGCTTTAGGACCCTGCGGTCAAAATCAAGCGCCTCCTCAGTGTTCATCGCGTTTTCAAGACTGAGCAGCGGCATTTCATGTCTGAAAGGAAGAAATTTTTCGATCGGAGCGAACCCTACGCGCTGGGTCGGTGAATCGGGAGTTATAAATTCCGGGTGGCTGTTTTCGAGGTCCACCAGTTCGCGGAAGATCCTGTCATATTCAGAGTCGCTTATTTCAGGCTGGTCAAGGGCGTAGTAACGATAATTGTGGTATTCGACAAGCCTTCGAAGTTCTGCGATTCTTTCGGAGAAATCTTCCCTGTCGATCGACTGATAGTCCGCCATTAGTCCTCCTCGTAGAGGCAAATAGAGGCCGATATCGCTTCTATAACTCTTTTTCGTGCTTCGTGAAAGACCGGCTCACTGAATCCGCGGACCCACCTGAGGCCGGAAAGATCGTCTGAAACGATCAGGACTGCGGCCAGATGGACGCCTCGAAACCTGGATACGGAAAAAAGCGCGGAGGTTTCCATATCCACCGACAAAACGCCCTGCGACTGGAAATCCCTCACTTTGGCGCATGTTTCGCGAAATGGAGCATCGGTCGTCCAGACGATCCCCTCATGGATTGGCCGGCCGGTCGAACTCAAGGTCGATTTGAGCGCCCCCAACAACTCTGAAGAAGGAGCACACTCGACGTCGGGATAGTGATTGGAGGTCCCTTCCTCGGAAATTGCCCCGGAAGGGAGAACGATGTCACCGATTCGCACCTCGGTGCACAAAGAGCCGCACCAGCCCACGGCGATAAATTTCCTTGCCCCGAGGGCGATCATTTTCTCGAGAACGAGCACCGACTGCGGAGCGCCCAGCATCGGACCGGCAACGGCAACCGAGGCTTCGTTGCAGTTGCCGATCAAAACCTCGGAAAGATATAGCTTTAGAGAGCGTCTGGGAGGTTGTGAAAAACAGGCTGACAATGAAGTCAGGTCTTCCGGGCTGAAAACCAGGATTGCAAGAGGAGGCAGGCTTTCTTCGTGCCTGCCCCTTGCCGGCTCAATCACACATGGGTCTTCTTCAGACAGGGACACTGTTTATGCCTTTTGAATGATGAGTAATGAGTGATGAAAGATCGGTGATGAATGATGAAAGTCGTTTATCTCGCCGCGCTTTTAGAGTTTTGACGCCTGTAACGAGGATGGCGGTCATCTCGTCTGCTTCCTTGAGCAACTCCAGAAGCTGCTCAGCTTTCGCGATGTCTGCACCGGCAAGAAGCTCAAGCCATTGCACGGTTTCTGCAGTTTTTGCAAGGCGCCTTCCGTCTTGCTGGTCATCTCCGCATCCGACCGACTCCGGTTTCCCTCGTCAACTTGCGCACCGGTTGACGTTCCGTAACGCAAGAGATGCTTTCCAATCACTTGAGTTTCGGTCGTCTTCGGCAAAGATGGGCAGAGTCTGATAATCCGCAATGCAAACAGCTTGGTGCATTCCAATATGCCCATTTTGGCTCTTGATTCCCCACCCTGACTTATCATTATTTTTCGGCGACCGACCAAAGAATGAAGCGGGTGAGCGAAATGCCCCGTTTTTACGCCGGTTGCTCGGCGTCTTCTCTTCAAATCACCCGACAAGCTGGAAGAGTGACGGGTCGTGCCCTGCTCCGCTGGCGCTGCTGCTAATTTTCTTCACATCATAATGACATCATGCAGGATATCAATCCCATTTTCCGCGGTATTTACAGAAATGAATTACGAGTCGCAGACAAGTATGGTTTCAACACAAGTGAGATAAGGGACTCGTATGAAAACTAAGACCTGCAACATCTGAGGGAGCGGTTCGGGCGGAGTTGCTCAACTCCTGGATCCCTCAATTTCCAAATTCTGCGATTTGTTTCATCAAAGCTCTGCCTGTCAGGGATTTTTCGCGGGCTTCGACTATATTTTCCGGCGTGCCCTGGGCGACAATTTCGCCGCCTTCGTCTCCGCTGCCGGGACCCAGATCGATAACGTAGTCACAGGCCCAGATAAAATCTGTGTTGTGCTCGATGACCAGGACTGTGTGACCGTGGTCGGCAAGCGACCTCAGCACATCCACCAGGCGCTTTATATCGGCGCGGTGCAAACCCGTTGTCGGCTCGTCGAGAAGGTAGAGCGTATGATTTCTGCTGTTTCCAAGTTCTCCGGCGAGCTTGATTCGCTGCGCCTCGCCTCCTGACAGGGTTGGACTGGGCTGGCCAAGTTCAAGATATCCCAGTCCGAGGTCGACGAGGATTTTCAATTGCCGCGAAATGCGCGGGATCTCGGAAAAAAGCTGACCGGCATCATCGACGGACATTGCCAAGATGTCTGAGATGCTTTGGCCCCTGTAGGTTATTTCGAGGGTCTCGGCATTGAACCGTTTCCCTGCGCACGATTCGCAGGGCACAAA
>Ga0187770_10001393_pt1 | contig 12808 bp, 7 predicted proteins | sample 0116_SJ02_MP02_2_FD_133154 | JGI IMG/M metagenome (GOLD analysis project Ga0187770, IMG submission 133154) | Tropical peat soil microbial communities from peatlands in Department of Meta, Colombia - 0116_SJ02_MP02_20_MG | ecosystem: Environmental > Terrestrial > Soil > Wetlands > Peat | place...
CAGCTTCTGCTGCAGTCTGCGGAAAGCCTTTTGAGAGATGAATTGGGGCCCTGGAATTCCATAGAAGAAGATTCCAGAGATCACCTCCCCTGACAGTTCCATGATACGCAAAGCCCTAAAAAGAGCTGACCAGCGAAGAGTCGGCCACTCTTTCTGTAAAATTTCTCGAAACAGGATACCATAGCGGTCCATCAGAAGGCGAACCCTGTCCTTTCTTCGCTCCTCGATTTCCAGCAGGTCATCTGGAAGTTCAGGCTTTTGAATCAGACGCCAATTTCCCACAAAAGGATAAGTCTCTTTCTCCTTCACCAAACTCAGCCTGCGGCGCCGGCTCATCCGATGCCGTGTCCTCTTCGCATTCTCTGTAATCATGCGCTGCAGGTCGAACCTGTTCATGATAGCCCGGCGGAGCATGATAAACGTGTCATTCGTTATGCGACCCTGCCAGACGTCGTCCCAGAGTTGCTTGGCTGTCTCTGCTTCGCTACTTTTTGAAATCTTAAGCAACGTAGAGAAATCATAACGGCCTGCTGGGTCCCTGAAAAGACTACCCTGATGGTTCGCATCTGGATAGGAACTCTCTGCGCTTGGGCCGTTTCCATTTGAATAGGAGTCTTTCTCCCGCGCCGGGTCCTCCTCCAGAAGATCGATATCCGATTCGAAGCAGAATGTGATGTGATGATCTTTGCTTCCCAGCCAAAACAGACCTCCTTCCTGCATGAGACTATCGAGCCATGAGGGATCATAAGGATGGAGCCGCGCTGGAAAGATTTCCGTTTCCCAGAGTTCTGCTTCTGCGGGGTAACAGGCCAGTTGTGCCAGACAGCTATGAAGCCTGTCGATCCTATTCTCTGGCCTATCCTGCGGATCGTCTTGTGCCCTCGTGATTCCCTGATAATCTGCCAGAAAGAGGGGCAGCCATTCGATCCCCAAAGGTTCAAAGGAGGGAATGGCCTCAATTCTTGCAGATCTGAGAAGAATTTCAAAATTCTCACTGTCACAAATGTCATGGAGCCCTCCATCCGTGACCAGCTGTCCCTGGACAACCTTCTGGGAATCGATCAAATCTTCAAGGACCAATTGCAAACGCTCCTCTTCCATACCGAGCGTCCCTCGTATAAACTCCACTGTCACAGGCCCATAGAACTGGAGCCATTGCCCTAACAATGCTGCTGACTCTTCTGGCTCTTCAAGATCGCTTCTGGTGAGGAGGCTCTCGGTAGAGAGTGAAACGACCCCGAACGGTTCAATGCGAATCGTTTTTCCAGGGCCATACATCGTTCTGATTTGTGCAAGCATTTCGCGAGCTGCCACAAGTGAACCTCTCGACTCCCCGACCTGAGGGATAGGGCTTGGCATTCGGCCTGAGACTTCGGCGAGCTCAGTCGAGCCGCTCGGGTCTAAGGCTCGAGGTTCACCCTGAGCTGCGCTTGTCAATCCTTCTTTCAAAGGTGGGGCTTTGCGCGGTCGAACGGGTGGAGGACTCTCATCCCGGGGCTGGATTCTTACAAGTCTCTCTCCCATTTGGTTCTGAAATGTTTCCAGATCAACCCCGTGATCTCTCTGAATGGCCTCAAGCAGATCCTCCCACTCTTCCTTGGGAATGGCCACCCGTTCCACAACCCAGTCAAGAAGCTCCCTAACTGTCTGCGGTGAATAACCGGGGCTCAGCCGCTTTCGCTTCATCTCAAACTGGATAATCACTCTTCTGGAGACGGTGGGACGGAGGCCGGGCGTAAAGACCACCTCTCGGAGGAGACTCTCTCTCAATCTCGATCTCTCATCGGGCTTCAGACTGTCATCCATGTACATATATTGGTTTACCTGACGCCACCAATCACCCTGAGCGAAGGGGCTCGGTTGAGAGGTATGAACCTCTGTCCACGAGATGGAGCCTCTTTCCAATTCGTTTAGAACCAGCTTTAGGTTCCCCAGATCAAACTCGTCCTGGATGCAGGTCCGCCATGTCTCGAGGAGGATCGGAAAGTCCTCATATCTCATCACCGCTTCCAAAAGTCTCTGTGATCGCAACCGGCTCAACCATAGGGGCATTCTCTGGTTAAACTTCCCTTTCGGCAAAAGGAGCGCCCGCGCAGCACACTCCCTGAACCTGGCACCGAAGAAGCCAGAACCCTCGAGTCTCCTTCTCAAAAGGGACTCGGCCATTGCGCTGTCAACCAGAGACAATAACTCCTTTGCAGAGGTCTCTTGAGGCAGCTGAAAGACGATGGAGTCATTGCTTACATAGATTTCTGGTCGGCAGCCCAATTGATCTTCCGAGGCTGCGTCCAGGGCCATGGCCAGCGGCCGGTTGACTCTGCCTCCCCACATCGTGTGGATGACTACCTGGGGAATCCCTCCTGGTCCGGCACTGACAAATTCAACAACCAGGTGGTGCCGGTGCGGAAGAGGACATCCGGTCGCCTCCTTCTGTCTTCTCAGGAATTTGAGCAATCCGATGATTGCTTCCCCATCCATACGGCCCTTTCGTTCAAGCGAATCCACAAAATTAGGATCATCGAGGTGGTGATCCGCTTCTTCAAGAAGCTGGCCGATCCGTTCGGAGAAGTGAAAGTCTCTGCCATTCTCTTCGCCCTTCCAGAAGGGAGCGGCTGCGGCCTTGGGGCCTCCTGAAAGAACAAACACGTCATTATGGGTGATTCGCTCAATCCGCCAGTTCTGGGTGCCGAGGCTGAAGGTATCTCCGACCGCTGCCTCCCAGACAAATTCCTCGTCAAGTTCACCGATCCTGGCATTCGTCTGCTGATGACGAAGGTGGAAATACCCACGATCGGGTATGACCCCACCGGAAAGGTAGAGCGTCTGTAGGGCGCCCCTCCTAGCCCTTACTGTGTTGTCGATTCGGTCAACCGAGATGAGCGGTTTGAGTTCCCGGATTCTGCTATCTGCGTAGCGGCCGGCCAGCATGTTGAGGACAAGGTCGAATTCTTCGCGGCGAAGATTCCGGTAAGGATAACATGCCTTCAGTTCCGTATAGAGGTGGTCGATATGCCAGACTTCAACTCCAACCATGGAGACGACGACCTGTGCCAAGACATCGAGCGGAGATTGACTCACCCTGAAAGATTCAATATCGTGGCTGAGAATTGCAGGAACAAGAACGGCGGCTTCGAGAAGATCCTTCGGGTGGGTAGGAAAGAGATCACCCCGGCTCATCTGATTCACCCGATGTCCGGATCGGCCTACGCGCTGGATAGCGGACGAAATCGAGAAAGGAGACTGGACTAAGATAACCTCGTCGAGCGCGCCGATGTCGATCCCAAGTTCGAGCGAGTTGGTGGCCACGATGGCTCTCAATAGCCCTTGCTTAAGCCTCTGCTCCACTTCTGTGCGAATCCCCAGGGAGAGAGATCCATGATGGGCATAGGCAATAGGCTCTTCCTCTTCCTGGTTGATCCTCAAGGTCAGCATTTCACAGAGGCGTCTGCTATTAACAAAAATGAGAGTGGATCGGTTCTCTGCAATAATCTTTTTCAGGCGGTTAACCAGGGGGCCCCAGATGGAGTTTTCTTGTCCCAACCCTTCTGCTCCACTTGCTAGTTCTTGAGGGAAAGAGACACGAAGGTGATAATTCTTCTTGACACTTGAACTCACAACGGCAATAGGTCGAGGCGTATAACGTGGCGTCCCGCCCTCGTCATCTATTTTGAGCCCGGCCACGAACTCTCCTACCATGCCAAGGGGTTGGATCGTCGCAGAAAGGGCGGTCCGTTGGAACTCACCGGAGAGCCTCACCAGACGGTCCACTGCCGTCATCAGATAGACACCCCGCTTCGTGCCGAAGACCGCATGGATCTCGTCCAGGATCACCGTGGAGAGGCTCCTCAGCATCGACCGGCCTCCTTGTGAGCTCAGAAGAAGGTTGAGACTCTCGGGTGTGGTAATCAGGATTTCCGGCGGGTAGCGCTGCATCTGGCGCCGGTCGGACTGCGGCGTATCGCCGCTCCTCGTCAGGACGTGGATATCAGGAAACTTTTCTCCTGTCCTTTGAAATAAATCCCGTAGTTCTTCAAGGGGGCTGAGGAGGTTACGCTGAATATCATAGTTCAGCGCCCTAAGGGGCGAAACATAAATAACACTCGTCAGCTCGGTGGGCCATTGCTCCGTGATCAGTTGATTGAGGGCCCAGAGAAAAGCCGTTAGCGTCTTTCCACTTCCGGTCGGGGCCGTGATGAGTAGATGTTCTCCTGTAGCGATCTTAGGCCAGGCCTGCTGCTGAACGTCAGTAGGCTGACCGACTCGATTTTGAAACCATTGCGCAATCAAGGGATGGAAGAGAGTTAATACGGCTTGTCGTGAGTCCATAGGCTCTCGGAGGAATTTACAACCCTAACACCTAAAGCATAATTCATTTCAGCTGAAGGATCAATTTCAGAGTGACCACCCGTAGAACGATGAGGCAGCCTTAGAGGTCCTGACTTGCTATCCCACCTCAAACCTTACCCCACAATTTGCCCCAAAACCAAAAGAAAAACCTTATTATCTCAGCATCAAAGGGATGCGTCGCATCAAGTTTCTCTTTGGTTTGATTCCTTAAAGAAGTCCTTGAGAGAAACAGTGCTACCCCGATCCCGCAAAGAAAAAACCCAGATAAAAAAGCAATGAAGCCCGCCCCCGGTTCATGGAAGGAACCAAGACCAAATTTCCTTGCTAGGATGCAGATGGCAATCCCGATGAATATCCAGGCAACCGCTTCTCCCATCCCCATTCCCTCTTGGATACGGACTTGCGGCGTCTCGTCGTTTCTTAAGGTCTTCAGCTTTCAGAAACCATGATTCTTTACGGGTTCTGATCCAAAAACGGTAGTTTTGGTAGCCGCAGGAATCTCATTTCTTGGTCATCCCTTCTTCTTTAAAGAAGGTTTGCAGGTTATTTCGGTAGCGGACAAGGTAGTTTTCAAAAGAGGCCGTGTCTAAATAAGACAATTCAAGAGCCAATGTTTTGACTCTATTTAAGAAGTCGTTGTCTCGCGAAATTTCACGTACCAATTCGCTAATCTTCTTAACAACCTCGCTGGGTGTTCCCTTAGGCCCATATAAGGCAACGTATGGAACGTAGGCTAACTTGTAGCCGAGTTCACTTACCGTAGGGATTTCTGGGGCATAGCTAGCTCTCTTCTCAAGAATGATCCCAAGAACTTTGACTTTCTTGGCTTCGTATAAGGGCTTTACGACGGGAAAAGCGATAATCCCGATTGGAATGTGTCCACCTAAAAGCGCTGGAACCTGTGCGCTATCTCCCTCAAATGGTACATCTACGAGATCTAGCTTTTCCGTTTTGGCTATAGTAACCATCACCACATACTGCACCGTACTTTTTCCAGTATGCCCATATTTTGTACGGGGATTGTTTCGAGCAAACTCTACAAATTCCTTCAGGTTGTTCCAAGGGGCATCTCCCTTGACTGCGATTGTCAACACGGAAAACATCACATTGCAGATTGGTCTGAGGTCTTTACTCGAATATGGGGCTGCATAAAAGTAAGAATATTCCTCAGGAAGCGAAGCGGCTCCGGGAAAGAAGCCTAGTGTGTAACCATCGGGTTTGGCAGTGGCAACCGCCAGTCCAGCTACTGTGGTTGCTCCTCCAGGCTTATTTACCACAATGACGGGCTGCTTAAGCCGTTTTTCCATGGCTTCAGCCAAAGCCCGAGCACCTAAGTCAGTGACACCCCCTGGAGCAAAAGGAACTACTATGGTGATGGCTTTGTTCGGATAGGCAGAATCAGCAGCATGAAGTCGGGTTGAGCAAATTTCAATCAAAAAAATGCTCATGAATAATACACAGATTTCGGTTAGGGTTTTTGATCTCACGGATTTCATATTTCCTCCTTTTTCTTTCTTCATACATTAGCTTTCCTACCTTCACTTCCCAATCATGTTCAGTTTTGTTTATTCGAAATCGGTGGCCGTTATCCTACTGTCCGGTAGTGGAATTGCAACTCCGAAAAGATCAGCACCTTCTCCAGGGCTGAATTTCCTGATTTCCTCTTTGACCTTATGTTTCATTTCTATTCGCTTACTAAAGCTGATAGTACTGGGTGTTGTCTGCTGGATATATGAATATATAAATGTTCAATACCTGTCAAGCAAAATTGAGTCACTCCCCGTTCTCTTGGTCCCCGTAGGAACATCCTCCGCCCGAATGGAGATTAAAGTCATATTTTTCAAATACATAGCGCTGTTGTGGCTTCTGGAAAGAGGATATAGAATTATTATGATTTTTCTATTGACAATTCATGATTAATTTGTATAGGATTGCTGTCGACAATAGTATTGTCGAATTTACGGAGGAGTCTAGATGGTTTTTACTAATATTGAATTCAGGTCGTTGACGGATCAAGTATACGAATACCTGAGTGAATTAATTATTGAAGGAAAGATTAAGCCGGGTGAAAAACTTGTTGAAAAGGATCTATCGCAGAAAATTAGCGTTAGTCGCTCACCTTTGCGGGAATGTTTTAGAATTTTGGAATCAGAGGGATTGATTACTATTCATCCCCGGAAAGGAGCTTACGTAACAGATATTTCCACCAAAGACGTTGAGGATGTTTCCCTGGTTAGAGGGACATTGGAAGCTCTGGCCGCGAAATTAGCAGTTCAGAATATAACTGAAAAAGAAATAGCAGTTCTTAACGACTTGGTAACAAAGATGGACGAAGCAATTACAAGAGGAGAAGCAAAGTCCTTTTACGAGTTCAATACCCTCTTTCATAACATTATCATCAAGGCTTCTAACAATGAGGTATTAGAAAAGACTTTGAAAACTTTACGAAAGGGAATTTGGCTTCGTATCACTTTCTTATACTTCTATTCTCCATTGGCATTGAATCTTTCTAACGGCAATCATAAAGGAATTGTCGAAGCTTTTATAAGAAAGGATCCTGTAACTGTTGGAAGATTGATTGAAGAACATATTGACCAAACCAAAAAACACGTGTTGTCACATTTGCTTGTCTAGAAGTAAATATTTGAAGCGTCAAAATGATTAGTATCCATTACTGCTTGATGTGGGAGAATTTCCAATTGAACTAGAAGATATCTAATATGGGTCGACTTATGGGCGATAAGCCAGAGGACTCTCACATTCACCTTATATGGTAAGGAACCAGAATCAATTTTTAAGAAGTACTCTACAAGAATAGAAAAACCGAACCTATGCTGCGATTATTTTTTTGGATGAGCAAGGAAAACATAACCAAAACAACAATAAGGAGGAAAAGGCTATGGAACTATGGATGGACAAGTTAGGAAAATTCCCGATGTGGCACTCAAATCAAGGTTGGAGAGCAAGGATTGTAGTTATCTACCCCGGGGGAGGCTGGCATCATATTAGTGATTTTCACAAACTCGCTCCGAAAGGCGTTGCAATGGCCGGTAACGGAGTTCCAAGGCACAAGGACGAGAGTGCAGAAGAGATGATGCACCTTGATGAACAGGTAGTAAATGTAGCTGCATCTCTCGCTTCGTATAGACCAGATGTGATGCTCTGGTGCTGTACCGCTGGGAGCTTCCTAAAAGGTAAAGGACATGACAAAAAATTAATCAAAGAAATGGAAAAGGCAACCAAAGTCCCTTGTACGACCACGACAACAGCGGTGATGGCGGCTTTTAGGCAGCTGCACATGAAGAAAATATGTCTGGTTACACCCTATCCTGATAACGTTAATGAAATTGAGAAAAAATTTTTTGAGGATGATGGCTTCAAAGTTCCAATAGTTAAAGGACTTGACCTTATCGACAACAGCATAATTGCCCATGTATCTCAAAATGTCCTCTTTCGCCTCGCCAAGAAAGCTTATTCTCCAAAAGCTGACGGAATTTTCATTAGCTGCACTGGGTTGGACGTTCTTGATATTATCGAGCCGCTAGAGCAAGACATTGGAAAACCAGTAGTAACCTCCAATCAGGCCTCTTTTTGGCACGCTTTTAAGATAGCCAAAGTTGGAGAGCCGATTCAAGGATTTGGTAGATTACTAAGGGAACCACGGTAGGCGGTGATCTCCAGAACCTGACAGACTGCGAATCTACGATAATATCGAGTCATAATAGCGTATTATGTGGTTGGATTAATAAAAGTCTGACGCATAGACGAAGGGAAGGGGGAACCCTCAAGCATGCTTTTACGCAAAATAAATCGCTCTGTTCCTAGGAGCTTCATACCCGACTCTGTTTACTAAAACCCTGATGAATGTCGAGATAAAGCTAATGTATTTTTATTATATCCTTCAATATCTATGGAGACAATTTGGCTGGGAGGGAGTCCCTATTAAAATAAGATGGAGGTGATGCATATGCAAAAGTTAAAGATGTCAGAAGTGGGGCGGTATCCATTGTGGCGTTCAGATCAAAGTTGGAGAGCCCTGATTGCGGTCATTCATCCAGGCGCAGGTAACCATCACATAAATGATTTCCATAAACTTGCTCCTAAAGGCGTTTATATGGGGTCAACCGGTATACCCCTACACGAAGACGAGAGCGCTGAAACAATGATGCATTTAGATGAACACGTCGTTGATGCGGCTCGGTTGGTGGCCGCAAATAAGCCGGATGTCATAGCTTGGGTTTGCACAGCCGGGAGCTTTATGAAGGGGAAAGGCCACGATGAAAGGTTGATCAAGGAAATGGAGGAAGCTACTCACATACCTTGTACAACAACATCGACGGCGGTCATGGCTGCTTTTAGGCAGCTTGGCATTAAGAAGCTCTGCCTGGCTACCCCCTACCCCCTCGATGTGAACGAGATTGAGAAGAAGTTCTTGGGGGAAAATGGCTTCGAAGTTCTGAAAGCTGATGGACTTGACCTGGTAGATAACCGTATTTTAACCCACCTATCTCCAAATGTACTTTATCGGATAGCAAAAGCAATTGACTTACCTGAAGCTGATGGTTTATTCATCAGCTGCACTGGATTAGATGTATTGGACATTATTGAGCCACTTGAAAAGGATCTGGGAAAGCCGGTGGTGACATCCAATCAGGCTTCCTATTGGCTTACTTTCAAGATGGCCAGGGTTGGAGAGCCTATTCAAGGATACGGCAGGCTCCTGAGAGAGCCGAGGTGAACTAGCAAAGGTAGCAGTTGGAAATATTTGAAAAGTTAGTGAGTGCCCCATGGGAGATGTTGAGAATTTGTTTGAGGATATAGTAACCGACTGAAAAAAGAGGTAAGTTGACGTCGTGAATCATCTGGGGATGAAATTCTAACCGACGGAAAGGAGGGAATATGTATGAGGGTAGCAGAGATTAAGACATTAACCAAAGAAGTGAAGTTATTGGCAAAGAAACTTGGAGCTAAACTGGTGGGCGTTGCTTCAGCCGATAGTTTCGAAGGAGCCCCGAAAGGATTCCACCCAAGAGACATTCTTCCTGACGCTCGTTGTGTGTTTGTAGTTGCCGTACCCCTTTTGTATGGGATTGTTGAAAAATCTAAACCTTTTAAACCTTATGAGACATACATTCATCCCCATACTTTTAAGCATGGGATGCCGAATCGGGAATATGCTTCTCAATATGTATCGTTAAATGCCAAGCTAGATCGTCTAGTTCAGGATCTCGGCTATGCATTGGAAGAAAAGGGTTTCTATGCATTTCCTGTACAAGCTTCATCACCTACAGCGGGCATGGGCATGGAATTTAGTGTGTCAAATCAGGTTACGTTAGAAGAGAATATGAATAAGTATAGGTGCGGGGATATTTCACATCGCCATGCAGCAGTATTGGCCGGGATAGGGGAAATCGGGCTAAATAATATGTTGATGACACCAAAATATGGACCGAGAGTTCGGCTAGCCTCCGTAATAACAGACGCTCCATTGTTCCCCGATAAACCATTTTCTGAAAAATTGTGCAGAGGTAAAGAAGACCCCAAAAAGTGTAACCTCTGCATAAAAGCTTGCCCCTTTAATGCATTGCCTGATTCTAAAGAGGGTATTACCTCCCCCCTTCAATATAACATTGTTGACAAATTTCGATGTTTTGCTGAAAGCGGGAAGAGTCTCCAATTAGTTTCGGGTAACTGGGTACATGCAATTTGCGGGATATGTATGAAGATGTGCCCCATCGGGAAAAAACATCCATAAAGAATTCAAATGCAACAATTGGTTGAAGGAGATGATCCAAGCTTTCCGCTGAGAAAAAGGCGATGGAGCAGCGGTGAATCTAACTTGTGACCTGAACGGGGAGTATCAACAAAAAATTGGAATGAGGAGGAGCGCTGATGAGTAATCGAAATTTTGGGCGTGTTGGTTGGAGGGCGAGAATTGGAGTTGTGGCGCCATCACTCGGAATGACACAAACAGCAGAGTTCTATAAGATTGCCCCTGAAGGTGTCGCAATCGTTGTGACCACTCCTTCCCGACCTCTTATAGAAGATAGTGTTGAAGAACTAACGGGTCTAGGTGACATGGTTGCTGATGCAGCCAAGAGGTTAGTTCGTGCTAAACCCGCCGTCACAATTTGGGCGAGCACCACTGGGAGCCTTATGAAGGGGGTTGGTTATGACCAGGAATTAGTTAGGAGGATGGATGAGGCGACAGGCATACCTGCTACAACTACATCTACAGCTATGCTAGCTGCTTTTAAAAGGTTAGGGATTAAGAAAATTTGCTTAGCTACAGCGTATATTGATGAGGTTAACGAAGTTGAGAAAAAATTCATCGAAAACAACGGCATCGAAGTCCTCAAGTGTAAAGGTCTTCAGTTATTGGACTCGATGGATATAATAAATACACCCGCATTCGTGACCTATCAGCTGACAAAGGAAGTTGACATCCCTGAGGCTGATGCTGTTTTCATTAGTTGCGCTGGCCTAAGCGTTTTCGACGTTATTGACCCGCTTGAGCAAGACCTTGGAAAGCCGGTATTGACGTCTAACCAGGTTTCTTTTTGGCATGCCTTCCAGATAGCTAAAGTTGGAGAGCCTATTCAGGGGTATGGCAAGCTGCTAAGAGAGCCAAGATAGTGAGAGGAATAGATTTGGAGGGCCAAGAAAGGAGGAACTTATGCAAACAAAGGGATACAGTCTGTTCTGTTTGTTTCTGGTTTTTTTTCTGGTTGTTTCGTTGGAAACCGGGTTTTGTGCTGAAAGTTCCACTTATCCGGACCGACCAATTACTATGGTGGTTCCCTTCGCTCCCGGCGGGACGACAGACGTGTGTGCACGGATCATAGCCGAAGGCATGGAGAAATATCTAAAACAGCCCGTGATGGTGGTATCCAAACCCGGCGCAGGAACGACCATTGCTGGAAATTTCGTAGCGAATTCAAAGCCGGATGGTTACACATTAGGCTTTTTAACCCCTTCGACCTTCAGTGCTGAACTGTACTCATTTCTATATACGGTTCCTTATTCGAGCCAAGACCTTGTACCGGTAAGTGGAATTGTAGAAGTTTATCAGGCAATGATGGTAAAAGGGGATGCCCCTTGGAACACTCTAAAAGATCTTGTAGAGTATGCTCGAAAGAACCCCGGTATAAAGATAGCTACCCTCGGTAAATCTCATTTCTCCTACTATCTAACACTCATTATAGCCAGGCAAGAAAAAATAGATTTTGTGAGTATACCATTTGATGGGGGAAGCAAGATGACACCGCCACTCCTCGGTGGGCATGTACCCGTTGGAGTAACAGGTGTAGACCCATCCATTAAATCTTTGCTGGATGCAAAGAAGCTTAGGGCCTTAGCCATGTTAAATGGCAAGAGAGGAGAAATTTTCCCGGAGATACCATCGATGGTTGAACTCGGCTATAAAAACCCCTTCCTTTCTATTACTGGACTCTTCGCACCGAAAGGAACATCAGAAGGGGTGGTAAGAAGAATTGATGAGGTGGTTCACAAGATAGTTGAAGAAAAGGATGTTCGAACAAAAATTTTTAATACAACTGCCGAATTGCATTATTTGGAGGCAGCCCCTTATAAAAATTCTCTCATTACCTTTAAGGAAAAAATGCACCAATTTTTCAAAGAAGAAGGGCTGGTGAAGTAAAAATATAAAGGATAATGGCTGCAAAAAAGTTTGTTGAGTTGAGGGATCTTTCTGGATAATTGTTAGGACGTCCTGTGTCTTCTTGGGTTAGACGAGGAATGAGGGGCAAGGTGTCAAGTGCTTATGGTAGGAAGGGAAATATATTCTGGGGAGGTATGGTATGGGCCAGTTATGGATGTCAGAATTGGGAAGGTATCCTTTGTGGTGGTCAAATCAAACATGGAGAGGGCTTATTGGCGTTATTCACCCTGGGGGAGGTCAGCATCACATAGCAGACTTCCATAAAATCAATCCGAAAGGCGTCCATATGATATCTACGGGAGTCCCGCGACATAAGGATGAGAGTGCCGAAGCAATGATGCACTTGGACGAACACGTCATCGAAGCCGCGAAGATTCTGGCACCGTCGAAGCCGGATGTTATTGCCTGGATTTGCACCGCAGGAAGCTTTATGAAGGGTAAAGGTCACGATGAAAGGTTGATTAAGGAAATGGAAGAAGCTACTCACGTACCTTGTACAACAACATCGACAGCGGTCATGGCCGCCTTCAGACAGCTTCGCATTAAGAAGCTCTGCTTGGCTACCCCATACCCGCTCGACGTGAACGAGGTAGAGAAGAAGTTCTTACAGGACAATGGTTTCGAGGTGCTCAAATGTGACGGGCTTGACTTGGTGGATATAGGCATCCTTACGAATATTTCACCCAATGTCCTTTACCGACTCGCAAAGGCGATTGACGTGCCTGAAGCCGACGGTGTTTTCATCAGCTGCACCGGGCTTGATGCAATGGACATTATTGA
>Ga0187770_10001394_pt1 | contig 12804 bp, 9 predicted proteins | sample 0116_SJ02_MP02_2_FD_133154 | JGI IMG/M metagenome (GOLD analysis project Ga0187770, IMG submission 133154) | Tropical peat soil microbial communities from peatlands in Department of Meta, Colombia - 0116_SJ02_MP02_20_MG | ecosystem: Environmental > Terrestrial > Soil > Wetlands > Peat | place...
AGCATTTCCCTCGCTCTTTTTTCGCCAACTATCAGAGGTAGGAGCTGGAGGCCGATTCCCATGGCAGTCGAGCCGACAAGGATCTCTGGCTGGCCTAGTCTAGCAGATCTTCCTGCAACAACCAAGTCGCAAGCCATTGCGATTTCGTGTCCCCCCGCCACGCAGGCTCCATTAACAGCGGCTATAGCGGGCTTGCCAGTTTCTCTGGCTGTTTCAATGACTCTCGAATAGGCTTTAAGCCACCTTATACCATGTTCAAAGTCGCCTTTGATTAGTTCTTTTACGTCAGCCCCTGCGGAGAAAGCCTTGCCAACCCCAGTGATTATTATCGCTTGAACAATGTCATCTTTGTCAGCCTCAACTAGGCCCTCGTAAAGTTCATTCAGCATTCTAAGGTGTAAAACGTTAAGTCTTTCAGGGTAATTCAGCTTGATCCATCTAATTCTCTCGTCTCTAGAATCGTTTTCTGCGATTATCCTTTCATACTTCATGCTTTGACCACCTTGAAGTAGTCTCTCCATCCTCCTCTGCTCCCTGGTTTGAACTGTGAATCTCCGATGTATCCGCTCAGCACAAGTTTTCTTAGCAAAAGTGGGGGTCCAAAATGTGGTTCCAATGTTACGCTGTGGATGTACTCCCCTATGTGGAGTACGGTGTCTAATCCTATCAAGTCCATGAGTTCGAAGGGGCCCATAGGATGCCTAAAAGCAAGCTTCGTCATCTCATCTATGCCCCCTATATCCGCAACTCCAGCTTCGAAGAGTCTTATTGCTTCAAAGAGATATGCGGTGATAAAGCGTGTCGTATAGAAACCAGGACCATCTTTGGCTTCTATTGGAATTTTCCCAAGTTTTCTGGAAAGTTCAATTACACTGTTGAAGGTCTCATCAGAGGTTAGGGAGCCCCTGACAACTTCTATCAGCGGCATCACTGAGGGAGGGTTGAACCAATGCATCCCAACAAATTTGTTCTTACGCCCCACAGCTGCAGCAAGTTCAGTCACCATTATGCCTGAAGTGTTAGAGGCAAGCACTGTCTTTTCTGGGCATTTTTCGTCTAAACTCTTAAGGATCTTTTTCTTCAACTCCGAATTCTCTGGAACTGCCTCAATAACAACATCGACATCCTTACAAAACTCATCGTAGTCTGTTGACGTTTTAATTCTCTTCATAATTTCGTCAACTTGATCTGGGTTGAGTTTACCTTTCTCAACTAACTTCATTAGTCCAAAAGGCCCTTCTTTAATAAGCCTCAGCGCTTTTTCAAGGATATTTCTATCCACATCTGCGAGACAAACGTTGTAACCTGTCTGGGTGCATGTTTGAGCAATTCCGTGGCCCATAGTTCCTGCGCCGACTACTCCAATTACCTTAACATTTTCAATCTTCAAGCTACCTCACCTATACGTGAGTAGAATGTATGCTATGCTAGTTGACAATATAAGAGATTTTACATCGATTATTCTGATTCGAATAGAAAAGAAGAGGTCGCGAAAGAAACCCCATATCACAGGATATTATGTGAAGTTTCGAGAAGGCGCTCTTCAATAGCTGTTTTCTTTCATAGTAAAATTTAAACCTTAGAGCTACTAAACTGTTAAAGACAAAAATGAATTAGACAATGGCGTGATCCTTTGGTCAATTTCGCAGCAATTGAAAAATCATTCGCGATTGCTTTCGTGGTTATAATGGGTTTAACGATAGGTTTAGCTATATTTGGAGTGGAGGACATAGCTTTGTCGCTGTTGCTCATCAGTTTTATCGTGGCTGGCTTCGTCGCCATTTTTGGAAGTTTGCGTTTACGACAGGAAGAGGAAGAAAAAAGGGTCAAGTAGAGGATTTTAAATTACACTTTCTCGGCGATTGAACTCATCTACCGTAAGCGCGCGCTTGAACAAATGTTAGCAGAACTTTTTTGGTCAGAGATGTTCACCGAAGTGAGTTAACAATATAAATTTATGATTGGCATTAATAGCTGATGTGAAGCAAACAGGTCTACGGTGAGAACATGAAAGAGGTAGCGATTATCGGAGCAGGGCAGACCAAATTTGGAACCTTCGTCGATAAGGGCACAAAGGAACTTTTTGTGGAGGCATTTGAAGAGGCTTTAGGCAATGTTGACAATGGCATAGAATCAAGAGAGATTCAAGAAATCTATGTAGGAAACCTCGGCGTCGGTGGCGGACAGCTGGGCAATTTTGCTTCGATGATAGCGGATTATGCAGGGCTTGCGGGGATTCCTGCTGCCAGGATTGAGAATGCTTGTGCTTCAAGCGGTTTTGCTTTCAGGGCTGCCGTCCTTGCCGTTCAATCTGGAACATGCGACATTGCACTTGCCGGGGGAATAGAAAAAATGAATGATTTGCCTCGCGACCGGTTAAGATATTGGTTGGGTGTGTCTGGAGACACGGAATGGGAACGTTTGGCTGGCATGACCTTTGCGGGGGTATACGCTCTTATGGCTGTGCGGCACATGCATCAATACGGTACAAAGAGAGAGCATCTGGGAATGGTTGCAGTAAAAAATCACAAGAACGGTGCAGATAATCCTAAGGCACAATTTCAAAGAACGATCACGTTGGAACAAGCGCTGAACTCTGCGATGATAGCTTATCCATTGACGCTGTTTGATTGCTGTCCAACAACAGACGGCGCGTCGGTTGCCATCGTATGTAGAGCTGACTTGGCCAAGAAGTATACAGACACTCCAATATACGTGCTCGGTCATGGGGCAAGCACTGACAGGTTGGGTCTGTTCGAAAGGAAGGACTTCACGATGCTTGCCGCTACAACTGTGGCAGCTGAACATGCTTACCAGATGGCAAAGATTCAACCTAAAGACGTGAATCTCGCGGAAGTCCACGACTGCTTCACGATTGCAGAGATAATGGCGTGTGAAGACTTGGGGCTCTGCAAGAAGGGTGAAGGAGGGAAGCTAATAGAATCTGGACAGACTCAAATTGGAGGTAGGATTCCTGTGAATCCGAGCGGAGGATTGAAATCGAAAGGTCATCCAATCGGGGCCACGGGAACTGGACAGGTGTATGAAGTCTTTAGGCAACTGCGAGGGCAGGCTGCAAAACCTTCGAGGCAAGTTTCAGGCGCCGAAATTGGGTTGACACACAACGTAGGCGGTTCAGGAGGAACTGCCGTCGTTCACATCTTAAGCGCAGGTGAGAGAAAATGAATTCCGGAATAGTTGGATACGGCGCGTATGTTCCTCGGTTCAGAATCAAACGGGACGAGTACGTGAAGGCATGGGGCAGTTTCAGTCCTAGGGGCGTGGAGGAAAAGGCTGTTGCAGGGCTTGATGAAGACGTGGTGACGATGACTGTTGAATCCTCAGTTGGAGCACTCAAACGTGCAGGAATCAGTGCGAACCAGCTAAACGGCATGTTCTTCGGCTCAACATCTTCCCCTTACGTGGAGAAACTGTCGTCTAGCAGCATAGTTGCTTCACTGGACGGCCCTTCAGAGATTTTTCTCGCTGATTTCGGTTTCTCAACTAAGGCCGGAACTGCCGCGTTGCTGTCTTGTTGGGACTTTGTATCGTCTGGCAGAGGCGACCTAGGCTTGGTCGGCGCGTCCGATATGTCACAAGCCATGCCAATTGATTCCCTTGAGCATGGATTGGGAGTGGGATCTGCATCGTTTGTCATTGGGAGGGACGATGTCATAGCTAATATAGACGGGGCTCACTGCTCCAGCCTTGAGATCATCGGGGAAAGATATAGAAGGCATGGAGAGCGTTTTCTTAAAGACTCTGGCATTGGAGCATACACGGAACAAGCCTTCAATCAGGCTTTAACCATTAGCGTAACAGGCCTTCTTACGAATCTAGGACTTAAGGCAGACGAATTCGCCTACGCGGTCTTCCAGCAGTTCGACGGGAGAACCGCGTATGACATAGGCAAAAAATTAGGATTCAAAGACAATCAGATATCACCTTCTATGATTGTGACTAAGATAGGCGATTCGGGTTCTGCCTCTCCTCTCATAGGCCTATGCGCCGTGCTAGATAGGGCAAGACCAGGAGACAGAATTCTGGTCGCCTCATACGGGTCTGGCTCGGGTAGCGATGCAATAAGCCTAGTCGCAACTGGCCAATTAGTAGAAAAGAGAAATAAAGCTCCTACAGTAGAGAACTATCTGACACAAAAGGAATACATCGATTACTTGACCTACCTTAAGTTTAGAAGAATGCTTGGAGCATGATAACAGAAGGGAGACGCATGGCATACATATCAATTCCAACATACTGGAAGACTCTTCGTCAAAGGTACAGCCTGATAGGATCGAGATGCAAAAGCTGCGGAACCATTAACTTTCCTCCAAGAGACATCTGCACTGGATGCGGAAAGAAGACAGACTGTGAACCTATACGACTGAAAGGCCAAGGCAAAATATATTCATTCACAATCATCTGCGCAGGAGGAGCTCCACCGGAGTTTTCCGAACAAGAGAGGCTCGGAGGATCCTTCGGGGTTGCCGTAATCGAGCTTGAAGAAGGCCCCAGAATAGTGGCTCAGATGACAGATTGCAAGCCCAGTGAACTCGATATAGAAATGAAAGTTGAGGCAGTGTTTAGGCGTCTCTACGAAGACGATGACGTAATCCGTTACGGCGTCAAGTTCAGACCGATGAGAGCTTAAGGATTAGACACAGAAACCTGCCCACACAATATTCTTCCAGAGCCACTGAAACCGTTGGAAAAAAGTGATTCAGCTTCCTCATTATACTGTCTTCTAACTGCAAACTCTGAATATAGAACGCCAATCAAGTGTCGCTACCTGTCTCTCTGCTTTGGCGCGCTGCGCTCACGAATTCACTACAAAGCTCTTTGTTCATTCAAAGTTACTCTATTGGAATGATACCTTTTTCGCTAATTGCTTTCATGGCGAATAGGTGTGTGTGACTAGCGAAGTTTAAAAGAATAAAGGGCATGTTATAACGTCATAAGTGGAATTTCAATGGGTAAGTTGTTTGAGCCAACTAAAATCGGCACTATGAAACTGAAGAACAGGATAGTTATGCCGGCTATGGATACAAACTATTCATCCGAAGATGGTTTTGTAACTAGACGTCTAATGAATTATCATGTGGAAAGGGCGAAGGGCGGAGTGGGTTTGATAATTGTTGAGGGAGCCTACGTAGAGCTTAGAGGCAAAGGCAGCATCAGGCAGTTGGCCGTAGACCATGACAACAAGATTTCTGGGTTGAAGGAGTTGGCTACTGCGATACAGGCACACGGTGCTAGGGCAACGCTCCAATTGTTCCACGGTGGTAGACAATCTCACTCCTCGATTATTGGAACCCAACCGGTGTCAGCCTCGGAAGTTTTTTGTCGAATGACACAGGAAACTCCTAGGGCCCTGACTGTCGAGGAAATCCAGGATGTTATAGAAGCCTTTGCCGAAGGGGCTAGAAGAACTAAGGCCGCTGGATTCGATGCTGTCGAAATTCACGGGGCCCATGGATACCTGATAAATCAGTTTCTGTCTCCTCTCACAAACAAACGGACTGACAAATACGGTGGAGATGTAGAGGGAAGAACAAGATTTCTCCTCGAAATTATAGAGCTCACCAGAGACAAGGTGGGCAGTGACTATCCCATCCTTTGCAGAATCAACGGAGACGATTACATCGAAGGCGGCCTTAGCCTCGAAGAAACTATGAAGATTGCCCAGGCGCTGGAAGCTGCAGGGTTGGATGCCCTCCACGTATCTGGAGGAATTTATGATTCGCCTGTTCCCGCTACAACAGGTCCCATGGCCCTTCCTCGAGGCAACATGGTGCACTTGGCTACAGCGATAAAGAAGGTTGTCAATGTTCCAGTCATTGCCGTCGGGAGGATCAACGATCCGGAACTGGCCGAAACAATTTTGCAAGAAGGCAAGGCCGATCTAGTCTCTATGGGAAGAGCCTTGCTGGCGGACCCCGAACTACCGATGAAGACAGCCGCTGGAGCGCTGGGTGACATCAGAAAATGTACGGCCTGCGATGAATGCATCGCCAGATTATTTTTCAACGAAAACATCGCTTGTTCCGTAAATGCTGCCTTGGGAATGGAAGAGGAATATACGATTCGGAAGGCAAACATTTCGAAGAGAATTCTTGTGGTTGGGGGAGGGCCGGCGGGCTTGGAGGCGGCTAGAGTCTCAGCCCTAAGAGGGCATGATGTTGTCTTGTACGAAAAAAGTGGCAGATTGGGAGGACAACTGAACTTGGCTGTTGTCCCACCCCACAAGGAAGAAATGAAAAGCGTATCAACGTATCTTGAAAGCCAAATTCGTAAACTTGGAGTGAAAGTCGTGCTAGGGGAAGAAGTTACTCCTCTGCTGGTTAAAAAAATCAATCCCGACACGGTGTTTATTGCTACCGGATCGGTTCCAACCATTCCGGAAATTCCTGGAGTTAAGGGAAAGAATGTGGTTACCGCTAACGATGTGCTCGCTGGTAGTGCATCGGTTAAGGAAAGAGTTGTTGTAGTCGGTGGTGGAATGATTGGGGCCGAAACAGCGGAGTTCTTGGCTGAAAAGGGCAAGAAGGTGACGATTTTGGAGATGTTGGGGAGAATAGGCATAGATATGGTTCCTATGGTTATATCGTTGTTGTACCCGAGGCTCAAGAAACTCGGTGTCGTCGGGATTACCAACGCTAAGGTCGAGGAAATAATACAAGATGGCGTAGTCTACGAAAAAGATGGAAAGAAACAAACCGTAGAAGCGGATAGTGTAGTCCTCGCTGTGGGATCAAAACCAAGTGTAGGCCTTATGAATGCCCTCAAAGGCAAAGTCACAGAACTCCACGCCATAGGAAACGCTAAAAAACCATGCAACGTGCTAGAGGCAATCCATGAAGGTTCCCAATTGGCCCGAGAAGTATAGCATGAGAAGCCATTAAATGGGCGAAAGATTTTTGGATTAGTAGCCACCAAATATCGTTTTTGTGGTGAACTAAATGAAGGTTGAGGACGTTAACAAAGTTGGAGTTCTTGGCACGGGTGTAATGGGAAGCGGAATAGCTCAGACTTTTGCAACCTTCGGCTTCAATGTCATAATCAAAAGCAGAAGCGAAGCAGGTCTCAAAGATGCTATGAATGAGATTATAGAAGGCAAGTACGGACTCAAAAAGGGAGTTGGCAGAGGTAAAATAACCCAAGATCGGATGGACAGAGCAATTAAGAGGATTAAACTGACAACCGACATGGATGAGCTCTGCAGGGATGTTGCCATGATCACTGAATGCGCCCCTGATGACCTAAATCTAAAAATAAAACTCTTCGCCGAATTGGACAAGAAATGCCCCAAACACACCATTCTTGCAACCACCAGCTCCGGATTAAGCATCACAGCCCTCGCAGGGGCAACCCAAAGGCCAGATAAAGTTATTGGTACTCATTGGTTCAATCCTCCACCAGTAAACCCGGGTGCCGGTGGATTAGGAGCGGTGGAAGTCATAAGAGCCCCTGACACTTCAAATGAAACCGTCGATATTGTTAAAGGCATTTTAGAAAAATGCGGAAAAATGTCCATAGTGTTTAAAGACGCTCCAATGGCTTATGGTTACATCGCCAACAGATGCTGGTTCGCATTAGCACGGGAAGCCACGCGGATAGTTGAAGAAGGCACAGCAACAGAAACCGACGTAGACAACGTCCTAAAGTTTGGATTCGGGTTGCCCCTAGGCCCATTCGAGTTGACAAGGTATCTAGTCGCGCGAGGGGGAGAACCGGAAAGAATCTTTGGGATGGGTAAACAGAAGATGGTGGAAGAGTGAACCGATATTATGAAAAATTCAGTGAAGCAGTCTTTTCATAGTAGCAATCTGTATGGGGAACAATTATGACAAAGAGGCGTTTTATGCTCGTTGCGAGCGTGGACACAGACAGTGCTGAAGCCGTTCAACCGGTTCTTGAGAGGCTCGTTGGGAAAGGATGTGTTACGCGGGTGCGCGACAACGAGTTTCGGATCGAGGCTGAGCTAGAAGGTGAAGATGCGAAGGAATTGAATCGTTCGTTACTGTCCGAACTGCGTAGGGCGGAGAGGAGAACCAGACTGCGGGCAGAGTGGACGTCGGATGGAACAACGGAGCGATTCTTCGATTATGTACTGAAGAAGAGTAAGATAACCGTGAAATGATTACAGCAGAAGGAAGTGCACGCGAAACAAGTTTCTGGTGACAGTCGTGAGCATGCAGCGCGCCCTTTTTTCGTCGTTCCATTGCTTCCTCACGCTTATATCAGGCGCAAATTCTGAATCTGCTCTTGTGAGTGTGACGATGGACAAACGAGTCATTCTTGTCAAAAAGGCAATTTGTGCGAGCGCTAGTTGCTGGAGGAAGACATTAGGGTCAGTCCGCGGAAACCTAGATTTACGCTATGCCGTCAGTTCATCATCGTTCAAGGATTTGTTTTGTGCATTGCTACAAATCGCTAGACTTTTAAGATGTCCCTTTTTTATCTAGAGCACATGGGGAGTTAGATGCTGCTGATTGTTCTTCAATTGCTGCTGTTCATGGTTTTTCTCGTTGCTGATGGTGAGCCATTCAGGCTTGCGCTTAGGCATCTCCCCTTGTTTTCCAATATGGATCTCTTACAGATTTGTGCAGTTGACCTCTATGTCGGTGGGCTTGTCTTGTATGTAATAGCGATTCTTCCCTTTGGTCTCTTCAGTCTGTCTATAATTCTTCTGTTCAGCATTGCTTGTCTTGTCTTATCAATTTATGTTCATTTTAACACGCTGAAGAGTTTTGCAGGATTGAAAAACCTCAGAGATAGAATTATCAAAAATCAAACAATGCTTTTCATTTACATCATTATTCTGGGTTTCTTTTTCTTCCTGCTCTTTCTGCAGCTTTCTTCGCTGTCTGGTTTTGTGTTCGGTGGTATCTTTGACGAGTCAATACACGCCTTAAGGGTTCAGCTTATTCTGCAGAACCATGATGTGCCTTTGACTATGCAACCATACCTCCCGGAGGGCATAATCTATCCTGTAGGGGCACACGTCCTTTTCGCCTACGCCTGTCAAATTCTGGGCTTCGACGCTCCGACGTCGGTTTTTTACATCACGGTTCTGTTCAAATCAATGTCGGTCTTTGGCGCCTACTTCCTTGGCAGTAAACTGAGTCCCAACAAGCTCTACGCCGTGGGGCTAAGCTTCATATTTACTTTTGTTTCCAGCTGGCCCCTGTACGTCACTTGGGGAAGTAATCCTTTCTTGGTTGGTTTTCCATTGTTTCTCGTTTGCCTCGGCTTACTGCTTTCAGTCATGCACAACAAGCAGAAGGCAAGCATTGTGGAACTTTCCGTGATAGGGCTCCTCTTCGGCTTTGATGGTGCCATTATGGTTTCGTTCATCGAAGTGCTGGTGGTGGTGGGTCTGGTCTTTCTTCTCTACCGGTTTATTCGGGAACGCATTGTTTTCCGCCGCCAAGCCTTTGGGTTCCTGATGGTCTTTCTGTTTTGTTTGCTGCCCATGGCCCCAATGTTTTACAGGCTTTTGCTTTTTTACAACTACCCAGGTCACAACATTGGTCTTCCAAGTGACTTCACGGGATATCAAAACACTCAGATGTCTTTTACGATGCTTCAGGCGTTACAATGGGCCTTTCAGAACATCTCTCCCTACTTAATCACCAGCGTTGCGGTGATGGTCTATATCGCAGCGCTGGCAGTGTTGCTTTGGAAAATGAAAGGCGAAAATGACTTGAGGTCTATCACCTCCTTTGCAGCAACGGTGCTCCTGGCTGCCATTTTACTGTCATTCCTCGCATACTTTCTCCCTAGCAGTTTAGGATTCATATCTTGGGGTCATCAAGCCATTATCATTATCGTTTCAATGAGCATCATGCTAACATCTTTCTACGCTGCCATCGTCAGGCTCTCCAAAAGAGTCAATCTGAAGCGAATATCAGCGGTTTTTACGAAAAAGATATACGCAAATACGCTTCTCGCAATAATACTTCTCGCCTCATTGAATGCTCCCTTCGTCTACTACCGACTATTCGCGGACCCTCAAGTTTTGAGAGGAAGCTATGCAATGTTTGCCGTGACCGGTTCAGACGACTATGAATTGATGACGTGGATGAAACAGAATCTATCGTCGACAGCAGTTGTACTGGTCAGCCCGTATGAACCAGGCTTGTTCATTCCAGCCATCTCGACGCAAAGGATAATCTATCCATACACAGCCAGCGCCTTTTCACTCTCCTACCAAACCCTCGTCAATTTGACAAACGAGAACGTCATGAACGAAACAGCATATGACCTAATGGGCAACTTGTCAATAACCGACGTCTACGTCGGATCTAACGCGGCCTACTGGTGGTTCCAAAAGCAAGAATGGAATCCATTGTTGTTCTTGGGCAACCCGAACTTCAGACTGGTGAAGAACTTTGGGAACGCTTATTTGTTCCAATTCACCCTCACAAATCCAAACGTGGTCTTTTATGACGACTTTTCAAGCAAGCTTTGGGATGGTGAGGGATGGACAGCGTATTCGTACGGTAATGGGTTTCAAAGCGTAACGGAAGCAGGCTACTCGGCTTTGAAGATAACTGCCCAAGCCGCCATCACGCCGTATGATCAGGAATGTGTGAGCGGCGTTTCCAGAGAGTTCTTTGTTCAAAACAACTCCGACGTCACTCTCTCAGCGAGTTACAGTGCCGTTGATAGCTTCAACGGGAGAGACGCTCTTGCTTTTGTGATCTCCAACATCTACCAGAACCAGACAGTTGTGATTGAAACGCCAAACGGAACAATGCAGAACTACGCACACTCTGTACAGGTACCTTCGTCTGGTTCGTTCACAGAAGACATCACAAAATTATGGCAGGAGAGCTATAATTCGCCTTTACCTAGTGACTTGTTGCTGCAGATTGCGAACTTCAACTTCGACGGTATCCAAAACAATGCTTATATCAACACTGTATGTCTGACTTCGACGCCCATACCTTCTTCATAAAAAGCCCTATGCGCATGCACACAGAATGGATGCCTCTACTGTTCTTTGTTTGTCATTTCGTTTATTTGCTGTTCCATCATGTGTCCGCGGCAGTAGATATGAGCTTTCTTGACGCCAGGGACCTTCAGGGCAGCGTTTTTTATGTCAGTGGCCAGCTTGAAGGCTATTGGGCAGAAGGGGCTGGATGGCACGAATTCAACTTTTAGAACGCCAGGTTCTTCTTCCTTGACGTTAGTGATCATCTGCATTTCACCAAACGTCATTCCTGTTTCAGGGTCGATCACTTGGCCGACAGCTTCGCGGACCTTGTCTTCAATCTCCGTCAAATATACACTTCCATTAGGACTTCAATGGATCAACGCATTCATAATATATAATTGTTGTGCGGTTCCTCAGAAGTTTTTATTCTTCTTGAGGTGCATGCGCCAACTCAGAGCCATTGTCTTGGGATGCGACGCCTTAACCTCATCCAGCCGTGAAACTGCAGTGTTATGTGGAGCTGTCAAGACAACCTCTGGGTTTGCGTATGCTTCTCCGCAGATTCTCTTCATTGCAATGACGAAACGGTCAAGTTCCTCCTTCTCGAACGTCTCTGTGGGCTCTATCATCAGAGCTTCATCGACGATAAGTGGAAAATAGATTGTGGGTGCGTGCAGACCAAAGTCAAGTAGCCGTTTGGCAATGTGCAACGCGGAGACTCCTGTGTCTGTTTCTAGAGGTTTTGCGCTGATTACGCACTCATGTTTTCGCGGTTTCTTGTCATCATATGGAATCGCTAAACCCTTGACAGTCCCTAGCTTCTTCATAAGGTAATTCGCGTTCAGAACCGAAATCTCTGCCGCTTCTTTTAGCCCTTCAAGACCCATGCTTAGCATGTAGACATAGGCTCTCAAGAGAACTGCAACATTTCCTTGGAAGCCTCGTATTTTTCCGATGCTGTTGGGCTTATCATAGTCCAATGTGTAGTTTTTTCCATCGAACACCACGCGTGGTACAGGCAGAAACTGTGCCAAGTCTTTTGAGACGCCAACAGGCCCTGCGCCCGGCCCTCCGCCTCCGTGAGGCGTGCTGAACGTCTTGTGGATATTCATATGAACGATGTCAAAACCCATGTCCCCGGGCCTAACTCTGCCTAGGAGAGGGTTGAGATTCGCGCCGTCATAGTACAGAAGGCCGCCGGCTTCATGGATGATTTTGGCTATTTCTTCTATGTCCTTTTCGAATATTCCGAGAGTGTTAGGGTTTGTGAGCATTAGGCCGGCGGTTTTCTCACACGTAACTGCCTTCAAAGCTTCCAGGTCTATGCAGCCGTCTTCTGCGCTGGGGACTATGACAACGTTGAACCCGGCCATGGCTGCGCTAGCAGGGTTCGTGCCGTGGGCGGAGTCAGGGACGATTACTTCCGTCCTTTTTGTGCATTGTCCAGTTTGTTTGAGGCACGCGTGCATTAGCATGGTGCCGAGAAACTCACCGTGAGCACCCGCGGCTGGGTGTAAACAGACTTCGTAAGTGCCCGTTATCTCGCTGAGAGAGCGTTCGAGGTTGTAAAGGATTTCAAGTATCCCTTGCACCGTGCTCTCATCCTGATAGGGATGAACCATGCTGAGTGTCGGCAGCCTTGCGAGAAGCTCGTTTATCTTGGGGTTGTACTTCATGGTGCAGCTTCCAAGCGGATAAAGCCCAGAATCAATGCCATAAGTCATCTCTGATAATCGCGTAAAATGGCGCGTGACCTCAACCTCAGAAAGTTCGGGCAGATAGGGTTTCCGAGTGCGCCGCATTTCTTCAGGGAGGAGGTGGTCGACGTTGCCAACAACCTTGCGGACTTCCTCTTCAGCTTC
>Ga0187770_10001397_pt1 | contig 12786 bp, 9 predicted proteins | sample 0116_SJ02_MP02_2_FD_133154 | JGI IMG/M metagenome (GOLD analysis project Ga0187770, IMG submission 133154) | Tropical peat soil microbial communities from peatlands in Department of Meta, Colombia - 0116_SJ02_MP02_20_MG | ecosystem: Environmental > Terrestrial > Soil > Wetlands > Peat | place...
GCCGGCGAAGTATTTCAAGTCGCTATTCATCCCCGGCTATGAAGGCATGCCTGAGCTGACGCTGAAGGATTACTGGATCGATCAGTACGAAGTCACGAACCGGCAATTCAAGGCATTCGTGGATCAGGGCGGCTATCAAAAGCGGGACTATTGGAAAGTGCCGTTTGTGCGCGACTGGAAAGCCCTGTCGTTTGAAGAAGCGATGCGCCTGTTTCGCGATGCTACCGGGCACCTCGGGCCAAAAGACTGGGTGCAAGGGGAATATCCAAAAGGTCAGGACGATTACCCAGTGACCGGGGTCAGCTGGCATGAGGCCGCGGCCTTCGCCGAATTCAGCGGCAAGAGCCTGCCGACCATTTATCACTGGAACCGCGCCGCAGGGCCATTTTCGGCAGCGTATATCGTGCCCGCGAGCAATTTCGGAGGCACGGGTATTTTGCCGGTTGGAAGCAAGCCGGACATGAGTCCGTGGGGAAACTACGACATGGCCGGCAATGTGAAGGAATGGGTGTGGAACGAAGCGGATCCGGGCAAGCGTTACGTACTGGGCGGAGCTTGGGACGAGCCCAACTACATGTTCGTCGATCCGGATGCCCAATCGGCATTTCTGCGCGCGACCAACATCGGTTTTCGCTGCGTGAAGTACATTGAGCCGGACGCGGTGCCTGCCGTTGCCACGGTAGCGATGCCTTCTCCGCGGCGCGACTTAACCAAAGAGAAGCCGGTGTCAGACCAATTGTTTCATGCCTATCGGAGCCTTTACTCCTATGACAAGCTGCCGCTCGACGCGAAGGTCGAGAAATTGCCCGACGGAGACGAATGGACGATCGAAAAGATCACGTACTCGGCTGCGTACGGAAATGAAAAGGCAATCTCGTACCTCCTGATTCCCAAGAAAGGGAAACCACCGTATCAAACCGTGATTTTCTTTCCCGGGTCGAACGCGCTGCTTCTGCGGAAATTTGCCATTTACCCCACCGCAGCGCTCGATGGATACCTGCGCAGCGGCCGCGCCGTGATTTACCCGGTTTACAAGAGCACCTACGAACGCGGGGATGGGATGGAGTCCGATGTTGCGAATACAAGCAACACCTGGCGGGATCACGTCGTAATGTGGGTGAAAGACGCTTCGCGGGCGATCGACTACATTCAGACGCGCCCCGACCTCGATCACGACAAGATCGCCTATTACGGCTACAGTTGGGGCGCAGAGATGGGCGGTATCGTTCCTGCCGTCGAACCGCGCATCAAGGCCTGTGTACTCGCGCTGGGCGGGTTAGACTTTCAGCACTCGCTCCCTGAAGTCGACGTTATCAACTTTCTCTCTCGGGTGAAACAGCCCGTGCTGATGCTGAACGGCCGCTACGACTTCTTTTTCCCCGTCGATTCGACGCAGGAACCTTTCTACCAGATGCTGGGCTCGAAGAAAGATCAGAAAAAACACGTGATCTACGACACCAGCCACAACATCCCGCGAAACGAACTGATCAAAGAGTCGACGAACTGCCTCGATCAATACTTGGGTCCGGCCAACCAGAACTGACGAGCGCAGTCCAGCAGTGACGGTCCTCATCATTTTGGTGAGCTTTTGGTAGTTTGTCCGAAAGTGAGAGACTGACCATAAACGGGCCTCTGGGAACTTCTGGGAGGATGGTCGGCAATTCACAGATTGTGGCCGGTTGCTTCGTATCAGGGCTCACGATTTCTGTTGCGGTGTGGAAACGGATTGCGGCGCAGAAGGCGCGATGGGCGAAGTGGCGAGCGCGGCACTGACAAGGCTCCTCAAGTCCGAGCGCCACTTTCCATCCACAACATTGCCGATATGGGCCGCAATAGGACGCTGCCGCCACCCAGCAGCATCCGCCCCAGTGGGAAGGGAACAGCTGGGTGCGATTCTCTAGATCCTTACGATTGAAACGTCGAGACAGTTTGGGTGCAATTTGGGTTCGGACTTAGACTGCAAGAGATCCTTCGTTGGCCTGGGTCGAAGGGTTTTGAGCGTAAACGCGATTTTTCGACAATCAAACGCCCTCATTGGGTACCGCCGGACTTCGTGCTTATGTCTTTGGCGCTGCTCCCACTGCCACATGGCTACGATCAAGCTCCTCAAGGAGCTGGTAGTTCTTACAGTTGATTGTGGGCGCCGCTGTACGATCATCCAGCGCTTGCGTGTGAAGAGGGTGAATCGAAAAGCGGCGCATCGGAGCCAAGGAAGATGAGTCGCGAATAGAGTTTCATGGCTACCGTTCTCCTGAGCCTGGCTTAACGCACTTGAATGTTAACAGAACTCTTTTCGGGATATTTGGGCGACAAATTTGCTTTGCCTTGGTTCCTTCTTCCCCCCTCGCGATCTCACTTATTGACGTCATGGGATAATGTTGCCCCACTCCCAGTGGCGGAGCAGAAGGCGCGCGAAGCCGGCCAAAAAACAAAACGCCGGGTAGGAGGTGCCCGGCGTCTGGTGTTGAGTTTTTCTTACCGAAAGACCAACGATTAGAAGTCGTGATCCTCCGGCGTGCAGGAGCAGACTCCGTAGCCGCTGCCCAGCGTGATGGCATACGAGCACGAGGTCTCCAGCGCTGCTTCTTCCGCCGACACCAGGTTCGCATCCGCCAGCTTGGTTTCGGTCACGAAGAAGGGCCCTTTCTCGACCCATTTGCCACCCGAGTACGTGTTCGAGGTTGCCTGGATGTGCGTCATCCAGCCACGAATCCCAGGGGTCAGGACGTTGTAGGTCGGGTCATCGTTTGAGGTCGAAATGACCTTAATGACGCCCCGGCTGGTTTCATCTCTTCCCGTCAGCGTGTTCGCCATCAGTTCCTTGTTCAGAGATTCCGAAAGCAGACCGTCGGGCGAGATGAAGCAGTTGCAGCATTCCTGCAATTCCTGGCTGTCATCGAATACGTAGATGGACGCCCACAGATTGCCATTGGGCCTTCCTTCTGTCTGGGCTGTCGAGTAGTCGCCGTCGTTGATGAGGCGCAACACGGCATCCGGCGCACCTGACGTATTCCCGTTGGAGAAGTAGGTGACAAAATAATAGCTGAAGTCACCCGCGGGACCTGAAGTTTGAGCCACCGCCGTTCCGATCATAGCGATGACCAGCATTGCAAATACAAATCCAACCCTTTTCATTCGGTGTTCCTCCATTTTTCTTAGTGTCACGCCGAGGGCTGGGGGGTTTCAGCAAGTGGCGCTGTCGCAACTCTAATTCATTCCGCGATAATTCCTAGTACCCACGTGGCTTAGCCTGAAGCACTACAATCTGAGTGCTACTGCCAACGGAGTAGTGGCTAGCCACTATGCCACATTTGATAATTGTCACAAGCCGGGAGCGTGCACTCCGGCATCTTCTTTGGCCCGGATGCGACTAGCTCGCGAGTTGCGAGTTCGGTGTCAAGGTGGGGCAACAGTTGTCGCCATCCCCTCGGTCTTTCTCCTCTTCGGTTGTTGGGGGATGTGCGCCGCAGAATTGCGGCGGAAAGAGGGTTGGAAGAAACCACGCCCGACTTAGAAATTTCGTCGCGGCGGAACTAGGTGCAAACTCGCACTCGCTAAATCCGGGGCGTCCAGACTGGCTTATAATCCCCCCTAGATGGCCCTTCCCCCCTAGGAACTGGAAACCTAAAGGCCAAACTAAAGCCAGTCTGGCAACCGATACGGACCCATTTAGTGGGGGTGAGAAATGGGACTCGCAAAGAATATCGGCTGAGATTGCCGAAAAGGCAATCCCGCCAAGGCTGTACCGGGGTGGCGGGAAGAGCAGTATGCAACATTCCTGCACACCCAAGCCGCGGCTTCGATGGAACTGGAGGAGGGCTATATACAGGCATGGCGCGCTGCTGCGAAGCTTTGCGAGTTGGGCAACGCTGGGTAAACTAGCGGACAGGTGGCAAGCCATATGACTGAGAATAAAGCCGATTCGCCAGCAGCCTCCCCGGTCCGAGGCCGACCGCGATTCGGAGTTCGTGCGGTATTGTTAACCGGCTTCGGAGCGCTGCTAGTTCTGATCGCGATTACATCCATCGACTCGTTATCCAGGCTGAAAGACTTTGCAGCCCAAAATACTCAGATTCGACAAGATCTCCTTTACCGTGAACACACGCTCGAACAGGTTCGAACTGGTGTGTACGACTCGGGCGACATCATTAGTGACTACACCATGATCGAATCAGATCCGGAAAGGCTCCGGGTTAAGTTTAAGTCTATTCAAAACGATACGAATGCATTATTGGAAGCATGCATTCAATCTCTGCCTGCAGACAAGCGAGAGTCATTCCACCATCTCGCGGAAGAACTGGAACGTTACTGGTCGAATGCCGATGCCATTTTCGCGATGCGCGCAACGAAGAAGAACGCATTAAGTAACTCAGCGCTGCAGAGGAAACATTTGTCGCAATACGCGGAGGTTTTGGCGGTTACGAAGGAAATTGGCGTGGTGTATGACGATGAATTAAAGGAAACCGACCGGAGGATCGCGGAAACATTTGCGCAGTTTCGACGCCGCTTGCTTATGTTTTCCATGATTAGTTTCAGCCTTGGATTGATTCTGGCCGCCGCCACCATCACGTATGCTGGGCAACTTGAAAGAAATGTTCACGAGAAATACCGCGAAAGTCTGCAAGCACAGCGTGAAATGAAGAAACTATCAAAGCGTCTTGTCGAGGCCGAGGAGAGGCAAAGGCGCGCAATTTCCAGGGAACTGCATGACGAAGTTGGCCAATCCTTAAGTGCGCTCTTGATTGATGTGGAGAACCTGACAAAGACATCCAGTGAAGACGGCTCCTTTCGGCACGGCCTTCAAAGGATCAAGACGCTTGCGGAAAACTGCGTGAACGAAGTGCGCAATATGTCCTTGCTACTCCGCCCCTCGATGTTGGATGACCTGGGTCTGGTTGCGGCGCTCGACTGGCAGGCGCGTGAAGTGTCCAAGCGCACCGGTATGCTTGTAGACGTCACGGAAGAAAATGTTCCGAACGACTTGCCGGAGGAGTATAAGACATGCGTTTACAGAATCGTGCAGGAGGCCTTAAATAATTGTTCGAAACACGCTTACGCAAGAAAGGTCCGGGTTATTGTACGCCAAGACCCGAATCACCTCCGCGTCTGCATCGAAGATGACGGGAAGGGTTTTGATGCAAGTCGTGTCCGGGGGTTGGGACTAGTCGGCATGGGCGAGCGAGTGAGTCAGTTGGGCGGGGTTTTGAAAGTGGAATCCGATCCAGCGCGAGGGACACGTCTTCGAGTCGATCTACCGCTCGTTGCTTCCACCGATTCGGGAGAGTTGAGTTCATGAAGAAGCTGCGGATTTTGTTGGCCGACGACCACATTGTCATGCGCAGCGGGCTCCGCGCTCTTCTTGAGCGCCAACCCGGTCTGGAGGTTGTAGGGGAAGCTGAGAATGGACGTGAGACGGTTGCACTCGCCGCCTCGCTCGGACCGGATGTGGTGGTGATGGACATTGGGATGCCTGTTCTGAACGGTATCGAAGCTACCCAAGCGATCGTCACTCAGTGCCCGACCATCGCCGTGGTGATCTTAAGTATGCACGCCGACGAATCTTATGTGATGCGCGCCCTGAAGGCTGGAGCGCGCGGCTATTTGCTTAAGGACTCAGCTGCAGAGGATCTAATCAGTGCTATTCAAGCGATGGCTCAAGGCAAGTCGTTTTTCAGCCCTAAAGTAAGCCGCATTCTGGCAGAGGACTACGTTCGGGTTCTCAAGCAAAAAGGTGACGTAGATACCTACGACCTGCTTACGAGCCGTGAACGAGAGATCCTCCAGCTTCTGGCCGAAGGGAAGGCGAACAAGGACGTGGCAGCAGCTCTCAACATCAGCCCCTACACTGTAGAGACTCATCGCGGACACATCCTACAAAAACTGAACCTGCATAATTCTGCGGAACTCGTATTGTACGCCGTTCGCAAAGGCATCATTTCCTGAGAGCGGTATGAGTGCGGCCGAGTTTACCAAGACACTCTATTCCAACTCGCTGGTCTGGGCTCCTGCTGGCGATGAAGCATTCGATGATGGTAGTTACGTGTTGCGGTTCGACGTTGGTGATCGAGTGCGACTGATTGCTGTCAAGCGTCCCGATTCGCAGGTTGATCCGGCCAGCGTGCGAGAGGTCTGGATTTCGGCCGACATCTTCTACAACGCTCTTCAATGGCGAGACACCTTCATGCCGAATGGGACTCGCTTCCGAAACACTGACGAAAACATGCATTTATCGTCAACTAGGCTCGCATAGGCGATTAGATTCATTGGCTCGTCGGCAAGTGGTGTAATCGGGATGTTACGCCAATCATCGTGTGCCCCTTGCGTGATGTAGCGGGAACTATGCGGTAGAGGAGTCATCCCGGAGGCGAAAGGAGAAACCGAGGCGGGGTATCGTTGGCGCGCTTAGATTCAATGTGATAATTTGACCTCTACGCAAGTCAGGGGGAGCCATGCACGGTCTTTCTGACGATCCCTCACAAATCGAAGTGACGCGACTGCTCAAGGCTTGGGGAGCAGGAGACGACAAAGCCTTGGAGCAACTGGCCGCACTCGTGGAAAGCGAACTGCACCGGCTGGCTCACCGTTGCATGACCAGGGAAAAGCCCGGTCACACTCTGCAAACCACAGCCCTGGTAAACGAGGTTTATCTCCGACTGGTGGACATCAGTGCCGTCGACTGGACGGACCGCGCTCATTTTTTCGCTATCTCCGCCCGGATGATGCGACGAATTCTGACGGATTTTGCCCGTTCCCGAAATTATCAGAAGCGCGGCGCAGGTGCAGTGCAAGTTTCTTTGGACGAAGCTCTCGTCGTCACTCCTGAAAAGGATGCGGATATCATGGCCCTGGACGAAGCCTTGACGGAGTTTGCTCGGGTCTATCCCCGGCAGAGTCGGGTGGTGGAACTGCGCTTCTTTGGCGGACTCGAGGTCAAAGAAGCGGCGGAGGCTCTAAAAATATCTCCCGAGACTGTCAAGCGCGACTGGAGATTTTCGAAAGTCTGGTTGTTGCGCGCCATGCGCCGAGAGAAGAGCGGAGAAAAGGAAGATGGATGCTGAGCGAGCGCGGCGGGTGGAGCAGCTTTACCACTCCGCACTGGAGCATCGCGAATCGGAGCGCGGTGCATTTCTGGAAACTGCATGCGGCACAGATGCGCCCCTCCGTCGGGATGTGGAATCTCTGCTCGCCCACGATAAAGACGCGGAGAACTTCATCGAAACGCCTGCCATGGAAGTAGCCGCCCGCATGGTGGCCCGACAGAATCGGTCCCAACAGGAAACTGACGACGCAATCGAAGGCCAGACAGTTTCCCACTACCGTATCCTCCAAAAACTAGGGGGAGGAGGGATGGGCGTCGTCTATAAGGCGCGCGATACAAGGCTGGGGCGCCTGGTCGCGTTGAAGTTTCTGCCTGGGGATTTCGCCGCGGACCCGACTGCCATCGTCCGATTCCAGCGTGAGGCTCGTGCCGCCAGTTCGCTCAATCATGCCAACATTTGTACGATTTACGACATCGGCGAGGAGGCCGGTCGAGCTTTTATCGCTATGGAGTATCTGGACGGACAGACCTTGAAACACGTTATCGAATCCCGCCCGCTCGAGAATGACCGCTTGCTGCCACTGGCGATACAAATCACTGAGGCACTTGATGCCGCGCACAAGCAAGGCATCATTCACCGTGATGTGAAGCCGGCCAACATTTTCGTTACCCAGAACGGCCAAGCTAAAGTCTTGGACTTCGGGCTGGCGAAGCTCGCGCGCACACGCCAGATGCCGGTGACTGGGTCCGCGGGCTCGCGCTCGTTAGATGCGAGTTCGGGGGAGCAGTTGACTTCCACGGGCATTGCGATCGGCACAGTTGCTTACATGTCACCGGAACAGGCGCGCGGCGAAGAGCTGGATATCCGCACGGACTTGTTTAGCCTGGGCGCCGTGTTCTACGAGATGGCCACCGGGCAGGTCGCCTTTGGAGGGACGACGGTCGCCATAGTCTTTGATGCCATACTCCATCATGATCCGCTCTCGACAACACGCCTGAATCCTCAACTGCCGGAGGGATTGACGCACATCGTTGCCAAGGCGCTACAGAAGCAGCGCGAACAGCGGTACCAATCGGCGGCAGAGATCCTCGGTGATTTGAAGGCCATCGCAGCCGGAAGTCGTGCGCGCGTGGCTGTTCGTGCTGCTGCGAGACGAACGCTGGTGCTGACGACGTTAGCGGTGCTGGCGATCGCCGCGGCCATTGCGGTGGGCTTTAGTTTCCGCCAGCGGCAATCGCGCAAGCTGACCGAGAAGGACACGATCGTTCTCGCCGATTTTGCCAACAGTACGGGCGATGTAATCTTCGACGATACGCTAAAGACGGCGCTCGGCATCTCCCTGCGGCAATCGCCGTTCCTAAATGTGCTTTCTGACAGCCAAGTCACGCGGACCTTGCAAGAGATGACCCGCCCCGCCAGCGCAAAACTAACGCCGGAGATAGCCCGCGAGCTTTGCCAGCGGGCGGGCAGCAGGGCCTACCTCGCCGGTTCGATCGGGAGTCTGGGCAACGAATATGTACTGGGATTGAAGGCGGTGAATTGCCAGAGCGGAGACACGTTGGCCGAGGAGCAGGTGACGGCGGCGTCCAAGGAGAAGGTGCTGGACGCGCTGGGCAAGGCGGCCTCAAAGCTGCGCCGAGAACTAGGCGAATCGCTGGCGACGGTACAGAAGTTTGATGTTCCTCTCGTACAGGCCACCACGTCTTCGCTCGAAGCTCTGAAAGCAGTCAGCCTTGGCAAAAAGGCCGAGGACGAGAAAGGTCCCGACGCGGCCCTGATTTACGATCAACGGGCCATCGAGCTTGATCCGAATTTTGCGATGGCCTACAGGGCATTGGGTTTGGACTACGCGTATCTTGGCCAGCTAGAGCGAACCAGCGAGTACGTCACCAAAGCGTTCCAGTTGCGGGACCACGCCAGCGAATGGGAAAAGCTGGCGATCACAGCCAACTACTACCAGAATGTTACAGGGGAACTGGACAAAGCAGCTCAGACATATCAGGGATGGATTGAGAGCTACCCACGCGAACCTGGAGTGTACAACAATCTTGCCTTGCTACATGGCGCACAGGGGCATTATGAGAAAGCCGCGGAGATGACGCGCGAAACAGAGCGCCTTGCACCGAATAGTGTTGTTTGGCGCGGCGATCTCGTCACCTACGCCCTCGCCTTACAGCGATTTGACGAGGTGCGGCAGATTATTCACGAGGCGCAAGCACGAAAAATGGATGCTCTCGCATTCCACAGCGCTCTTTATGTTCTTGCCTTTTTCGACTCGGACTCTGAGGCGATGGCGAAACAGCAACAGTGGTTTGCGGGCAAACCCCAGTATGCGAACCTTGGACTGGTGCTCGCATCTGACACCGAGGCGTATAGAGGTCATCTTGCCAAAGCGCGGGAGCTGACGAGGCGAGCTGTGGACTCCGCGATCCGAGCGGACAGCAAGGAAAGTGGACGGATATGGCAGGCGATTGCTGCTCAGCGAGAAGCCGCTTACGGCAATGCTACGGAAGCCCAGCAGGATGCGAGAGAGGTTGTGAAGCTTGCTCCCGCAAGTCCCGGCGTCGAGAGCGAAGCCGCGCTTGCGTTTGCCATGGCGGGCGATAAGACGCGGTCCGAATCCTTGGCCCGAGACTTAGGGAAGCGCTTTCCACTGAACAGTCAGATACAGTCGCTGTGGCTACCTGCGATTCATGCACAATTGGCGCTGGACAAGAAGAATCCAGCAGTCGCCTTGAATGCGCTACAAGCTGATTCGTCCACAGAGTTAGGCAACATTCCGTTTGTTATAAATATCTCCTGCCTCTACCCGGTGTATGTACGCGGAGAGGCATACTTAGCTGCCGGACAGGGTACTGCCGCCGCCGCTGAGTTCCAGAAAATTCTCGACCACCGCGGCATCGTCTGGAACTGCTGGACGGGAGCGTTGGCGCATCTGGGAGTGGCTCGCGCCAATGCCTTGCAGTCGAAAACTCCGCAGAGTGCGGATGCCGATGCCGCCCGCCTCCGGGCGCTCGCCGCCTACAAAGATTTCCTCACCCTCTGGAAAGACGCCGACCCCGACATCCCCATCCTAAAGCAAGCCAAACGGGAGTACGCGAAGCTACAGTAACCGACAAAGTTGCCTCCTTGCTTGCTTTTAGGGATTCGGTATCGAGAACAGGACTCTCTGGGGATCTGGACCACAGGCTGCGACAGGAACAGTTCTTGGGCACCGTACACCCCGCTCCAAACTCCAAGCCACACCAGGAGAGTCTGGCACTTTTTCTCGGGCGAATGGCGGCAATAGAAAGCACAATGAAGCAGATGAACAGAAAAAAGCTGCATCGGGAAAAAAGGCAGGGAGCTTTTGACCGCTCCCCACCTTGAGACTCTGCGCTACCCGCTAATCACTGGCGAACAGCTGACCCCTCATCGTAGTTGCCGGAGTCAGTAACATCCACCATGTTAAAGACCTGGCCGTTCGCGGACACTTGGATGCTAAATGTGAACACGGCAGACCCTCCAAAATTCAATTCCGCCGTGCCGCTGCCGCTTCCAGTAAGAGATGTGATCGTCATCGTACCTGTCTGTTCGTTGTTGCCGCATCCGGGGGTATGGTAGCTCGCGGAGGCGGGCCCTTCGCCGTTGGAGTTTAGGGTGAAATCCACCAGCTTGGTTCCCAGCCCGCACCCGCCGTCGATGACCAGGGTCGCCTGCCATGGCCCTGCTAACCGAGCCAGTGTCGAAGAGGCCTCTCGGACGGCCGACCCCTCATCGTAGTTGCCGGAGTCAGTAACATCCACCATGTTAAAGATCTGGCCGTTCGCGGACACTTGGATGTTAAATTTGAACACGGCAGACCCTCCAAAATTCAATTCCGCCGTGCCGTCGCCGCCCGCGTTGAGAGATGTGATCCTCATCGTACCTGCCTGTGCGTTGTTGCCGCATCCCGGGGTATGGTAGCTCGCGTAGGCGGGTCCTTCGCCATTGGAATTCAGCCTGAAATCGACCAGCTTGGTTCCCAATCCGCACCCGCCGTCGATGACCAGGGTTGCCTGCCATATCCCTGCCAACTGAGACAGCGTCGGGGCAGCCTGGCGGATGGCCATCCCCTTCTCGTAGTTGCCGGAGTCGCTGATATCCACCATGTTCAAGACTTGGCTGTTCGTAGACGTTTGAATGTTGAAATTAAATACGGTTGACCCGCCAAAGATCAGTTGTGCAGTACCGGTGCCCTCTGAGTTAAGAGAAAGGATCGATATCGTTCCTGTCTCTTCGTTGTCGCCGCATCCCGGCGTATGGTAGCCCGCGGAGGCCGTCCCTTGCCCATTAGAATCCAGCGTGAAGTCGACGAGCTTGGTTCCCAGCCCGCACCCACCGTCGATGACCAGGGTCGCCTGCCATGACCCTGCCAAACTAGACCGCGTAACTGCCGCGGCGGGAATTACCATTGAAACAAGCGTGACGAGCATGAGCGCGGCCAGAAACGCAAGCCGTCCCGATTGACGACAGGAGGTGATTGCCCTCTCCGACGAGTGTTTTGATGCTAGTGAAGTTGGTTTCACACTGCAGCTGAATTGCATGGTGTTGTTCTTCGTTTTCATTGGGATTCTCCTTAGAATTGTTTTTCAATCGGCGCGACTTCCCATCTGTTACCTCGAAGCCCGTCACCTGATATAGCGGGAGGGATGGGGCAGAAGGGTCATGCACCCGTGAAAGGAAATCTGATTCGGGTCTCGAGGGACGCGCCTAGGATCGATATGGTTATTCGCCCATACACCCAACGAAAGTCGGATCTGTGCGGGATTTTCTTGAAGCTGCTTCAAGAATCGGAGTCACGCAATCACTTAGAGCATGGGGGGCAGGGACAAAAATGCGCTGCAGTAGCACTGGGGCCAAGTCGTCGGAGGATCGTACGATGCCTCAGGTAACTCCCGTGTTTTCATTTGGACAAACGGCGGGATGACAGACCTCAACACCTTCATCCCTCCAAGCTCACCGTTGTATCTCTTGGAGGCGACGGGCGGGATCAATGATTCGGGAATGGATCGCTGACATTGCCCTACAGATCAGCACGGGTGACGTCCATGCCTTCCTGCTGAAGCGAGTTAATGGCAACGGGGCTACCCATGCCACAGATAACGCTCCGCGGGAGCGCGGCGTTGTCGCGGAAAAGATTCGCCGCGCCCTGCAGCAGCGCGGTTCGTTCGGAAATTTCAAAGGGAGTCTGATCCAGCTGCGCTAGTTCTGGAGAAAGGACAGTCACAACTTTCAAGCCGCCCTATGGGCGGCTTTTCTTGCATCACGCCGCAAGGGGTTGCGCGTAACTTCTGTTATCAGGCGTTCTCACAACTGTGCGCTTTTCATTCGCCTTTTTCGCGGTCAATGAGCGTAACGGGGATGTTACGCCAGCGGCCGCCTCTGGAACGAGTGATCATTGGGTTGGCTGCGCGCTTGTGCTGCTTGTCTTAAGTTGCTCCAGCAGTCCGTGAACGTCAGGCATGCCCCACTGCTCAATGATTTTTCCGTCCGCCAAGCGAAAAATGGCCACCTCGCGAATAATTACCTTCTTTCCGGTGGGGGCGATTCCTCCAAATTCGCCCTTCTGTGTGCCGGTCGAAGTAAAACGAATCACGACCTTATCGCCTTCTGCGATGATGTCATCCACTTTCTCGTTCCAATCGGGGAAAGAACGCCGATGCTGGGCGACTACGTCCTTCATACCCTGCACACCGCGCCATTCCGGACCGATAACAAAATGGCA
>Ga0187770_10001398_pt1 | contig 12783 bp, 16 predicted proteins | sample 0116_SJ02_MP02_2_FD_133154 | JGI IMG/M metagenome (GOLD analysis project Ga0187770, IMG submission 133154) | Tropical peat soil microbial communities from peatlands in Department of Meta, Colombia - 0116_SJ02_MP02_20_MG | ecosystem: Environmental > Terrestrial > Soil > Wetlands > Peat | place...
ACCCGGAGGAAAACCGCCAGGCGGAATGCCTGAAGGCGAAGACTAAACAACTCCCCCAATTTTTCTATATTCAAATCTGCTTTTCGCTATAACATGCACTGATTGCTACTCAACAAGTTTTAGGAAATCTTGTCTGATGTAATCTATGAACTCTTGAGTCGTGCTTTTGCTGAAGAGTGTCACGACGCAGTTTCTAGTGATGCCGACCATTATTCCGTGCTTCTGGCTTTCGAAGACGACGTACCAGATTTTTCCATGCTCAAGATAATCACGGTACAGTTTCGTGTCAACAAGATCTGATCCTGCCAAGCACAGCTTTTCGACTCCTGGAATGTCAACCTCATCGAACCATATCAGCTTCGTCGCCTGCGGGTTTGACTCGTGAAGCCCTTTGAGCGTCTCATGCGGAATCCTCACTTCCAGAATCCCCTGAGAATTGATGAAGAGCACTTTGCTGAGTTTGTTCGCAACGTAGTTTGTCAGCAGTTTCTTGACCCCGCGAGCCACGGACGGTGATGACACCACTAGGAACGTCTTTTTCTTGGAGGAAATTATCCAGAAGGGGGCTTCCTCCGTGGCGGGAGCCTCAACCAAGCTCCGCCTGAAGAATCGCCTGCGCATGAAATCCCTGCTGAAGACTCCTTCGACCAAGCCCTCCTTGGATTTCAAGTCGAGAATCTCCGTCACCAGACTCACGCTTTCACCGCTTTCAGTCTTGCAAGATTCCTCTTCCCGGAAATCCTTGAGCTTCCACAGCAACAGCCCGGGATCAACTTTCTCTTTAATCTCAAACACCTTAGCAGGCAGAACCAAACCTGACACCCACAAACAATTTCAAACACCTGACTTTAAAGCATTCCACCAGCTTGACACGAACTATCCATTAAAAAACCTCATAGACCACGCGTTAACAAGAGAGTGTCCGTAAACTCTCAGACATTGCAGAATAGTCAACGCCAGACTGTTCAGAAAGCGGAAACGAAAGATCGCATGGTTGTTGGTAAACCGCTATCCTTAAATAAAATACACCTTATTTCGTAGTTAGCTTTGAACGTTAACATGGATGGCATTAAATGTCAGAGGAGTTCCGCCACAGGCTTCGAATAATCGACACTGACGTAGATGGCACTTTGAAGGTGTCCTATGCCTTGGCAAAGATAAAGGGAGTCGGGCCCAGCCTTGCTGATGCGATGCTCAGGAAGGTAGGTATACGTTCTGACAAGAGGGCGGGCTTTCTGTCGGAAGCTGAGGTTGACCAGTTGGAAGAGTTGATCAAGGATCCTGCGAAGGGCGGCTTGCCAAGCTGGCTTTTTAACAGGAGAAAGGAGCAGGAGACTGGGAAAGACGCCCACTTGATAAGTGCGGATCTGGTTCTTAGGACGAAGATGGACATAGAGAAGATGAAGGAAATAAAGTCTTGGCGTGGATATCGTCATGCTTACGGGTTGAAGGTGAGGGGTCAAAGAACCAAGACAACTGGCAGAGCGGGTAAAGCTTTGGGTGTCAAGAAGAAAACGCTCATGCAGAGGCCAGGTGCAGCGGAGAGCAAGTAGCCATGGGTGACCCGAAGAAGCAGAGAAAGAAGTACGACACTCCGCGTTTTCCTTGGCGAACGGACATCATGCAGGGAGAGCTTAAACTCATCGGCGACTACGGACTGCGGAACAAGCATGAACTGTGGCGGCATGAAACCCTGCTTTCCAAGTTCAGGGGCATTGCTCGCGCACTCATAGGCGAAACGCCTGAGGAACGCAAGAAGATGGAAGACGAGCTGTTGGTCCGTCTGAAGAAACTCGGCGTCCTCGACGAAACAGCAGTGTTGGACGACGTTTTAGACTTGACGATAGAGGACATTCTTGAGCGCAGGTTTCAGACGATTGTTTTTCGCAAGGGCCTGGCAAAAACGATGCAGCAGTCTCGCCAACTCATAGGCCACGGGCACATGTCGATAGGGAACCGAAGAGTCACCACTCCAGGCTACATCGTACCCAGACCTGAGGAAGGTCAGATAACCTACACGCCGAAGAGTTCACTCGCAAACCCGGCTCATCCGCTTCGTCAAACAATATCGGTAGCGCCGGCGGCTGAACCAAGAACTGCCAGATCACGGAGTGAAGGAGAATAATGAGCTCAAGCAAAAGAACCGAAAGATGGGGAGTCGTCCACATATTCAGTTCCTATAACAACACCATAATACACATAACCGACATTTCGGGCGCCGAAACTATAGCCCGAACGTCTGGAGGCATGGTTGTCAAAGCCAGCAGGATGGAGTCCTCGCCCTATGCGGCGATGCGCGCGGCCTCGCTAGCCGCTGACGTTGCACGGGATAAGGGAATAACGGCGATTCACATCAGGGTCAGGGCTCCTGGAGGAGCGGGGCCTAGAACACCCGGTCCGGGCGCGCAAGCTGCCATCAGAGCCTTGGCAAGAGCAGGGTTCAGGATTGAACGAATCGAAGAAGTCACGCCTGTACCGCATGATGGCACCAGGAGACCCGGCGGCAGAAGAGGAAGAAGAGTCTAGAAGGCACGTACAATCCTTCTTCTGATAGAAAAATTGAAATAATGCACCAATGTTCTATTGAGCGGCACGGCAAAGTGGAACACTGTTACGGGGTGTCCTTACAAGTGGAAATAAAGGTGCTTGAGAAAGACGAAACGAACTTGCGTTTGCTCATTCGAGGAGCCGATATCCCACTTATGAATGCGCTTAGAAGAATCGTAACTTCTGAAGTTCCCAGCATGGCTATAGATGAGATTGTAATGGTGGAAAACTCTTCCATACTGATGGACGAGACAATCGCCCACAGACTCGGGCTTGTCCCTCTGAAGACAGACTTGGACAGTTACAACCTGCCTGAGGAATGTCCGTGCAAGAGTGAATTCGGATGCAACCTCTGCCGAGTTACTCTCGCTTTGGACGTGGACGCCAAGGGGGAAGGAAGAACAGTTTACTCGGGTGACATGGTTTCAGAAAATCCTAACGTTGTGCCTGTAACCGACAGGATTCCAATGTTGAAACTGGCTAAGGAACAGAAAATAAAGCTTGAGGCGTACGCAAGGTTGGGACAGGGCAAGAACCATGCGAAATGGGAACCAGTTTCGATGTGCACCTACAAGTACTATCCAAAGATAGAGATTACGAAACGCTGCAGCGTGTGCGGCAAATGTGTGGAGATGTGTCCGCGAAGAGTCCTGGTGAAAAAGGGCAACAGCATCGAAGTAAATGATCTGCTCGCCTGCACGCTCTGCCAAGACTGCGCCAACGCTTGTCCAGAGAGCCCATCGGCAATACAAATTTCAGGAGAAGAAAACGCATTCATATTCAATCTGGAATCTACGGGTACGCTTCCTCCGGAAAGGATAATGGCCGAGGCCAGCAAAATACTGGATAAACATCTGAAAGAGCTTGAAGGCGAAATCAAGGTGAGAAAGAGTGAAAAAAGCTAAGCCAACGAACCCGGAACTTCTAGAACTCGCCAGTTCCCTCAAGAAGCAGAGCAGGGAAAGCAAGGCGGAAGTCTGGCGAGACATTGCCGAACGCCTGGTCAAATCCAGAAGAAGAAGAATATCCGTGAACCTGAGCCGTCTGGACAGGTACACCTCTAAGAACGAAACAGTGGCCGTTCCAGGAAAGGTGCTGGCTGCGGGTGAGATAACCCACCCCATAACCGTGGCTGCGTTCACTTTCTCCGGAAAAGCAAAAGAAAAAATAAAAGCTGCAAAGGGAAAATGCGTGTCTTTCTCTGACCTTGCCAAGAAGAACCCGAAAGGTTCAAACATCAAAATTATCGGGTGAAAACGATGGAGAACACAACCAAACCCGCAAGTGTAATAGACGCTGACGGCCTTATTCTGGGCAGAATGGCAAGCAACATTGCCAAGAGACTCATAGAGGGCGAACATGTTATGATTGTGAACGCCGAAAAAGCCGTTCTCTCAGGAAAAAGGAGAAGCAAAGTGAACGAAGCAAAGGTGTTCCTCGAAGTTGGAGGAGTAGGAAGAGGGCCATTCCACTACAGAAGGCCCGACAGAATAGTCAGAAAGGCCGTCAAGGGCATGCTTCCAATCAGGCAGCCTAAAGGCCTTCAAGCTTACAGAAGACTCCAGGTGTTCATAGGAGTCCCAGACAATCTAAAAGACCAGAAGATGGGCACCCTGGCGGACGCTCAAGCCAAGAAGTTAACCTGCCCGTACTTCACGGTGGGCGAACTTGCGAAAGGAATAGGTTGGAATCAAGGAGAATAGATATGCCTGCTAAAAAGACTTTAGTTGTTAGCGGAAAAAGAAAAACCGCCACTTCACGAGCCGTCGTGAGAGCTGGAATCGGAAAGGTGCACATTAACAGAGCTCCAGTGGAAATTTTCGAGCCGGAAATCGCTCGTGAGAAGATTATGGAACCTCTCATACAGGCTGGAAACGAGGTTCGCAACCAGCTGGACATAGACGTGAAAATGTCGGGCGGAGGTTACATGGGCCAAGCCGAGGCCGCTAGGATGGCGATCGCGAACGCCATACTGAAATGGACGAAGAGTTCACACCTGCGCACCGTTTTTGCCGAGTACGACAGAACGATGATTGCTGGAGACAACAGGAAGAAAGAACCCAAGAAGTTCGGGGGACCCGGAGCAAGGTCGAGGGATCAGAAGAGCTACAGATAAAGAGGTCTGGACCGGATGATAATACCCGTTAGATGTTTTACTTGTGGCAAACTGATTGGAGACAAATGGGAAGAGTTTGCAAGACGAGTGAAGGCAGGAGAGAATGCTGGCGAAGTCTTGGACAGTCTTGCCGTCAAACGCTACTGTTGCAGAAGAATGCTTCTCTCGCACGTGGAAATACTCGACGAGGTTCTGCGGTTCTACGAAGAGGCTGAAAAACGAAAAGAGGCAAGAAGCTACTACTAGGGCGGTTGAAAGGGAAAACCATGTCTACAATCATTGAAGACGTAATCGCGAGAAAGGTCTTCAACGGCCGGGGAGAAGAAACGGTCGAAGTTGATATCATCACCACCTCTGGCTTCGGCAGGGTTGCGGCCCCCGCAGGGAAAAGCAGGGGAAAATCGGAGGTCGTTTATTATCCGCAGGGCGGAGTGGAACAAGCGGTAAAAAAAGTTGAAGAACTCATAGCGCCGGAAATAGTGGGGTTAGGTGCTGATTGTCAAGAAGAGATCGATAAAACGTTGCATGACATCGACGGTTCAAAGGATTTTCGGGCAGTCGGCGGCAACACCGCATTCGCCGTTTCATTGGCCTGCGCCGAAGCTGCGGCAAACTCTTCCGGGCTGCTGCTATTTCAGTTCCTGGGTGGGCATGTTGCGAATGAACTTCCGTATCCGCTTGGCAACACGATAAGCGGGGGGCAGCACGCTCAGGGAAAGTCTCCAGACTTTCAGGAGTTTCTCGTTTTGTCCTACGGGGCCGAATCTTTCTTGGAGGCTGCGACGGCTAACATAATGGTTCACAGAAAAGTCGGAGAAATTCTTGTAAAGAAAGACAAGCTCTTCGGCCAGGGAAAAAGCGATGAGGGCGCGTGGGTTGCTAATGTGGGAACCGTGGAGGCCTTAGAGGTTTTGGCACGGGCCTGTGAAGAAGTGGGCTCTGAAACGGGTTTCGAATGTGGGATGGGCGTTGACGTCGCATCTTCTTCGCTGTGGAACGGCAAGACTAAGACTTACAACTATCAAAAAGAGAAAAAAACGAGAACATCGGGTGAACAGCTGGAATTCATCCTTGAACTCATAAAGAAATATCGTCTGGTATACGTCGAAGACCCATTCCATGAAGAGGACTTCGCAAGCTTCGCAGAGTTGACGAAGAAAGTCAAGAACTGCTTGATATGCGGCGACGACCTTTTCACGACAAACAGCGAGAGGCTAAGTCGCGGGATAAAGTTGCACGCTGCCGACTCTATCATAATAAAAGTCAACCAAGTGGGCACGCTGACGGATGCCTGGGAAACAATCGAAATGGCGAAAAGAAACGGATACGTACCAGTGATGTCTCATCGTTCGGGTGACACCTGCGATTGGCACATAGCGCACTTGGCCGTGGCTTTTGAATGTCCGGTGATAAAGACGGGGGTTGTTGAAGGCTCTCGCATTGCGAAGATAAACGAGTTAATAAGGATAGAAGAGTTTCTTGGGGACAGGGCCGAGATGGCCAGTCTTGACATGCTTGAGGGAGGATAGAAACTTGTCCGAGGATGAAGACAGCAAGGAGAATATCGAAGAAGAAACTACAGATGAAGAAACTGAACAGGCAGAAGATGAGGAGACGATAGAGGAAGAGGTAAAACTGACTGAGGAAACCAAAGCGGAGACGACGGAAGCGAGCGCTGAAGCGGTTCCGGAAGAAGAACTTTTGATGCCGCGGGATACGTTGCTGTCCGCTGGAATACACATCGGAACCAGAATGAAGACTGGGGACATGGAACAGTTCATATATCGTGTGAGGGCCGACGGCCTGTTTGTCTTGGACGTAAAGAAAACGGATGATCGCATAAGAGTCGCCGGCAAGTTTCTGGCACGGTTTGAACCCGGAAAAGTTGCTGCTGCCGCTGCTAGACTCTACGCACAAGAACCGGTGACCAGATTCTGTCAACTGACCGGAGCAACTCCTGTGATCGGCAGGTTCATTCCGGGGCTCTTGTCAAATCCGTTGTATCCTAACCGCATCGAACCAGAGGTGCTGATAGTGTCTGACCCGAGAGCTGACGGCCAAGCTGTAAAAGAGGCGGCTTCAGTCGGGATACCTGTTGTGGCTCTTTGCAGCACAGACAATGAGTTTAACGGAGTGGACCTCGTTATTCCAACGAACAACAAGGGCCGACGCGCGTTGGCCGTAATCTACTGGCTCTTGGCAAAACAGATATTGCGCGAGAGGGGCGAATTGGCAATGGACAAGGATCTGCCCCTGACAATCGACGATTTTGAAGCGAAGATTGCCCGGGAGGAGGAGGAAACCTAACCTAATGGTGAAGGTTCGGCGTCCAACACAGGCCGGAGCCTTCTATGAGGGAACCCCCGACGCGTTGAAGCTGCAAATAGAGAAGTGTTTTAAGGACAAGCTCGGACCAGGTGAACTTCCCAGAGTTGTAAAAACAGGTCCCAGAAGTGTGATTGGGCTCATTTGTCCCCACGCAGGCTACATGTTCTCGGGGCCAGTGGCTGCTCATGCTTACTACAAGCTCGCAGTTGATGGCAAACCAGATGTCGTAGTGCTTCTCGGTCCAAACCACACGAGCCTTGGAAGCGGTCTGGCCATCATGAACGATGGCGTTTGGCGTATGCCTCTGGGTGATGTTGAGGTAGACCGTGAAACGGCAAATCAGATCGTGCAGGTATCACGCATCGTGGACATTGATGATTCTGCTCACAGTCATGAACATTCTATCGAGGTTCAACTTCCATTTCTCCAGTACCTTTATGGCTCTGCGTTCAAGATTGTGCCAATCTGCTTCCTCATGCAGGATCTGTCCTCAGCCAGGGAGGTTGGGCAGGCAGTGGCCAAAGTCTTGCTTGGCAAGAAAGCCGTCATCATAGCCTCCTCAGACATGACTCATTATGAGCCTCAGGTAAGTGCCGAAAGGAAGGACAGGAAAGCTCTGGAGGCAATCGAAGCGATGGATGAGGTTGGCTTTCAATCGGCCGTCGAAACCTACAACATCACTGCCTGCGGTCACGGTCCGATAGCTGCTCTGATTACCGCTGCGAAGGCTTTGGGGGGGAGGGAGGCAAAATTATTATGCTATGAGACCAGTGGAGATGTGATTGGCGACCGCTCAAGCGTCGTTGGGTACGCCGCCGTGTGTTTCACGAAATAGTGATGTGGAATGGGAGTCGTAGCCTCAGCTCCCGCGAAAGTTATTCTCTTCGGAGAACACTTCGTAGTATACGGTGAGCCCTCCATCGTGTTGGCCATAGACAAACGGGCATACGCCACAGTCGATCGACGCAACGACAGGCGCATCCATCTGCAATCGGCAAACCTAGGCTTCGCGGGCTTCTTCGAAAATGGGAATTTCAAGGTTGAGAAAGGAGATGCGAAGGAAGCTAGGATGAGGTTCGAGGCGATAATGCTGGCTGTAGAAAAAGTTACGAAGATGTGCGCGGAAGACGTTGGCTTGAACATTGAAATCAACTCAACAGTTCCTGTCGCGGCGGGTTTAGGCTCTTCCGCGGCCGTGATAGTCGCTGTTACAGCTGCAACCGGTTCTCTTCTCAGGGCAAAGATGTCAAAGGAAGACATCTTTCGTATCGCTTGTGAAACCGAAAAGGTCGTGCATGGTACCACGTCAGGAGTGGATCCTGCAATTTCAACTTTCGGCGGCGCGCTCCTGTTTCAAATGGACACGGGATTCAAGCCTCTGGAAGTGAAGGCGGATATCCCGCTCGTCGTAGGCGACACGGGCGTCGAGAGATCTACACGAGTTCAAGTTGAAAAAGTGCGAAGCATGACGGAGAACTATCCGAGCCTCTTCGAGCCTCTGCAAAGAGCTGCAAGAGAAATCGTCCTCAGGGCTATCAACGCATTCAATGACAATGATTTGGTCACTCTGGGAGAGTTGATGAACATCAATCACGCCTTACTGTACGCCTTAGGAGTCTCCGACGAGTCCCTCGAATGGCTGGTAAACGCTTCGCGCAAGGCAGGAGCCTTGGGCGCAAAACTAACGGGAGCTGGGGGCGGAGGATGTATGGTCGCATTAGCTAAAAACGAAAGGATCGAACAAGTCATGGAAGCGATAATGACTGCAGGCGGAAGACCGTTCATGGCGAGAAAAACAGATGAAGGGGTCAAGATTGAGCAGGCCTGAGCTTACGGTTTTGAAGATCGGCGGATCCGTCATCACGGACAAGAACGGTGAGCTAGCGCCTCGAACACAGGAAATAGCTCGTTTGACGGAAGAGATACAGAAATCACGGGTCAAAAGGTTGATTATCGTGCATGGAGGCGGGAGCTTCGGGCACCCCTCCGCCCAAAGGTACGGGATTAAAGATGGGTTGAAGGAGGATTCACAGAAGATCGGGTTCTCTGAGACTCATCACGTGATGACCGTGCTCAATGGACTCTTCATGGACTCTCTCATCTGGCACGAGGTTCCAGCGGTAAGCGTTACACCGTCTTCCTGCATAATCACCGAAAACGGAAGAATAAAACACTTTGAAGACGCAGCCATAAGGGCACTGCTGGACATGGGTTTCATTCCAGTCCTCTACGGAGATGCGGTCGTAGACTCAAAACTGGGTTTCACCATCCTTTCTGGCGATCAGCTCGTCTCAGCACTCGCCATTGGATTCAACGCAGAACGCATAGTATTCGGCGTCGATGTGGACGGCCTCTACGATGCCGATCCCAAGGTTGAGAAAACCGCCAAAATGTTCAAGCACCTGAATCTGGAAGAACTGAAGAAGCTTCAAAACAAGCTTTGCATGCCGACGGCCCGGGACGTCACAGGCGGCATGTTGGGCAAAGTCGTGGAACTGTTGCCCGCCGTCGAACACGGGATTCCGGTGACGATAGTGAACGCATCGAAACCCGGCAACGTCTGCAAGATTCTTGAAGGACAACCGGTAGAAGGCACGGTGATAGGGAAGGAATAGGTTTTGGCAGAGAGGACGAGAAAACGGAAAGCAGAGCACATAAACATATCCTTGAATCACAACGTCCAGGCTAGAGAAGTGACAACAGGCTTCGAAGAAGTGTTATTCGTTCACAAGGCTCTGCCGGAAATCGACAAGCAACAGATAGATTTGTCAACAACAGTTTTCAGTCACAAGTTTGCGGCACCTCTGATGGTGGGCGCTATAACCGGTGGAACACATGAAGCCACAAAAATCAACGCAACGATAGCCGAGGTCGTTGAAGAGCTTGGCTTAGGAATGGGGGTGGGCAGTCAACGCGCCGCGCTGGAGGACAGGAAGCTCGAAGAATCCTTTGCCGTGGCGAGGAGGAAAGCGCCAACAGCCTTTCTCGTCGCGAACATCGGCGGGGTGCAACTGGTCAACGGAATAGACTTCAAGAAGGTCAAAAGGGCAATGGAAATGGTAGAAGGAGACGCTTTGGCCATACACCTGAACGCTTTGCAGGAGACAGCCCAACCTGAAGGACAGACAAACTTTGCAGGAATTCTCGAAAAGGTGGCACAAATCGCCGAAGAACTAGACAAGCCTGTCATCGTCAAGGAGACGGGCGCCGGAGTAGCCGCTGAAGAGGCAAAGAAACTGGAGGCGGTAGGAGTAAAGGGCATAGACGTGAGCGGGGCAGGCGGGACAAGCTGGGCTGCAGTTGAATACTACCGCGCAAGAGAGCTAAAAGATACTTCAAGACAGAGAATTGGAAACCTGTTCTGGGACTGGGGCATTCCAACCGCGGTGAGCCTCGTTGAAGCTTCTCAGACGGTGAGCATTCCCGTGATTGCCTCTGGAGGAGTACGAAGTGGAGTGGACGTCGCCAAGTCCTTGATCCTGGGGTCAAGCCTGACAAGCCTTTCCAGGCCCGTCCTTCAGGCAGCAGTCAAAGGAACTCGGGAGACGAGAGACACGCTTTCACTCCTGATGGACGAATTGCGAAACGTGATGTTCCTCATAGGCTCAGGGTCAATTGGAGCTTTGCACAAGGCTCCAGTTGTTGTAATGGGTAAGACAGCTGAGTGGCTGAGAACAAGAGGGTTCAGCGTCGACTCCTACGCGAGAAGAGGAAGGAATTAACCTTGAGTTTTGACGAATTTCTCGAAAAGAATGCCTCAATTGTAAACAAGGCGATTGAGAAGTACATCCCAAGAACACTGTCAAAAAAGGCCATCCTCTTTAGACTCAGTGAGCCACGATACGCCTACAACTTGGAGGCCTTGAACAAAGCAATTGCTGATCCGATATGGGAATTTCTTGACAGAGGCGGAAAACGGTGGCGACCAGCGTTGTTCCTCCTAATATGCGAAGTGCTCGGCAAGAAATCCGCAGGCTTCACCGATTTCGCAATTATTCCCGAGGTTGTGCACAACGGAACTCTGATGGTCGACGACGTAGAAGACAGCTCGGAATATCGACGAGGCAAACCGTGTACGTACAAAATATTCGGTTTGGACATAGCCTTGAACGCTGGAAACGCGATGTACTTCTTGCCGCTTCTTCCACTTCTGGAAAATAGAAACAAGTTTTCTGCCAGAAAACTCTCTCAGGCCTACGGGGCCTACATTCAGGAGATGATCAGCCTGAGCCTCGGTCAGGCTATGGACATTGCGTGGCACAGGGGCTTGGCAAACGCTGATGAAATAAGCGAAAAGGACTACTTGCAGATGTGCGCGTACAAGACTGGAACCTTGGCGAGAATGGCCGCCAAGATTGCGGCTGTTTTGTGCGATGCGGATGAGCAGACGGTTGAAAAGCTCGGACACTTCGCCGAAAGCTTGGGGGTAGCTTTCCAGATGAAGGATGACGTTCTGGATCTGACCAGCTTGGAGTTCACAGAGAAAAAAGGCGGCCGTGGACAAGACATAACGGAAGGAAAGCGCAGCCTGCCCGTGATACGCACTCTCAAAGTTTCAAACGCCGCGGACAGGAAAAGACTCATCGAGATACTCAACATGCATACTTCGGAACAAAGGCTCAGAGAAGAAGCTATCGCCATAATGGAAAAGTACGACTCAATAGAATACACTAAGCAATTTGCCAGAAGAGTCGTCAAAGCAAGCTGGGTACAGACCGAGCAACTTCTGCCCAATTCAGAGGCGAAGGAAAAACTAAAAGCCTTCGCGGAATTCTTGACTGAGAGAAAAATCTAGACAATTGAGTGTAGAACCTTTGACGGATAAGATGAACGCGCAGCTCAAGGAGTCCATTCGCAAGACGGCTCTGTTGAACGCGGTCAAACATGATGGTAAGGCACAGAGCCGCCCCGTCGTCGGAAAGATACTAGGGGAAGAGCCCGAGTACAGAACCAAGGTCAAGGAAGTGTCAGACCTCGTTAACGAGATCATCCGAGAAGTCAATGCTCTTTCACTGCGAGAACAGCTTCACATTATCGAGGAAAAATGGCCCGAGGCTCTCGTTAAAGAGAAGGTGCAGGAAGAGAGACGTCTTCCGCCCCTGGCGAACGTGGCGAACTATCAGCGAATTGTCACACGCTATTCGCCGAACCCTGACTGCGTGCTGCACTTGGGGTCTGCCAGGGCGATAGTGCTGAGCCACGAATACGCGCGCAAGTACAAGGGCAAATTCATACTTCGCTTCGAGGACACCGATCCTAAGCTGAAGAGGCCGGTTCTGGAGTTCTACGATAGCATCAGAGAGGACTTAGCCTGGCTTGAGTGTAAACCTGACGAGGAGTATATCCAGAGTGACAGAATCCCGATATACTACGAGTATGCTGCTAAGCTGCTTAACGACGGCAACGCTTATGTCTGCACGTGTAAGCCCGAAGAGTTTCGAAAGAGAATTCTTGCTCAAAAGGCTTGCAAGTGCCGTGATTGCCCACGGGAAGAGCATCTCGCAAGGTGGAGGCGCATGCTTGAAGGAGGCTACAGGGAGGGCGAGGCCGTTGTCCGCGTCAAGACGGACTTGAGTAGCCCTAACCCTGCGGTGCGCGATTGGCCCGCACTCCGCGTTCTGGACCCTGAGAAGTACCCTCATCCGAGGGTCGGAAGCAAATATCGCGTGTGGCCACTGTACAACCTGGCAGCGGGGGTTGACGATCACCTTATGGGAATCACTCATATTATCCGGGGGAAGGAGCACCTCACGAACCAGGTTCGTCAGGAGTACCTGTACCGGTACTTGGGC
>Ga0187770_10001399_pt1 | contig 12777 bp, 7 predicted proteins | sample 0116_SJ02_MP02_2_FD_133154 | JGI IMG/M metagenome (GOLD analysis project Ga0187770, IMG submission 133154) | Tropical peat soil microbial communities from peatlands in Department of Meta, Colombia - 0116_SJ02_MP02_20_MG | ecosystem: Environmental > Terrestrial > Soil > Wetlands > Peat | place...
ACGACGTAGACCTGAACGCGGCCGAGACTGCGGTTGTCACCCAACCGGCACTAGCGGGCAGCATAATGACCCAGAGCTTTGGTGAACCAGACGACCTGGTTGGTTGCAACTACTTCCCATGTAACAGCACAGGCTTTGCTGGAAACCCGCCGCCCTATTTCGATTCTACCATCCGAACCATTTACAACAGCAATATGGCCATCGCTATTTCTATGGGGTGGACCGTCTTGGCTTCAAGCGGCGACGACGGAGCGAACGAAGCATTCTCATATGTCGGAACGGGGGAGTTAACTCCGTCATACCCGGCGACAAATCCTGACGTTCTAGCCGTCGGAGGCACAGGAGGCTTCCCATACGGAGGCCAGTACGGAACAAGCAACCGAAAGGTCCTGAACTTTCCCCCAGGCCCAGGCGGAACGCTCAAATGCGCTGCGGGAGCGACATGCTACACTGGCTTAGTCGTCATTAGCGGCGGGGCATTGGGATGCTCAACGACAGCCACGCGGACGGCGGGCGTACCCACAAGCTGCTTCCCAATAGGTTACGGCGGCGAACAGACTTGGCAAGAGGTGCCTGCGATCGCTGCACTCCGTGCTTCCTCCGGTGGCGGAATCAGCAACGACTACTACGCCGGCTACCCCGGTTACGGCTACCCGTCCATGGCAACATACACGCGACCCAGCTACCAACGAAACCTGCCTACGACCTGGATGCTGGCGAACGGTACAAGCGTAGAGAGCGGTAGCGGTAAGACGGTATACAGCGGAGGCCGAGCGACACCGGACGTTGCCTTCAACGCGGCAAGCGAAGGTGGCGTACTCGCATACATGGGGCCATCCAGCTTACTATCTTTCGAATATCCTGCTGGTCGTTGGGTTGTTTTCGGTGGCACCAGCGCTGCTTCACCGGCCTGGGCTGCAATCATAGCCCTAGTCCAACAAAAACACGGAGGCCCCGTAGGGTTCCTAAACCCCGCGATCTACGCACTAGCACGCACTACCCTCTACAGGTACGACTTCCACGACATAAGGGTAGGCAACAACACAGATGCCCCCGTCGGGCCGCTTCCGTACCCATACTGCGCCCAGTTCTGCGAACCCGGAAACGTCACACAAAACGGCTACGTGGCCGCAAAAGGCTACGACTTGACGACCGGTTGGGGCTCGCCGGACGTTACCCACTTCGTTAACGACATACAGCAATATCTACCGCCATTCAATGAATGATAGCTACGGGTTGAGCATACGAGAGAACCTAAACCCAAACTCCCCTTTTTTTGTTTCCATAATCACCCTCTTTTCGGGATATAGGTACTAATTCTTCTCAAGTTGAAGGATGGGGCTGGTTGTGGGTTATGATGAGTGATGGTACGAAATGATGATTCGGTCAGTCGTAGGTATCAGGTTCCGGATGAATTCTGGGATAGGCTTGAACGGCTTGCTCCCTCCGCCAAAACCGTGCTCTCATGAGAAGTCAGCTCGCGTTACTTGAAACAGATGCTACTAAAGCTTTCGTGAAGCAACGATCACTCGACCACTCGACGCCTTGAAGAACCTATTCAAATTTTCAATCCTAACAGCCAAGAAAAAGATAGGGCGGGAATTGTTAAGGCATAGATACACAATGCCTGCCCCCGAACTAAGCATGTACCACTCGTTGCTTTAGACCATGTCTGGCGTAGTTGTCGTACACGTAGGTGTATTTCGAATCGTAGTTCTCTAAAATGCTGAGGAGAAATTGTCTAACGGCTTCATTCTGTAGGGTTGGTTTGGGTTCCGAGAATTATGCCCTGCAGGGATTTTTCAGGCAGCATCACTGTGACAAGTATCCAGTCCGCAACATAACCACAACTCTTACTAGAATCATAGATGACGACATTTCATGCGCTGCCGAAACAAGTTTCCTCGCGCACAGGGAGGATTCTTGGATTTTTTTCGAGAAAGAAAAGGAGGGATGCGGGTGGTTAGGCCCGCTTTTCTGGAGTTTATGGTGTCACGTAGTTGAGCGAGCTACCCCAGTTAATGAATTTGTCTCTTGTTCCGCCACACGACGGGTCAACTAGGAACTGGGAGTCGGAGCAGTTGGGTGATTGTATGTATTCAGTTTCGAAGTATATTTTGCCGCCTGAGTTTGGTAGGAAGATTGCCCAAGTGTAGTCTCCCCAACGGGGTCTATAGAATGACAGCGAATGCGGTGTGTTGAAGTTCTGATATTCACTGAAGCCGTCCTGCGGCGACATGCCCAAGTCGGCAACATTGATTACTTTTCCTATGAGGCCGTGTGAATTCTTTGACAATCTACCGTAAGCAGTGCTCGGGTAGAAGCCTCCATGGTCAGCGCCCGTAGGTCCGCCATTTCCTGTCAACGTGAAAGCTATGATGGCTCTCATGTCTGCAGGTCCGCCGTCTTGAGATGGCGTGCCGCCTGCCGCCATGGACGGGAAGACGAGGTCTTCATGTTTCGCAGTGACGTAGGCTTGGTCGGTTAGAGTGGTCGTGGGGGAGCCGGCATCGAAGCTGCTGGTTCCTACCACAAAGTAAGCCGAGCCCACATGTACTTCGTCCGCGCCAGAGGGGGACAGATACTTTTGAGTTATCAGCGTGCTTATGGCGCCCCAGAGCTGCCCTTGAGCATACGAAACCTGGGTGAAGCCGTCGCCGTTGGCCTGAATTTCACCCTCAGGCGTACCTAGGTGACTCATGCGAAGGCTGAACGTACTAGCTGGCCCTGCAACCCACGTTGGCGAGTTAGGGAACGATCCGAAAGCTTGGCTGACTTTGTAGGAAGTTCCGGTGTTGTAGTCGACAGATATTGCGAATGAGTCAGTCTGGAAGGCCAACCAGTAGCTGGTTCCCGTCGTGAGTGCTACGCTGGGCGTTGTTAGATCATAAAAGCCAGCAGCACATCCTGTGGGGGTAGTGCACGCAAACGATGCGCTTTGCGCGAGAAGAGTTCCCGGAGTGTTTGAACCCGTATTCGTGTAGATGGCAGCACTGATGTGCGTACCAAATGGGAAGCTTGACAATTGTATTCCGACGCTTTGAAGGGTTCCTCCGAAGGAGGCTGTGACCTCGCTGGCGTAAACGGCGCCGTTCTCGGCCGAGCTATGAGCGGTACCACCGATTGTATCAACGACGGGGTATTGTGTGTCGCCGAGGGGTATCGGACCAGCCTTTTGTGGAGCAAGGGTCCATGGGGGTCCTTGGTTCGCGACGTACGACTGTACGTTCGTAAACAGCGTGCCGCCGAACCCGATACCGCTGCAGGTTCCGCAACCGAAGCTGTTTAGGTTTGATAGGCCTGTCCACTGGAATTCGGCGATCCGATTGTCTCCCTGTGTAGTTCCAAAGGCAAACGAAGCGAAGTCCAGGTTCGCGAGCATGTAACCGGTGCCTCCGTGGGTGTTGTCAAACTGAGTCGGGTCGGGTGATTGGGCTGGGATGACTTGGTACCAGCAGTCGATTCCTCCCGAACCGATACATGTTCCATCTGGTGGTTGAATCGCCGGGTCGGTGCCCATGTTCTCAATGGCGACGTTAAAGAACGGGTTGGGCGCGCCGGGGCTAGGTGCATTGAAGGGAGTAAGGACGGGAAAGCCTAGTTCCAGTGCCTTCTTGCTAAACGCCAATTCTTGTGCGCCGTTGAAGAATTCCCCGAAACCCGGATTTCCGTTCAGGGGAAATTCGTCGTAGAACATTAGGAAGGCATCTCTTGTGGTTGCGATTTTAGCAAAATCATTAAGGAAGGATCCTACGCCCGGATCCGTAGGGTTGACAATGTTAGGGTCTACGAAGTAGATGTTGTAGGCACCCGTTGGGTTGTTAGTTACGCTCACAGCGATTCCTTCACGGCATGCATCTTCTAGGGCAGCGAAACATCCTGCGAAGGTACCTCCAATCGACTCGGGGGTTGTTGATACGATTTCCGTTATGAACCAATGTCCGCCGTTGTCATAGTCATACAGGCATGATGGGTCGCCACCGCTGCTCCAGCCTAGCGTTGTAAGGCCCATTAGGTTGTCAAGGGTTATGTCTGCTGAAGCAGGCGTGAGGTTTGTATTGTAAACTCGTAGCTCTCCAATGTTGAGTACATTCATCACGTAGCCGTTGCCGACGCATAAGGGTCCGTCGGGGGGTTCGACATCGACTCCGACCGTAGCGCCAGTGTCAACACCATTCAATCCTAAGGTGCCGACACTGAGTGAAGACGTTGCGCCGCCGAGACTGAGGCTAATCGTGTCGCAGCCTGCCGCCTGCGGCGCACAGTTAACTGCTGGAGGGGGGAGAGCTTTGGGCAAGGTGCTTGGCCTTGGGTTATAGCCGAAACCGTGAGCAGGAATCCAGGATTGGTGGGGAATGGAGTTGGAGGGTTTGACTAGGCTTGGCTTTACCAGTGAAGGGGTCACCTTCAAGGGGCCAGCAATTAGAGCCCTACTAGCAGGGCCCACATAAGTTGAGTTGTGGCTCGCGAAGCGAAATGGCGTGGCGCCCACTTGCGTTATGGGCGCGATGAAAAGTGGTGCAAACGCTAAGAACATCACTAGTATTGAGAGTAATGCAATTCTAATTTTTCTTATCTCCATTTATAACACGTAATCCGTCGGCTTGCTGCGATGGAAATATAACACTTTCGACAAACAGCGTCATTACCTTGCCATCCTTCATTGAATCCGAGAGTTACTTCAAAAACTCATGAAAGCCATTCATAGCGTACTCCATATTTGTTCACTAACGTATTGGTCAGCATACACATAGAATTATCGGGTGTCCCACACCCAATCACAGATGATTCCGGAGTGATATCTGCCTCGAAAACTCTAATCATGTCATATTGAATGTCGTCCAATCAAATCTGAACATTCATATCTCTGGTACATGTGGGTGGATAACTCAGATCACATAATCGGTGTGTAATTTACTGTACTTTCAATACGGGGAACATTAAGAAGCATGGTCAAGTTGCGATGGTTCTCAAGGCTACTCCTGTTATTCCTGTGCACCGCTGCGTTTAATCCAATTCTCATATCGAATGGTGCTCATGCCAATGTCGTATCAACTGTTTCAACGAATACATCCGCCTCGGAATGTTCTCAACCAGGGCTCGCTGACTTTTCAACTCAACAGATATCACCCTCAGCTTCAAACGCGTCACTACCTGGGCACGTAGTTCAACCTGTGAAGCAAGGCCAGGCACGCCTCATCAGGCCCGTAAACCCGACTCTACAATTATACGTTGAATTAGTGTTCAAGATCAGAAATGAGGCGCAATTTCAGAAGTGCCTCGATTCTATCGATGCCCCTTCTTCACCCGAATACCGAAGATACTTGAACAGCACGACGCTTCAACCCTTCCTTCCGACTCCAGGCCAAAAAGCATCGGTCTTCAACCTACTCACCCGGGCGGGGCTAATCGTAACGGATGGCGCGTCACCTTTAGTTCTAGACGTAGAAGGTAACGCTAAGGCAATCATGTCAGCCTTCGCCATCCGGCTCTCAGTATACAGCTATGGCAGTTCATCCTTCTTCGCAACCGATACTGATCCACGGATGCCCAGCAACCTTGCTTCTTTGGTCAATGGAATCTTGGGTTTAGAGAACTACACAAGGACCAAGCCTGCCGAGTCTCCTTGCAATGGCCCCTATTGTCCGCAAGGAATTCAAATGGGCTACTCAATATCCACGCTAATCTCGAGTGGGGAGACAGGTTCAGGGCAGAAGGTTGCCGTTGTTGACATGCCGGGTGATCCGAACTCTCAAACCGCCATAAACACGTTCGACTCCCAGTACGGCCTAACTGCGACTACTCTAAACATCGTCTACCCCGATGGAATTCCGAACTCTTGGGACCCGACATGGGCGTCGGAAGCTGTGATGGATATCGAGGCTGTACATTCTGTGGCTCCGGGTGCTACGATAGTATTGGCCTACCCAACGGGTGATATACTGGACGGTGTGGACTACGTAACTTCGCATGGGCTCGCGAGCGTAATCTCGAATAGCTGGGACTACAGTTGTGTGTCTTCCGCTTCTTGCAGCGATACTCAGTTGCCTCCATCTCTCGTTTCTTCAGCCGATTCACGACTGGCTTTAGATGCGGCGCAAGGTGAGACGATACTCTTCGCCTCTGGAGATGAGGGCTCGCAACCCGACGGCTCCACGACTGGAACAGAATTCCCCGCGTCCGATCCGAACGTCTTAGCAGTCGGCGCAACAAACCTAGCTTTGAATGGCTGTGGGACCACAACGTGCACTGGTTACGGTAGCGAGACTGGTGCTTTCATCAGCGGTGGTGGGTACAGCGGCTATTTCAGTGAGCCCAGCTGGCAAACATCAACCATCGGCTCAACAAGTGCCCAATGTACAACAGATCACCTCAACCCAACTTGCCGAGCAGTCCCGGACGTAGCCATGCTGGGAGATAACCCGGGAATCTGGGTTTACTCGACGGCCTCAGACAAGTGCAATAGCGGGGGAGACTCTGCAGGTTGGTTCGCGTGTTCTGGAACAAGCCTATCCACCCCTCTTTGGGCTGGCTTCATTGGGATTGCCTTACAAGTGGGTGGTGGAGGGCAGTTTGGAAACATCGCCCCGTCACTGTACTCCCTAGGCGCTAGCACTTCTTATTCTACACTCTTCCATGACGTAACTGTAGGTTTCAACGGTTATTCGGCGCGGACAGGCTGGGACCCCGTGACGGGTTGGGGAAGCCCCATTGCGAACAATTTAGCAAGCGCGCTCTCTCCGATGTCGCAGACACCGCAGACTTTGGTTACGCAGGTCGATTCGGCGCCCGGTTCGGGTTCAGTTAACCCGAACTGTCCTGGGCCTGAAGGCTGTTCTAAGATCGTCGGTTTCCCGGTTACCGTTACCGCTACACCTGGTCCTTGCAAAACTGTAGGTCTTACGGCTACTTTTTGCAAAAACTCCGATTGGGTCTTTTCAAACTGGTCGACTCAGAGTGGTGTTGCATGTTCAGCGAATCCATGCAACTTCAACATGCCAAACAACCCTGTCACCCTAGGTGCCACATTCACTCAGGTTACGCCGACTTTGACTACAAATATTGCTTTTGGTTCCGGATCTATCTCGCCTAATTGCCTTGGCGGATGCTCGGAAACTGTTGGTTCTTCAGTTTCGGTGACCGCTACCCCATCGGCTGGTTGGCAGTTTTCCACATGGACGGTAATTGGCACATCTTGTTCCGGTAGTTCGTCGAGTAATCCCTGTACATTCACCATGCCCAGCAATAGCGTAACCACTTCTGCCACCTTCACGCAGGGTAAAGTCACAATGTTCGTGAGTTACTCGGTCCAGGGCGGGGGAAATCCCTCCGCCCCCGTCTTCCACTATATTGTGAACGGTGATGCGAAGTCTTTGACACTCAGTCAGACCACCGTACCATTCTTGTCTGTTGACGCGGGAACAACTTGGTCTGTGACTCCTAATCCCCTAGTCGGGTCAAGTCCATCTCAAGGCTGGTACTCGAACCAACCATTGACTGGCACGTCTTCAGCTACGACGATCGTGTTCGTTTTCTACCGCCAGACATTGCAGAAATTTTCATATTCGGTGAGCGACGGATCCGGATACTCGCCCCCTGTCATCCAATCAAGTCAGTTCGGCTCAATAGCTCAATTCACATTGACGAATACGGCGTCTTCGTACTGGCTTGATTACGGATCCGCATGGACAGTTACGAATCCTTTAGTCGGTTCTGGCTTGACAGAACGATGGTTCACAACACAAGCGACATCCGGAACGATAGGTGCTAGTATGACGCGCGCCTTCCCGTATCAACATCAATTTTACTTGACGATGCAAGTGAACCCCTCCGGAGCAGGGTTCACTACCCCCAGCAGCGGCTGGTACAATGCGGGCCAGAAGCTAACGATTAAGGCTACAGCAAAAACAGGTTACAAGCTCCAATGGGTTGGAAGCGGAACAGGCAGTTATTCGGGTACTAGCAGCTCAACAACAATCACGATGAATTCAGCGATCACAGAAACCGCAAACTTCACCTAATCGCATCGCCGAGTCTAAACGGTTTTATGACAATTGCTGATTTCAAGTTACCCCTCTATTGTTCTATTAGAAAACTCATCGATTCGAGAATTCGACAACATTACAGTAGGTTTGCGGGAGAGGTCAGGGGCGGACAATTAAGTGGTCTAATTTGTTCTTAGGTGGTTTCTTGCTAGACGGCCCTCTAATTGAGGTTTTGTCCCCTAGTGCAGGGGCAAGCTGTTAGCAAAGCATTAAAAGTATCCTAAGACAGGGCATTACTTGGCCGGTAGGTCTTCCACACGGTGAACTTCATGCAAAGAATTCCAAGTCGGAGGACTAGGGTTGCAATCCTAGCGGCGGCCATAATCCTTGTCAGCTTGGCCTCCGTCAGCTGGTATGTTCTGGCACCACCTCCACCTTCAGCTAACTCCCCAATACCCCTCTCATTATACGGTGTAGTCCGCCTCTACGCGAGTGTGTCATTCACCGGAAACGCACGGATCACAATAAGCAGCGACGGGCTTGGCCCATTCTTCGTTTCCAGGTTAACGCTGTTTCTAAATGCACCCGCGGACCTGGACGTACTCCTATACTCAATCAACATCGATGGAACAAGCACGATGCAAGTTTCCAGTTACTTACCCTCCTCCAAGGTTGTGATCGTTCCGTCGGGGCTGCAAGTTGGTGACGTCATAAGCTCGATTCCGAGCTACCTCAGCGAACTTATTGTCAAAGACCCCATGGGTAATGACGCGCTCATAGCTAATGGGGGAAGCGGCGTAGTATTTGGAATACAATTCTCGTCTGGGGGCAGTGGCGTGGGCACAACTGTTATGGCCATAGCCACCGTAGTGGCACCTTCAAACTCAACCGTAAGTATGACCATGGGTTAACGAGCGGCTTTTCGCTGAAACCTTACGGACCTAGCGTAGCTTCTGCAGGCAAGGTGAGATAGATGCTAAATGCTTCATTTCGAAGAAACAATCACTGTACCCATTATTCTCAATCGCATTAAACGATGAGCTGAGCGATAATTAACTCGTCTCACGTGACACTACAGGAACGTCGTTGAATTGCATCCTAACGTTATCATTATAATTACAGAAAAAGTAAGCGTGACGTGAAATTGTTTTGGGCCTCAGGGTTTGGTTCCGGGAGGCGCTGGAACCGTCTTTGCTGATGAGTTTTCTATTGGTCAGTTTGGGCACGGCGGTTGCCGCGCTCGACGGTTTCTTCAACTTATCCTACTACGTTCTCGCAATAATCGGTGTGACACTAGCGCAGAACGCAGTGAACGTGCTCAACGATTACTATGACTATAAGGCGGGAGTAGATGCGGCAACTTTGAAAACGCCCTTCAGTGGCGGAAGCAGGTACCTCGTCTCCGGCTTAATCAAACCAGAGAGCGCCTTCTCGTTCGGCTTGGGATCGCTTCTGCTTGCGATCCCAATCGGGGCCTACTTCGTACTCACACGGGGCTTAGCACTCCTAGGTCTAGTGGCGGTGGCTGCGATTTCTGTCTGCTTTTACTCAACAACGTTCGCGAGAATCTATCTGGGAGAATTCCTGGCGGGGCTGAACCTAGGCCCGTTAGCGATAATCGGGGCTTACTTCGTCCAAACCGCCAGCATGAGTGCCGGCGTAGTCGCGGCGAGTTTGGCTCCGGGTATCATGATCGCAAACGTACTCTACCTGAATGAAATGCCCGATATCGAGGCCGACGCCGCAGCCGGACGAAGAAACATCCCCATATTAATCGGCAGGAACCGCGCCGCAAAACTCTATGCGTTGCTAGAGGTCATTGCTCTTGCATGGATCCCTGCAGCGGTGATTTTGAGCCTTACGCCTCCTCTCACACTCATAGCTCTGGCCTCGTTACCGTTTGCCATCAAGGCTATCAGGATCACACTCCGAGAATACTCAAACACCAGCAAGTTGGTTCCCGCTCTCGCCGCGAACATTGCTACCGCATACATCACTATGGCCCTCTTAGCAGTGGGCTATGTAGTTTCAGCAGCAATGAGACCTTGAGCGAACCTTCCAAACAGTGCCAAGCGAAGACGTGTTTCCTTAACGTTCTACATCTTCTACTTCTTTGTACCACCTGGGACTCACTTCGAGGGTTGAAGCACATAATTCAGCACCGTTTGTAGAGACAGCGTGAGTCGTGGTACCTCGCTTATTTTGCTCACTGCAGCCCGCAGTTGGTTCAATGGCACTTTAGGGCTTTCGCCATTTTCACAAAAGTCCTCTCGTAATCAGTTGTCCCGCCAATTGGGAACAGTGCGTAGACCACGAAATACCTTGACGATTCAGCGCAGTGCACGTGAACGGAATGAGCTTCACGTGGGTTTTTTCGGTTCCCGATTAGAAACCCTACGGCGACCTCCTCAAACTTCGCGCGGTTGTAAAGCCCATCGTGCGAGTTTATCCTAAGTGAATCGTGGGAGACCAGCTCGAAGTTCTTCACGTTCCTAGCCTTCTTAACTCTATTAAGGCCGTGGTCAGCATGTTTTTCGACGGTTCCGAAGGTCTTCGCGGCTTTTTCTAGGTTCCCCCATGAGAGGAAAATTTTCATCTTATCACGGAAATGGAAGACGACGTCTCCTTCACCGCGCCTGGACTTAGGGTTGAACTCGAGTCGAGTGTCCTTTGGGTAATCGATCGAAAACCCGTATACGCTGAACCGCTCAAAATTCTGCTCCATCGGTCAACGACTCTCATAAACAAGGGCAAGAGATGGTAGCCGTCATTTTCTCACATAAGAGGGTTGGGATTAGACTCTGACAGGGCTAGAATGGAAATGTTCGGCGAATACTTATTTTCCAACGCCAGTTGAACCTTAGGCCACGTTTGAAATTGGCACACGGTAAGGGCTTTATGAGTAATGAAACGAATACAAAGCGGGTTAGCTTTTGGAAGTAGCAGTTCAACCTTACCAAATGTTCGTCAACGGCGAATGGATTTCCTCAGAAAGTAAAGCCACTTATGACGTGATCAACCCAGCCACAACAGAAGTTATCGCTAAAGTTCCAAAGGGCGACGCGAACGACGCGGCGAGGGCTGTGGACGCCGCGCGTGAAGCGTTCGATAAAGGCCGATGGCCCCGGATGGCCCCAGCGGAACGCGCTGGCCTCATTTTGAAGTTAGCTGACGTGATCGAAAAGGAAGTTGACCGTCTTGCGCTTCTTGAGACCCAGCAGCAGGGCAAACCTCTCAAGCTTAGCCGCGATGGCGACTTTGCCTTCGCAATTGATAATATCCGCTTCTTTGCTGGTGCCGCTAGGTGCCTCGAGGGCAAGGCGAGCACGGAGTATAATGGGGTCGCTACCAGCATCATCAGACGTGAACCAGTCGGCGTCGTCGCCACAATTACACCTTGGAATTACCCGTTCATGATGCTCGCGTGGAAGGCTGTCCCGGCCCTCGCGGCCGGGAACACTGTTGTCATAAAACCTGCTAGTGTCACACCGCTCACTACGCTTGAGTTCGGGAAACTAACTGAGAAAGCAGGGTTTCCGAGAGGAGTTGTGAACGTTGTTACAGGCCCAGGGGCGACACTCGGCGAAGCATTGGTCACACACCCCGGCGTCGATATTGTCGGCCTAACTGGTGATACGCTAACTGGCCGGAGAATAATGGAACTCGCATCGGGCACCGTGAAGCGAGTACAATTAGAGTTAGGCGGCAAGGCACCCTTCATTGTCTTCGAAGACGCAGACCTCGTAGCCGCCGCGGAAGGAGCAGTTGTGGGAGGCTACGTGAACAGTGGCCAAGATTGCACTGCGGCCACGAGGTTGTACGTTCAGGAAAGCGTCTACCGGAAATTCCTCAACTTAGTTGTTGAACGGGTACAGAAAATCAAGCTTGGCGACCCAACAAAACGTGAAACCGACCTCGGCCCTCTAGTCTCCGACGCTCAGAGGCGAAAAGTCGAAGACATGGTTGCGAGCGGGGTTAAAGAGGGGGCGAAACTCCTCATAGGTGGAAGACGCCCAAGCTTACCCAACCCTAACAGCAAGGGGTTCTATTACGAACCAAGCCTCTTCGCCGACGCGAAACAAGACATGCGAATTGTTCAGCAGGAAATATTCGGGCCAGTTCTTACCGCACTGCCATTTCAGACGATGAATGAGGCGGTTGAGAAGTCGAACGACATCATCTACGGCTTGGCGAGTTCAGTCTGGACGAAAGACATCTTCAAGGCCATGAAAGTGGCCGCTGAACTCCGCTTTGGCTGCGTCTGGATAAACGACCATCTACCCCTCGTCAGCGAGATGCCACACGGAGGATACAAGCAGAGCGGGTTCGGGAAGGATCTGAGTCTCTACACGTTCGATGACTATACCGACGTCAAACACGTTTACATCGACTTGAGCGGCGACGCTCGGAAACCATGGCATTATACCGTATACGGACCACAATGAGCAATGCACCCCGTTGTGCGGTTAACCACAACGGCCGCAGCGCTTCTTCAAACTATTTCAAAGGAACACAGAAGCCTCGCCCTGTTGCTCGACGATACAAGCTGCTGCTCGAATAGCAATGTTATGCTGAGGAAAAACAAGCCCAGCTGGCCAGTTTCTCTCCTTGCAGAGATCGATGGGCTACAAATATTCGTAAACCCCGTACTCGAAAGAAGTCTGAAGGCCCAGCAAATTACCATCGATGCGCTCGATTTCGCTGATGACAGCCTCTCGCTCGAAACGGATTATGGCAAACGCCTCACAATGTCAGTCGAACCTAAACCAACGTAAGCATTCTTCAATGGACG
>Ga0187770_10001401_pt1 | contig 12770 bp, 13 predicted proteins | sample 0116_SJ02_MP02_2_FD_133154 | JGI IMG/M metagenome (GOLD analysis project Ga0187770, IMG submission 133154) | Tropical peat soil microbial communities from peatlands in Department of Meta, Colombia - 0116_SJ02_MP02_20_MG | ecosystem: Environmental > Terrestrial > Soil > Wetlands > Peat | place...
ACAACCAACTCGGAAATCAAATCTCCAATAGCTATGGGGCGCCGGAATCCGAACTGGGCGGCGTTCCGTTCACCCCGCTGGACGACATCCTGCTGGCTGCGGCGGCGGAGGGCATCTCGGTGAATTATTCTTCCGGCGACTCCGGGGACTTTTTCCTGGTGGAGGGCTTCACGGACGTTAGCTACCCGGCGAGTTCGCCCTATGCCACCGGAGTCGGCGGCACCAGCCTGGCGCTGCGTAAGGATGGGTCCATGGCCTTTCAGACAGGTTGGGGAAACAACGAGACGAGAATCGCCCTGGCCACAGACGCCGCCGGTTTCAACCCGCCGGTCGTTCCCACGCTGAACTTCGGGTTCATCTACGGGGCGGGCGGCGGCACCAGCGCGGTGTATCCGCTGCCAAGGTTCCAAAGGCGAGGGGGCCTGCACGGCCAGTTTCGCATGGTCCCGGACATCTCCTGGCTGGCCGACCCATACACCGGTGTGGAGTTCTTCTGCGCCGGCACCAGTTGTTTTGGCATTTCAAACCCCGGCATCTTTGTTTCCACAGTGGGTGGCACCAGCCTGGCTTGCCCGATGTTCTCCGGGATGTGGGCTATTGCCAACCAGCAATCCGGGTATCCTCTCGGCCAGGCCGCTGCGTCCGTCTACAATTTGCCGTTCGACGCCGTCCTGGACGTGATCCCACCCTTCTTCTCTCCCTTCAACGTGTTCGGGTTCATCACCACTTCGACGGGAACAAGCTTCGAAAGCCCCTACGCGTTGGTTTCCCCGGTGACCAACCCGACTCCATATTTCAGTGCTCTCTACAACGGGACGAGCACACGCTGGTACGTGCTCTCCTTCGGCACAGACTCCTCGCTGTTCACGGATTTTGGCTGGGACAATGTGACCGGCGTAGGGACGCCGAACGGCCTGAGATTTGTGAATGGTGTAACGCACAAGCATTACTGAGGCTCGCGGGCTTCAAGGTTATCCGCGACAATTCACGGCGTGCCGGGACCGATCCGGAAGGGGGGGCGGGGGCAAATCCCCGCCCCTTTACTTTGCGGAGCTGCCTGGACGGACGAATTTGCACGCGAGGAAATGGCTGGATCGCCCCGCCGCATCGGAAACAAAAGGAGCTTCCACGAGGCAGCGCCGCTTGCGCTGGCAACGCGCTTCCCTCGGTGGGATAATGCGCTTTTCAGCAGGGCGATCTCGCTGGTCTGGGGGAAGTCATGGCTCTTCGGGATAGCTGGATTGAAAAGAGGCTTGCGGAAGCCGCGGGCGCGAACGGTGGTCGCAACGTGACCCAGTTGCATTACGCGCGCGGCGGAATCGTCACCCAGGAAATGGACTACGTGGCCCGGCGGGAGCGGCTCTCGCCTGAGGTCGTGCGCAGCGAGGTGGCGCGCGGCCGGGCGATTATCCCTGCCAATATCCACCACCCCAACCTCGAGCCCATGGCCATCGGCATCGCATTCAAATGCAAGATCAACGCGAACATCGGCAACTCTGCGGTCACTTCCAACGTGGACGAAGAGCTCGAGAAGCTGGCCAACGCCGTGCGCCTGGGAAGCGATACGGTGATGGATCTTTCCACCGGTGGAGACATCCCGCACATCCGCCGGGCGATCATCCAGGCTTCGCCCGTGCCGGTAGGCACCGTGCCGATCTATGAGGCGCTGGCCCGCGTGAAGCGCGCGGAAGACCTTTCTATCGGCTTGATGCTCGAAGTGATCGAGGAGCAGGCGGAGCAGGGCGTAGACTACATGACCATTCACGCCGGGGTGCTGCGTGAGTTCCTGCCCATGGTGCGGAACCGGATTACGGGCATCGTCAGCCGCGGCGGCTCCCTGCTGGCCGTGTGGATGAGCCACCACAAAAAGCAAAACTTCCTCTACGAGCATTTCGACGAAATCTGCAAAATCTTCCGCAAACACGACGTGAGTTTCTCCCTCGGCGATGGCCTGCGCCCCGGCTCCGTGGCGGATGCGAGCGACGAGGCCCAGTTCGCCGAACTGAAGGTACTCGGAGAGCTGACCAAGAAGGCGTGGGAGTATGACGTCCAGGTGATGATCGAGGGCCCCGGGCACATCCCGATGGACCAGATCGAGCTGCAGGTGAGGAAGGAGCAGGAGATGTGCTACGAGGCACCCTTCTACACTCTCGGCCCGCTGGTTACGGACATTGCTCCCGGCTACGACCACATTACCAGCGCGATTGGAGCGGCCATGATCGGCTGGTACGGCGCCTCCATGCTCTGTTACGTGACGCCCAAAGAACATTTGGGCCTGCCCAACGCCGAGGATGTGAAGCAGGGTGTGATCGCTTACAAAATTGCGGCTCATGCCGCGGATGTGGCCCGGCACCGCCCGGGCGCCCGCGAGCGCGACGATGCCCTCAGTTATGCCCGCTTTCTTTTCGATTGGGAAAAGCAGTTCGCGCTCTCGCTCGACCCCGAGACCGCGCGGGCCATGCACGACGAAACGTTGCCCGACGACTTCTATAAAGAAGCCAAGTTCTGCTCGATGTGCGGCCCCAAATTCTGTTCCATGAACCTCACCCAGGTGGCCGAAGCCAACGACGGCCTCACCCAGGCCCAGCGCGAACAGAAATTTGTGGAGCTGCTGGCCAAGGTTGAGAAATAGGCAGGAAAACCAAAGATGGGCATGTTTGAGGTTCCGATTCGCATCGCGAATTTCGAAAAGCGCGAACGCTCCGCAGACTTATCGCTTGTCGTGGACACAGGCGCCACGTTGTCGTGGATTCCACGGGAAGTGCTGGAGGGCCTAGGTATTGAGCCCCTCACCGGGCTTCCATTCCGGCTTGCAGACGGACGATCGATTCAGCGTGATATTGGCGGAGTCCTGCTGAAGATAGATGGGCGGGAGGCGCTGGTTTCCGTGGTGTTCGCAGAATCCGGTGAATCTCCCCTGCTGGGGGCTACCGCGCTCGAAACGCTGGGTCAAGTGGTCGATCCGGTGGGGAGGCAATTGCACTCCCGGGATATTCGCAGGATTTGAAACCAACAGACGGTGTCCGCAGGCGAATCTGAAAAGCATGCAAGACATCAAAGCTCCGTAGCGGAAATACCTTGACACAGGGCGAACGGAAAGCGAACATACGCGCCCTCTACCCACAGGAGAATGCCCATGCCTATCAACCAAGCATTTCTCGGCGAGTTTGACCATGAGATGGCCACTACGCGAAGGTTCCTCGAACGAGTCCCGGAGGACAAGTTCGATTGGGCCCCACATCCCAAATCCATGAAGCTGGGTATGCTGGCCAGCCATTTGACGCACATGCCGGGGTGGATCAAGGAAACCCTGGAGCGGGAGGCCCTGGACGTGGCGCCTGGTGGAAAGCAGATGGCTATGCCGACAGCGCACAATCGCAAGGAACTGCTCGAACTGTTCGACCGGAATGTGGCCGCCGGGCGCGCCGCGCTGGCAGCGGCCACGGAGGATGCGCACTGGATGAAAAACTGGGCGCTGCAGTCGAATGGACAGACACTTTTCAGCATGCCGCGGGTTGCGGTGGTCCGCACCTTCGTGCTGAATCACAGCATCCATCACCGCGCCCAACTGGGCGTCTATTTGCGGCTGAACGACATTCTGGTGCCGTCCACCTACGGCCCGTCTGCGGACGAGCAGAAATTCTAAGAGGGCGAGCCTGGAACGAGATCAAGGGACCGGACCGGCCCCGCACGGGCCGGCCGGAGAATCACGCATGTCACAAACCACGGAAAACCAACACCTGCGCGAGGAATTCAATCGCTGGGCGGCATCCGGTCGTGGTGAGGGCATGGCCGAGGACCATCTCCCCATCACCCTTCCCGCTCTGGACCTGATGCGTTTGAGCCCTGCGGACAGCGTTCTGGATATCGGTTGCGGGGCCGGCTGGCTGCTGCGTCTGCTGGCTGAACAGGTGACCGAGGGGCGTGTGGTGGGACTGGATGTCTCCGACGAGATGGTCCGGCATGCCCGCCGGAACTGCGCGGAGTTTCTGCAAGTCATGGCAGTCCCCGGCTCGGTGGACGAAATCCCCTGGGAAGATGCGTTCTTCACCAAGGTCATTTCCGTCGAGTCAGCTTACTACTGGCCCTCGCCCGTGGCCGGCCTGCGGGAAATACTCCGCGTGCTGCGCCCCGGCGGCAGCACCTGGGTCCTGATCAACTACTACCACGATAATCTCCACTGCCATCAATGGGGTGGACTGCTGACCGTTCCCACCCATCTCCTCTCCGCGGCAGAGTGGGCCGGGCTGTTTCGCGCCGCGGGCTTTACCTCCATCGAGCACCAGCGCATCCCGGACCCGACACCGGTTCCTGGAGAATACACCGGCCGCTGGTTCCGAGATGCCGCGCAGTTGGCCGCCTTTCGGCGCGAAGGCGCCCTGTTGGTTCACGGCATCAAGCCTGAATAGGCCGTTGGTAGGCTCCACAACCTCACGGAGGGGCAGGCGGGGGATTCGCGTCTTTCCTATTCCTCCAGAATAATCTTTGCCCCCCTGTCGGATTGGCAACACTTGAGAATGCTTGGGCGTATAATCTAGCGAATGTAGCGAGATACTGTCTCCGATTCGTGCAGCGCCTCCCACCGCTGCTGCAACTGCGAGGTGCCATGAAACGAACGATGCAAGTGGTTTTAGGGGTCTTGCTCGCTGCCTGCCCCGCGTGGGCCGCCCTGGGCCAGTCGGTCCAGTCCGTCAAGTCAGACCAGGCAAGGATGGGCGGCTTGCTCCGGAGCCAGGAGTTCGCGGCCTATACGGTGCATGAAATCAGCCAGACGGACGGCCATGTCGTACGTGAATACGTTTCACGCGCCGGCGTAGTCTTTGGGGTCGTGTGGGAGGGTCCCACTATGCCCGACCTCTCGTTGTTGTTGGGTTCGTATTTTGAGCAGTTTCAGAAGGCCGCAGCCACAAATGCGCGCGGACGCGGGCCGCTCTATTTCCAATCGGGAGCGCTGGTTGTAGCCTCTGGGGGGCACCTACGCTCCTTCCGAGGCCGCGCTTATTTGATGAACGTAATTCCAGCCGGCATGACCGAGGCGGTGGTGCGATGAGCGCGCGGCGCACTTGGCTGGCTGGCTCTAAATCTCTCCCCTGCCTGGTGGTCGCAGCCGCCACCTTGGTGGCCTTCTCTGCCTGCAGCAGTGTCAAGAGCGGATCAGCGGCCACCGGCAACCCCGGCGGTGGCGGCGGCACGGTCACCAACACGTTGTCTCTTGCGGTGAATCCCGGTCCCGCCGCGAACAGCGTGAACACAGCGTTCGCCAGCGTCCAGGTGTGCGTTCATGCTTCTACGACCTGCCAAACCATCTCCGACGTGCTGGTGGACACAGGCTCAAATGGATTGCGCTTGTTGGGTTCGGAGGTCTCGGTGAATCTGACCGCTGAGACCGATAGCAGCGGCAACCCGCTGGCAGAGTGCGTTCAGTTCGCCGATCTGTCTTTCGCATTTGGTTCGGTGAACATTGCCGACATAACCTTGGCAGGCGAAACGGCCTCTTCGGTGCCGATTCAGATCATCAGCCCGTCGGGGTTTCCCGCCGCGCCTAACACCTGCAACACGGGCGGGAAGCAGCTCGATTCTCAGGCGACTCTCCGCGCCAACGGAATCCTGGGGGTGGGCTTGTTTGTCCAGGACTGCGGCGGCCCCTGCGCCACTGCGCCGCCACCCACGAATGCCTACTACAGTTGCGTCGGCCAGGTCTGCAATCCCGCCACCGTGGCACTCGCCAGTCAGCTGCAGAACCCTGTCACGCTGTTCTCAAAAGACAACAACGGCGTGCTGATCAGTCTGCCGTCCGTGGGAGCTTCCGGCGCCGCCACACTCTCCGGCTCGCTGATTTTCGGAATCGGCACCCAAACCAACAATGGTCTCGGCACGGCGAAGGTCTATACCACAGACCCTGCCGGTAACTTTACGGCCACCTATAGCAGCACCGCGTATCCGCAGAGTTTCGTGGATTCCGGTTCCAACGCCTTCTTCTTCCTGGATAGCGGGACCACCGGGTTGGCCGCTTGCGCCGCCCCTCTTGCGGCGTTCTATTGTCCGAACGCTACAGCCAACATTATGGTCACTACCACGGGTCTGAACGCGAACTCTACGACGGTTTCATTCTCCATTGCTAGCGCGCAATCGCTGATCACCGCCAATCCCACCTTCGCGGCTTTTGGCAACCTCGGTGGCCCCTTTGCGGGCGCGTTCGACTTCGGGCTGCCGTTCTTCTACGGTCGTCCGGTGTTCACCGCGATTGAAAATGCAACCACGCCCGGCGGGACGGGACCCTATTTCGCTTATTGATGATCGGGTGGCTGCCTGATACCTACCCCCGCGTACTGCTCCTTTGCCTGCTGGATGCGGGCATCTTTGCCCTTATAAGATCCTGGGTTCTCCCGTAAAAAACCTTCAATCTCCAGCCCTTCCCAGTTTGACTCGCACACTCGCGCTGGCTATACTCAGCGGCTTTCCGGAGTAGAATGATCCCATATGGGTATCATTGAAGACCGCTTCGAAAAGAACTTCCTCATCTCATCCGTGGATTACGTATTCAACTGGGCGCGGCGCAGCGCCATCTGGCCGCTTACCTTCGGCCTTGCCTGTTGCGCCATCGAGATGATTGCTTCTACCACCTCGCGGTTTGATATCGCGCGCTTTGGCGCCGAGGTCTTCCGTCCGTCGCCCCGCCAGGCCGACCTGATGATAGTCTCAGGTACGGTCACCTTGAAAATGTCTCCCATAATTCAGCGCATCTGGGCGCAGATGCCGGACCCGAAGTGGTGCATCTCGATGGGGGCGTGCTCCGGCGTGGGCGGACCCTTTAATTCCTATTCCGTGCTGCAGGGCGTAGACAAAATCGTTCCCGTAGACGTGTACATCATCGGCTGTCCCCCGCGCCCGGAAGCGCTTTTCTACGGCTTGCTGAAGCTGCAGGACAAGATTGACCAGATGACCCTGGCCAAGAAGCCTACGGAAGTGCGCCTGAAGCCGGAGATGGTGGAAAGCTTCAAGCAGGGCGTTATGGTGGCCCAGACGCCCCAACCGCGCTAGGCGCAGCGGGGAGCCGTGCCCTTGTCAGTTGTAACAGCGGTCAGTGGTTTTCTGACCGTGAGTTGGTTCGGTAGCATGTTCGCGTGGGACAGTTGTCCGTCCGGATAGCTGCGGTGGCCGAACTGCCGCGTGGGGCCCCATCCGTAAGGGTGGTGTGTCGTCTCCGCCGTAAAGGGACGGTGCCATCAGGGGGAGACCTTCGAATGCCTCTATTTCGTGCTGCCAAGACCAGCGAAATCGCTCCCGGCCAGATCCAGGAATTCCAGCTGGACGGTCACACAGTAGCCATCGCCAACATCGGCGGCGCCTTCTATGCCATTGATAACACATGCCTTCACCGGGGTGGCCCGCTTGGGCAGGGCGTCCTCGACGGGCAGAAGGTCACCTGCCCCTGGCACGGCTGGCAGTTCGATGTCCCCACAGGGAAGGCCGTATTGAACCCCGCCGTAGGCGTCTCCTGCTTCCGCGTCGAAGTCCGCGGCGACGACCTTTTCGTCGAATTCCCCCAGTAGCACACCCAATCTTGTGTGCTCCCCCTTTCCCTTCCATTCGCCCCGTACCTGCGTCCCGCCATTCCACCTGCCCAAAGCACTGTGCCGCAGTGAGCCCTTGCGTCCTTTGCCGAAGTGAGGAAGCTGCTCCTCGGGCACAGCCCGTCTCCCCTCGCCTGCGATTTCCCTCAAATTCCTTTCTCTCTCGAACCGCGCTGCGTGTATATTTGCGCCGGAGCGCCCCGGGATTGAAGACCACCACACCGGCCACGCATCGCCACTACTGGTTCTTCTCTGCCGACCCTCATCACTATCACTGGGATACCTTGTTCGTAAAAGGAAAAGAGATGTTCCGCACAGCGCGCACGCGTCCGGAAACGCTTCGCCTGCTGAAGCAAACCCGCCGTGGTGATCGCGTGCTCTGCTACCACGCCGCACCGGAGCGTTCCCTCTACGCCATCGCGGAAGTCTCTCGCGATCCCTATCCCGATCCGCACGACGCGGAAAGCCGCAAGGTGGTCATTGACTTGCGCGCCGTCGAACGCCTCCCTCGCTCCGTCCCCCTCGCCGAGCTCCGCGCCAACCGCGCGTTGCGCCGGGTCAAATTCCTCAAGAACATCCGCCTCGTAATCTCTCCAATCACCGAGCAAGAGTACACGGAAATGTTGAGGATGGCGGGCTTGGTAGCGCAACCGGGAATCCCACTCCCGTAGAACTAGCTTTCACCGGTGTGCACATCGTAGCTCCCGCAGGCCCTGAACGACCGCCGAGGGCGTCGCGCTACGATGCTGACGCAGCAAGAGTTGGCCGTGTCTCCCGGCTCAGGACTCGCCGCTAGCCCGATCTGAGTCCGTTTTTACTGGTCGCGGTAGGTGGTTCGTTTTCGGAACTGCTTATAGCGTAGGCCATCGAATCGAAAGGTCATTGTCGCGTAGCCTTTCGCATTTCCTGACGCGACCTCGATGTCTCGATAGCCCTTGCTTGTGGTATCGCGCACGCTCAAAGCGCCCGCGAAGACTTTCAAAACTAATTCGTATCGCTTGCCCACTTGCCGAAATACCCAGAACCAGGCGCAGCAGTCGACTCCATGAAAGCACCCGGCACGCTCCGGACTCGAAATCGGCTGCACTAACAGGTCGTCTTGTTCGGCGCCAGACAAATGGATTTGGGAGGCGCTGAACCAGGAAGCCGGGAGCTGATCACTGGACATTTGCCGCTTGTCCAAACAAGACCTGACAGTCTCGTCCCCTTTCAGGACGTTCAAGGCCGCAGCCGGAATGCTTTTAAGTGGCTGTACTTGCGAGCCCCCCTGGCCCTGCTGGGCTTGTGAGACAGCCTGCGCAACGGCAGGGCGCGTATCTCCCGCTCGGGGCTCCCCTACTTGTAGAAGGCCGCAGATCAGAAAACCCGCCGGCAAGAATCTCCCAACCATGGTGTCGCTCCCAGGCAACCTGCGCTGCCGTTACCTCGCGGAAGCATTCCAGCGGACGCGTCTGCCTCGCTGATGCGCCGAAATAGATCATTCGGCTTGGCGACGCTTGTCATTCTTCCTGGATCCGTCAGGCGCTCATCGCGGTACCCACCCGGAAATCCATGCTACCACCATGTGGATTTTCCCACGGCACACAATGCGAAGCCGCGCTACGGCACGCCACAAGAAGGCGGGCGTGATAGCATCTTGTCTCGTCGCAGACCATTCCCAGCAGGAAACAGGAACTTCATGCGAAGGCTTTGCTTGCTGGTGTTCTCTGTTCTTTTGCTTGCGCTGACTGCCGCCGTGCGAGCGGTGGATCTGGGCGCCCTACAGCGTGCCAGCGATCCATACGACATTGTCATTACCGGCGGACGCGTTATCGATGGCATGGGCAATCCCTGGTTCTCAGCCGACATCGGAATCCGCCACGGGCGCATTGCCGCCATCGGTCCGCTCTGCGGACCCGCCCGCGCCTCCTGTCCTGCCCGGCGCACCATAGACGCTTCCGGCCTCTACGTCACTCCTGGATTCATCGACATGCTCGGCCAATCGGAAATCACCGTGCTGGTGGACTCCCGCGCCGAAAGCAAAATCCGCCAGGGCATCACCTCCGAAATTACCGGCGAGGGCAGATCCGTCGCCCCACAGAACGAAAAGACCCTCCCGGAACTTCAGGAGAGCGTCGCATTCTACGGGATGCAGGTGGATTGGCGGACGCTCGATGAATACTTCGCGCGCTTCGAGCGGCAGTCGAGCGCCATCAACCTGGGCACCAACATAGGCGCAGCCCAGGTGCGCAAGGCGGTGTTGGGCAGCGAAAATCGCCCCCCCTCGCCCGCCGAACTGGACCAGATGCGTGCGCTCGTCGAGCAGACCATGCAGCAAGGCGCGCTGGGGATTTCCACCGCGCTCATCTATGCGCCCGGCACCTACGCGAAAACGGACGAGCTCATCGAACTTGCCAAAGTTGCGGCGCGCCATGGCGGCATCTACTCGACGCATCTGCGCAGCGAGGGGAATGGCATCTTTTCTGCGCTGGATGAGGCTTTCCGCATCGGCCGTGAAGCGGGCCTGCCGGTGCAGATTTATCACTTGAAAGTTGCCAGTGCGCCGGTGTGGGGAAAGATGGGCGAGGTGGCCGCCCGCATCGAGCAAGCGCGCGCGAACGGCCTGGAAGTAACCGCGAATATGTATGCCTACCGCGCGGGCGCCAACAGCCTGAGCGCCAACCTGCCCTCCTGGGCGCTCGAAGGCGGTGCGGAAAAGACGCTCGCACGCCTTCGGGATCCGGCCATGCGGGCCAGGATCAAACAGGCCATGGCCGGACGCTTTCGCGAATACACGGCGCGCGACATCCTGATTAGCGGCGTGTCCAACGAAAAGCTCCGCGGATTGCAGGGCAAACGCCTGGACGAAATCGCCCGCGAGCGCGGCAAAGACGCTGTCGAGGTAATGTTCGATATCCTGGTGGAAGACCGGCTGCAAACCGGACAGATTACCTTCATGATGCAGGAGCCGGATCTCCAGCGCGCATTCATCCAGCCCTGGCTGGCTTTTGGGTGCGATGCCGGCGCCGTGCGGCCGGATGGTGTGCTGGGCCTGCGGCGCGCACACCCCCGCGCCTATGGAAATTTTCCACGGCTCCTGGCGCAGTACACACGCGACTTGCATCTGCTGCCTCTCGAACAGACCATCCGCAAAATGACTTCGCTGCCCGCGGAGATCATGCGCATCGAAGACCGCGGCGTGCTGCGCCCGGGCATGTGGGCGGATGTAACCATCTTCGATTATGCGAAGCTGCGCGACGTGGCCACGTACGAGAATCCGAATCAGTATTCAGAAGGCATTCGCTATGTCCTGGTGAATGGCCAGCTTGTGCTCGACAACGGCACCATGACCGAGGCCCGCCCCGGACGCCCCATCCGCGGGCATGCCTGGACCGGGGCGAACTGAGGAAATGATGGACGCACCGCGAAAAACGATCAAAGTCCTGCTCGCCGCGCTTTCCGCAATCGTGGCGATGGGCGTGCTCGGAGAGATGTGGGAAAAGCGCCAGGAGACGCCCGCTGCCGCAGCGTCATCTCCGCACGCGCGGCGGATTCTAGACCTGGGGCATCCGCTCGGACCGGATAATCCTCCTTGGCCGGGCGATGCGCATCCCTTCGAGGCCGTGCCGAACGCCAGCTTCGAGAAGGATGGCTATTTCACGCGCAAATTCACCTCGCTCGAACATTTCGGAACGCATCTGGATGCCCCGGCGCACTTCGTAAAAGGCGGGTGGACGGTGGATCAGATTCCCGTGGACCATCTGTACGGTCCGGCCGTGGTCCTGGATGCCCGGCAAGAATCCGCGCACGATGCAGATTACCGTCTCACATCGGAGAAAGTGGCGCAGTGGGAGGCGCGACACGGACGCATCCCGCGCGGGGCGATTGTACTGCTGCGCACGGACTGGGCCTCGCGCTGGCCGGACGTGACGCGCTACCGCAATATGGACGCCGCCGGCACGATGCATTTTCCCGGTTATTCAGTGGAAGCGGTGAAGGTGCTCGTCGATCGCGGCGCCGTGGGCCTCTCGATTGACACGCTCAGCGTGGATTACGGCGCCTCAAGAGATTTTGCTGTGCACCATCTTTCGCACGGCGCCGGATTGTTCCACGTGGAGAACTTGGCAGATCTTTCCCCAGTGCCCGAATTCGGCGCTTATGTGGTTGTCGCACCCATCAATTTGGAGGGCGGCTCCGGCGGCCCTGCCCGCGTCTTCGCCCTGCTGCCATGAAGTCATTTACTGCACCAATCGTTTTGTGTCTCGCGACCTTTGCCCTCTCTGCGCCAACCGGCAATCCAACGCGCGCCGGGTCGACGCTCCAGTCTGAACCGGCGGCGAAACCAGAGGTGAACCGAGCCAAAGATTTCGATCCTGACGCTGCGCTAAAGAAGTTGTACCCGTATTGGAGGAAGTACGGGCCGTGGGACTACAAGCAGCAGGGCTCAAAGTATCTCGACTTTACCAACTTCAATTTCGGCGCAACCGGGAGGGCGGCAGGCTTCAGCGAAGAAGCCCTGCTCGCTCTGGCGAACCGATCGCACCCTTCTATGGAAGATATTCTTGCCTTGGACGATCCCGAGCTGGTTGCAGGTTTTGTTCGCAATGCCGGCCCGCTCGAAAAACTCCGCGAGATGGCGGAGGAGGATTCAGCAGTCATCCGCATCGCGAGGGATTACACTGGCCCGATCGCCGACGCCAGATCTCCCCTGGCGAATACAAATCTCCCCCAGCCGCGCTGGGACGAGTACCGCTCAGCCTTCGAAAAATTGGATCTGGTGGAGGGGATGGTGCGCACGGAGGATTACCCCAAGGCAATCTTTTTTATCGCTCGATCAAAGGGTCTTTGCACGGGAGGCACCAGCGCAGGCTACGTTCATTCTGGAACCGCGCTCTCCCCGGTGGTCTATTCGCCCGGGCAGGCGCTGGTTGAAATCGCGCGTAAGAAATCCAGCCAAGGAGGTATCTATTACGTCTTTCAAGCTTTGAAGTCCGAATGGTACGCCTTTTATGAAGCCGACTGGTGAGGTGGAAGCAATCCGGTATCCGCGCTCCTCCCTGCCAGCTCCAGCCGGAGAGCGGTCATGTCCCCGATTCGCTGCCGGGAGCGGCGATGCCGACGATGTGACCTCCGGGCTCGCGCACCCAGACTTCCTCCATGCCGTAGTACGTGGTGCGCCGAGGGACCAAGATATCCGTGACCCCGAGCTTGGGGATG
>Ga0187770_10001402_pt1 | contig 12767 bp, 11 predicted proteins | sample 0116_SJ02_MP02_2_FD_133154 | JGI IMG/M metagenome (GOLD analysis project Ga0187770, IMG submission 133154) | Tropical peat soil microbial communities from peatlands in Department of Meta, Colombia - 0116_SJ02_MP02_20_MG | ecosystem: Environmental > Terrestrial > Soil > Wetlands > Peat | place...
AGTGCATGGGAATCGAACCCACCACGGACATCTCTGCCCGTCACTGGATTTGAAGTCCAGGAGGCCCACCAGAACCTGTCCACTTCCAAAATATAAGCTAATGGATTTTCTTTTTAAAGTCAACCTTTTCAACAGATACCCTTTCAATAGGCAGGACTACCACTTGGCTTAAGGTTGACCCTTGGAATCGTCAAAGGTGTCAAGAAATTCGGAAACTTACGTAAGTATCTGTTTATTCCGTTTTTTACCTCCCTGTCTAATTATGATCCAATTGTCACGTTCGCAAATACCATGATTTTTGAAACAAAATACATGCTTTATCCCATTATCTTTTGTGAGTCTTCAAGATATTCTATTGGCGTCGGTACTGTCTTCTATGGCTTTCCGAGATGCCGGTGGATGCTGCCAAGATGGAAAGGCGAACTTGTCCTTCTCTCAGGTGGGGTGGCAAAGGTACGCAAGTAATAAAGAGGCAGGGGAGGTTCGGGGGGAATCCGTTCAAGGGTTAGGGAAAAGGAGGATATGAATAAATGGCAGAGGTGAGGGACGACGCTGAGCTTCTCGTCGTCGGCGCGGGACCAGGTGGCTATGCGGCTGCGTTTCGGGCAGCGGATCTGGGGATGGATGTTACGTTGGTAGATCTGGAGAGACGGCCGGGTGGTGAGTGCTTGTTTCGCGGGTGCATCCCCTCCAAAACGCTTCTCTTTCTTGCGGAACTTATGCACGATGCCGAGCGCTCAGAAGACATGGGGGTAAAGTTCGGCAAACCTCAGATCGATCTTGATAGAATGCGGGCATGGAAGGATCAGGTGGTCGATAAACTTACGGACGGGCTTCTCACCCTGAGCAAACGTCGCAAGGTTCGGTTGGTACAGGGAAGAGCAGTTTTCGAAGCGTCTGACCGGGTGCGGCTGGAAAATTCAGAAGTGAGTCAAATCCGGTTTCGCCATGCCATCTTAGCCACCGGATCTTACACAACTCCTTTTCGTGATATTCCCTTCGTCAAGGGGAGTCGTATCATCGATTCAGCCGGTGGACTTGAATTGCAAGATATCCCCCGGTCGCTGCTCATACTGGGCGGCGGCTATGTCGGGCTGGAAATGGGTACAGTCTACTCTGCATTGGGAAGCAGGGTGACCGTTGTCGCGCGAGGGGATAGACTTCTCAGAGGCGCGGACCCGGATCTTGTGGACATTCTGATCTCCAGACTTAAGGAAACTTTTGAAGCTATCTATTTCAATACCAAGGTGGCATCCCTTGAAGAGCGTGAGGAAGGGGTGGATGTGAAATTCGAGGGAGTGGCGGATAAGGCGGAGCAAACCTTTGATCGGGTGCTCATTGCCATTGGCCGAACACCCAATACGGGGAAGATCGGATTGGAGAAGACGAAGGTAAGACTGAATGCGCAAGGCTTTGTGGTCGTGGATGAACAGCGCCGCACAACGGATGAAAAGATCTTCGCCATCGGGGATATCGCCGGGCCTCCTCTGCTTGCTCACAAGGCCTTTCGAGAAGGAAAGGTGACAGCTGAAGTGATCAGCGGAAAACCGTCGGCCTTTGATGTGCAGGCCATTCCAGCGGTCGTATATACGAACCCGCAGGTTGCCTGGGCGGGCTTAACAGAAGAGCAGTCTCGGAAAGAGAATCGCAACGTCAAGGTGGAGCGATATTTATGGAAATTTTCCAGTCGCGCGAGCACGATGGGTGTCTCGGATGGACTAACGAAGATGATCTTCAGTCCTGAGTCAGGTCGCCTCCTGGGAGTGGGAATTTGTGGTCCGAATGCAGAAGGAATGATCTCGGAAGGCACGCTGGCCATAGAAATGGGAGCAGTAGCGCAGGACATCGGGCTGACCATTCATCCTCACCCGACCCTTTCAGAAATGGTAGGAGAGACGGCTGAGCTTTTCACAGGCACCGTCACGCACGTCTTGCCGGAAAAGCGCTTAGCTGCGGGATGAGAAGAAGCATCGGAACGCCAAGGATGTGATGGAAGTAAGACCATGGATGGGGGATTGAATCCAAGGAAACAGGGCCGGGATCCTGGCAAGCCACCGGTTCCGAGAATTAACTGGACGGTGATTTTTTGGATCTTTCTTATTTTTTTATTGATCGGCCCTTGGATATCAAAACAGTATGGGGCCAAGGGAACCCAGATCAGTTATAGTGCCTTTCGCAAGCAAGTGGAAATGGGCAACGTGACAAAGGTCACGGTAGAAGGAGAGAAAATTTCTGGGGAATTTAAAAACCCGATCAAGAAACAAGGGTCAGGGAATGAGATGGTCTCGTACAAAGAGTTTTATACCTATTTACCCTCTTTTGGCGACGAGAAACTTCTTCCCATGCTCGAAAATCAGAAGGTCGATGTCATCACAGAACCGAGGAAGGATGTTTCCTGGTGGGGACAGATTCTGGTGGCCGTTCTCCCCTTTCTTCTTCTGATCGGCCTTGGTATCCTTCTCCTCAGAAATTTTCAAGCAGGAAGAGGACAAGGCATTTTTTCCATAGGCGGGAGCCGGGCGAAGCTCTACGAAGGGTCGAAGGAGAAGACGACGTTCAGGGATGTGGCAGGTGCCCATGGCGCTAAGGTGGAGTTGCAGGAGATCATCGAGTTCCTCAAGAATCCGGAACGATTTCAGCGCCTCGGTGGCAAAACGCCAAAGGGGGTGTTGCTCATCGGACCCCCGGGAACAGGGAAAACGCTACTCGCCCGGGCAGTGGCGGGCGAAGCGGGTGTGCCCTTCCTCAGCATCACGGGCTCCGACTTCACGGAAGTTTTCGTCGGAGTGGGAGCTTCGCGGGTTCGAAACATGTTCAACGAAGCCAAGAGAATGGCTCCGAGTATCATCTTCATCGACGAACTGGACTCGATTGGACGGCAACGAGGTGCAGGGATTGGAGGCGGTCACGACGAACGGGAGCAGACCCTTAACCAGCTTCTGTCCGCCTTGGACGGTTTTGAGCCAAATGAGAACGTTATCGTGATGGCGGCCACAAATCGTCCTGACATTCTCGATTCTGCCTTGTTGCGACCGGGGCGATTTGACCGGCGCATCACCGTTGACCTGCCTTCCCTTAAGGATCGGACGGAGATCCTCAAGATTCATGCGCGAAACAAACCCTTGGCGGATGATTTAAACCTGGAGGAGGTTGCCCGGGGTACCCCCGGTTTCAGCGGCGCAGACCTGGAAAACCTCCAGAACGAAGCCGCCATCCTGGCGGCGCGGAAGAACAAAGAAAGGATCGAAGCGGAAGATATCGATCAGGCTACCGATAAGATTTTGATGGGTCTCGAGCGAGAAAACATCGTGATTACGGACGAGGAACGGAGATTGCTCGCCTACCATGAGGCGGGTCATGCTGTGGTGGCCGTCCTGCTGCCGAATGCCGATCCCATCCACAAAGTCACGATCGTGCCCCGTGGGCGGGCGATGGGAGTGACGCAGCAGCTTCCAAAAGGAGAAAAATATATCTATCCGAAGGAATACATGATGGACCGCTTGGCGGTGATGATGGGCGGCCGGGCTGCTGAGGAAGTCGTAGAACAGACGGCCACCAGCGGTGCAGAGGAGGATCTCAAGCAGGCGACGCGGCTCGCTCGCAAAATGGTCCTCGAATGGGGAATGAGTGAAAGCCTCGGAGAGATGGCCGTGGGCGATGGCCATGAAACCGTCTTCTTAGGTCACGAGATTGCCCAACGGCGAGAGTACAGCGAAGCAACGGCGAAGGAAGTGGACGAGGAGATCAAGAAAATTCTTCGCCAGTCCTATGAGCAGGCGAAAGAGATGTTGCGAAAACATCGTGAAGGACTTGATCGTGTCGCGGAAGAACTCATCGAAAAAGAGGAGATCTCTGGAAAGGAAGTTATGGAATTGGTAGGGGTGGAGAAATCAGAGGCTGCGATCGAGGAAAAGGAAAACTTGGAAAGCTCTCCTCCACCTTCCGTTGCAGGATGATTTTTTCCGTTCCGAGCCTTATCTCTTCGATTCATCGAATATTTCCTTAAGAAAGTCAACGGTTCGAGTATAGATACCTGGGCACTCGCTTTCCCGCAAACCAGCAATATTGATTACTTTGATGTGGTTGGCCTCCACCCATTCCTGCGCGGTTTCTGGATCACCCCTCTCAGACAGATCAACTATTAAACAGGGTTTTTTGTATTTTTGAGCAAACCGTATGGTGAGAGCAGTTCCACCTTTCGGTTTTCGCCACGTGAGAATAAGGGTTCCATCAGAGTCTCTCACGTTCTTTTCGGTTCTTGTTCGATAGTTTGCGGAATGGGTCTCCTTAAGTGGATATCGAACGTCAATCGGTCCATCTTCAGCCCTGCGTCCCTTCGGACACCATCCCCCGCAAGGAATGCCGAGCTCGAGGGCCACGTCCAGAGCTGCTCGGTCTGCACCCGTTTGTCCTCCGGAAACAATCTTTTCGATAGAGGAAAATATTTTATGTTTCTCCTCATTTTGCAAGGCTAAGCCCCCGAGTAATCATTCAAACATAATGAGGGGATTACAATTTTGTCACATCATCAAACAAAAATGGACATGAAGACTTCCTGTGAAAGATGCAATGGCACCACTTCTTATATCAATTATCATAATTAAATATCAACCATGTTGAGTTCCCCCCGAGATTTACTTTAACTTTGGCATATTTCTTGAACCTTCCTTGAACATCGTTCTCTTGCATTTTAAATTGATTTCACAACCCACAACTCAGAAAAATCGCTCTTTCTATTAAAAACAAAAAGGAGGAAAAGTATGAAGACGGTAATCGGGATCTTGATTTCTCTCTCTCTTCTGATGGTCATGGGGTGTGCTGAAAGTCGCTACTATCTATCCAGCGATCCAAACTACATTCCAACCTATTTACCCAATGAGGACTGCAAGCTCGTTAGTTTTAAGCCTGGTTTAGAGCCGCAAGGATTTAACGGGATCAAGTGGCAGACAGAGTTGGCAACTCTCAACGAGATGAAACCTTACAGAAAGGGCTCGAGCCATGGCGGCATCGATTTTTATTTGAGGACAGGCGATGGGTATAAATTAAAAAATGGGAAACCGATTCCCATTCAGTACGGGTTTTGGAGAGGAAAGTTCTATGTGGCCATGGTTGTTACGGAACAGGCCTCCGATTGGGAATCTTTAAAGGAGTCGGTCTTTGAGAAATTTGGAGTGGGAGCAAAGCCATTTCGTAACCAAGAGGAGTATTTGTGGATTGGCAAGGATGCAACGATGGGATTGCGATTTGATGCCTATTCAAGGACAGGGACCTATTACATAAGATTCCATTCAATGGACAAGCAGATGGATTAAGAAAGCAGCGACCTTAGACCCCTTATACAAAATTTGGTAAGTGAAGGTTGGAAAAGATTTCCGTTTAAATAAGGTCAGGCATTGTTAAAAACAATAACCTTTCACGAATGCCTGACCTTAACATTACCTCCAATTCTTATAATTTTTTCCCGAGAATGGTGGCCTCTGAGAATTTCTACCGAGGATGGGGAAATCTTGAATTCCTTGGCGAGGAGTTTAACGAGCGCCTCATTCGCCTTTCCTTCGACAGGCGGAGCAGTCACTTTCACTTTGATTCCATCCCGATAAGGCCCCACCATCTCGTTCTTGGACGACTTGGGCTGAAGATAAACTTTAAGAAGGGTTTCCTTCATCGAGCGTTTGTTAGAGAAGGATTCAAGGATTCGAGGGTTCCAGCCAAATCTTATTCGTGAGGAAGCACCTTGACCCTTGGCCCGTGACTCCTTGTCCCTTTCTTTACTTATACGATTCCAATAAACGACAGTTGCCTTCCTGTCCGGTCTTCTCTCCGGTATGAAAAGAAAAGGTCGCTGCAGCAATGCGTGCAGAGATTGATCCAGGAAATCTGCTCGTCCTTAATTCCCTCTCCCTTCATCTGAGCAATATTGATCTGAGCCAGATTGACCATCCATTTTTCTGTTCCTTTTGATGTCGAAAAAGGTTTCCATTCTGGATGGAATGTCGTCTCATCAATCTCATAACAGCAGGCACCTATAGACGGACCCACTGTGATGAAGAGGTCTCTGGATGAACAGCCAAACTCCTGCTTCATTTTCGTTAGCACTTTTGCTGTGATGTGGAGGGCTGTTCCATTTCTCCCCGCATGAATGGCGGCAATGGCTTTCCTTTTTTGATCGACCGCAAAGATCGGAAGGCAATCTGCGGTGAGAATCGCCAAGTATAGATTGGGCAGATTCGTGATAAGAGCGTCGTATTCCAGAGGAGAGGGGAAGGTGGCAATCGGCTTTTTTAGGAGTAGGATCTGGTCTTGTTGCATCTGATCAAGGAGGACCAGGCGGCTCGGATCGAAACCAAAGGTCCTGGCGATCAGGTTCTTGTTCTGAAGCACGCGTTCTTTTTCATCACCGTTCTTATCGCTCAGATTGAGAGAGTCGTACGGGGAAAGGCTTACACCACCCTGGCGGGTGAGAAAAGCATGCTGGACCCATCCGAGTTTTGCAATGTCTTGGCTTTGGAAATAGGACAGGTTGTTTTCTGTTCTTGAAGCCGATCGATCAAGGATATTCATTCTTTTCCCTCGCTGCGATGAGAACGCAAGCACTCCAGAACGTCTTTCATGTCCACGGGGATCGGCGAAACGAACTGGACCCTTTCTCCTGTTCGAGGATGGGTGAATTCCAATCGTTGGGCGTGAAGGGCCTGACGATTCATTCTCTTCGTACATTCTCTCAATGCAGAGTCATGGACGGCCCCGAGGCTCCCTTTTCTTCCGTAGAGAGGGTCTCCCAAAACGGGATGGCCAATGGAGGAGAGATGCACCCGGATCTGATGCGTTCGACCGGTCCGGGGAAAAATCTCAAGAAGAGTGCAATCATCAAATTCCTCAAGCTTCTTCCAGCGGGTGATCGCCTCCCTTCCTCTTTTCGTCCGGGTGGACATGCGTTTCCTCTGGGTGGGGTGTCTTCCGATGGCCGATTCGATGGAACCCTCATTCTGGTTCATCCTTCCGTAGACAATAGCCAGATAAACCTTTTTCACGGCCCGGTTCTTAAACTGTTTGGTCAAATCATAAAATGCCTCATTGTTCTTAGCGACGACCATCACACCAGAAGTGTCCTTGTCCAGTCGGTGTACGATTCCCGGTCTTAAGACCCCGTTGATGCCGGCGAGATCACTGCAGTGATAAAGAAGGGCATTGACCAACGTCCCGGAGGGATTTCCATAAGCAGGATGAACGACCATGCCCGGTGGTTTATCAATCACAATGACGGATGGGTCCTCATAAAGGATCGAGAGAGGGAGAGGTTCTGCTTCGAGGGAAAGCGGTTCGGGTTCGGGAAGGGATCCCGAAACGATGTCCGCGACCCTGACGTGCGCACTGGGCTTTGTGGGGTTCCGGTTGAGCAAGATAAGGTGTTTCTCAATCAGATTCTTTGCTTGAGAGCGGGTGAGGCCGACGTCGGCTTCCGACAGAAATTGGTCGAGACGCTTTCCCTGGACTTTCTCCGATACGTGGATGGAAAAGGACTTGCCTCTGTTATTGTTCTTGGGCAGATTGGTCATTCCACGCAAGCACCAAATTCCAAAACCCAAATCCCAGATAAATCCCAATTTCCAAAGTCGGAAATCTCAAACACCCTTCTCCTCTCCCCTCAGGGGAGAGGGAGGCGGAGGGGTGGTCCATTTAGAATTGGTGCTTGGAGCTTGTTTGGAATTTGTAATTTGGGATTTGGAATTCAAGATGTTTCCTAAAGGGTCACAATTTGATTGTTGCTGTTAACGCTTTCTCAATTCCAGCAGCCATCAGAGGGATTTCTTCATCGAAAACGGTTCTCATATCCAGGAGCAGTTCATCCTTGCTGATTCGAGAAATAATCGGAGGATCGCCTTTCCTTAGGTTTTCTTCGAAGCTGTTTACGGAAACCTCAAGAGGTCTGATGGCGACGACCACGGTTGGAAGCTCCTGAAGCGGGAGGGCTCCACCGCCCACCTGAGAGACATCTTCTTTCAGGGTGAATACCGCCTTTTTGTTTGCCATCCCTGACAATCTCTTGATCAGGCGCTTCCCTCTCCTTTTTAATTTCCTTGTGTCCAAGCTCAGCATCTGAAGGGTCGGAATCTCTTCCATTGCGTTTTTCTCATCGAGGTAGAGAAGCAGGGTCGCTTCGAGAGCAGCCAGCGTGAGCTTGTCGATGCGAAGGGCTCGGGTCAAGGGGTTGTTCTTGAAGAGTTCCAAAAATTTTTCTCTTCCTAAAATGATTCCGGCCTGTGGTCCTCCAAGAAGCTTATCGCCGCTAATCGTGACTGCATCCACACCTGTTTTGATCGTCTCTTGTACGGTAGGCTCCTTCTCCAATCCATACTGGGTGAGGTCTATGAGACAGCCACTTCCCAGATCATCGACTACAGGGAGCTGATGTTCCTTCCCCAGTTGGACCAGATCTTGGAGAGAGACTTCGGAGGTGAACCCCATCACTCTGAAATTACTGGTATGGACCTTAAGAAGCAGAGCCGTTTGGGGGCCAATCGCCTTTTGGTAATCGCTGAGATGGGTACGGTTGGTTGTCCCGACCTCTTTGAGCACCGCCCCGCTTCGTTTCATCACATCTGGGATTCGAAAAGCTCCGCCGATCTCGACCAGCTCTCCTCTTGAGACGATCACCTCCTTGCCCTCTCCAAGGGTATTCAAGACGAGTAGCACGGCGCCGGCATTGTTGTTTACCACCAAGGCTGATTCCGCACCCGACAGGCGACAGAGGATTTTTTCTACGTGAGCGTATCGACTCCCCCGCTCCCCCCGATTCAGGTCGTATTCCAAGTTGGAATAGGTCTTGGATACCTCGATGAGATGTTGGATTGCGGATGGATGGAGCGGAGCCCGTCCCAGATTGGTGTGGATCACCACTCCGGTGGCGTTGATGACTCGGCGGAGTCGGGGCCGAATCTGGCGTTCAATCTCTTTTTGAAAAAGGGGGTAGAGGTTTTCAAACGAGAAGACGGAATCTCCTATTTGAGGAAGTTCTTCTTTGTCGAGGATTTCTTCGCGTAGTCGTCCCAACCCCTTCCGAACGGCCTCGACCACGAGATGACGAGAATGGATCTTTAAGAGATCCTTCGTCTCGGGTCTTGAAAGGATTTCATCCACGCTGGGAATCTTACGGAGAAGCTGTTGACGAAGGGACAGAGACATTGGGCTTCCTCCTGGCCAGGAGTGTCTTAAGAATCTTGAAGAAGTTCATTCGAATGAATCGAGTGGGCCATTCCAATTCTTTCTTCTCGCAGATCGTGGACATACTATAGTGTTGAAGGGCGAGACGGCCGCTTGAAAGGGATTCCAAGGCGGCTTCCCTCTTGACGGCATTCGGAATGGTCATGATGCGATCGATTTCTTTCATCATTCCAACCGCGCCTTCGAGCCGCATCTCGACCGATTCCGCCGTCTTCGAATCGATCAGACCGAATTCAGCCTTCAAACGGTTGAGCCTCCTGCCCGCTTCATAGGTGCTGTAAACGATCTCATCCCGATTCATCCATTCCGTTTCATAGTTGAGGATATATTTCCAACTGGGGGCCAATAAGGCTTGGCGGTGTTCCTCCACGGTCCGACAAAGCAGACGATATCCATATTTCTGCGGCGCTTCGAAGACAGTGCTCCCGGGATCCAGGAAAGGAGCCAGGGGTGAGATGAAGGGGAAGAGCTTGCCGTAGGAACGAGATCGTTCCAGCAGGAAACGGCAATAATCCACAGTGCCCAAAACGGATTGATAAGTTTGTCTCGGAAGACCGGTCATGAAGAAGAGGTCAATCCGCTTCGAGCCAAGATCGACGGCATCCTTGAGCATCCTCTCCAGCGACTCATTGTTGTAAGGTCTTCCAAAGGCCATTCGAACCGCCTCGTCGTGAGACTCGGGGGAGATCTCAATGTTGAAATTCTGAATCGATTCGGCAATGCTTTTCAGTTGCTTCCTGGAAGGAGGGACAAAGAATTCGAAAGCGATATGGTTGGTGATCGGCCTTCTCTTCATTTCCTCAAGAAACGTGAAGCCGTATTCTTCTCCGGGTTGAAAGATGTCGCCGATGATCATCACCGGCGCATGGATGTGATCCGAAATGTTGAAAATATCTTGCGCCAGTAATTTGGGATTCCGATAGGCCGGTTTTCTCCGGTTGGCCATCGCCCGAAAGGTCTGTGCGGAGCCTCCGCAGGTTTTGCAAGCGTAGATACATCCCCGGCAGGTGAAGACGGCGGTCACAGGATACGCATACCAGTCAATAAAAGGCTGGTAGCCCGTTGGGTCGAGATACCTCGCCACCTTCTTCATGATGTGCCGGTAGTCGATCGTAATCTCGTCAAGGTTCTCTGGCACATGGGTGAGAGGGTTAACCTGAATCCTATTTCCCACGTCCCGATAGGTAAGGTTAGGAATATCTTTGAAATCTCCGCCCTTTTTGATTGTTTGAAGGAGTTGGACCAACGGCTTCTCCGTTGAATCTCCCCTCAGCACAAAATCGATAAACGGGTATTTATCGAGAATCTCTTCATGATAATAGGTAGCAGAAAGCCCGCCCAGGATGACGGGGGCGTTGGGATGAAACCGTTTGACGATCTCTGCAAGGGCCAATGCCCCCTGGACATGGGCCATCCAGTGGAGATCGATCCCAAAGGCGGCAGGATTATTTTTTCGGATGAGCCGCTCCACGTCGAATTGCTCATCCTTCAGCATCTTCATGGCCACATTGATGATCCTAACCTTGAGACCGTGACGCTCCAAATATTCGGAGAGGCTGGCAAACCCGATGGGATACATCTCAAAGATGGGCGTGGAAGGGACGACATCGCTGATCGGACCATGGATTCCGGGTCGCTTTCTGAAGTCGTAAAGGGTAGGGGGATGCAAGAGGATGAGATCGATACTTGGCATCTTCATCATTTCGGGGAGGCAGGACTTCCCGTTGTCTGGTTCCTTGCCTTATAAGCCTCAACCAGCTTCTTAATATCAGCGTCCTCTTTCATCTGTTCTTGTAGCGAAATGATGTGGTTCGTATATTGGTTTTTGTCCAGTAGCTCGTTGAGGCTTCGTTCGGTCTCCTCTTTGGCCCTTCGCCATTGAGCCTTTTCAACCTCCGGTATTTCCTGGGAGGTTAATCGCTGGTTGATTTGGTTGAGGTTGTTCTCCAGAGATGTTTTCTTTGCCGAATTATAAAAGAGCGGTTCGTTGTTATAGAAATAGAGGTCGAGTCTTCCTCCAAACATTCCTCGGGAACCGGCCTGAAGGATAATCGTGTTGAGGGCTGGGGGATAGGATAGGTTCATCCCGTTGTGCCCGCCCACGATGATATTAATTCCCTGGACCGCCTGGGCTAGCTCCATATCTTTCGCATAACCCAGATGGCTCAGAAGTATGATTAAATCCGTCTTGGGCTTAAGTTCTTTGACCATGGCCTTGGCTGTTTCGATGGGTGGCCGTATGTTCAATCCCTTTCTCCTGGGATCGGAGGGATTTGTAAAAAAATCGCGCGCGAGAAGGCTAAATATGCCAACTCGGAGACCATGGACTTCCTTGATCAGAGAGGATTGAAAAAGGGTTTTCCCTGTTGCCTCATCATGGAGGTTGGAAGAGAGAAAAGGAAAGTTAGCCTTCTTTGAAATGGTTAGTAGAACCTCTTTTCCCAGGGTTAAATCGTCGTCCCCAATCCCCATGGCATCGTAGCCCATTACATTGAAACTTTCTACGATGAGATTTGCCTTTTCGACCATCCCTTTTACCTCATTTTCAGGGATAGAATTAGCATATTTTTTGAAAAGGAGATCGCCCGAATCCAAAAGGAGTATTCCCTTCTCACTCTCCCGCAGATCCTTGACCCATGCCCCTCTTCTAGCCAGACCGCCGGCCCGACTTTTTTCCCCTCAGGTTGGGCAGGGGTCAATCTCGCCATTAATGTTGTTGCTATACAGGAGAGTAATGGTCTTAACTGGAACCGTGTTCTGAAACGAAAAGGCAGAATGGTCGGTTCCCAATAACCCGAAAATCAAGAAGAGAAGAACAAGCGCTCTCGTCTTCATCCGTTTAAACTCCGCATTCTTCGATTGGTGTTTATTTATACCCCATTCATTTCTCTAAAACAAGGGGGATAGAATGTGTGGGATTCTGCCCAGAGCGGTGATCACTTAGGTAATCCAGAGGCTGGGGACTGGTCTCTTATAACCTTTCTGAGCGGCCAAAATATCGAGATGGAGGGTGGCGAGATCCTCTAAGGCTGGATCCAATTCTTCTAACGTCCATGAATCGATGCTTTTAATATACTGATGGCATTTGTCGCAGAGATCAATGCGACAAATTTTCCATCTTTGCATAAAGATGGTCCGGAGGCTCTTATGCTTTATTACTGCAAAAAGGGGAAAATTGGGGATCGGGGGTGGATTATTGTTGGGTTAAAAGTTTTTGAGTGGTAGGGCGGGGTATAAAAAATTGAAAAGTAATGGTGTAACGTTATTCCTAATTTTTTCTACCTTTGGCTGGGGCTCGCTCTCCATTTCCTGCGGCCCCAGCCATTATCTATGTCAACTGTTCTTACTTACTCAGAGTATCGATCACCCGGCCCTTTGAATCAAAGATGGTGAGATCGATAGCCAAACCGCCATCCAGGCGGTGAACGGCGCAGCTCAGTCAGGGGTCATAGGAGCGTATGGCCATCTCCACTTTATTTAGGATTCCTTGATCGTATTTGCCCCCCTTGATGAGTTCTTTAGCTGTCTGATGCACCGAGAGACTG
>Ga0187770_10001403_pt1 | contig 12762 bp, 9 predicted proteins | sample 0116_SJ02_MP02_2_FD_133154 | JGI IMG/M metagenome (GOLD analysis project Ga0187770, IMG submission 133154) | Tropical peat soil microbial communities from peatlands in Department of Meta, Colombia - 0116_SJ02_MP02_20_MG | ecosystem: Environmental > Terrestrial > Soil > Wetlands > Peat | place...
CCATTCCTTCCGAGTAACCCGACAATTTCGCCCCGGGAGGCAGTGAGAGAGACGTCAAACAGGATGTGGCTCAGGCCATAAAACGTATGGATCCCGTTTACCCTAAGCATATATTGCTTTCACTCTCGCCGAGATACGCGTCCTGAACCTCTCTGTTGCACCTGATGTCAGCCGGGAGTCCCTGAATGACAGATTTCCCTCGGACCATTACCATAATCCTGTTGGCCGTGGCAAAAACCAGTTCTATATCGTGCTCGCAGAAGAGAATCGTCAAGCCCAGTTCAACGGATAATCCTTTAATCAAATCGATGCAGCGGGTCGCTTCTTCAGGAGACAGGCCTGCTGTTGGCTCATCCAAGATGAGAAGCTCTGGATGACTCCCTAAAGCGATGGCGATCTCCAGTGCCTTCTGGTCACCGTGAGAAAGCGCTCCGCTCACGGAGTGCCGCTTGTCGGTCAGTCCAACACTTTGCAAAATATCCGATGTCTCCTCAATCAGAAGTTTTCTCGAAGGGGAGAAAAGGTTAAACGTCCTTCCGTGCCTTGAGAACACCGCAATTTGCACATTCTCAAAAACGGTCAGCCGGGAAAATATGTTAACGACCTGAAAGGATCGGCTCATTCCTTTCTTACAGATTCGGTAGGCGGGCAGACCTGTTATCTCTTCTTCCTTGAAGATAACCCTGCCTCCGTCCGGTTTAAGGATTCCCGTGATCAGGTTGAAAAGCGTTGTTTTCCCGGCACCGTTTGGACCAATGACAGCAACGATCTCGCCTTTCTGCACCTCCAGGTTCGCCCTGTTGACCGCCATGAAACCGCCAAAAGATTTCTGAATCCCCTCGATCCGCAGCATTTATGCCTTTCCTCCGGAGGCCACATTTCCGAGTTGTCTGATTTTTGTATTCACATACCCGAGCACTCCCTCCGGCAGGAAGATGATGACGAGCATGAGAATGACTCCTTGGATGAGCGTCCAATACTCGGTAAAGGTACTGGCAAAGGTTCGAAGGCCGACCATCACGGCCGCTCCCAGCATCGGCCCCAAAAAGGTTAGCCACCCGCCCAATAGACACATGATGAGGATCTCAAGCGAGAGGGTCCAAAAGAGCATGTCTGGAAAAACAGAATTATCAACGACGACGAAAAGAACCCCTGCCACACCGGCGAAGAATCCCGCGATGACGAGAGCAACGAGTTGATGGAGCTTTACGTTTATTCCCACAGCCTCACTGCGCACAGGGTTGTCCCGGATTCCCTGAAGGGTGCTCCCGAAGGGAGACTTTACGATAAAATACATGGCTATCAGGCAAGCTCCGGTTACCAATAGAGTGAAATAATAAGAGCCCTTGGTGGAGCTAATGAGGTCTGGCATTGAGACACCGTGAATACCATCGTCGCCGCCGGTAAATGAATACCATCGATAGACAATCGCCCACACCAATGATCCTAAGGATATCTGAAGCATTCCAAAGTATAGCTTGGATAAACGAACACAGATGGCCCCCATGACAAGAGAGAGAAGCGCTGCCAGCAAAGGACCCACGAGGAAGCCGATCCATGGGGAATAGCCAAGCTTCGCAATCGTGAGAGCGGCTCCGTAGGCTCCCACACCATAAAAGACGGCGTGGTGAAACTGATAGATACCTCCGTAGCCCAAAACAAGGTTGAGGCTCGTGGCCGCAAGGCCGCTGACGAAGATCAGGGCCAAGAGATAGATATAAAACCGGGTTACGACGAAAGGGAAAATAAGAAGCAGAACAAGAAGGCTCAGCACCAACCAGAGTTCTTTTCCATGCATATTCTTGGTCAACAAGAGAGACCCCATTTCACCAAGTCGATTTCAGCAGTCCTGTGGGCCGGAAAATCAGGACTGTAACAACCGCAGCATAGGGGAAGACAATTCCAAACTGGGGCCAAATTAAGATGCCGAGGGATTGAGTCAATCCGAAGATCAGGGCACCAAGCAACGCTCCCCACACGTTACCAAGGCCGCCTATGATCACGATCAAAAAGGCCTCGATGATCAGAGTGTGATCCATTCCGAGGGTGATATTCACGATGGGTGAAACAAGGGCTCCACCCATACCTGAAAGAAAGCAGCCGATCACAAAGACAATGGCAAAGACCCAGCTCACATTGACGCCGACGGCTCCCACCATCTCCCGGTCCACGGCCGCTGCGCGGGAGATCTTCCCCATCTTTGTTTTGTTCGAAAGGAGCCAGAGACCCAATGCGACAACGGGACCGATGATGACCAGGAATATGTTGTAAATAGGGATGGGCAGGCTCGCGATGGGGATGGGCCCCTTGAAGGAGCCCGGCAACTGGACGGTCCTGTAGGCACCACCCCATACCATTTTGACGAGGTCACCCAAGACAAGGGCCACGGAGAAGGTTAAAAGGAGAAGCATCAGGTGTTCTCTTTCATACAGGTGTGCAAAGATCGCCCGCTCTACGGCGAGACTGATAAAGGCCACCGCCAAAGGAGCAAGGACCACCGCCATCCAGAAACCGGTTGTGCCGCCTCCAAACCACTTGGATATGCTAAAAGCGATGAAAGCGCCGATCATATAGAGAGAGCCGTGTGCAATATTCGGAATCCGGAGCACCCCGAGAATCAGGGTCAAGCCGGATGCAACGATAAACAGAATGGTCGTGCGGCTCAGGCCTACGAGGATCTGGCATAAAATTTCGGGTGGGCAGATCGATGATAAGAATTCCAAATCCTACTCTCCTCAAAAAGTGTCCCTTGGCAAGTTATTTGCGCAAGGCTTTGACCTCTTCGCATGTCGGCATGTAGTCTTTAGCCGGGATGGTCACGATGTCCGAAGCGATCAGAAATGGAAATTGAAGGACCTTTTTGGTCACACCGAAAAACATGGGGAGCATGAGTTGGTGATCGCATGCCCGAAGCTCCAACTTCCCCACCGGGCTATCGATCAGCATGCCCTGCATCGCATCGATGAATTTTTCTTTATCCACTTTTCCTGCTTTTGCAAAACTCTTTTCGATAAGCACGCCAGTCACATACCCATAAAGGGCGCCTATCTTCGGGTATCGGTTGTAAGTCTTTCGAAACTCCTCCACGAAAGCATTGTTTTCCGGGGTGTCAGGATAATAGAAAAGGTAGTTGGCAGTTCCATAAACTCCTTCAGGGGCGTCGAGACCTTGGGGTTCAAGGGTGGAAAGTTCTATGGCAGTGTGCTGATAGAAAGGAACCTTCTGGGATAATCCGGTGGCCTTGGCTGCCTTCTGGAAATTGACCATTCCGCTGCCACCCGTGGCAACGATGACGAAATCAGGCTTTGCTGCAAGAACAGCGGTGATGTAAGGCGTAAAATCCGTTTCCCCCACTTTCCACCAGGACTGGCCAAGCGACTGCACTCGCGGCTTTAATTTCTTCAGTTGGGTCCATACGCTGTCCGCGATTGCGTGGCCATATTCATAATCATCCCCTGCAATCCAGTACTTGACGAAGGGCTTTTTTGAGAGTTCAAAGGCCGCAGCCCTACCTGCCATCAAGGTGTTTTCGGTAATTTGGAAGACATAGCGATGGCCCTGTTCTCCGGTAATCTTATCGCTTTTGGAGAAGGTGACGAAAAAAGGAATCTTCTCCTTTTTGGCGAAATCGGATACGGCGAGTGCTGTGGCGCTGTTGATCGTCCCCATGAGCACGTCTACATTCTCCTTAAGAACGAGTTCCTTGGCCATCGCCAAACCGACATCCGGTTTGAACTTTTCGTCCCTGGTGAGAAACTCGATTTTCTTCCCCAGGACCCCTCCTTTGGCATTCACTTTGTTAATCGCCATCTTGAACCCATCGAGAACGTCAAACGTGTAAGCCGTCGCCGGGCCCGTGTAGGTATCTATAATCCCCATTCTAATCGTGTCGGCCCCGAATGAGAAAGACGCGACCAAGAACTCGAACAGAACAACAGCCATCCCTACGATCATTTCCTTTTTCATAATACCCTCCCTTAACGACTTCTTTGTCCATACCGAAACCCCAAAGCCATTCAGCAGGCCGAAGGCTTTCCACCGTGCTGGGCTACCCAGAGGTCCCTCATGGCGAACAATGACGACCCCACCTATCTTACAATAAGAAATTGATCATAATCAACGCGAAAGCCCTTTGGCTCCGCCAAAGCGACCTTGGACTGGGAACAATAAGAAATATCCAATATCTTCCTTTGAAGTGACTCCTTCATTCCTCTGGGGGCGCTCTTCTTTTGACATTGACAGCTTTGAAAAATAATTTTATTCAGTCATCGTCAGCGAAATATTTCCTTAAAGGAGGAGGTATGGGAAGTATGGAGGAAAAGAATGGTGTCGTGATCGTCAGCGCTGTTCGGACGCCTTTCGGAAGATTCGGTGGGACTTTAAAGGATATTCCTTCCATCGACCTAGGTGCCATGGTGATCCGAGAGGTTTTGAGAAGGGTGAATGTGAAGGGGGAGGAGGTAGAAGAGGTTTATTATGGAACCGCTGTCCCCGGAGAGGTGGCTCTGGAAACTGACGTCCCGGCGAGGCAGGCGACCCTAAAGGCGGGAATGCCTTCAGAATCTATTTCCATTACGGTTGACCGCGCCTGTTGTTCTTCACTCGCAGCCGTGAGGTTCGGATATAGAGCCATCAAGAGTGGAGAAATTGAAATGGCCTTGAGCGCTGGTGCCGAGAACATGAGCCGTACTCCTCTTGTCCTTCCACCCAACGTTCGCTGGGGAAGCAGGTTGGGTAGCATTGAGTTGTGGGATTGTCTCTATGGTCTCGGTTATAAGGGTTTCAATCCTGTATCGGTGGATGCTGGAGAGGTGGCTCTGGAGTATGGGATCACGCGGGAAGATCAAGATCGATGGGCGTATGAGAGTCAGATGAAATATGCCGGGGCCTTTTCAGAAGGAAAATTCAAGGTAGATGAGGAATTGATGAGGGTCGAAATTCCTCAGAAAAAAGGTCCCCCCATCCTTTTTGAAAGAGATGAATTTCCGAAGCCTGATACAACGCTTGAGAAACTCTCAAAACTTCCCGTTGTTTATGGAAGCCCGACAGTCACCGCAGGAAATGCCCCAGGACTCGATACGGGTGCGTCTGCTATCCTGATGATGAGCCAAAGAAAGGCAAGGGAGAAAGGGCTTAAGCCCCTCGCTAAAATTCTCTCCATGGTTGCTACCGCTACAACTCCTCGGTTGATTGCAGCCATTCCGGGGTTTACCATCCAAAGGGCGTTGGAGAAAGCTCAAACGAGTCTTGATCAGATCGACTTGATTGAAGTCAACGAGGCGTTTGCGGCAATGCCTTTGGTGAGTGCGAAGATATTGGCCGACGGAGATGCAAAAAAAATGAAGGTCCTTTTGGAAAAAATGAATGTCAACGGCGGAGCCATCGCCATCGGGCATCCTGTGGGAGCAAGCGGGGCAAGAATTCTAATGACTCTTATTTATGAATTGAGAAGAAGGGGCGGAGGGAAAGGGGTGGCCTCGATATGTGGAGGGTTGGCCCAGGGGGATGGGGTAGTGGTCGAGGTTGAAGACGACTGAGACTTGACAAAATAGGCATTAGAAGTGTAATGTGTGTACATTTTCACAATGTCAGACAAACCATCTCACTTTTGAAACTTTTTATATCTCGGAACTAAAGTTAAGAATCAAACTTGACTACTAATCCTCGGTCGTTGATAATGGGTACACACAGGCTGTGATGCTTGGCAGATGCTTGTGCGTTTCGGAGATTAATGCAACGAAATTGTATTGATTTTAGTAATTTCTCTCATTGAAAGGAGGATGTTATGGAAGAATTCGTAAAGGGGGGTGCGTTTTTGCTTGAATCGATATCCCCTAAAGAGGTATTCACCCCGGAGGACTTTAATGAAGAGCAGAAGTTGATCGCGAAGGCAGTTACCGAATTTGTTACAGGCGAAATTATACCAGTGGCCGATGATATTGAGGCGAAGAAAGAAGGGCTCCTTTCAAGCCTGCTCAAGAAGGCGGGGGAGCTCGGATTTCTCTCAGCAGATATCCCAGAAGAGTATGGCGGACAGGATTTGGACAAGATCAGTTCGCTCCTTGTGTGGGAGAAGATGGCCATGGGAGGAGGTTCTTTCCAGGCCTCCTGCGGGGCTCACACCGGAATCGGTTCTCTTCCACTCGTCTTCTTTGGTAACAAAGACCAGAAGAAACGCTACCTACCTAAGATGGCTACGGGAGAGTATATTGCGGCCTATGCCTTGACAGAGCCCGAAGCAGGCTCGGATGCTCTGAACGCCAAGACGACGGCAACCCTGAGCCCTGACGGAAAATATTACATTCTGAATGGCCAGAAGCAATTCATCACCAATGCCGGAATTGCTGATACCTTTGTTACTTATGCCAAGGTGAACGGGGAGAAATTCACTTCCTTCATCGTCGAGCGCAAGTACGAAGGGGTCTCTGTGGATGAGGAAGAGAATAAGATGGGGATGAAAGGGTCCTCGACACGGAGCGTTATCTTCACGGATGTCAAGGTCCCTGTAGGAAATCTCATCGGGGAGATTGGCAGGGGCCATATCGTAGCTCTGAACGTTCTGAACATGGCACGCTTCCAGTTGGGTGCTGGCTGTCTGGGGGGAGCGAAGGCAGGCCTTCAAGATGCGGTCACGTATGCAAAACAGCGGGTTCAGTTCGGTAGCCCAATCGCTAACTTTGGCTTGATCAAGCAGAAGATTGGAGAGATGGCGATTCGATGTTTTATCATGGAGAGCATGGTCTACCGGACAGGGGGTCTGACGGATTTGATCCTCAAGCGCATCAACCGCCAGGCAGATGATGTCGGGATTCAGATGGCAAGGGGAATTGAGGAGTATAGCATTGAGGACTCGATCAACAAGATCTATTGTTCGGAGAGTGCGGGTTATATTGTGGATGAAGCCGTTCAGATCCACGGAGGGTACGGATATATTCATGAGTATCCGGTCGAGCGGGGTTACAGGGACGAGCGGATTAACCGGATCTGGGAAGGCACGAATGAGATCAATCGTATGACAATCGTGGACATGTTGACCAAACGGGCCATGAAAAACCGCCTTCCCATTCTTGATGCGGCGCAGAAGGTGGCCAACGAGCTGCTTACCCTTCAGCCGAAAGCGGAACGGGACGACGGGAAGCTTACCATGCAAAAGGAAATGGTAGAAATGTCGAAAAAGATCGCCCTTCTGGTCACCGGGGCAGCGGTTCAAAAGTATATGATGAAGCTGGCAGAGGAGCAGGAGATCATGGGTTTGATGAGCGACATTACGATTCAGGTCTTCGCCATGGAAAGCGGCCTGCTTCGAGCACTTAAGTCCTTGGAAAAGTCTGGGGATGAGAGAGCCCAACTCCAAAAGACCATGGCAAAGGTCCACGTCAATGATGCCTTTGATCGCGTAAAGAGTTTTGCGACGCAGGCATTCGCTGCCATTTCTGAGGGGGGCGCGCTCAAGACGCAGTTATCTTCCCTTGGGAAAATGGGTCAATTTACACCTGTGAATACCGTTGCCTTAAGACGCGAAGTCGCGGATGCAGTGATCAAAACGGGAAGGTATCCGTTTTAGCGTGATTCAGCATGACCTGTCTGCCGCAGGCTCTGAACGTAATCATAAGGGCAGGGCAGGCAGGTTATGCTTTCAGCGGACAAGAATCTGGTTCCAATTCCTAACTGGAGATTCGAGCAGAGCTTAAGACCGTAAAGCGGCAAATGAGAAAAGGAACGCCCGGATAGGCTTGCCTCGAAGGCGTACCCGATGGAATTCTCAATCAGAGAAATTACTTCTGATCCTTTCGATGGGGTCATTGATAGATTTGCTGATTAGGCTCTTCTGATATTTAATAAGATGATGAGATCTTCGGTTATAGATCACCGGCAGACCAAACTTCTCCCTCTCCTTAGCAGGCCCGTCTTCACCGGCCATGGAAGCGGTTTAAGCGTCCTCGTAGGCCGTAAATGGGTGTGTCCCGCGGCTATTTTCCTATACCTATCCCGGTCCAAATAACGTTAATGTCTTTCCTATTTTGTCTTCCACTTCTCAATAACCCAGGGTGGTATCTTAATGGGAACGATTCCCTTGTACGTGATCTCAGGTGCCTCCGGCGTTGCCTTCCACTTGTTTGGCCAGATACCTACAAATTTACCATCCTGCCATTGACAACCAAGGCTGGTCGAGAACCCAGGTCCAAAGGTGATGTCATGGAGAGGTCGACCTTCGGCATCTTTCATATATTTTATCGTGCTCGGAGGGGCCATGAACACGCGTTCCTCAAAGACGGGCACAATCTTATCAGGATCGAGTGTCCCGACTTGCTCAATGGTCGGCGCGAGGGCACAGAGAATGGCCTCATAAGTACCTGTGGTGTAGGACGGCGTTTGACCGAATCTTTTCACATAGCCCTCAACAAAAGGCTTTGTGAGTTCATTGTACTCGACCCCACGTGCATAGGTACTCGAAGTAATAACGTAGTTGCCCATCCCCTGCGTTGCCTTCCAGAAGTCATCCTTCTGGGCCTCCACATTAATGCCAACCTGAACCGCCGGAATCTTGAGCTCGCCCGCCTGTCTGGCAAAGGCAGTCCCCACCGGGGAAGAAAAGAACGTAAAGATGATCTGAGCCCCTGAACGCTGGATGCCGGACAGTTCAGGACGGACATCCGTGGCCACCGAAGAGGGTCTCCAAACGCCTGCCACCTCCATGCCCATCTTAGGAATGGCGCCTTCGGCCGCCGCAGTCATCGCATCCCCAGCCGAGGTCTTTTCCACCGCCACAGCGACTTTGATTTGGGGTATGTTTAAAGATTGTTTCAATATGGCTGCGACCGTGTTCATATGGATGAAAGCCACTCTGACAAGGAATGTGGAATTGAAAGGGGTCATCCGGAACCAATACTTATAAAAATCGTAGTTCTGCGCCACCCGCGTGCAGAGCTCGTTAGCCGCAGCCCCGCAGCCGATAAAGATCTTCTTGTAAGCCATGGCGACATCCTGCATGGCAAAGACCGCTTCCGAGCGAAAGCCTCCCACAAAAAAATCCACTTTGTCCTTTACCACGGCCCTCTCTACAGCGCCCACGGCATCCGAGATGCTTAGCATTTCGTTCGTATCGATCTTTAACAGCTTGATTCGCTGCCTCTTGTCGCCGACTAACACCCCTCCTTTAGCGTTAATCTCGTCGGCAGCCATCAGCGCCCCGTTCCATTGGTCCTGACCCTGGACAAATTTCATTGGTCCGACCACGCCAATCTTAATCTCCTGTCCAAAAGCAACTCCCCAGCACGACAAGGCGAACAAGAAACCCACTGCCGAGATGAGAATTCCCTTGCTTCGTCCATTCATTTGTAGCTCCTCCTTTCTCTTTTCTACAATCTCTAATAATAAATCTTCCGAGGGATGTCAACATTTTTTGCTTGAAATCCCCTGTCTTCCAGCTTTATCTCGGCTCTTAGCTACCAACGAATGAAGCAATACCTAAATTGATAAGAAGGTTATTCAGACTAAAGGCTTGGGAAAAATCCCAAATTCCAAGCAGAAGGAGGTCAAAATTTTAGTGCACTGACCAGGATTTTTTAGACTTAGCTTTTTGGGTTTATTTGGAATTCGCACTTTGGAATTTAGCATTCCCAATCCATCCCTTTTGGTTCCGGTTCGATTTCCTTGCTCTCTCTATTTCTTAGAATAGTCGTACCAACCCTTGCCAGTTTTTTCCCCGTAGTGTCCCTGAACGTATCTCTGCACGACACTCGGAGCCGGGAAGTCGGCAGGATCCCCGGTCTTTTTAAACTTCTCCATGGACATGGTATAGTTGAGGTCTATGCCTGTCAGGTCCATCAGGCGGAACGGCCCCATAGGATGCCCGGCCCCGTACACGCAGGCCTTGTCGATGTCCTCTGCGGTGGCAACGCCCATCTCCAGCATCCACAGGGCCTCTCTGCCGATGACCCGGAAGATCCGGTTGAGCAGAAATCCGTCGACTTCCTTTCGGATAAGCACTGGCACCTTCTCGAGCTTGTCGCAAAGCTCCATCGTGATCTGGGCGGTCTCGTCCGAGACATGGGGCCCCTTTACCACTTCGACGAGTTTCATCACCAAAGCCGGGTTGAAGAAGTGCATGTTCAAGACCTTAGCCGGCCGTTTGGTAGCGTCGGCGATCAGAGAACTTACAATGGCTGAGCTGTTGGTGGCCAGAATGGCATGGGAGGGGGTGAGCCGATCCAGATCCGCAAAGACCTTTCTCTTGGTATCAAGGACTTCGAGGGCTGCTTCGATGACAAAATCGGCGTCCGTCGCCGCCTCCTTCAAGTCGAGGGTAAAAGAGATCCTCTTTCGCGCCGCTTCCGCCTGCTCCCTGGTCAATTTCCCTTTCTCAACCCGTCCGGGCAAATAGGTGTCAGCAAATTTCTCAGCCTTCTTTAAAACATCCGGGATAATGTCCGTGCAGATAGTCTTGTATCCATGCAGGGCGCAGAGCAGAGATATCTGGTGCCCCATATTTCCTGCTCCGACGACGCAAATGTTTTTTATGTCAGTGAAGGTCATGGGCTTGCTCCTTTCGTTTTTTGTGTTTTGAGAATCTCTGATAATAAACTAAATTCCCCTCCCTGCCTGCCAGCGGGCAGGCATTGAAAGGGGAGGGGAATTTCATGTTTTTGCAAATGAGTAAGTTTGGGCGGTCAACGCTTAAGATTCTCTCTCGATGATCGTGGCCACTCCCTGACCGCCGCCAACACAGGCATTGGCCAAACCATAGCGTCCGCCCTTGACTTTTAAGATCCTGGCAAGAGTGCCTACCAGACGGACCCCGGTTGCTCCCAAAGGATGGCCGATGGCTGTGCCCCCGCCCATCACGTTCACTCGTTCCGGATCGATGCCGAGCTCCTTGATGCAGTTCAGAGCGACGATGGCGAAGGCTTCATTGATCTCCCAGTAATCGATGTCTTTCGCCTGCAAACCGATCTTCTCCAAGGCCATGCGGCTTGCGGGCACAGGACCCACCCCCATAATGGTGGGGTCCACTCCGGCGAATCCCATGGAGCGGATAGTTGCCATGGGCTGAATCCCCTTCTTCTTGGCAGTCTCCTTTGACATCAGAATCATGGAGGTCGCGGCAGCGTTTAAGGGTGAGGAATTCCCGGCCGTGATGACTCCATCGGGCTTGAAGGCTGGCTTGAGGTCTTTCATACCCTCGTACGTAGCGTCATCCCGAACCGCCTGGTCACGATCCACGACCATCATCTTCCCGTCCGCCTGCTCGGCTTCGACAGGAAGGATTTCATCTTTGAAAAATCCTTCCTTCTGAGCCTTGGCGGCTAATTGATGGGCGCGCGTTCCCCAGCGATCCATATCTTCTTTGGTAAAATCTCTCAGGGTGAAAAGTTTTTCTGCAGTGAGCCCCATGTTGCTGGTCGTCATCATGTCCCAGTGTTTGTAAGGCTCCTCGGTAAAAAGCCGCAAATTCGGAGAAATGATCCCTTTTTCCGTAAGTTGTCCACCCATGGGAACACGGGTCATGTGCTCCATGCCGCCCACCATGACAATATCGGCAAAGCCTGTAGCAATTTCCATGAATCCGATGTGAATGCCAGCCATGGATGAACCACACTGCTGATCGACAAACTTGGCAGCTATGGTTTCAGGAAGGTTAGCCAGAAGAATGGGGTAACGGCCGCCATAAGTCCACTGCTCGCCCACCCCCATGGCCGATCCCACAAGGAAATCGTCAACCTCTTCAGGCTTAATCCCCGTCCTCTTAATCACTTCGGGCAGAAGCTTGGACAACAGATCATCTCCTCTCAGTTTGTAAAACCAGTCTCGGCCCGGATCATTCGGTCTGGACCGTGACAAAGCGGTTCTGAGATACCCGACAATCACCACTTCTCTCATTGTTTTTGCTTTCGCTGTTTTTCCCTTTGCTGTTTTTCCCTTCATCGTTTTTCCCTCCTGGGTTTAGTTGGTTTAAGAGAAAGCGAATGAGCTGTTCTATATCCGTTGCACGTGCCACGAGCCTTGTCTATTTGGACTTCGTTGGCTCCGGCTTTCGATCCTGAATCCCGGCCAACTTCTTCACCATCTTCTTCCGGGCTTCGATGTCATACTGCGTCGTAATCGCTATCGCCTCCATGATCGGAGACCCGCCACCGTGGTATGACCCAAGGAGATGAATTCCGCCGGTCGCTGAACAGACCAGATCGCCCACATATCGCCACAACTGCGCCGCATCCTCCGGATGAATATCAGGGTTCCGGGTGATGTACTTATACAAGAGATCCTTGGTCTCGGGATTCACAAAGTCCCCCTCATAAGGAAACGTCGCTGGCATCCCTCCGGATACGTCACAAAGGATTTCTGCCTCCCGGAACACAGCCTCCCCGGTTAAACATCGCCCCACATTCGCATAGATCGAGTGAGGAATGTAACTTCCGGGCCCGTACGGCTTAAACCCCATCCCAGGAATGTAGACCTCAGGCCTGCCCATCTCCGAGGCGGTAAATCCCGCCGCATAGCCCAACTCCGATACCCGGATGATCTCTGCAAGCTTGTCCCGTACGTGCGACGCCTTGCCTATCCCGTTGTACTCGGCCGCCAATGCCACCGTCCCGAGCATCAAGTCGCCCAACGCCGGCTTACATCCCGAATAGCTGTGACGATGGAAGAGGGCAAAAAGAAGCGCACAGGTCCCCCCGTGAATTGTCTCCCCGCAAAGGAACACTCTCTCCCATGGAATAAAGGCATTGTCGAAAATGGTATACGAATCCGTTGAGCCGG